>Ga0316576_10000553_pt1 | contig 17585 bp, 23 predicted proteins | sample S0NA_FD_203075 | JGI IMG/M metagenome (GOLD analysis project Ga0316576, IMG submission 203075) | Rhizosphere microbial communities from salt marsh grasses in Alabama, United States - S0-2_050615r3r5 | ecosystem: Host-associated > Plants > Roots > Rhizosphere | place: USA: Alabama | collected... | reverse complement strand
CCCCTCGGCAGCAGGCATGAGCCCGCCGCCACGGCCGATACCCTGGACGCGTGTTCGCCACACTCTCCGACCGTCTTGCAGCGACGTTCAAGGGGCTGCGCAGCAAGGGCCGACTCTCCGACGCCGACATCGACGCGACGGCGCGTGAGATCCGGATCGCGCTGCTGGAGGCCGACGTCGCCCTGCCGGTGGTCAAGCAGTTCGTCGCGGCGGTCAAGGAGCGCGCGCGCGGCGCCGAGGTGTCGGCGGCGCTCAACCCGGCTCAGCAGGTCATCAAGATCGTCAACGAGGAGCTCGTCGACATCCTGGGCGGGCAGACCCGCCGGCTCCGCTTCGCCAAGCAGCCGCCGACCGTCATCATGCTGGCCGGCCTGCAGGGCACGGGAAAGACGACGCTCGGCGGCAAGCTCGGCCTGTGGCTCGCGTCGAACGGCCACTCGCCCCTGCTGGTGGCCGCCGACCTGCAGCGACCCAACGCTGTCACGCAGCTGCAGGTGGTCGGGCAGCGCGCCGGGGTCCCCGTGTGGGCACCTGAACCGGGCAACGGCGTCGGCGACCCCGTCGAGGTCGCGCGCAGCGGCGTCGAGCATGCGCGTCGCCAGCACCACGACGTCGTGGTGGTGGACACCGCCGGCCGGCTCGGTGTCGACGCCGAGATGATGCAGCAGGCCGCGGACATCCGGGACGCGGTCGAGCCCGACGAGATCCTGTTCGTGCTCGACGCCATGGTCGGGCAGGACGCGGTGACCACAGCCCAGGCGTTCCTCGACGGGGTCGGGTTCGACGGCGTCGTGCTCACCAAGCTCGACGGCGACGCCCGCGGTGGCGCCGCCCTGTCGGTGCGGACGGTCACCGGACGGCCGGTGATGTTCGCGTCCAACGGCGAGCGCCTCGAGGACTTCGACGCCTTCCACCCGGAGCGGATGGCCTCACGCATCCTGGGCATGGGCGACATGCTCACCCTGATCGAGCAGGCAGAGAAGGCGTTCGACGCCGAGCAGGCCGAGCAGATGGCCACGAAGCTGGCTGAGGGCACCGACTTCGGGCTCGACGACTTCCTCTCCCAGCTGCAGGCCGTGCGCAAGATGGGGCCGCTGACCAAGCTGTTCGGGATGCTGCCCGGGGCGAACCAGTTCCAGGATGCCCTCGACGCGTTCGACGAGCGCGAGGTCGACCGCGTCGAGGCGATCATCCGGTCGATGACCCCGGCCGAGCGCGCCGACCCGAAGATCCTGAACGGCTCGCGACGGGCCCGCATCGCGAACGGCTCGGGCACCGCGGTCGGCGACGTCAACCAGCTGGTCGAACGGTTCTTCGTCGCCCGCGACATGATGTCGAGCGCTGCTCGCGGGGCCATGCCCTCGCTGCCGGGCATGCCCGGGGCCACCGGCAAGAAGAGCAAGACGCGGGCCCAGCAGCCGCCGTCCCGCTCCGGGCGGGGAAAGGGCAAGGGCAAGCCCGGGCGCGGTGCCCGGTCCGGTAACCCCGCCAAGCGCGCGGCCCAGCTGGCCGAGGCCGAGCAGCGTCGCCAGTCCGCCCCGCCACCTGACGCCCTGGACCTGCCCGACGAGTTCCGCGACCTGCTTCCGCCATCGCGCTGAGCCGAGGACCACCCGCCGATGCCCGCTGACCCTGCCCCTGCCCTCCACCTGCGCGGCGTCGTCCTCCCCGACGACGAGACCCGGGACCTCTGGGTCCACGACGGAGTCATCTCTGACCAACCCGTGCCCGACGCCGTGACCGTGACCAGTGCGGACACGTCGTCCGATCCGGTGTCCTGGATCATCCCCGGCCTGGTCGACCTGCACTGCCATGTGGGCCTCGCTGCGCACGGCGCGGTGCCTGACGAGGAGGCCGAACGGCAGGCCGTGACCGATCGCGACGCCGGGGTGCTCCTGATCCGCGACGCCGGGTCGCCGGCCGACACTCGCTGGATGGACGACCGCGACGACCTCCCACGCATCATCCGTGCCGGTCGGCACATCGCGCGCACCAAGCGCTACATCCGCAACTACGGCCACGAGATCGAGCCGGAGAGCCTGGCCGACGTGGTGCGGGCCGAGGCGCGGCGCGGCGACGGCTGGGTCAAGATCGTCGGGGACTGGATCGACCGCGACACCGGCGACCTCGCGCCCTGCTGGCCGCGCTGGGCGCTGGACGAGGCGATGCTGGCCGCGCACGAGAGCGGTGCGCGGGTGACCGCCCACGTGTTCGGCGAGGACGCCCTGCCGGACCTCGTGGCTGCGGGGATCGACTGCATCGAGCACGCCACCGGGCTGGCCTCGCTGGACGACGGGCGACTGCGCGACCTCATGGCGGCACGCGGCGTCCCGATCGTGCCGACGTTGATCAACATCGACAACTTCCCTGCCTTCGCCGCCGCGGGCGAGGCCAAGTTCCCCGCCTACGCCGCCCACATGCGCGCCCTGCACGCCGGCTCGAGGCGCAACGTGGCCGAGGCTGTCGAGGCGGGCGTGCGGGTGTTCGCGGGCACCGATGCCGGCGGCACCCTGCCGCACGGACTCGTAGCCCGGGAGGTCGTCGAGCTCGCGCGGGCGGGCATGGCCAACGAGGCCGCCGTGGGCGCTGCCTCCTGGGACGCGCGACGGTTCCTGCTCGGCGAGACCGAGCACCTCGCCCCCGGGAGCAGCGCCGACCTCGTGGTCCTGCGCGAGGACCCGCGACGCGACCCGCGCACCGTGCTCGATCCCGCCCTTGTCGTCCTGCGCGGCCGTGTCATCGCCTAGTGTCGGCTCCATGACAGATGCCAGTCCCGAGCCGAGCGTCGGCGTCGGGCCCATCGACTACGTGCTCATCGAGTTCCCGGGCAGCCAGTTCAACGGGCAGATCGCGCCGACCATCGTCGACCTCGTGACCAGCGAGACGATCCGGCTGCTCGACCTGGTCTTCGTGCACAAGACCGAGGCGGGCGCCATCGAGACCCTCGAGCTCGGTGACGTTGCACCGGCCGAGGCCGGTGACCTCGCCGACATCGACGTGGGCTACGCCGGGCTGCTGGCCGACGAGGACCTCGACGCCGCCGCCGACGTGCTGCTGCCTGGAAGCTCTGCCCTGCTGCTGGTGTGGGAGAACACCTGGGCGGCGCCATTGGCGACGGCGATCCGCGAGTCCGGTGGACAGCTGGTGAGCAGCGGCCGCATCCCTGTCAACGCGATCATCTCGGCCCTGGACGCCGGGGCGCAGGCCTAGGAGGAGACACGATGCGGCGAGCAGGACGTCCCGGACTCATCGGCACGATGGCACGCACCGCGGTGATCTCGGGCACCGCCACAGCGGTCGGCGGCGGCGTCGCGCGCCGCCAGTCGGCCCGGCACCAGGAGCGCGCACAGACCCAGGCCCAGGCACAGGCCTACGAGGAAGCCCAGCAGCAGGCGGCCATGCAGGCCCAGATGCAGGCCGCCGCCCAGCAGGCAGCAGCCCAGCAGGCCGCCGCGGCACCGCCGGCACCAGCGGCCCCCGCCACCGACGACCCCATCGCGAAGCTGAAGGAGCTCGCCGACCTGAAGGCGGCCGGCGTGCTGACCGAGGACGAGTTCGCCCTCATGAAGGCGAAGATCCTCGGCTCCTGAATTCGGTCCGCCGACCCTTCTCTGGCACACTAGGCAGGTCGGCGCCGCCGCGGCCCTCTCATCCGCGCGCCGCCACACCCGGACGGTCGCACCCGAGCCCGCGGACCCCACCCGCGCACGGTCGGCCACACCACGCCAACACGCGAGGAGTACCAGGCCCTGTGGCTGTCAAGATCAAGCTGAAGCGGATGGGGAAGATCCGTCACCCGCAGTACCGCATCATCGTCGCCGACGCGCGCACCAAGCGTGACGGTCGAGCGATCGAGGAGATCGGGCTGTACCACCCGAAGGAGGAGCCGAGCCTCATCACGGTCGACTCCGAGCGCGTCCAGTACTGGCTGTCCGTCGGCGCGCAGCCGACCGACCCGGTACGGGCCCTGTTGAAGGTCACCGGCGACTGGCAGAAGTTCACCGGCTCCGAGGGGGCCGAAGGGACCCTGCGCACGAAGACAGCCGCGGCCGACAAGTCCGAGGTCTTCGCCAAGGCGCTGGCCGACGCCCACACCGGCGACGAAGCCGCAGCCGCCAAGGCTGCGTCGGGCTCGAGCGCGTCCGCCCCGTCCGAGGACAGCGTGGACGACCAGGCAGAGCAGGCCTGATCCGTGCTGGTTGACGCGGTCGCCCACCTGGTGCGAGGGATCGTCGACCACCCGGACGACGTGCACGTCAGGCTCCGCAGCACGCGGCGCGGCTTGATGCTGCAGGTGCAGGTCCACCCGGACGACCTCGGCAAGGTCATCGGGCGGCGAGGACGCACCGCGAACGCGGTCCGCACGGTGGTCGGCGCCATCTCCGACCGTGGACCCGTGCGGGTCGACTTCGTCGACGCGCACGGGTGACCCACGGACGTGCAGGTCGTCGTCGGTCGCGTGGTGCGGCCGCACGGCGTCCGCGGGGAGGTCGTGGTCTCTCCGCACACCGATCGCCCAGCCGAGAGGTTCACCCCCGGTGCACGGCTCGGCCGGGCGTCCGGTCCCGGGCTCGTCGTCCGCAGCGCACGGCCCCATGCCGACCGGTGGCTCCTGCGCCTCGTCGGGGTGACCACGCGGGAGCAGGCCGATGCCCTGCGAGGGGTCGAGCTGACCATCGACGCCGAGGCCGATCCGCCCCCTGAACCCGACGAGTACCACGACCGGGTGCTGATCGGGGCGCAGGTGCTGCTGCGCGACGGCACTGTCGTGGGCACGGTCGTGGCTGTCGAGCACGGACCGATGCAGGACCTCCTGGTCGTGGCCGCAGACAGTGGCCGTGAGGTGCGCATCCCGTTCGTCCGGGCCATCGTGCCCACGGTCGACGCGGTCGTCGGGCGGATCGTGATCGATCCGCCCGAAGGCCTGCTGGACGACGAAGGAGGGACGGATGCGCCTCGACGTCGTGACCATCTTTCCTGAGTACGCGTCGCCGCTGCGCCTGTCGCTCGTCGGCAAGGCCGTGGAGACCGGTCTGGTGGACCTTCGCGTCCACGACCTGCGTTCCTGGACCGACGACCCGCACCGCACCGTCGACGACGCGCCGTTCGGCGGCGGCGCCGGCATGGTGATGTCGCCAGTGCCATGGGGCCGCGCGCTGGACGACATCGCTGCCTCGGCCCCGTCGGGCACGCCGCACCTGCTCGTCACCTCGCCCTCGGGCCGACCTCTCACGCAGGGGTGGGCAGCCCGGCTCGCGACCGAGCCGTGGCTGGTCATCGCCTGTGGCCGGTACGAAGGCATCGACGCCCGCGTGACCGAGGAGGCGGCGACTCGGATGCCGACCGACGAGATCTCGGTGGGTGACGTCGTGCTCGCCGGGGGCGACGCCGCAGCGCTCGTCATCGTCGAGTCCGTGGTGCGACTTCTGCCCGGCGTCCTCGGCAACCCTTCGTCGCTGCGGGAGGAGTCGCACGCCGACGGCCTGCTGGAGTACCCGGTGTACACGCGCCCCGCCAGCTGGAGGGGGCGCGACGTCCCCGAGGTGCTCCGGTCGGGCCACCACGGTCGCGTCACCGCCTGGCGGCGCGAGCAAGCACTGCGGCGCACCATGGAGCGACGCCCTGACCTGGTGGAGCAGCTGGACGCCGACAGCCTCGGCGCCGCGGACCGGGCCGTGCTCGCCGAGCACGGGTGGGTCGTCACCGCCGACGGCCGGATTCGGCGTCCGCCCGGCCCTGTGGCAGAATAGAGCGGCTGCCCATCGGCGGCCTCTGCACGACTTCACGACTCGAGGACGACTCATGCACACGCTCGACGCCGTTGACGCTGCCAGCCTGCGAGACGACGTCCCCGACTTCCGCGCCGGGGACACTGTCAAGGTTCACGTGCGGGTGATCGAGGGCAACCGCTCGCGCATCCAGGTGTTCCAGGGGGACGTGATCGCCCGCAGCGGTGACGGGGTGCGCGAGACCTACACGGTGCGCAAGGTGTCGTTCGGCGTCGGCGTCGAGCGCACGTTCCCGGTGCACTCGCCCGTCGTCGAGCGCATCGAGGTCGTCTCGCGCGGTGACGTCCGCCGCGCGAAGCTCTACTACCTGCGTGACCGCCGCGGCAAGGCCGCGAAGATCCGCGAGAAGCGCGACGCCTGAGCGTCGTCCGCTGACCGATCCCGAGCGTCTCGGCGGACGCCGCCGGCGACACCTTCTGCGCGGACTGCTCGTGGCGTCCGTCGTCGCCGTGCTGGCGTGGCTGGGGCTGCAGATGCTGGTCGTGCAGGTCTTCACCGTGACGGCGGCCTCCATGCAGCCCGGACTCACCGCCGGCCAGCACGTCGTGGTACTGCGGCCCACGGTGGACAGGCCGGTGAGGCCGGGCGACGTCGTCGTCGCCGACGTGCGGGGCACCTTCGTCCCCGGGCAGCGGGTGTCCGGGCCGCTCGCCGGCACTGTGCTCTCACCGGGTCCGGAGGACGTGTACGTGGTCAAGCGCGTCATCGCCGGACCGGGTGACCGCATCGCGTGCTGCGACCCGGCCGGCCGCCTGGTGCTCAACGGGCGGCCGCTGGACGAGCCCTACCTGCCTGCAGGGCAGGCGGCGTCGCAGGACGAGTTCGACGTCCTCGTGCCGGCGGACCGGTGGTGGCTGATGGGGGACAACCGCGAGGTGTCCGAGGACTCCCGGGCACACCTCGGCTCTCCCGGCGGCGGGACGGTGCCGTCGGAAGCAGTGCTGGGCCGCGTCGTCGGTGTGTGGGGCTGACGGGGACGGGTAGGTTGCGCAGGCGTGGCACGAGGAGCGGCACAGTGACGGGCGAGACCCGGTCGGGGCGGTCGTCGTCGCGACTGCACTCGACCTGGGCGGCTGTCAAAGAGGTCGTCATCGTCGTCGTGCTCGCCCTGGTGCTCGCCACCGTCGTGCGCGTCTTCCTGTTCCAGGCCTTCCTCATCCCGTCCGGGTCGATGGAGAACACCTTGCTCATCGGTGACCGGGTGCTCGTCAGCAAGCTCACGACCCGGTTCGGGGAGGTGCAGCGCGGCGACGTCGTCGTCTTCCGTGACCCCGGCGGGTGGCTGGGGCCGCCGGCACCCGGCCCGCCCGGCATCCGGGGCGTCGTCAGCGACGCCCTGCAGTTCGTCGGCGTGCTCCCGTCGGACGCGGAGGGACACCTCATCAAGCGCGTGATCGGGGTCGAGGGCGACCGTGTCGCCTGTTGTGGCGACGACGGCCGGCTGACCGTCAACGGCGTCGCCGTCGACGAGACCGATCTGCTCAAGCCCGGGGTCGAGCCGTCGGCTCAACCGTTCGAGGTCACGGTGCCTGCCGACGCGCTGTGGGTCATGGGCGACAACCGACCGAACAGCGGGGACTCGCGCGTGCACGGCGCGGTGCCGCTCGCCGACGTCGTCGGACGGACCTTCGCGGTGGTGTGGCCCCCGGACCGGTGGGGAGGCGTCGGGCGCCCCGACGCGTACGACGCCGTCGGCGCTGCGCAGCCGTGAGCCCGCTGCCGCCGCCGGGCCATGTGCGACGCGGACGCGGGCTCTACGGGTATGACCGGACACTGGCCCGGCTGGGGCTGGACCCGGTCGCTGGCGCGGACGAAGCCGGCCGCGGTGCCTGTGCCGGGCCGCTGGTCGTCGCGGCGGTCGTGCTGCCGCTCGGTCGCGGGCACGAGATCGACGAGCTGGCCGACTCCAAGCTGCTCACCCCCCAAGCCAGGGAGCGCGTGATGTCGCGGGTGACGGCGGTGGCCCGCGACGTGAGTGTGGTCGTCGTGCCGGCAGCCGAGGTCGACCGGGTCGGCGTCCACCGCGCCAACCTCGAGGCCATGCGCCGAGCGATCGCCCGGCTCCGCGTCGTGCCGCAGTACGTCCTCACCGACGGCTTCGCCGTGCCCGGCACAGGCGTGCCGGGGCTCGGCGTGTGGAAGGGCGACCGGGTGTCGGCCACCGTGGCCGCCGCGTCGGTGGTGGCGAAGGTCACCCGTGACGCGATCATGGTCGAGATGGACGGTCGTCACCCCGGGTACGGGTTCGCCGTCCACAAGGGCTACAGCACGCCCGAGCACCAGGTGGCGCTCGGCGAGCTCGGGCCATGTGCCGAGCACCGGCACTCGTATGCGAACGTGTCCCGTGTGGCGTTGAAGGAGACCGGATGAGCGCGGAGGACCTGGAGAAGTACGAGGCCGACATGGAGCTGTCGCTGTACCGGGAGTACCGCGACGTCGTGGGCCTGTTCGCCTACGTGGTGGAGACCGAGCGCCGGTTCTACCTCACCAACACGGTCGACATGAAGGTGCACTCCGACGCCGGCGAGGTGTTCTTCGAGGTGACCATGAGTGACGCCTGGGTCTGGGACATGTACCGACCCGCCCGGTTCGTCAAGAACGTGAAGGTGCTGACGTTCAAGGACGTCAACATCGAAGAGCTGTCGAAGTCCGACCTGGAGATCCCCAAGCCCTGAGGTGACGGCGTGTCGTCCCCATCGACGACGCCACCTCCCCGCTCCATCGGCGCCGCGTGCAGGCTGCTCGGTGGAGGTGGCAGCCACACATGCGCGTTCGACAGGCTCTCGGCAGGTTCGGCGAGGACCTCGCTGAGCAGCACCTGCGCGACGTCGGCTTCGACGTGCTGGCGCGCAACTGGCGGTGTCGCGCCGGCGAGGTCGACATCGTCGCTCGGGACGGCGACGTCCTTGTCATCTGTGAGGTGAAGACCCGCCGCGGCACCGGCTTCGGTGCGCCGCTGGAAGCGGTCACGCCGACGAAGGCAGCGCGACTGGCCCGCCTGGGTGCGGCGTTCCGCCACGAGCACGCGCTGGGCCCCTGCCCCGTCCGTGTGGACCTCGTGGGCGTGCTGCTCCGGCGAGCAGGGGAGATCACCCTCGAGCACGTGCGCGGGGTGAGCTGAGGTGTCGCTCGCCCGCTGCAGGTCGGTGGTTCTGCACGGGGTCACCGCGCATCCCGTCGACGTCGAGATCCACCTCGGCGGGCTGCCCGGCTTCAGCCTCGGCGGGCTCGGCGACACCTCGGTCCTGCAGTCGCGCGACCGTGTGCGGGCGGCCGTGCTGAGCAGCGGGGAGAGCTGGCCGCAGCAGCGGATCACGGCGAACCTGTCGCCTGCCTCGCTGCCCAAGCACGGCACCCACTTCGACTTGGCCCTCGCTGTCGCGGTGCTCTGCGCCGCCGGAGCCGTCCCCGCCCAGCCGCTGGCCGGCGTGACCGTGCTGGGGGAGCTGGGCCTCGATGGTCGCGTCCGACCCGTCACGGGGGTGCTGCCTGCATGCGTCGCCGCGGCGCGAGCGGGGTGCGCACGTGTCGTCGTCCCCCAGGCGAACGCGTCAGAGGCGCGCGTGGTCGCCGGGCTCGAGGTCGTCGGCGCCTCCACGCTGCGCGGGCTGCTCGCTCGTCTGCGTGGGCAACCCGTGGACGACGAGCCGACGTCCGCGCCCGATGTGCCACGGTCGGTCACGACGCTGGTGCACGAGGCCGGTGACCTGGCCGACGTCGCTGGCCAGCCGGTCGCCCGCCGTCTGGTCGAGGTCGCGGCGGCAGGCAGGCACCACCTGCTGCTGACCGGGCCACCGGGCACAGGCAAGACGATGCTCGCCCGCCGGCTCCCCGGGGTGCTGCCCCGGCTCACCGTCGATCAGGCGATGGAGGTCAGCAGCGTGCACTCGGTTGCCGGCATCATCGACCCGGCGGAGCCGCTGGTGACCCGCCCACCGTTCGTCGACCCCCACCACAGCAGCTCCGCGGCTGCGCTGGTGGGTGGCGGCAGCGGCACGATCCGCCCCGGGGCGGTGTCGCTCGCGCACCACGGAGTGCTGCTGCTGGACGAGGCCCCCGAGTTCACCCGGCCGGCGTTGGAGTCGCTGCGCCAGCCCCTGGAGCGGGGTGAGGTGCTGATCCATCGCACCGGTGCGACGAGCCGGTACCCCGCCCGGTTCCAGCTGGTGCTGACCGCCAACCCCTGCCCGTGCGGCTACGCCGGGTCGCTGCTGCGGTCGTGCACCTGTCCGCCCATGGCCGTGCGTCGCTACCAGGCGAGGCTCTCCGGCCCGCTGCTCGACCGGATCGACCTGCACGGCGCGGTGACCCCCGTCCCGCCGGCAGCGCTGGCGGCCGAGCCCAGTGACCGGGAGCCGTCGTCGACGGTCGCCGATCGGGTCGCGGCTGCGCGGGAACGCCAGGCCCACAGGTTCGCCGCGGTCCCCTGGTCCTGCAACGGGGAGATCCCGGCCCGCGCGCTCACCGAGCGGTGGGCGCCCGCCCCCAGCGCGACGAGGGTGGTCCGGGAGGCCCTCGCCCGTGGCACCGTGAGCGGTCGCGGCGCCGACCGCATCCTCCGCCTGGCCTGGACGCTGTGCGACCTCGAGGAGGCGGACCGGCCGACGCGCGAGCACGTGGACGAGGCGATGGCCTACCACCGTGGTGCTGCGGGGGTGTCGGTGGCGTGACGGACGAGGAGCGACTGGCCCGCATGCACCTCAGCGCGGCTCTCGAGCCGGGAGACCCCGCCCTGGCCCACGCTGTCGAGGCCGTGTCGGCCCGCGAGGTGGTCGCGGCCGTCCTCGACGGGTACCCGCGACTCGACCCGGACGGCCGGCTCCGGCGGCGCCTGCTCGAGGTGGACCCCGAGGTCGTCCGCCGGGACGGCCACCGCAACGGCCTGACGTTCCTGGTGCCGGGTGACGAGTGCTGGCCGACGTCCTTGACGCGGCTGCACGACGTGGTCCGCGATCGACGAGGGGGGACGCCCATCGGGCTGTGGGCTCGCGGCGAGCTCGACCCGGCGGCTCTGCGCCGGTCCGTCGCGGTCGTGGGGTCGCGGGCCGCCACCGCATACGGGACGACCGTCGCCACCGACTGGTGCGCGCAGCTGGCCGAGCGTGGGGTCACGGTCGTGTCCGGCGCCGCCTACGGCGTCGACGCAGCCGCCCACCGCGGATGCCTGGCAACCGGGGGGTACACGGTAGCCGTGCTGGCCTGCGGCCTCGACCAGGCCTACCCGCGGGGCAACGCCGCCCTGATCGACCGGATCGGCCAGTCGGGCGCCGTGCTCTCGGAGGTCGCAGTCGGGACGACGGTCAACCGCGGCCGATTCCTGGCCCGCAACCGGGTGATCGCCGCGCTCGCGGCCGCGACCGTCGTCGTCGAGGCAGGCGCTCGGTCAGGGGCCCTGTCCACGGCTCGCTGGGCGCTCGACCTGCTCCGCCCGGTCGGCATGGTCCCGGGACCGGTCACGTCCGCGTCCTCGCTCGGACCGCACCAGATGATTCGCGAGCAGTCGACCGTCCTGGTGTCGAGGCCCGACGAGGTGGTGGAGCTCGTCGGCGAGCTCGGCGCCGACGCCCCCCTGCCGCTGGCGGTCCCCGCCCGACCGACCGATGGTCTGGGGAGCGAGGCCGCCTCGGTGCACGAGGCGATGCCCGCCCGCGGGCCGGTGACCGTTGCCCAGCTCCTGGCTGCCACCGGGCTGCAGGTGCCGGTCGTGGTCCGTGCGCTCGGGGAGCTCGCTGCGGCTGGCCTGGTGGACGGGGACGGTGACACCTGGCGCCGGTCCCGTCCCGCGGCACGCCGCACGCACGCTTGACCGCGTGACCGGCGCGCACCACCGTGGGGGCCGTGTCCACGTCCGAACCCGTCGATCTGCCTGAGGCGGTCAGCGCGTGCGTGGAGCAGTTCGCCGCCTACCTGGGGGCGGAACGAGGGCGCTCACCCCACACGGTCGCCGCCTACCGCTCCGACGTGACCGCGCTGCTGCGTCATGCCGCCCGCCGGGGGCTCACCGACCTGGGTGACCTCGAGCTTGACGACCTGCGCTCCTGGCTCGCCGAGATCCGCCGAGGCGGTGGCTCGTCGGCGACCCTGGCACGGCGAGCGAGCGTCGCTCGCGTCTTCACGGCATGGGCCCAGCGCACCGGGAGGATCCCCACCGACGTCGGCGTGCGTCTCGCGGTGCCGAAGGTGGCCCGCACCCTGCCCGACGTCCTCACCGCTGAGCAGGCAGGTGACGTCATGGCCGGCGTGCAGGCCGACACCGCCGTCGGGGGCCCGGTCAGCCTTCGTGACCGAGCCGTGGTCGAGCTGCTCTACGCCACGGGGATACGCGTCGCCGAGCTCTGCGGACTCGACCTGGCCGACGTCGACGACGAGCGACGAACCGTCCGCGTACGCGGCAAGGGCGACAAGGAGCGCACCGTGCCGTTCGGGGCTCCTGCGGCCGAGGCGCTGGGAGAGTGGCGGACGCGAGGCCGTCCCGCACTCCTGAGGCCGCCGGTGAGCACCGCTGTGTTCGTCGGCGTGCGTGGGCAGCGGCTGGACCCGCGGGTGGCCCGACGCATCGTGCACCGTGCCCTCGCGCACGAGCCGGACGCCCCCGACCTCGCTCCGCACGGGCTGCGGCACTCCGCGGCCACGCACCTACTCGAGGGTGGCGCGGACCTGCGCACGGTCCAGGAGCTGCTGGGGCACTCGTCCGTCGCGACCACCCAGCGGTACACGCACGTATCGATCGAGCGTCTGCGCACGGCGTACCGTCAGGCCCACCCCCGCGCCTGACGACACCCCGGTGGTCACCGGGGGGCCCGGGAGCAGTCGCACCGGGGGAGGCTCGACCAGCCTGACCGGGTCGACATAGACCTGTCCGACCCGTGCGCCCCAGTGCAGGCAGCCCCCTGACGGGCAGGTGCGGTGCGGGCTCGCCCAGGCTGCGACCGATCCGACGATCTGACCTGCTCGCACGACCTGGCCGACCGACACCTCGGGGAGGACCGGCTCGTAGGTGGTGCGCACCCCGGTCGGGTGCGCCACGCTCACCACCCCTCTGTTCGCCACCTGCCCGGCATGCACCACCACGCCGGGCCCCGCGGCCCGTACCGGCGCCCCCGGGCGCGCCTGCAGGTCGACGCCGCGGTGCCCGCTGAGCCAGTCCCGCGTCGGCGGGTCGAAGGCAGCGACCACGGTGGGTGGCCCTGGCCGGCCGTCCACCGGCCAGGTCCATCCGAGCAGCGAGAGAACGAGGACGACCACGGTGACGAGCGAGACGGGCATGCCCCCGAGGCTGACGGGCATCGGCGGGGACGGGAGGCGCGGATCGTCGCCTGTGGTCGACACGCCGACGTCGTCCGGGCTGGGTACACTGGGCCTGCGCCGTCGCCTGTCGACGGTGACATCGCGCATCCCAGTCCCGCTCGTCGGGAGCACACGGCGCCATCGGTCCCCTCGGGGTCGGTTCCGGTGCGGGGTGCCAGGGGTTGCCGCCACCGTGGCCGTGACCGCCAACCGACACGCCCCCGCGGGGGCAGAGGGAGACACCGACGATGACCGTCGTCACCATGCGTCAGCTGCTGGAGAGCGGGGTGCACTTCGGGCACCAGACCCGGCGCTGGAACCCGAAGATGAAGCGCTACATCTTCACCGACCGCAACGGCATCTACATCATCGACCTTCAGCAGTCGCTGTCCTACATCGACCGTGCCTACGAGTACGTGCGGGAGACCGTCGCCCACGGCGGCTCGGTGCTGTTCGTCGGCACCAAGAAGCAGGCGCAGGAGGCCATTCGCGAGCAGGCCACCCGGGTGGGCATGCCCTACGTCACCGAGCGGTGGCTCGGCGGGATGCTCACGAACTTCGCGACCGTGCACGGGCGTCTGCAGCGGCTCAAGGAGCTCGAGGAGATCGACTTCGACGACGTGCCCGGATCGGGCATGACGAAGAAGGAGCTGCTGCGGCTGCGTCGGGAGAAGGACAAGCTCGACACGACCCTCGGCGGCATCCGCGACATGCAGAAGCTGCCCAGCGCCGTCTGGGTTGTCGACACGAACAAGGAGCACCTGGCGATCGCCGAGGCGCGCAAGCTGGGCATCCCCGTCGTCGCGATCCTCGACACCAACTGCGACCCGGACGAGGTCGACTACCCGATCCCCGGCAACGACGACGCCATCCGCTCGGTGCAGCTGCTGACCCGGGTGCTCGCCGACGCGGTCGCCGACGGCCTTCGTCTCCGGTCCGAGCGAGCCGGGGGCGGCGAAGGCGCCGGCTCGGCCGCCGAGGAGCCGTTGGCCGAGTGGGAGCAGGAACTTCTCGCCGGAGCCGCTGAGCCGGGGACCCCTGACGCCGAGACTGCCGCCTCCGCGGAGCCCGCCACCTCCGCGGAGCCCGCCACCTCCGCGGAGCCCGCCACCTCCGCGGAGCCTGCCGCCGCCACGACCGCGCCGCCCACCGAGCCCGCTGTCGAGGCGAGCGACCCTGCCGCTGAGGCCGGCGACCCCGCCGTCCAGCAGAGCTGACCACCTCTCACCGCCCGATTCGAGGAGCAAGGACCACCCATGCCCAGCTTCACCGCTGCCGACGTCAAGCGCCTTCGTGAGCTCACCGGCGCCGGCATGCTCGACTGCAAGAACGCGCTGACCGAGGCCGACGGGGACCTCGACGCTGCCGTGGAGATCCTGCGCGTCAAGTACGCCGCCAAGGTCGACAAGAAGGCAGCCGAGCGCACCGCCGGCAACGGCCTGGTCGCTCGCGACCGGGGTGCGCTCGTCGAGCTGAAGTGCGAGACCGACTTCGTGGCCAAGAACGCGCAGTTCCAGGAGCTCGCCGCCCGCGTCGCCGCGCACGTCGCTGACGGCGGATCGGTCGACCGGGAGACGCTGCTCGCCGAGGCGCTCGCTGACGGCCCGACCGTCGCCGACGCCATCACCGCCCTCGCCGCGACCATCGGTGAGAAGCTCGAGCTCGGCCGCGTCGCGCGGCTCGACGGCGACACCGTTGCCTACCTGCACAAGCGCGCCTCGGACCTGCCTGCCCAGGTCGGTGTGCTCGTCGCCTACACCGGGGACGGGGACGGGGCCGCGGAGGCGGCTCGCGGCGCTGCCATGCAGGTCGCTGCCATGCGTCCCACCTACGTCTCCCGGGCAGACGTGCCGGCGGACGTGGTCGAGAACGAGCGTCGGATCGCCGAGTCCACCGCGCGTGAGGAGGGCAAGCCCGAGCAGGCCCTGCCCAGGATCGTCGACGGGCGGCTCAACGGCTTCTTCAAGGAGTCGGTGCTGCTCGAGCAGCCAGCAGTGCAGGACAGCAAGAAGTCCGTGCAGGCGCTGCTGGACGCGGCCGGCGTGACGGTCACCGGCTTCGTGCGTTTCGAGGTCGGCGCCTGAGGTGACGGCCCACTCGACCGCTCCCGCCCGGCCTCGCCCGGAACGTGTGCTGCTCAAGCTCTCCGGGGAGGTCTTCGGGGGCGGGCGGGTCGGGGTCGACCCGGATGTCGTCGCAGGGATCGCCGCGCAGTTGGCCGACGTGGTCTCCGACGGCACCCAGGTGGCCGTCGTCGTCGGCGGCGGCAACTTCTTCCGTGGCGCCGAGCTCTCCCAGCACGGCATGGACCGCGCCCGCGCGGACTACATGGGCATGCTGGGCACGGTCATGAACTGCCTCGCGCTGCAGGACTTCCTCGAGAAGCAGGGTGTCGCGACACGGGTGCAGACGGCGATCGCGATGGGCCAGGTGGCTGAGCCCTACATCCCGCGACGGGCGAGCCGCCACCTGGAGAAGGGCCGCGTCGTCATCTTCGGTGCCGGTGCCGGCCTGCCGTACTTCTCCACGGACACGGTCGCTGCGCAGCGTGCGCTCGAGATCGGGTGCGACATGCTGCTCATGGCCAAGAACGGGGTGAACGGCGTCTACGAGGCCGACCCCCGCACCGACGCCTCCGCCAGGCTCTTCGAGTGCCTCAGCTACGACGAGGTCCTGCAGCGGCAGCTGACCGTAGCCGACGCCAGTGCCTTCAGCCTGTGCCGCGACAACAGCCTGCCCATCGTCGTGTTCAACCTCTCCGTGCACGGCAACATCGGCCGGGTCGTCCGCGGCGAACCCGTGGGGACCCTCGTCGCCGAGAACGTCCCCACCCTGTACGCCGAACCGCGGTAGTAGCCTCGTCGCCATGATCGACGACGCCCTCCTCGAGGCCGAGGAGAAGATGGAGAAGACCGTGTCGGTGGCGAAGGAGGACTTCGCCGGGATCCGCACCGGTCGTGCCCACCCGGCCCTGTTCAGCAAGATCATGGTCGACTACTACGGCACTGCCACGCCGATCAACCAGCTCGCGTCGTTCCACGTGGTCGACGCACGCATGATCAGCATCACCCCGTACGACCGCACCCAGATGGCGGCTGTCGAGCGCGCCATCCGCGACTCCGACCTCGGTGTCAACCCGATGGACGACGGGCAGGTGATCCGCGTCGCCCTGCCCGAGCTGACCGAGGAGCGTCGACGGGAGTACATCAAGGTTGCCAAGCACAAGGCCGAGGAGGCCAAGGTCTCCATCCGCAACGTGCGTCGGCACACCATCCAGACCCTCGAGCACCTGGCGCGTGACGGCGACGCAGGGGAGGACGAGGTGGCGAGGGCAGAGAAGCAGCTCGAGGCCATGACCAAGTCGCACGTCGAGGCCGTCGACGAGATCCTCAAGCACAAGGAAGCAGAGCTGCTCGAGGTCTGAGCGAAGCGTGACGACGACCGACCCGGCCCCGGCGACGGGCAGAGCCGGCCGCAACCTGCCCGCAGCGATCGGCGTCGGCGTCACGCTGGGGGTCGTCGCGCTGGGCTCGCTGTTCTTCGACCGGCGGTGGTTCCTGCTGCTCGCCGCGGCGGCCATGGTGACGGCCGTCCTGGAGCTCGGTGGCGCGCTGCGACACGCCGACATCCGGCTGCCCACACCGCCACTGGTGCTGGGTGTGCTCGGGGTGATCGCGGCCGGCTGGTTCGCCGGCGGCGGGGGAGTCGCGGTGGGGCTGGCGCTGAGCGTGCTGGCCGTTCTCGCGTGGCGTGGCCTGTGGGGGCCGCGGGGGTACCGCACCGACGTGGCCGCCGGCGCGTTCACCGTGGGGTACCTGCTGATGGCCGGGGGCTTCGCGACCCTCCTCGTCCGACCCGACGACGGCCCCTTCCGGGTGCTCGCCTGGCTTCTCGTCGTCGTCGCCTCCGACGTCGGCGGCTACGCGGCGGGCGTGCTGCTCGGCCGCCACCCGATGGCCCCCTCGGTCAGCCCGAAGAAGTCGTGGGAGGGCTTCGCCGGTTCCCTGCTGGCGTGCGTCGGCCTCGGTGTCGCCGTGGTCACCTGGGCGCTGGGGGGGCAGTGGTGGGCGGGGCTGGTGCTGGGGGTAGCGATGGCAACCGCCGCGACGCTGGGTGACCTCGCCGAGTCCCTGCTCAAGCGGGACATCGGGGTCAAGGACATGGGCGCGCTGCTGCCCGGTCACGGAGGCGTGATGGACCGGCTGGACTCCATCGCGTTGTCGGCCCCGGTCGCGTGGCTCGTGCTCACCGGTCTCGTCCCGGTCGCGTGACGTGACCACCATTCGGCTGGACGCGCCCCGACCACGCCGTGGCCGCCCGCCTCGGCACCTCGCCGACCTGACCCCGGTACAGCGGCGAGAGGCCGTGACGGAGCTCGGCCTCCCGTCGTTCCGCGCCGACCAGCTGTCGCGGCAGTACTTCGTCCGACACAACGCTGACCCGACCACGATGACCGACCTGCCGGTCGCGGCGCGTGACGCGGTGGCCGACGCGCTCTTCCCGACGCTG
>Ga0316576_10000552_pt1 | contig 17595 bp, 14 predicted proteins | sample S0NA_FD_203075 | JGI IMG/M metagenome (GOLD analysis project Ga0316576, IMG submission 203075) | Rhizosphere microbial communities from salt marsh grasses in Alabama, United States - S0-2_050615r3r5 | ecosystem: Host-associated > Plants > Roots > Rhizosphere | place: USA: Alabama | collected... | reverse complement strand
CCCGCGTGCGTGAGTTCCTCGTCAACCTCGGCTTCGACCTCGGCCTGCGGGCGAGGGTCACCCGCGCCGAGCCCTCCGAGCGCGCGGCGCGTGTGCTCGAGGGCCCGTTCGCCTGGTTGGTGGGATCCTCGCCGTCGGACACGGTGCGCCTGCCGCATCCGCCGCCGGCGGAGTTCTCCCGTGCGACACGCGCGCTGGGCCTGCCGATGGCCGGTGTCACGGTCGCCCCAGCGGTTCGTGCGCACGCGACGCCCGTACCGTTCGGCTGGGACCGTGAGACCGTGGCCTTGACGAGCCGGTATGACGCGCCTCCCGCGCCACCCGACCTCGAGGTCGTGCGGCGGGTGAACGGCCGCGAGTTCGCCCACCTCGTCAGTCGCGAGCTCCTCGGCGACGATCCCGGGCCGGGTCCTGCGCGGTCGGTCGAGGAGGTCGAGCGGCTGCTGGACGCCGAGGCCGACTCCGACCACGGGTGGGTCGCGAAGACCGAGCACGGCAACGCCGCTCTCGGCAACCGTCGGCTGCGATCGCGACGACTCAGCCCGGGGGACCGACGGTGGCTGGGCGACGCCTTCGCGGACCACGATGTGGTCGTGCTCGAGCGATGGCGCCCGCGGGTGCTCGACCTGTGCGTGGTGTTCGAGGTCGCGCCCGACGGCAGTGCCCGCGGCGTCGCGGTCCACGAGGCCGTGCACACGGCCGCGGGGTCCTTCGTCGGCGCGCTGTTCGACCCCGCCGGGCCGGCACCGGCGAGGGCGGCGTTTTCCGCCGCACAGGCTGCGGATCCGGTGGCCGGCGCACTCGCGGACGCCGGCTACACCGGCCCGGCATGCCTCGACGCGTTCGTCTGGTGGCGAGACGGGCGGTGGAGGCTGCGGCCGCTGTCCGACCTCAACGCCCGCATGCACGCGTCCTCGCCGGGCCGCGAGCTGTGGCGGACGTGGGCGCCGGACCGCGTGGTGTACTGGCGGCTGCTGGCGCGTCGGAGGCTCACCCTCCCGGACGACCCGGAGGAGGCACAGGCGGCCCTCGGCGGGGACGGTCTCGACCCGACGCGGCGCGAGGGCGTCGTGCTGGTGTCGCCCACGGCGTTCGGCGAGCCCGGTTCGTGGCGCGCGTCGCGACGGATGGCGGTCGCCTTCGTCGCGCGAGACCGAACCGCGGTGTTCCGGCTCGAAGCACGGTTCAGGGACCGGTTCGAGCGATGACGGTCCGCCTCGTCGCGATCGTGGGCCCGACCGCCAGCGGCAAGACCCGGCTCGGTGTGGAGGTCGCCCACCGGTTGGGGTCGGAGATCGTGTCGGCGGACTCTCGGCAGGTGTACCGCGGGCTCGACATCGGGACGGGGAAGGACCTCGACGAGTACGCGGCCGTCGATCCTCCGGTGCGGGTGCACATGCTCGACGTCGCGGATCCGCAGGAGGTCTACACGCTCGTCCGCTACCTCCAGGACGTGCGCGGCGTGTTCGCTGCCGCGGAGGGCGACCCGAGGTTCGCGTCGGGCGCTGTACCGCTGGTGATGGTGGGCGGGTCCGGCCTGTACGTCGAGGCGGTGCTGCGCGGCTTCCAGCCCGCGGTCGTCCCGCCGGACCCGGAGTTGAGGCGGCGACTCGAGGGCGAGGACCATGGCGTCCTGGTGGGCGAGCTCGAGCGGCTCGCGCCGGCGCTGGCCGCGCGCACCGACACGTCGAGTCGGCGGCGGGTCATCCGGGCGCACGAGATCCTGGCGGCGTTCGATGGTCGTGAGCCGCCCGCGTTGTCGCCTGTCGCCCCACCTCCAGCCACCGTCTTCGGGATCGACGTCGACCGCGACGTCCTGCGCGACCGCATCGCGCGTCGGTTGCAGGAGCGGCTGCGCGACGGCATGGTCGACGAGGTGCGTGGGCTACTCGAGCGTGGGGTCGAGCCCGATCGACTGCGGGCGCTCGGGCTCGAGTATCGGGAGATCACGGACCACCTCGTGGGCGGCGTGGCGTACGCCGACATGGTCGAGCGGCTGCGGGTGCGGATCATGCGGTTCGCCAAGCGGCAGTGGACCTGGTTCCGAGGGATGGAGCGGCGTGGCGTTCCGATCCGGTGGATCACGCCGGACGACGTCGACGCGGTGGTGGACGCCGCACGGCCGACGTAGAGCCCGGGCGCTGGTCGGAGCGTCTCGGGGAGCCTATGTTGGGATGAGAGCCCGTCACGATGCGACGGGCGGACAGGAGGCCGTATGGTGCGCTCGGCATCGACCCAGGTCGAGAGGTGGATGCGGTTCCAGGAGATCCTCGAGCGGATCGCGGCCGAGCCGACGACGCCGCAGTCCGTGTCGGCGCAGCTCGGTCCCTACGTGGCGCTGTCGCGCGAGGCCGGATCGGGCGGCGCGGACATCGGCAGGTTGCTCGCCGAACGGCTGGGGTGGGCGCTGTACGATCGCGAGCTGGTGGAGGAGATCGCGGAGCGGTTGCACGTCGCGCCGCGGTTCGTGGAGCTGCTCGATGAGGCCCGGACCGACTGGTTCCGGGACGCGCTCCTGGAGCTGGTCGACAAGCGCCTGGTGCATCAGGACACCTACGTGCGTCGTCTCGGGCGTCTCATGCTGCTGGCGGCGTGGGAGGGCGAGGCGGTGTTCGTCGGTCGAGGCGCCCATCTCCTGCTGCCACCGGGAAACGGGCTGCTGGTGCGGGTCGTGGCACCGCGCGCGTTCCGGATGGCGCGCCTCGCGGAGCGCGACGGGCTGGAGCTCGAGGATGCCGCGCACAAGATGGACGATCTCGACGAGGCCCGTGCCACGTACCTGCGGCGCAACTTCCGGCAGGCGGAGGACGTCGGCTTCGACCTGGTGGTGGACGCGGCGCGTCTCGGCATCGAGGGCTGCGTGGACGTCATCGTCGCGGGCCTGCGAGCCCGCGGGCTGACGGTGGCGGGCTGAACACCGGCAGCGGACGCCGACGCGTCAGTTGACCTCGAGGGGCTGGGACAGCGTGAAGCGCGCCACCGTGACTTCGAACTTCACGCCGTCGTCGTCCACCATCTGGTAGCTGCCCTCCATCGTTCCGAACGGCGTTCCGAGTGGACAGAACGAGGCGTACTCGAACGACTCGCCCGGCGTGAGCACGGGTTGCTCGCCCACGACCCCCGGACCGGTCACCTCCTCGATCTGACCGTGCGCGTCGATGATCCGCCATCGGCGCGACAGCAGCTGGACGGTCCGGACGCTCTCGTTCGTGATCCTCACACGGTACGCGAAGAACCAGCGCCCGACATGGGGGTCGGATCGTTCGGGAACGAAGTGACTGTCCACCTCGACCCGGATGTCGTCCGTGATGGCGTGGGAGGAGCCGTCGTCGTGCATCGAAGGCGCCAACCCGGGCATCTGGACGACGATTCCCGATGCCCTCGGAGTGCGACAATGGCGGCGATGGCATTGAGGATGCAACCCTTCCGTGTCGCGTGGCATCACATGCAACGTGAGCGCGACGATCCATTCCCTGTCGACCCCGATTCCACGACATGCCGAGGTTCGGATGCATCCGTCGGCCGTGCCTGAAGCCGAGCTGCTGGACGGTGCGCGACGCGGCAGCATCGACGCCTTCGAGCAGCTGTACCGACGGCACGTCGGACGCGTGTACGCGGTGTGCGTCCGGATGGTCGGTGACCGTGCCACCGCGGAGGAGCTCACCCAGGAGACGTTCGTGCGGGCGTGGCAGCACCTCGGCACGTTCCGCGGCGATGCCGCACTGTCGACGTGGCTGCACCGGGTGGCGGTGAATATCGTGCTCGCGCACACGCGGGCGCGGTCGCGCCGACCCGAGGGTCATGCCGACAGCGATGAGGTCGTGATCGACCATCACGCCCCGGAACGAAGCCGGCCCGATGTCGCCGTCGATCTCGAACGCGCGATCGCGTCGCTGCCGCCGCGCGCGCGCGAGGTGTTCGTGCTGCACGACGTCGAAGGCCACACCCATGACGAGGTTTCGGACCTGACGGGCATGGCGGTGGGCACGTCCAAGGCCCACCTGCACCGTGCTCGTCGTCTGCTGCGAGAGGCGTTGACATCATGAACTGCACAACCGTCCAGTCGCGACTTCACGATGCTCTCGACGGCACGCTGTCCGGCGAGGAGGCGGCCGACATGCGCCGGCACCTCGACGGCTGCGTGGCCTGCCGCAACGAGCTCGAGGCGATCGACGCCGTACGGCAGGCGGCGGCGGCACTGCCGCGGTCGATCGAGCCGGAACGTGACCTGTGGCCCGGAATCGCCGAGCGCCTGGCGGCCGAGGGCGTCGTACGGACCTCGTTCGGACGCGGGACCGCGGGACACGCGGCGATCGGACGGAAGGCCGTCCCGCTGCGCTGGGTCGCCGCGGCGGCGGTTGTGATCGTGGCCGTGACCCTCGCCTATCAGCTCGGTCGCTCGCAACGGACGACGATGGTGGCCGAGGATGTCGCCGGCGACCCGACGCCGGCGGTGGTGGCCGCCTCGGCGTCGCCCGACGTCGAGCTCGAGCTGCAGGAGGTTCGCGACGATCTCCGCGCGCGACTCGAGGTGCGTCGCGACGTCCTCGACCCGGCGACCCTGCAGATCATCGACGACAACCTCGAGCTCATCGATGGCGCCATCGAGCGCATTTCGGCGGCGCTCGAATCGGATCCCGGCAACGCGCGCCTGACCCGTCAGCTCGTGTTCGCCTACCGTCAGCAGATCGACCTGCTCCGGCGCTCGACCGAGATGCCGCTGGAGCTGTAACCCGGAAACCCGGGACTCGGAGGAGACCATGAATCGACACACACTCAGCCGCATCGTCCTCGTTCTGACATGTCTCGGCGTCGCTGGTCTGGCCATGGCGGGGACGCCCATCGACGAGAGCCGGCCGTTCACGCCGACCGGCTCCATTTCGATCGAGAACCTCGCCGGAGAGGTCACCGTCACCGGCTGGGACCGCGACGAGGTCCACGTCACCGGCGAGCTCGCCAGGACGGCGCGCCGCCTCGAAATCACGGGTGACGATGGTCGCCTCGAGATCCGAGTCGATCAACCCAGCGGGCAGCGTGAGCACGAGGGAACGACGCTGACAGTGCGCGTGCCCCGTGGCGTGGCCCTGCAGGTCGAGGGTGTCAGCCTGTCGATCACGGTGGACGACATGGACGGACGGCTCGAGCTCGAGACGGTGTCGGGATCGATCGAGGTCCACGGCCGACCGTCGGCGCTCGAAGCGGCGTCCGTGAGCGGCGACGTCACCGTTGACGAGGCGCCGGACCGCGCCGAGCTGGAGTCGGTGAGCGGTCGCGTCGAGGTCGCTCGCGCGTCCGGATCGCTGGAAGCGGAGACGGTGTCGGGCGCGATCGTGATCTCGGGCGGCAGCCTGCGCGGTGCCGACCTCGAATCCGTGTCAGGCACCGTGCGATGCGCCGCCGACGAGTACGCCGGTGACATCGACATCGAGACCGTGTCCGGACGAATCGTGATGGAGGTCGACGCCGGCATCGCGGCGGACTTCGAGCTGAGCACGTTCTCCGGCGGCATCGACAACGCCATCGGTCCGGAGCCCAAGCGGACCAGCGAGTACGCCCCCGGTCGCGAGGCGGTGTTCTCCACCGGCGTGGGAGGAACCCGGATCCGACTGACGACGTTCTCGGGAGGCATCGCGCTCGAGACGCGCTGACGTCCGTCGACGCGACACGGTGCGCACCCTGCGGGCGCGGCACATGCCGCGCCCGTGGCGTGTCACGGCGCGCCAGCCGGTCTGATGGAAGGTCCGTCCGCGGCAGCGCGTTGCGGGTGCTGATGACGGACGGATCCGGGAGGAGACCGAGATGCGGGCGGTGACCATCGGCTACGGAGTGCTTCTGATCGTTCTCGGGCTGATCGCCTATCTCGGCCTGGGCCGCGCGAGCGTGACCGCCCTGATCCCCGCGTTCTTCGGAGTGCCCGTGCTGATCCTGGGGCTGTTGGCCGGCCGCGATGCGCTCCGCCGCCACGTCATGCACGGCGCGGCGGCGCTCGGGGTGGTCGCCTTTCTCGGGACCGCCTCGGGGCTCGCCAAGGGTCTCCGGGCTCTCGGCGGAGCCGACCTGGCGCGTCCGGAGGCGGTGGCGGTGCAGTCGATCATGGCGGTGTTGTCGGCGGTGTTCGTGGCGCTGTGCGTCCGGTCCTTCATCCAGGCCCGGCGTCGTGCCGAGGGTGCATGAACCGCCGTGCGGCCGCCGTCGTCCTCGGAGGAGTGGTGATGGGGCTGTCGATCGTGATGTTGGCCGCGTGCCGTTCCTCCGGTGATCTCCGCGGCGCTGGGCCCGAGGCGCTGGCGTCGTCCGAGGACGAGGCCCGGCGGGCGATGCGCGAGGCGACCACGGAGGTGGACGACGGTCTCACCCGGTTCCTGACCCTGTTCGAGACGTTCGACCCTGCACCGGTGGCCGAAGCCGCCCGCGGGCTGTACGCCGAGAGCGCCTACTTCAACGACGGTTTCGTGGAGCTGGAGGGTCGCGACGCCATCGCGGACTACCTGGCGCGCAGCGCCGAGCATGCGAGCGCGCTCGAGATCGAGATCGAGGAGGTCGTGCGGAGCGACTCGGGCGTGTACGTGCGCTGGATGATGCTGTTCACGACGACCGGCGGCACATCCGTCCACGCGCCAGGGATCTCGCATCTGCGGTTCGACGTCTCGGGGCAGATCGTCTACCACCGCGACTACTGGGACGCATCCGGCGCGCTTGCGAGCATGGTTCCTGTGGTCGGGCCGGTGCTGGAAGCGGTGCGCAAGCGGCTGTAGCGCGCGATTCGGCCGGTGGGGGTTGATTCCCGGGGTACCATGGAAGATGGGGTCGCCCCACGGGCGCCCGCGGGGGTCTCAGGATGCGCAGGCAGCTGGTACTCACGGCCTCGGGACCGGATCGGCCCGGAATTCTCGAGCAGTTCACGTCCGTGATCGTCACGCACCGCGGCAACGTGGACGCGAGTCGGGTCGTGCGGCTCGGCGGGGATTTCGCCCTGCTGATGTTCGTGAGCGCCCCCGAGGACGAGATCGACGCCCTCGACGCGGGCCTCGACCGCCTCCAGGAGCACCGCTACGCGGTCACCACCCGCCTGAGCGAGGCCGAGCCCGACCGCGATGACGCCGGGGGGACCCTGTGCGCGATCACGGTGCTCGGCGCGGACCATCTCGGGATCATCCACCAGATCGCACGCTACCTCGCCGAGCAGGGGATCTCCATCGACACGATGAACACGGAGGTCATGGCGGCACCGATGAGCGGGACCCCCCTGTTCACGATGTCCGCAGTCGTACGGGTACCGCCCCGTCTCACACTCGACGACTTGCGCGACGCCCTCGAGTTCATCGGCGAGGAGGTGGGCGTCGACACCAAGGTGTTCCCGCAACGTGAGGGCTGGGACGACTGACGACGACCGGTGCGTGGCCGACGGTCAGTCGCCGGCGGCATCCGAGTCGCCGCCTCCTTCAACACCCCCGGTCTTCTTCTTGCGCCGTCGTCCTCCGCGTCGTCGTCGACGCTTGCGTCCGTTTCCCGAACCGGGGTCGTCGCCACCGTCGGATGCCCCACCCGCGGGCTCGACGTCGTCGTCGTGGTGGGCTCCGGTCTCCTCGTGCACGTCGTCCCCTGGCGTCGCGAGGTCGGTCGTCTGCGGTTCGGAGGTGTCGACTGTCCGACGACGGCGACCGCCGCGGCGGCGGCGTTTCTTGGGTTCGCCGCTCGGCTGATCGGCCTCCGGCTCGGCGGGCGGCCGCTCGCGCCGCTGCTCCTCACCGAGGTCGGACAGTGACAGGACGGGCTCGTCCTGTTCACGGCGCTTCCTGGACTCGGCCTTGGCGGGGTCGCGCTTCTGCCATTCGATGTGTTCCTCGGACCGGTGCAGGCTCGAGCTCGCGATGATCTCGACGCGGATGTCGAACTCGCGCTCGAGGTCGGCGATCTCGTGGCGGCGCTCGTTCTGGATGGCGTCGGCGAGCTCCGGGTGAAGCTCGACCCGGGCCGATTCGAGCTGACCGGTGACCGCCCGCGTCTCGATGCGTCGCAACAGGTTCAGCCCCACCAGCTCGGGGCTGGCGATGGTGCCGGTCCCCGAGCACGTCGGGCAGTCGCGGAACCGACGGAGCGACAGCGCCTTCTTGAGGCGCTGCCGGTTGATCTCCATGAGACCGTTGGGCGACAAACGCGACACGGTGAAACGCGCCTTGTCGTCCTTCATCGCGTCGCGGACGTCCTTCTCGACCTGGCGCTGGTTCTTGCGCGACCGCATGTCGATGAAGTCGACCACCACCAGCCCGCCGATGTCGCGCAGACGCAGCTGACGGGCGACCTCCACCGCCGCCTCACGGTTGACCCGCGTGACCGACTCCTCCTGGCTGCCTCCGCGCGAGGCGCGCCCCGAGTTGACGTCGATCGCGGTGAGGGCCTCGGTGGGATCGATGACGATCGAGCCCCCGGACCGCAGCTCGACACGGCGCTGGTAGATGCGGTCGATCTGCTCCTCGACGTCGAACTTGGAGAACAGCGGCATGCGCTCGGAGTAGCGGACGAGACGGGTCTTGGCGCGCGGCATGAATGCGGCCATGTAGTCCTGGACCCGCTCGTAGGCGTCGTCGTCGTCCACCAGCACCTCGGAGATGGTGGCGTCGAGCGAGTCGCGCATCGTCTGCACGATGAGGTCCTGGTCGGAGTAGACGAGCTTCGGACCCTTGCCGGTCGATGCCTCCTTGCGGACCCGCTTCCACAGCCGCAGCAGGGCGTTGAGGTCACGGTTCAGGGTCGTCTTCGGCTGGTCGAGCGCGTTGGTGCGCGCGATGACCCCCATCCCCTCGGGGAGGTTCATGTCCGCCAGCCGTTCCTTGATCTGCTGTCGTGTCTCCTCGTCCTCGGCGCGCCGGCTGACGCCGCGCACGTCGTCGTACGGCATCAGCACCAGGTAGCGGCCCGCGAGGCTGATGTTGGTGGTCAGCAGCGCACCCTTGGATCCGATGCCGTCGCGCACCACCTGGACGAGCACCGGCTTGCCGCGTTCGAGCACCTTCTCCACCCGCGGGCGGCGCTCGCCCTCGGGGGGTTGCCGGTGGTAGGCGGACGGCACGACGTCGTCGCCGCGCAACATTCCGTCCTTGGTCTCGCCGAAGTCGACGAACGCCGCCTCGAGCGCCGGATGGACGTTGGCGACAGAGCCACGGTAGATGTTGCCTCGCATGAGGCCGGATTCGGAGGCGGCCACCTCGTAGGCGTCGAGGACGGCGTCGGTGACGATCGCCACGCGCACCTCTTCCGGGCGCTGGGCGTTGATGAGCATACGTCGGGTCACGAAATCTCCTGTTCTGGGGCGCCGCGGGACCGCGGCCGCCGGGTCCGCGGCGCGAGCCACCGCCGACCGGGGCGGCTGGTCCGCCGCCCGCACGGGTGGAAGGGTAACACCTTTGGACGAAAACACGCCCCCATCCCCGTCCGCGCCCGCATCCGATGACGGCGACAGAGGCTGGGACTGCGGCAGCGGCGGTGCTCAGCGTCAGCGGCGGCGTGGGCCGGAATGACGGGAGTCGGGCGTCCGGCATCGGGGATCCGGCGACCGGCGGCCAATGATCCGCGACGCCGCGTACCCTCAGAATCGGTGCAGGCTCGCACCCCAGTTGAGACCGGAACCGAGCCCCACGAAGCAGACCAGGTCGCCATCGTGGACCCGACCTTGCTGGCGGGCCTCGTGCAGCGCGATGGGAATCGTGCCGGCGGTGGTGTTGCCGTAGCGCTGGATGTTGTTGAACACCTTGTCGTCGGGCAGCCCGAGCCGCTTCTGCACGCCCTCGTTGATGCGCAGGTTGGCCTGGTGCATGATCACGAGATCGACGTCGTCCAGCGTCATCCCGTTGCGGTCGAGGAGCTCGAGGGTGACCTCCGGCATGTGGGTGACCGCGAGAGCGTACACCTTGCGGCCCTCGACGATGGGCACGTGCTGGTCGGCGGCGTACATGTCTGGCGTGAAGTACGGCCGGAAGGCGCTGCCCCCCGCCGGCGTGTGCAGCCGCCTCCACTCCGCGCCGTTGACGTGCAGCAGCGTGTCAACGATGCCGCGATCCTCGTCGTCGACCGCCGACACCACCACCGCACCCGCGCCGTCCCCGAACAGCACGGTGCGATCGCGGGTTCCGGTGTTGCGGGCGTACTCCTCGGGCGGTATCGGGTCGTCGGTGGTGCCCTCGAGGACGTCCCAACTCTCCCAGGGCATGAACATGGTGTGGACCTCGGCGCCCACCAGCAGCACGTGCCGGGCCTGGCCGGAACGGATGAGAGCGTCGGTGACCTGCAGCCCGTAAACGAAGCCCGCGCACTGCTGGCGGATGTCGAGGCACGGGATCTGGCCGAGGCCGAGCTTGTGCTGCAGCAGCACGCCGGAACCGGGGAAGTAGTAGTCGGGGGTCATGGTCGCGAACACCACGTAGTCGATGTCGGCCACCCCGAGGCCGGCATCGGCGATGGCGTCGCGCGCGGCCGGTACCGCGAGATCGGAGCTGCTCTCTCCCGGCTTCGCGTACCGTCGCTCCTCGATGCCCGTACGCACGCGGATCCACTCGTCCGATGTGTCCATCATCTTCGCGAGCATGTCGTTGGTGGCGACGAACGGGGGGACATACATACCGGTACCGGTGATCAGGGAACGCATAGATCCTCCCGACGCTCGAGTGTATCCGAGCCGCGACCGGATGGTGGCATGCGTCCGGCCCGGTCTCCGGCGTCACCGCGGGTCGCGCCACAGCTCGACGGCGATGCGGATGGTCTCGGTCTGGATGTCGACGATGTCGTCGAGGTCCGGAGCGTAGCCGCCGGCCATGACCACCGCGGTCGGCAGCCCTCGCCCGCGGCAGGTACCGAGAACCAGGCGGTCACGGGCCGCGAGGCCACGCTTCGTGACGGCGAGACGACCGAACCGGTCGCCGACGAACGGGTCGGCGCCGGCGAGGTAGAACACGAGATCCGGTGGCGTCGATCCGAGGGCGTGCTCGACCGCCGGACCGAGCGCCGCGAGGTACGCGTCGTCGTCGGTTCCGTTGGGCATCGCGACGTCGAGGTCGGACCGCTTCTTGCGGACCGGGAAGTTGTTCGCGCCGTGGATCGACATCGTGAAGACAGTGTCGTCCCCGTCCGCGAGCTCGGCCGTCCCGTCCCCCTGGTGCACGTCGCAGTCGAGCACCGTCACCTGTCGTGCCAGTCCCTCGGCCTGCAGCGTGCGGATCGCCACCATGACGTCGTTGAACACGCAGAAGCCGGCGCCGTGGGCGCGTGCGGCGTGGTGCGTGCCGCCGGCCAGGTTGATGCCCAGGCCGGTGTCGAGGGCCGAGCGCGCCGCCGCGATCGTCCCACCGACCGAGTGGATCGACCGACGGTACAGCTCCGGCGACCATGGAAAGCCCAGTCGTCGCAGCTCGCGAGGCGCCAGCTGTCCGTAGGCGACCCGCTGGACGTACTCGTGGTCGTGGACGCGCAGCAGCTGCTCTGGCGTCGCGGGCGGCGCGGGCTGCAGGCGATCCGCGGGCACGAGGCGCGACGTCTCGAGACGCTCCCGCAGTCTGGCGTACTTGTCGATGGGGAACGGATGCCCGTCCGGAAGGGGCACCGGGTGGTGGTCGCCGTAGAACACGCGCATAGGGCTGGTGGCCCGCCGAGGCGGGGTCACTCCGGTTGGGTAGGATAGCTGACCGGCTCGACGGCACCACCGATGTCGGGGGCCTGCCGGGCGATGTGCTCGGGATACACGGTCGTCAGTCGCCGGCCGAAAGCAGCCGGTCTCGGAGATCGAGTGACAGCGCGTGCTCGGACAGCCAGATGCCGAAGAACGCCCGCGCGAAATCGTCACCCGGGATGACGGCGGTGACGTCACCGTTGAGCTCGAGCGTCACCGCGCCGTTGACGTGGGTGGCGCGGTAGCGGTCGCCGTCGGCGACGTCCCGCGCGACGGCGTACAGCTGCTCGAGCTGCGACGCGAGCGCGGCAACGTCAATGGTCGGGTTGCGGGCGAGCGCCTTCTCGGTGGCGCGGTTGATCTGGGTCGCCTTGACCGGCCGGTGGTAGTAGATCTCGAGGGTCTTGGGCTGTGCGTCGAGCACGTCGTCGACCGTTGTCGCGTCGTCGGGCGCGTAGACCGCCGCGGAGTAGAGGTCGAGCCCCAGGAACTCCAGCAGCGCGGCGTTGCGCAGGGGCAACGTGTGACCGGCGACCGCAGTCACCGGTTCGAACGGCACGCCGGCCTCGCAGGAGTACGCGGCAGTCCGGACGTCGGCGGATGGCGCGGCGACGACGGTCGGCGACGCTATCAGACAGAGGGCGGCGGTGGCGAGGGTGCGCATGGTCGACTCCCCGGTCGGTCGTTCCGGCAGGAGGAACGCACAGCGTGTCGTGCGTCCTTCCCGTGACCTGCGGCCGATGTCGGCAGCGCGAACCCCGGTTACGCGACCGGTGGCAGCGGGTCGGGTCGCACGCCGCGCGCGCGCCGCGCCGCGCCCACCACAAGCTCCCGGATGTCTTCGAAGAGTGTGTACAGCACCGGCACGACGAGCAGGGTGAGGAGGGTGGCCGTGGTCAGGCCGCCGATCAGCGTCAACCCGAAGCTGGTGTACGACAGCCCGATGGAGTTGGCGCCCGACAGGGTCACGGGGATCATCCCGCAGATGGTCGTCAACGCGGTCATCATGATCGGCCGGAACCGTCGTGACGCCGCGGTCAGCAGCGCCTCGGTGCGGGCCATCCCGCCGAGCCGCAGCCTGTTGACGTAGTCGATGAGCACGATTCCGTTGTTCACCACCACGCCGATCAGGAGGACGACGCCCACCGCGCCGAGGAAGTCGATGTTGAGACCGAGGGCTGCGTGGACCCAGACGACGCCGAGCCCGGCCAGCGGGATGGTCCCGATGATCGACAGGGGCAGCACGAAGCTCTCGAACAGGAACCCCATGAGCAGGTAGATGAACACGATCGACAGCAGGATCGCGAACCGGATGGCGGCGAGGTCCTCGTTGGGTCCGGTGCGGCTCGGCGGCTCGCCGAGGCGCACGCCTTCGGGCAGATCGAGCCGCTGCTGCAGTGCCGCGATCCGTCGCCGTGCGTCGCTCTCCCGACCCTCCTCGAGCTCGAGAGTGATGGTCCGGGTCAGCCGCTTGTCCCGCCGGAAGATGGTGCGGGGCTGCTGCAGGTACTTGAGGTCGGTGACCGTGCCCAGGGGTACGAAGCCGCCTTCGCCGGCCGGCACGTAGAAGCTCGTCAGCTCCTCGAGGCTGTCGCGGTCCTCCTCGACGAACCGCACGCGCACGGGGATGTCGAGGCCGTCCGCGCGATAGCGGCTGAGCTGCTGGCCACGCAGGGCGTAGCCCACCATTCCGGCCACCACGCGGGGGCTGATCTGGTGCTGTTGCGCGCGTTCGCGGTCGATGACGAGCGCCAGCTCCGAGGGCGCCGGGTCGGCGGACGCCTTGACCCCGAGCACTCCGGGCAGGCTCGCGAACAGCTGCTCGAGGTCGTTCGCGACGGCCTCGAGCTCGTCGGCGTCCTCACCGTACAGCGCGACCACGTGGACCTGGTCGCCCCGCTCCTCACCCTGGGCCTCGTCGCCGGTGTAGTAGCGCACGCCCGGCCGCTCCGGGAGCAGCTCGAGGACCCTCTCGGTCACCTCGCGCGGCGTCACGTCGTTGGTCCGCGGATTGTTGAACCACCCCTGGATCTCGCCGAACTGCTCTCGGTGGAAGATGAACCAGCCGGACAGGTCGAGCTCGTCGGCGGCATCCTCGACGATCCCCTCGCACTCGAGGAAGAACGCCTCGGCCTCCTCGAGGGTCGTCGACTGCGGCAGGCGAACGTCGACCTCGAATCCGGACCGCTCCTCCTCCTGGACCTCGACGAAGCGGACGCGGCCGCTCTGCACGAGGGCACCGGTGGCGGCGGTCACGAGCAGGATCAGCAGGATGAGATCCACGCGCCGGCGGAGGAACACGGCGAGCAGCCTCGAGTAGCCTCGGTTGAGACGACCGAAGGTGGCCTCGTAGGCGCGTTCGAGCACCAGCCGGAACCGGCGGTATCCCACCGCCACCGGGTTCGCGCTCGGCCGGCCGTCGCGCAGTGTGAGGTAGGTGGCGAGCGGGATGACGATCCCGGCGACCGCCAGCGAGCCCAGCAGCGCCACCGAGATCGGCAGCGACAGGCGAAGCAGGAAGAACTGCGCCTGTCCTTCGACCAGCGACACCGGCAGGAAGACGATGATGGTCGTCAGGGTGGCCATGGTGATGGCGAGGGCGATCTCGCCGGCGCCGCGGATGGCGGCGTCGCGGCGACTCAGACCTTCCCGATGGAGACGGTGGATGTTCTCGGCCACCACGACGGAGTTGTCCACCAGCAGCCCGACCGAGATCATGAGGCCGAGCAGCGACAGGATGTTGAGCGACTCGCCCGCGAAGAACATCGCGGTCAGCGCGATCAGCAACGACAGCGGGATGGCCAGCGTGATGATCAGCGTCAGGCGCAGGCGGCGGAGAAAGAAGAACAGCACGATCAGCGCGAAGATCCCGCCGACGCGACCGCTCGACAGCAGGGTGTCGAGCGACTCGACGATCACCCGGCCCTGGTCGAACAGCGGCACCATGCCGATCGGCTGCAGGCGCGGGTTGTCCTCCATGCGCTCGACCTCGCCACGGATCGCCCGCGCCACCTCGAGGGTGTTGGCCTGGCCCTCCTTGAGCACCACCAGCGCCACGGCCGGCCGCGAGTTGGCGCGCACCCGGAAACGCGCCTTCGGCGACTTGTAGCTCACGGTGCCGACGTCCTTCAGGCGGACGCGAGGCGCCACCATCCGGTTCTCGAGCTCCTCGAGGGACCTGTAGCGGGCGACCGAGCGCAGCAGCAGCTTGCGGTCGCCCACGCGCACGTCGCCCGATGCGAGCGTGAAGTTGTCGTCGCCGAGCTCCTGTGCGAGCTGGTAGATGTTGAGGCCCGCCGCCTCGGTGCGCTCGCGGTCGAGCTCGATGAAGATCTCCTTCTCGAGGATGCCGTTGACCTCGACGTTCGCGACCCCGTCGAGCCGTTGAATGGGCAGGACGATTTCGTTCTGGATGAGCGTGTAGGCATCGGAGATGTCGGGATCGACCGCGAGCCCGAGGACGTACACGGGGATCGCCGACTCGTCCTCCTTGCGGATGAAGATTCGGTCGGCATCCTCCGGCAGGCGCGGGCGGGCGCGCTCGATGCGGTCGCGGACCTCGCGGTAGGCGACGTCCATGTCGGTTCCGGACTTGAAGCTCAGGAAGATACGGGCGAACCCCGGCGCCGAGAACGAGTTCAGGGTGTCGAGGCCACGTACGGTCGACAGCTCGTCCTCCAGCGGCAGCACGATCTTGTCCACGACCTCGTCGGGTGGGGCGTCGGACCACGGCACGGCCACGACCAGGAAGGGCGGTGAAAAGCCACTCGGGATCAGCTCGAGCGGTACCGCGACGGCCGCCACGATCCCGACCACGACCATCGACGCCACCAGCACGAGGACGCCGATGCGCCGCTCGAGCGACATCTTCGGCAGCGCCTGCTCGAGATATCCGAGTCCCTTCATCACGGCGCCGACTCCGCAGTGGTCTCCCGCGCCGCGACCGATCGCCGGGGACCGAGCACCCGGTCGCGCAACCCGTCGAACACGACGTACACGCCCGGGATGATGATCAGCGTCAGGACGGTGGACACCAGCAGACCACCGATGACCGCGATCGCCATCGGCGTCCGGATCTCGGCGCCGTCGCCCAGGCCGAGGGCCATCGGGGTCAGGCCCAGCACGGTGGTGGCCGTGGTCATGAGGATCGGTCGGAGGCGGACCCTGCCGGCGAGCACGACGGCGTCGGCCCGTTCCATGCCCCGATCGCGCAGCGTGTTGATGTAGTCGATCAGCACGATGGCGTTGTTGACGACGATCCCGGCGAGCATGATCATGCCGAGGAACACCACGACAGACAGCGAGATGTCGAGCAGCCGGAGGGCGAGCACCGTGCCGAGGAAGGCCAGCGGGATCGTGAGCATGATGACCAGCGGCTGGAGCAGCGATTCGAACTGGGCCGCCATGATCACGTACACCAGGAACACCGACAGCGCCAGGGCGAGGATCAGGCTCGAGCGGCTGCGCTGCCACTCCTGGTTCTGGCCGGCGACGTAGAACGTCATGTCCGGCGGCCATGCGATGTCGCGTCTGAGGGTTTGCTCGACGGCCGCCACCGCCTCACCAAGCGATCCGCGGCCGAGGTTCGCGGTCACCAGGGCGACACGTCGGCCATCGACCCGCCGCACCTCGGACGGACCCTCGGCGAGCTCGATCGCCGCCACGGCGGACAGCTGGATCGGCCGGTCGCCTGACGGGTTGACGACGAAGTCACGGACGTCGGCGACCTGTCGACGGTCCGCCTCCTGGAAGCGGACGACGATCGGGATCCGTCGGTCGCCGAGGTTGTACAGCGTCGCCTCGTTGCCCTTGATGGCGTCCCGCACCTCGTCGGCGACCCGCTGGATGTTGAGCCCATACCGCGCGAGCTGGTCGCGGTCGTAGCGGATCTGGACCTCGGGGGCCCCGACACGCTGGGTGGTCTCGACGTCGGCGAGCTCCGGCAGGGAGGCCATCACCTGCCGCACGCGCTCCGCCATCTGCCGCAGCTCGAGCAGATCCTCACCGTGCACCTCGACCTCGATCGGCGTGCGGAAGCTGAACAGCACCGGACGGACGACCCGCGCCTCCACGTCCGGGAGATCCTCGAGCCGTCTTCGCAGGCGATCGACCACCTGCTGCTCCACGCGCGGATCGGAGGTGTCGAGGATCACCTTGAAGCGGGCGGTGTGCTCGCCCTCGTCGGATCGCTGGCTGGTGACCGGGTCGAAGCCGTACGTCACGAGCAGCGCGTCGATGTGCTGACGCTCGGCGAGGATCGCGTCCTCCACGGGTTCGAGCACGGCCTCGGTCTGCTCGAGCGGTGTTCCCACCGGCAGCTGGACCTCGAGGGTGAACTCGCCCTGGTGGACCTCCGGCAGCAGCTCCGAGTCCAGCCCGGTCGCGAGCCATGCCGTTGCGGCGAGCAGGCCCACGGCGAGCAGCACGACGGAGGTCGGCCGGGCGACGGCGCGCTCGACGAGTGAACCGTATCCGCGCGTGAGCTTCTCGAGACCGTCGGCAACCAGTGCGAGCGGCCACGCCAGCACCCGCCGTGACACGAAATTACCGGCAGGGCGCACGACCCACCGCACGGTGACGGCCACGACGAAGGCGACCACAGCGAACACGCTCACGAGCATCTCGAGCAGGAACGCGATCGGGGTGCGGATGAGGATCCACGGCAGCATCAGCCACCGCCATCCACGAAGCGAGCGAACGTCCGCCCACGACGACCGCACTGCGCGGGTCGGCCACAGGTCACGGATCGGGATCGCGGTTCCGCCCCCCGCGCCTCGGCGGCTGGCGAGCATCGGGATGAAGAACAGCGCCACCACCAGCGACGCGAGTAGCGAGATCACCACCGCGAGGCCGAGGTCGCCGAACGCCTGTCCTGCGACCCCCTCGACGAACACCATCGGAAAGAACACCGCGATCGACGTCAGGGTCGAGGCGAC
>Ga0316576_10000551_pt1 | contig 17596 bp, 18 predicted proteins | sample S0NA_FD_203075 | JGI IMG/M metagenome (GOLD analysis project Ga0316576, IMG submission 203075) | Rhizosphere microbial communities from salt marsh grasses in Alabama, United States - S0-2_050615r3r5 | ecosystem: Host-associated > Plants > Roots > Rhizosphere | place: USA: Alabama | collected... | reverse complement strand
CGGCACGCTGGATCAGCTCGTCCAGCAGGGGGATCAGGGTCTCGCCGCCTTCCAGGGAGAAGCGCTTCTGTCCCACGTAGCGCTGGTGGAGGTACTTCTCGATCCCCTCGGCGGCGGTCAGGAGCGAAAGCATCCAGCGGCGGTCCGCGTTCTCCAGCTCCGGGATGGCGCGATAGCCCTCGAGCCGCTTCTGGATCCAGCGCTTCTCCTGGGTATTGGTGATGTGCATGTACTCGGAGCCCACCGAGCGGCAGTAGATCTGCTCCATCAGGGCGATGATCTCGCGCAGGGGCATGCGGTCGGGGGCATAGAGCGAGCCCGTGTGGAAGACCTGATCCATGTCCTCGGGGCCCAGGCTGTGATAATCCGGTTCCAGGTCCGGGATCTTGGGCTTGTCCCGCAGCTCGATGGGGTCGGTGTCGGCGACCTGGTGGCCCCGGTAGCGGAAGGCATTGATCAGGCGCAGGACCGCCGCCTGCTTCTCCGCGGCCGCGGGCTCCAGGCGCTCGGTCGAGCGGGCTCTGGCCCTGCTGCGGCTTTCCTGGGCCAGGCGCAGGAAGTTCTCGCGCACCGGCCCATGGGCGATCTCGCCGGCGACGGCTTGATCCGCGGGCTGGTTGGCCGCCTCTACGCGCATGGCATCGAAGCGCTCCCGCCAGGCCAGATCGACACTCTCCGGATCGTTGAGGTAGCGTTCGTAGAGGTCTTCGATGAAGGCCGCGTTGCCCCCATACAGGGCCCCGGAGCTACGGAAGCGTTCGAGGATGGCGCTCATGTTGCCTGATCGGTTAACCTCGTGATTCGCTTATACTTACGTAGCGAGACTTTATAGCACACGCGATTTCGATCGGCTCGGTTGTCTGCGGTCCGCAGAAACGGGACAATCGCGCTCCAGGGATACTGATCAAGCACCTTCCCGACATTGAAACAGCGCGTGCCCAGAGAGGCGCGAGTCTGGGGTCCCCCGGGAAGCGTGGTCAATCGACGATTAACTGGCAAACCCCGCGCCGAAACAGAGACCGGTTGGTTTAGACGGATGGCCAATCCCGACACCGCCCCCGAAAGCACCGAGCGTACACGCCATCGGATTCGGCTTGCCCGCCTGGAGGCGGACATGGCGTACTTCCAGGCCCGACTCGAGATTATCGGCGAGCCGGAAAGCACAAACCAGTTGGCCCAGCGCAAGGCATTCAAGCTGCTGCACCGATCCATCGCGGAGCGGGTGCTCGGGACCAAGCAACAATATTCGCGGACGACCTGACCCTGGCACCGGGCCCACTCGGATCGAGTCCGAGCTTGCGCCTTGCCGTCGGGGCGTGCCACTCCCCCCCTGAGAGACGCCATCATGTCGGATCCACTGCGCATCGCCACCCGCAAGTCACCGCTGGCCATGTGGCAGGCGGAACACGTAGCCGCCGCCCTCGCGGCGGCGCACCCGGGGCTGCGGGTCGAGATCGTGGGCATGACCACCAAGGGAGACCGTATCGTCGACGCGCCCTTGGCGAAGGTGGGCGGCAAAGGTCTCTTCGTCAAGGAGTTGGAACAGGGCATGCTGGGGGGCGAGGCGGACATCGCGGTGCACTCCATGAAGGACGTGCCGGTGGAGCTCCCGGAGGGACTGCACCTGCCGGTGATCCTGGAGCGCGAGGACCCCCTGGACGCCTTCGTCTCCAACCGCTACGCGAATCTCCACGAGCTCCCCGCGGGGGCCCGGGTGGGCACCTCCAGCCTGCGCCGTCAGTGCCAGCTCGCCGCCCGCCGGCCGGACCTGCGCATCGAGCCCCTGCGGGGCAACGTGAACTCGCGACTGGCCAAGCTGGACGCGGGGGACTACGACGCCGTCCTGCTGGCCGCCGCCGGGCTCATCCGCCTGGGATTCGGCGAGCGGATCCGCGCCCATCTGGATCCCGCCGACAGCCTCCCGGCCATCGGCCAGGGGGCCATCGGCATCGAGTGCCGCGTCGACGACCCCCGCACCCAGGCCCTGATCGCGCCCCTGCATCACACCCCGACGGCCCTGCGGGTGCGGGCGGAGCGGGCCCTGAACGGCCGGCTCCACGGCGGCTGCCAGGTCCCCATCGCCGGCCACGCGACCCTGGGGGCGGAGGGGCTGCACCTGCGCGGACTGGTCGGCACCCCGGACGGGAGCCTGGTCCTGCGCGCCGAGGCGCGGGGACCGGCCACCGATCCCGAGGCCCTCGGCATCGCCGTCGCCGAGGACCTGCTGCGGCAGGGGGCCGGGGAGATCCTGGATGCCCTGCACGACACCTGAGCCCACCTCCGCCGCGCCGACACCCTGCGACCTGGGAGGCCGCGGCGTCCTGGTGACCCGCCCCGCAGCCCAGGCCCAGAGACTGTCCCACCTGATCCGCGCGGCGGGCGGTCGTCCCATCCCCTTTCCGACCCTGGAGATCGCCCCGGTCGCCGACCCGGGACCCGCGCGGGTGCGCCTCACTCAGGCCTGGGACCTGATGGTCTTCGTCAGCCGCAACGCGGTGGAGCTGGCCCTGGACCTGACCGGCGGCGCACCGGGGACCGGGATCTGGCCGGGAGCCCGCAGGCTCGCCGCCGTGGGTCGCGCCACCGCCGCCGCCCTGGAATCGGCCGGTCGGCCGCCGGACCTGGTACCGACGGAGCGCTTCGACAGCGAGGCCCTGCTGGCGCTGCCGGACCTGGCCGGCCTGGCAGGCGGCCGGGTCCTGATCGTCCGGGGCGAGGGGGGCCGGGCCCTGCTGGGCGAGGTCCTGTCGGAGCGGGGTGCCGAGGTCCACTACGCCGAGGTCTACCGGCGGGTCTGTCCCCAGGGGGACCCCGGGGATCTCATCGCCCGCTGGCCCGCGGAGGTCCACCTGCTGACCGCGACCAGCGACGAGGTCCTGCTCAACCTCCACCGGATGCTGGGCCCGGCGGGCGTCGCCCTGGCGCTCGGCACACCCCTGGTGGTGCTCAGCGAGCGCACGGCGCAGACCGCGCGGGACCTCGGCTATCGCCGCGTCCGGGTCGCGGAACGGGCCGAGGACGGGGCCATCCTGGAGGCCCTCTGCGCCTTGGCATCGGGCGAGCCGGAAGACCCACGGTGAGCACCGCTCCCCGCCCCCCGTCCAAAGGCCCCCGCGGCCACGCGCGGTCACGCCGCGGCGGGCTCTGGGTCCCCGCCCTGCTCTCCACCCTCGCCCTGACGGGCGTGGTCGGCGGCATCGCGGTCAGCCAGTTTTATTGGCGGGACCTGCGCTCGAGCATGGGGCGCATGGACGAGACCCTGTATCATGCCCGGGAGCGGCAGCGCCAGATGATGGAGCACTTCTCCCGGGCCCAGGGCCTGCTGCTCGCCCAGCAGCAGCGGCTGCAGGCGGCGGAGGAGGGTCTGCGGATGCGGGAGGCCAAGCTGGAGGCCGCGCGCGCGGAGCTGGAGGAGACGCGGGTCAGGCTCGGCCTCGGGACCGCCACCCCGCGGGGCCTGGAAGCGCAGGACCGGGCCCGGGAGCTCGCCTGGCGGCTGGACATCCACCTCGGCACGCTGCAGGACGCCGGTGGCCTGGGCCCCATCGCGGAGACCCTCGCGGCGATGACCGACTGGGCCGCCGCATCCCCCCAGGTCACGGACTCGACCCTGGCGCCCGCCCTCCAGACGGCGCTATCGGAGTCCCGGGAGGCCCTCGCGCAGGCGCGGGCCGCCGGGCCGCACCCCCTGGCGCGCCGGGTCGAGCAACTCGGCGGCCAGGCGGCCGCGCTCGACCCGGGCCCGGAGACCCTCGGCCCCACGGAACCGCAATCGGGCCTCGCGGCACACGCCGGGACGGGCCACCTGGGGGAGCAGCTCGAGATCGCCCTCTTTGCACTCCATCGGGGCGACGAGGCCCTGTTCCGACTGGCACTGGACACGGCCGCCGCCTGGCTGGCCGCCTTCTACGATCCGGCGAGCCCCGCGGTGCAGGCGGTCCAGTCCGAGATCGCCGCCCTCAGGGGTTTCCCCATTACCCAGGAGCTGGGCCCCCTGCGCACCGGACTGGCCCGGGTCCGGGCCGTACTGGGAGAGCTGATCCAGAACCTCGGTGCCGGCGCCGGCGACCGTCGGCGGGACGATGCAGCCGACCAGGGCCATGCCGAGGGCTGAGCCGGGACGATGCACGCTGGCCGAAAGATCGTGCGGTAGTGTCACGATCGCGTCACATTAGAGAGACAAACCCGCAGGACACCCCGCGATGGATCGCGTAACGTATTGCCTGGAAAGGAGATTTTGGTGCCCTCGGCGGGATTCGAACCCACGACCTATCGCTTAGGAGGCGATTGCTCTATCCATCTGAGCTACGAGGGCCTTTGGGAGGCGCACCGGACTGGCAGGACCGCTTCGCCGGGTGCCTCAGCAGTGTACCCCAGCGCCCGCCCGCGAGACACCCGGAACCCTTGGCGCTCTGAAGTGGTGCACCGAATCGGCCCTCGCTCGGGCGTCAGTCCCCGAAGAGCGTGACCCGGTAGGAACGCAGGTCCTCCTCCTCGCGCACGATGTCTCCCATGCGCAGCCCGCCGAGGCCAGCGGCGCGGTCCCGGAAGTAGAGCCCCAGGGTCTCCTTCACCACTGGGAAGGCAAGCTCCCCCCAGGGTATCTCAGCCTCGCCGAAGAGCCGCACCTCCAGGCTCTCGGCCCCCGGGGAGAAGTCGAGGTCCAGCAACTCGCCGCGAAACAGGAGAAAGACCTGATCGATGTGGGGCAGATTGAAGAAGCTGTAGAGGGGACCGATCGCGACCCGCGCGTTGGCCTCCTCCAGGGTCTCCCGGGCGGCACCCGCGAGCGTGGTCTCACCCCGCTCCATGAAGCCGGCCGGCAGGGTCCAGAGACCGTAGCGGGGCTCGATGGCCCGGCGGCACAGGAGGATTTTGTCCTCCCACTCGGGGATACAGCCCACCACGACCTTCGGGTTCTGGTAGTGCACCGCACCGCAGCGGGTGCAGACGTGACGGGGTCGATCGTCCCCCGGCGGGATCGCCACCCTGACCCCGGCACCACACTGGCTGCAGAAGTTCATACCAACGTAGTCCTCGATCGGTGGTACCGGCCCGGTTCCAATCCCGTTGGCTAGCCGGGAGACGCTGATAGCGATTGCATTCTCCCATCCGCGCCACGGATGGCCCCCATGCAGGAGCCCCCTGAGCACAAGCTGTTGCACCACCGAGATGGTGTTGAACCAGCCTATCGGCATAGATCTGTCTGAAACCTACGGGTCTCAACCGAGCCTCGCGGCCGCCCGTGCCGGCCCCGGGGACCGATGGCCCCGCACGGGGAACGGGACCGGGGCCTGCCGCCAGTTCATTTGCCCCGCGGGGGGGATTGCTGGATGATGGGGGGTCAGCGGAATCAAGGAGCCGACAGCCTCATGACGCCTCAAGGGCCCTCTTCCAGCAACTCCAACCGGGACCCCCAGGCACCGGACCCCATGGGAGTAAGGGATCCAAGCCTAGCCGAACGGTTGCGGGCCCTGGATCTTGGGGAGGCCGAGGATTCCGGCGACCCCGTACGCAGGGGGGAGGACCCCCTGGCCGGTCCGGACTCGGACCCGGGTCAGGGTCTCGCGACCCTCGTCTCCCGGCTGGACAACCTGGCCGCCGGGCTCGCGGCCCAGGGGGACCAGCTGCGCGACGCGGAGCGCTCCCTGGTGGATCGCATCGCCGACGTGGACGACGACCGCCGCCGCACCCAGGGCCAGCTCCAGAGGGCCATGCAGTCCCAATACGACGAGGTCGATGGGCGGCTGCGCCGACTGGGCGGGCTCACCATTCTGGGCTTGGCCCTGATCGCGGTCCTGGCGGCGGGGGGACTCTACCTGCTCCACGCGCTACACCAGCGATCAATGGGCGAGCTCCAGGGCGACCTGACGGGCGAGTTGCAGATCCTGGGCCTGGAGCTGGATCGCCTGAAGGGGACCGCCAACGCCGATGCCAGACTGCAGGAGCAGGTGAGCACCCTGTCCGCGACGCTCGGCCGGCTCTCCGAGGACCTCGATGGGGCACGGGCTGCCCCCGGGGCAGGGGCGCCTGCTGCGCCGGCGGAGGTGACCAGCCTGAGCGAGCGGATCGCCCGCCTCGAGACCGACCAGCGGGAGATGATCGCCGAGACGAGCCAGCTCCGCGAGGCCCTGGCGACGGCCAGCGCCGCGCCACCGGCCCCCATGGCCACGGAGGCGGCAGGCCTGGGCGAGCGGATCATGCGCCTCGAGTCCGCCCAGCGGGAGATGACCGCCGAGATCGACCGGCTCCGCGAGGCCCCGGCGGAGGCTGCCGCCGCCCTGCCGGCCCCCTCGGCCGCGGAGGTGGCCGGAGAGCCAGTGGAGCCCAGGGAGGTGCCGCCGGACGCCGCGGGCTCGGCCCAGGGAATGGACCCGAGCCGCGAGACACCGGAGTCCGCGCAGCCGGCGTCCGAGCCCACTCCCCTTCCCCACGAGCCGGCGCCCACAGCCGATCGACCCTTTGCGCTTCAGCTGATGGGCTCCTACGATCGCGACCGTATCCTCGCCCTGGCCGCGCGACCGGACCTGCCCGCGTCGGTCTACATGCGCCAGGAGAGTCTGCGGGGACGCCCCTGGTACGTGCTGATCCACAGCCTGCACGCCACCTACGAGGACGCACAGGCGGAGCACGGCCGCCTTCCCGAGGATCTCGCCCGGCTCGACACCTGGATCCGAAGGCTGCCGCCGGACGCAGGGCTGGAGCCGATCCCGACGGGCCGCACCCCCTGATCGGATTGGTACGGCTGCCCCCGGAGGCCGCGACAAGACGATGAGCGCGCCCCCACTGGAGTTTCTGTGCCCACGGGGGATGGGAACTACCGAGGTCCAGACGACGCTGGCCAGGTATTGGCGGCTCGCCGAGGAGCCGATCCGCGGCACCACCCGGGTCTTCTACGACACCTTCGACTGGGCGGTCTTCGCCGATGGCGGCCTGCTGGAGCGGCGCGAGTCTCCCCTCGGCGGGGAGCAGGAAGCGGAGCTGGTCTGGTCGTCCCCAGCGGCCTCATCGCCAGCAGACCCCGAGCCCCTGACCCAGCCCGCCCCGGCCGAGCCCGCCTTCGCGGCCGACCTGCCGGCCGGGCCCGTGCGGTCGCGGATAGTCCGGGTCGCGGGGATACGGCGCCTACTGCCCGTGATGCGTGTGGAGACGCGCACCCGCACCCTCAGGGCCCGGGATGACGACGACGAGACCCTGTGGCGCGCCGCCCTGGAGGAGGCTCGGTTCCAGGACCCGAGGGGAGGCGGCACGGGTGAGCTCGCGCCGCGGCTTCGCGTCCTGCCAATGCCGGGCCACGAAGCGGAGCGGGACGTCCTGCTGGACCAGCTCGGCTCGGACCTGGGGCTGACCCCGGCCGGGGAGCCGCTGCTCGTGGAGGCCCTGGGGGCGGCGGGTCGGCGCCCCTGCGACTACTCCTCCAAGATCGATTTTCAGCTCGACCCCGACGCCCGGGCGGACGCGGTCACCAAGACCATCCTGCTGGGGTTGCTCGACACCATCGAACGGAATCGGGACGGGGCAAGGGACAACCTGGACTCCGAGTTCCTCCACGACCTGCGGGTCGCCGTGCGGCGGACCCGATCGGCCATCACCCAGATCCGCTCGGTGCTCCCCGCGGCGGTGGTTCAGCAGTACAAGGAGCGCTTCGCGTGGGTCCAGCAGGTCACCGGGCCGGTGCGGGACCTGGACGTCTACCTTCTGGATTTCGGCGATTATCAGGCGAGCCTCCCGCCCCTCCTCCGCCCCCATCTGGAGCCCATGCGCACCTTCATCCTCGCCCACTACGACGAGGAGCAGGGCCGCCTGGCGGAGATCCTGGACGGTCCCGAGCTCAGGTCCCTGCTGGCCGAGTGGCGCGCCTTCCTGGAGGCCCCGGTCCCGGATCACCCGGAGGCAGAGGACGCCGCGAGCCCCATCCGGTCGGTCGCGAGCGCCCGCATCTGGAGGATGGCCAAGCGGGTGCGCCGCGAGGGCCGGGCCATCGCCGCCGAGTCACCGCCCGCGGACTTGCACGAGCTGCGAAAGAGCTGCAAGAAGCTCCGCTACCTGATGGAATTCTTTCAGAGTCTCTATCCGGAGGAGGAAATCCGCCCCCTGATCCGCCTCATCAAGGAGCTGCTGGACAATCTCGGCAGCTTCCAGGACCTCACCGTTCAGGCGGCCCATCTGCGGGAGCTGGCGGGGCGCATGGGTGCGGAGGGGCAAGGCGACACGGACACCCTGCTCGCCATGGGGGCGCTCATCGGTCAGGTGCTGGAGCGCCAGCAGCGGGCCCGGGACGCCTTCGATGGGGTCTTCGCCGGCTTCCTCGACCGGGACTATCGGCGCCGGCTGCGGCGCCTGTTCCGCCCGGGGTCAGGCGGGACGACCAGAGCGCACGCGCGCTGAGGAGGGTGATTCCGGCCTCGGCCAACCCGAGGGGACGCCGCGCGACGGAGGCACCGGTCCCTAGCCAGACAAGAACATCCCCTCACCCGCCCGGTTTGGCGCCGGCGAAGGGTTTGCTAAGCTCCACCCCGAGACCACCCAATCGAGGTCCCTCTACCGTTGCGCCGCCCTCTGCCGTTCCTGCTGCTCTTCGTCAGTGCCGCCGCCCCGGCCGCCGACCCCTCCGAGGGACTCTTCGACCTGGAGGACCTGCGGGTCAAGATCACCGAGTCCCTCCCATTCGTGGAGCTGGGTGTGGGCAAGGATCGGATTCTCCTGATGCGCCATCAGGACCCGGACCACACGGTCGAGTCCCCCTACGATCAGACCGCCCGCGGATGCCCCCCGTATTGCGTGCAGCCCATGCACCTGGCACCCGGGGTGGAAACCATCGGTGAGCTGGAGCTGATCGAGCACCTGAGACGCGCCGCCTCAGGAGAGCCGGTCCTGGTGATCGACTCCCGAACCCCCGTCTGGACCGCCCGGGGGATGATCCCCGGTGCCGTCGAGATCCCCTACGACCGGCTGGACCCGGCGACCGCGGACCCCGCCGCCGTCGCCGAGCTGCTGCAGCTGGAGTTTGGAGCCGCCCGGGTGGACGGCCTGTGGAACTTCGAGACCGCCAAGACCCTGGTCTTCTACTGCAATGGGGCCTGGTGCGGCCAGTCCCCCACCAATATCCGCGCCCTGCTCAACTACGGCTACCCCGCCCACAAGCTCAAATGGTATCGGGGGGGCATGCAGGCCTGGGAGCAGCTCGGCCTGACCACCGTCAAGCCCAACGCGCGGGACCCGGATTCGCACACGGGCCACCAGTGAATACGGCCGTCGGCACGACGCTGGATCACCCCCCGATCGGCTTGGTCGTCGAGGCCCTGGCGTTTGCCGCGGAGCGTCACCGGGACCAGCGTCGTAAGGACCCGGCCAGCACCCCCTATATCAACCACCCTATCGCCCTGATGCGGGTGCTGTGTCTCGAGGCCCAGATCCAGGACCCCCTGGTGCTCTGCGCCGCCCTCCTCCATGACACCGTGGAGGACACCGGAACCACCCCTCAGGAGATCGAGGCCCGCTTCGGCCGTGCCATCCGGGAGGTCGTCCTGGAGCTGACGGACGACAAGCGGCTGTCCAAGGCCGAGCGCAAGCGGCGGCAGGTGCTCCACGCGCCACACGCCAGCGAGCCGGCCCGACTGGTCAAGCTCGCCGACAAGATCTGCAACCTCAGGGATGTAGCGGCGAGCCCGCCGGTGGGCTGGGATCTCGGGCGCCAGCAGGCCTATTTCGACTGGGCCAGGGAGGTGATCGCCGGGATACGCGGGACGCACGACCGACTGGAGACCCTCTTCGACGAGGCCTACGCCCGCCGGCCGGGATGACGCGCCTCCCGCGCGGGCCGAGGATGGGACGCGCGCCGATCAAATGCCGGGAAGACACCTGACCGGCTGCCCCTCAGCTGCCGGGCGTGATCGGTGTCGTCGCTCCCTGGTGGGGATGGCTCGGGGTGCGGAACCAGGAGAGCTTGTCGCGCAGCCGCACCACCTCGCCCACGATGATCAGGGTCGGGGGCTTGGGCGGGTCCTCCGCCACCACGTCCAGGATGTCGGCCAGGGTCCCCGTGTAGACCCGCTGCATGTGGGTGGTCCCCTGCTGGACCAGGGCCACGGGCATCTCCGGCGGGACCCCGTGGGCGGTCAGCTCCTTCACCAGGACGGCCAGCCCGACCAGGCCCATGTAGAAGACCACCGTCTGGCCCGGCTGGGCGAGCTGGGGCCAGTTGAGGTTCATGGTCCCGTCCTTGAGGTGGCCGGTCACGAAGGTGACGGACTGGGCGTAGTCCCGATGGGTGAGGGGGATGCCCGCGTAGGAAGCGCAGCCAGAGGCGGCGGTGATCCCCGGAACCACCTGGAACGGGATGCCCTCCGCCGCCAGGGTGTCGATCTCCTCCCCGCCGCGTCCGAAGATGAATGGGTCACCCCCCTTGAGCCGCAACACCCGGTGCCCGTCCTTGGCCAGATCCGCGAGGAGACGGTTGATCTCCTCCTGGCGCATCACATGATTGTTGCGCTCCTTGCCCACGTAGATGCGGCGCGCATCCCTGCGGGTCATGTCGAGGATGGGCGCGGCAACGAGGCGGTCGTAGACCACCACGTCGGCCTGCTGCATGAGCCGCAGGGCCCGAAAGGTGAGCAGGTCCGGATCCCCGGGACCGGCGCCGACCAGATAGACCTCCCCCATGTCGGAGTCGAGGGCACCGGGGGCCAGCTCCCGCTCGATTGCCGCCTCCGCCTCCTCGATCTGGCCCGAGAAGATCCGCTCCGCCACCGCCCCTTCGAGGACCCGATCCCAGAAACGCCGGCGATCCCGCTCGTCGCTGAAGCGCGCCTTGACCCGATCCCGGTAGCGGGCACAGAGCTCCCCGAGGCGCCCGTAGCCGGCGGGGATCACCGATTCCAACCGCGTGCGCAGGAGCCGCGCCAACACCGGCGAGGCCTTGCCGGTGGAGACCGCCACCACCACCGGGTCCCGGTCGATCACGGAGGGGAGCAGGAACGTGCAGGCATCCGGATCGTCCGCCACGTTGACCGGGATGTCCTGCTCCCGGGCGAGCTCGGCGATGCGCCGGTTGACCACCCGGTCGTCGGTGGCGGCGATCACCAGCTTGGCGCCTGTCATGTCCCCTGGCTCGAAACGGCGCTCCAGGTGGCGGATCTCACCCGCCTGGACACGTTGGGCGAGTCCGTTCGTGAGCTCCGGAGACACCACGGTGACCGCGGCACCGCCGCGCAGCAGGCTCCCCACCTTGCGCTCGGCGGTTCTGCCACCGCCGGCGACCAGGCAGGACTTGTCTCGGACGACTTGAAAGATCGGTAGAAATTCCATGGGCCTAGGGCTCGATCGAGCAGACGGCGGGAAGATTCCGATCTCCCCTCGCGTTGAGATCGGCATCAAAAGGCATTAATATACTTAAATATTCGGATATAGGATAGGCCAACGGCGTGATCAAAGAGATCGACTCCGAGTCACTCCACGACCGACTCGACCGGGGCGATGACCTGATGCTCGTGGATATCCGCACCCCCGGGGAGGTGGCCCAGGGTAAGATTCCGGGGTCCATGGAGCTGCCCATGCACCTCATCCCCTTGCGCCTGTCCGAGCTCCCCAAGGATAAGGACGTCATACTCTACTGCCGCAGCGGCGCCCGTTCCTATCAGGCCTGCGCCTACCTGATTCAGCAGGGCCATGCACGGGTGCTGAACCTGCGGGGCGGTATTATCGCTTGGGCCCGCCACGGCTACCAGATCGATTGGCCGGGGGCCTAGGCTCGCCGCGGATGCGTGCGGGCGCCTTGCCTTTTCCCCTGGATTCGCCTACAAATAAGCGTTCCCGTGTTTGCTCATATTCTAAAACAACCAGACCTCGGAGGTATCCCATGGCAGACTTCGATCAAGAGCTCGACGCCAGCGGACTGAATTGCCCCCTGCCCATCCTGCGCGCTAAGAAGACGCTCAACGCCATGTCCGCCGGACAGGTGCTCCATGTCATCGCAACCGACCCGGGCTCCGTCAAGGATTTCGACGCCTTCGCCAAGCAGACGGGCAACGAGCTCATGGAGTCCAAGGAAGAGGGCGGCAAGTTCCACTTCCTGATCAAGAAGTCCTAACATCCTGATCGAGAAGCCCTGACAGACCGGTCGGCGCTCCCGCAGGCGCCGAGTCAGCCAACCCCTTACCAATGGCGGCCAGACCCCGCCGGAGAACTCGATGGATCAAAAGAAGCTCGCCATCATCGCCACCAAGGGCTCGCTGGACTGGGCCTATCCCCCCTTCATCCTGGCGTCGACCGCCGCGGCGCTTGGCTACGACACGCAGATCTTCTTCACCTTCTACGGGCTGCAGCTGCTGAAGAAGAAGCTGGACCTCAAGGTGACTCCCCTGGGCAACCCAGGCATGCCCATGCCCGGGGGCATGGAGAAGTTCATGCCGGTCCTGGTCACGGCCCTGCCCTTCATGGAGGGCATCATGACCGGGATGATGAAGGCCAAGATGAAGGCCAAGGGCGTGGCCAGCATCGAGGAGCTGCGGGAACTCTGCCAGGAGGCCGAGGTGAAGCTCATCGCCTGTCAGATGACGGTGGACCTGTTCGATATGAACCCGTCCCAGTTCATCGACGGGATCGAGTTCGCGGGCGCCGCCGCCTTCTTCGAGTTCGCCGGCGAGAGCGACATCTGTCTCTATATCTGACCGTCCCTCGACATGGCTGCGTCGGCGCCGCCCCCTGGGCGGCGCCTTCGTCTGTGCCCTCAGAACGCCTTCACCAGCTCGATGCCGATCACATGGGCATCCATCTCGTAGTCCCCGTTGAGCGCGTCGGTGCCGTTCACGTCTCCCCCGGGTCGATAGGGGGTCGCCCTTCGAATCCGCCGCTCGTCCATGTAGACGTACGTGTAGCCCAGCTCGACGGATAGGCCCTGATCCAGGGTCTGGGCGAGGCCGACACCGAAGAGCTGGCGGTCGCTATCGGGGACCCGTGCACTGAAGTGGTCGTCCTTCTGGCCGGTCTCGTCATAGGCGTAGCCGAAGCGCAGCTGGGTCCGGGGACGGATCCGATAGGTGAGTCCCAGCCGATAGGCGTTCGCATCCTCCCAGTCGTTGACGTCGCTGAAGATCAGGGCGCCGGTGGAGTCGCCCGTGACCTCCAGCCGATCAAACTCGCTCCAACCCGTGCGCGTCCAATCGAGCTCCACGGCCAAGTCGGCCCCGAATTCATAGCGGACACCGAGCTGGAGGCTCCAGGGCAGATCGAGGTCCACGCTCGCCGGCTGCCCCGGCTGGAGCCGCCCGGCCGCCACCAGGGGCAGAACCTGAGGGGTGTATCCCCCGTCGATGCCCAGGGTGCCGCCGGAGTGGTAGGTGGCGCCGAGGCTCAGGCGATCCAGCCGGTACAGGGCGCTGAGATTGAAGCCGATCCCGTTGCCGTCTCCGCTGAGGTTGCCGAGGTTCGAGTTCAACCGGGAGGACTTGGCCCAATAGAGATCGAGGCCCAGGCCGAGGCTCAGGTTGTCGTTGACCCGATAAGCTGTGGAGGGCACGAGGTCCAGGACCTGGAGCTCGCTGGTGGTCGGGTGATTGCCGGTGGGAATGGTGACCGGTCCCCGCGTGACGCTCTGACTCAGGTCCGGGAAGGTTCCATAGGCCCAGCGGGTCTCCAGACCGAACGGCGCGTTGAAGCCGAGACCGAGGCGCCACCGGTCCGTCAGCCTGACCGCCGCCTGGAACAGGGGGGCCCCATACCAATCGGCTTGATGGCTGTCCGAGCGACCCGCCGCGTTACTGACACTGAAGCTCGGGCCGATGAACAGGGCCCCAACAGCCACTGTCGATTGGTCGTGGAACCCCATGGCGGCAGGGTTGTAGGCGAAGGCCCCGACCTCCTTGGGGTTCGCCACGAGGGCATTGGCCGTGCCCACCCCCGCCGCGGAGAGCTCCGGGAGCGCAAACCCGGATGCCATGGCGCCCTGGGGTACCGAAACGGCCCCCGCTACGCAGAGGGCGAGCGCGGATGCCACCGCGCCTGGGATCTTGGCAAGCATGGGAAGTCCCCCTGTTCAGAAGTCTGGCTCGGCCCGGGCCGGGACCCCCGTTCAGTCGCCTCCCGGCCCTGTCTCTTTGAGGCAACAACGTTATGCGAAAAGCGACAGCTTTTCCAGCGATTGTTGCGGGCCCTTATGAGGACGCGCGGCGCCCCTGCGTCGTGAGGCGCGGCGATTCTGACGAAGATCAGTAAAACCCATTGAAATCGCCAGGGAACTCTACCAGGATCGCGATCATATGATATAAGCATTTTTTATTTATAGATTGATGGCGGTCCAGTCAATGGCCGATCGCAGACTCCAAGTGTTCCATACCGTCGCGCGGCTCCTGAGCTTCACGAAGGCGGCGGAGAGCCTGCATATGACCCAGCCGGCAGTCACCTTCCAAGTCCGTCAGCTCGAGGAGCACTTCAACACGCGACTGTTCGATCGGACCCACAACCGCATCAGCCTCACCGAGGCTGGACGTAACGTCTACGGCTATGCGGACCGCATCTTCGAGCTCTACACGGAGATGGAGAACTCCGTGCGGGAGATCACCGGCGAGATCAGCGGGGCCGTGACCATTGGGGCCAGCACGACCATCGCCGAGTACATGCTCCCTACCCTGCTGGGTGACTTCAAGGAGCGTTATCCCGAGGTCACCATTCACCTCAAGGTGTCGAACAGCGAGGGCATCGTCTCGATGGTGGAGAACAATGCCATCGACCTGGGGGTTGTGGAGGCCCCGGTGGGCAACAAGAACCTGGTCGTCGAGACCTGCAAGCGCGACAAGCTGGTGGCGATCGTCCCGCCCAATCATCCCCTGGCCACCGAGGAGAGCCTCAGCCTCTCCTCCCTGCTCGAATACCCCTTCATCTGCCGCGAGGAGGGATCCGGCACCCGCGACGTCATCAACGACTACCTGGGTCACGCGCCGGAGTGCAACCTGGCGGTTAAGGTGGCGATGGAGCTGGGAAGCCCGGAGGCGGTCAAGGGCGCCGTGGAGGCGGGCATGGGGGTGTCGGTGGTCTCCCGCGCCACCATCCAGAAGGAGCTTCGCCTAGGCACCCTGGTGGCCATCAACCTGGATCCGCCCCTGGAGCGCCCGTTCTCCTTCGTCCACCAGAAGCAGAAGTTCCGGCTGCGGGTCATGGAAGAGCTCTTGGAGTTCGCCCGCGCCTATTGCCGCGCCCATCAAGAGCACTGAGGCGCGAAAGGCGCGATACTGCGCAGCACGAGCCCGGTCCGCCCCCAGGGTCCCGGCGCTGACGCGGGCATCTCAGGCACCAGGACCCAGGCATGCTCACCCCCAAGCACCCCGCCATCCCGGCATCACCCGAGGAACGTCAACTCACGCGTCTCTACCGCTCACTGAGCGAGGCGGACCGCCATGCCCTGATCGCCTTCGCCGAGTTTCTCGCCCGCGATGAGCGCCCGGCGCGCACGCCCGAGCAGCCGCGGGAGCCCGCGCACACGCCGCGGCCGGAGGAGGAGACGGTGATCGCCGCTATTCGACGCCTGAGCCGCACCTATTCCATGCTCGATCGCGCTCCCATTCTGCATGAGACCTCCGCCCTCATGTCCGCCCACGTGCTCCAGGGCCGGGAGGCATCGCAGGTGATCGACGCCTTGGAGGCCTTGTTCGAGCGCCAGTATCAGGACTACCTGACCCGCCTCCAGGGCGACACGTCCGCAACCGACGGTCCCACGCATCCCTGAGGCCGCCGATGAAGATCCTCACGGACTGGTTCCGCCGCTACCTCGACGACCCCCAGCTGGTCTTCCTCACCCTGCTGGTCCTGGGGGTCTTCTCCGTGGTGCTGACCATGGGGCACATGCTCGCCCCCGTGCTGGCCAGCATCGTCATCGCCTACCTGCTGGAGGGACTCGTGGTATCCCTCCGACGCCTGGGCTGGCCGCGACTGCCGAGCGTGCTCTTGGTCTACGTCAGCTTCCTCCTGTTCCTGGCCCTGGTCCTGTTCGGCGTACTGCCGCTTGCCTCCCGCCAGGTCACCGAGCTGGTGCAGCAGCTCCCGGTCATGATCACCGAGGGGACCAAGGTCCTGACGGACTTGCCTGTTCGGTATCCGGAGCTGGTCACGACGGACCAGATCGCCGAGCTCATCGCGGCCATCCGCGCGGAGGCCCTGTCCTTCGGCCAGCGCGTCCTCTCCTGGTCCGTCGCGAGCGTGGTGGGCTTCATCACCATCCTGGTCTATCTGATCCTGGTGCCACTCCTGGTGTTCTTCTTCCTGAAGGACAGGGACCTGATCTTGGACTGGTTCAAGCGCTACCTGCCCAAGCACCGGCGTATCGCCGGCACCGTCTGGAGCGACGTGGACCGCCAGATCTCCAACTACGTGCGCGGCAAGTCCTGGGAGATACTGATCGTCTGGGCCGTGAGCTACGCGACCTTCCTGCTCTTTGGCCTGCGCTATGCCATGCTCCTAGCCCTTTTGGTGGGCCTCTCGGTCATCATCCCCTACATCGGCGCGACCCTGGTGACGATCCCCGTTCTCCTGGTCGCCTGGTTTCAGTGGGGCTGGTCCTCGACCTTCGCCTGGCTGGCGGTCGCCTACTTCGTCATCCAGATCCTGGACGGTAACGTCCTGGTGCCCCTGCTCTTCTCGGAGGTGGTTAACCTGCACCCGGTGGCGATCATCGTCGCCATCCTGGTCTTCGGGGGACTCTGGGGGTTCTGGGGCGTCTTCTTCGCCATTCCGCTCGCGACCCTGGTGCAGGCGATCCTCAGCGCCTGGCCGCGCAAGTCTCCCGCGGAGGCGGAGAGCGCCGCCTGAGCGCCCGTCCCGTCTTCAGCGACTCTTTCGGTCCGCCGCTTGACCGGCGTCAACAGGTTGGCGTCGATGTGCCCCATGCACCTCCCGAGCAGCTGATAGAATTTAACCAAATGCTTATGAACCGCCTTGGGGCGGTAACGCACCATCGGCGCCGAGGTCCCGTTCGGGGCGAGTCAAGGGCACTCAGGCCCCATTGGTGTGAGGCGATCGCAGGCCCATGACCAAGCGCGGACAAGACAGTGAATCGGATCGGGTCGACGCGGCCTTCAATCGCGTGCTGGCCGCGGAGGCCCGAGCGCGCGAGGAGGTGGAGGCATGCCGAGCCGAGGCGGCCAGACTGCTCGCGGCGGCCGAGGACCGGTCCCGCCGCATCACCGGCCGCGCCGACCGGCGTGTGCGCCGCGCCCACCGCATCGCCGACGCCGGCGTGGAGCGGGCCCTCGCCGAGCTCCGGGCGGTCGGCGTCGAGCATGCGCCGGAGGGTCTCTCGGAGCAGACCCTGTCGCGCCTCGATCGGGTCATCGATGCCCTGGTGACGGAGATCCTCGCCCCCGGATCGGGGAGCGAGCCATGAGCGGCGCCCTGGATTTCGGCTACGCCCAGGCCCGGGTGCAGGCCCGCTACGCCGCCCTGCCGGCCGAGACCGAGTGGCAGCGCCTCGCGGCGGCCCGGAGTCTGGGGGCCTATCTGGAAGAGGCGCGGGTCGGGCCCCTGGGGCCCTGGCTCAAGGGCATCTCCGCCGTCAGCGAGGCCCACGATGTGGAGCGCGGTATCCGATCCCTCGCCTGGGAGCAGGTGC
>Ga0316576_10000550_pt1 | contig 17602 bp, 13 predicted proteins | sample S0NA_FD_203075 | JGI IMG/M metagenome (GOLD analysis project Ga0316576, IMG submission 203075) | Rhizosphere microbial communities from salt marsh grasses in Alabama, United States - S0-2_050615r3r5 | ecosystem: Host-associated > Plants > Roots > Rhizosphere | place: USA: Alabama | collected... | reverse complement strand
CGGGAGCGGGCCGTACGCCGTCTCGACGGTCAAACGCTCGCGGTCCAGGACCCGCCGCCCGACCCGGCTGTAACGCAGCCCGATCGTCGTGGACTCGGAGAGCAGCGCCGTCTCCACCGCCCCCCGGGCCTCGTCGGCGCAGAGCGCAGAGACCGTCAACGCGGGCCGCCCCTTCTTCATCAGGATCGGCGTATACCAGACATCACGGGCGCCCACCTCGAACAGCCGATCCATCAGGTGGCCGCAGAGCTCCGGCGACATGTTGTCGATGTTCGCCTCGACGACGAGGGCGGCGTGGTCGAGGGCGTCCGGTGCCTCGGGCTCGAAGAGCAGCAACCGCAGGTGGTTCGGGCGATCCTCCAGGGAGCCGTCGCCCGCGCCGTATCCGGCCGCCACGACCCGGGCCGCGGGGATCGCGCCGAAGGCCTCGACGCAGTCCGCGACGATGGCCGCCCCGGTTGGCGTACAGAGCTCCATCTCCACCCCGCCGTCCTCGACCGCGGCGCCCACGCTGGCCAGGATCTCCACCGCGGCCGGCGACGGGACAGGCAGCACGCCGTGGGCGCACCTCGTGGTCCCGTGGCCCAGGGGAACAGGCCTCGAGGTGACGCGCCGCGGCTGCAGGTGCTCCAGGGCCAGAGCGGCGCCCACGATGTCGACCACGGAGTCCACCGCCCCGACCTCGTGGAACGCGACCTCCTCCGGCGGCTTGCCGTGCAGCCGCCCCTCCGCCCGCGCGAGGCGTTCGAAGATCGAGATCGCACGTCGCGTGGCCCCCGCGTCCAGCGACGAGCTCTCCAGCATCGCGCGGATACCACGCCACGTGTGGTGGGCGTGGTGGTGCCCGGCCGGGGGCACCTCGACCTTGACGTCGCAGCCGACGATGCCCATCCGGGTGGCGCGGCCGATCTGCAGCGTGAAGGGCCCGAGAGGAAGCGCCCCAACACCGTCCCGGATGACCTGCTCGGGCACTCCGAGGTCCAGCATCGCCCCGAGGAACATGTCCCCGGCGACGCCGGCGAAGCAGTCGATGTGCAGCTGCAATCCGGCCCGCAGCGTCCTGTCGGCGCCGCTCATCGCCCGGCTTCCTTTCCGGCCTCCCCGGCGGCGGGCAGCCCGAGACGGTTGATCAGGGTGGCGACGTAGGCCGCCCCGAAGCCGTTGTCGATGTTCACGACCGACACGCCGGCCGCGCAGGAGTTCAGCATGCCGAGCAGGGCCGCGACACCGCCGAAGCTGGCGCCGTAGCCGACGCTGGTGGGGACCGCGACCACCGGCCGCGGGACCAGGCCGCCGACCACGCTGGCCAGCGCGCCCTCCATCCCCGCGACGACAATGACGACGGCGGCGGCCTCGAGCCTCTGTCGCTGGTTCAGCACGCGGTGGATCCCGGCGACCCCGACGTCGTACATCCGGTCGACCTCGTTCCCCATCATCTCGGCGGTGACGCAGGCCTCCTCGGCGACCGGGATGTCCCCCGTGCCGGCGGTGACCACGAGCACGGCGCCGTGGCCGGCCCGCGGCAGCGGATTGTGGCGCAACACCAGGGTCCGGGCGACCGGGTTGTGCTCCATGGGGAACGGCTCGGGCAAGCTGCCCAGCCGCGCGAGGACATCCCCCGCGGCCTCGGGCGCGACCCGGGTCACCAGGACGTTCCCGCCGCCCCGGGCGAGCTCCTCCACGATCCCGGCGATCTGCCCCGGGGTCTTGCAGCTACCCAGCACGACCTCCGGGAACCCCAGGCGCAGGCTGCGGTGGTGGTCCACCGTGGCGTAGCCCAGGTCCTCGAAGGGCAGGCTCCGCAGACGCGACACGGCATCGTCCACCGTCACGCCTCCGGCGCTCACCTGCTCGAGCAACTCTCTCAGCTTCGACTGTTCCATGTTGTCAATATCTGTAGCCCCACCCGCGCGGCTGTCCAGAGCTACCCGGAGGTCTTTCTGCCCCGAGCGGCCTGAGTCCGCTCGGGGACCCCAGTCTTGCGGGGCGGGCGTCGCCGACCGACCCGTAGCACCACCTCGTCGATGGACCGCTCCGTCGCCTTGGTCACCGTCAACGTCAGCTTCCCCAGCTCGAGCTCGTGCCCAACGGGCGGAATCCTCCGCTCCCGGTCGAGGACCAGCCCGGCCACGGACTCGTAGTCCTCGCTGAGCGGCAGGTTGACCTTGAGCAGGTTGTTCACCCGGTCCACCGGCGCCTTGCCCACGATCCGGTACGCGTACGGCCCCTCCTTGCTGACCAGCTCGTTCTCGGAGTCGTCGTACTCGTCGTCGATCTCGCCCACGATCTCCTCGAGGATGTCCTCGATGGTGATCACGCCGGTCGCCCCGCCGTACTCGTCAACGACCACCGCCATCCCCTGCCCCTCGCGCTGGAGGCGGACCAGCGTGTCCACGGCGAGCTGGCTCTCGGGGACGAAGATCGCCGGGCGGCAGAGGTCCCGCACGGCGTCATCGGCGTTGGCCCTGAGCACGTCGAAAACATGGACGATGCCGACAATCTGGTCCAGCCGCTCCTCGTAGAGCGGGATCCGCGTGTGCTGCTTGTCGGCCACCTCCTGGGCCAGCTCGTCCCTCGTGCAGGTCACCGACAGGGCGGTGACCTCGGAGAGCGGCAGCATCACCTGGGCCACGGTGAGGGACTTGAAGCCGAAGATTCGCGACACCATCCGCTTCTCGTCCGGCGTGATCCGGTCTGCCCCCTCGCGGCTGGGCAGGCGGAGCAGCAAGCCGAGCTCCTCGCGGGACATCGCCGACTGGTGACGGTCCAGCCCCAGCGCCCGCAGCAGCGCACCGCTGACAAGCCCGCCGACGGCGACGACGGGGTAGACCCCCATGCGGAACACCGAGAGGGCGTAGATCGCCTTGGGGGCGATCTGGTCCGCGTAGGTCTGGAACACGCTCTTCGGTATGATCTCGCCGAAGACCAGCACCAGCGGCGTCATCAAGGCGAGCGAGACCAGCTCCGCGTGCTGCGGGAACCACTGGAGCAGCGTCAACGTCGCGACGACGGTGCTCAGGACCACGCAGATGTTCGTCCCCACCAGAGATGTCGTGATCAGCTCGCCGGGATCCTCGAGAAAGCGCAGGATCAACCCGCCTCGCCGCCCCGCCGTCTCGGCGTGGTGGCGCAGCCGGACCTTGTCCGCGGAGAGCAGGGCGAGCTCGGACCCGGAGAAGAGAGCCTCGAACAGGATGCACAGCCCGAGAATGACCAGCACGACGATCACGGCTGCCCCTCCTGTCCGTCCTCGGGCCCGGTAATGGGCACGTGCTCGCCGGTCGGCGAGGGCAGCTCCTTCTCGTCCCGGATCTCGCCGAACAGCTCCTCCAGCAGGTCCTCCATGGTGACCAGGCCGACGAAGTGCCCGTACTCGTCCACCACCAGGGCGAGGTGAGTCCGTCGACGGCGGAACTCGCGGAACAGCTGCTCGCACTTGGTCGACTTCGGGATGAAGTAGCCGGGATGTAACAGGTCGGACAGTCGCCGCCGCTCGCGGCTGAGCCCGTAGGCCACCGGGATCAGGTCCTTGAGGTACAGCACGCCGACGATACGATCCCGGCTCCCCTGGTAGATCGGCACCCGACTGTAGATGCTCCCCTTGACCTGCTCGATGATCCGGCTGAGCGGGAGGTTGTAGCTCAGGGCGAACACGTCGGGCGCCGGCGACATCACCTCGGTGACCCGACGGTCGCCGAACTCGAAGATGTTGTGGATCAGCTGGTGCTCGCTGGCGTCGATCTCGCCCTCCTTCGCCACCACGTCCAGCATGGTGAGGAACTCGTCCTCTCCCACCGCGGTCTCCTCGGGCGAGACCCTCCGGGCGACGAGGTGCACGACCAGATCGGCGATCTTCTCGATGACCCAGCGGAGCGGGGCCATCACCAGCGCGAGGAGCCAGAGCGGCCGCGCGGCGACAACGGCCCAGCGCTCGAGCATCCGCACGGCGAGGTTCTTCGGCGTGATCTCGCCGAGGAAGAGGATCAGGGTGACGGAGATGAAGGTCGAGACGAGGCTGACCACGAGCTTCCCCTGCCCGGCCATCATCTCGGCGAGCGTCGAGGCGAGCAGCGCGGAGGCGCCGATGTTCACGAACTCGTTGCCGATGAAGATCGTGGCGATCAGGCGCCGCGGTTGGTCGAGCAGCCGGTTGACCAGCAGCCCCTTGGGGCTCCCCTCCTCCTTGAGCTTGATCAGCTGAACCGGGCTCAGCGAGAACAGCGCGGTCTCCGAGCCCGAGAAGAAGCCCGACATGAGCAGGAGGCCGAGATAGAGCAGGAGACGGAGTATTACGTCGGTATCCATCCCGCGCAGATCAGCCGGTCGACCGCGTCCGTTGCGGAGGCTTGAGCGATGACGAGCTGGTCTGGGCCGGCTTGACCGGCAGACGCACGACAAAGACCGACCCCGTGGCCTCCCCCGGCTCGACCCAGACCTCGCCGCCGTGAGCCTCGACGAAGTTCTTCACGATGGACAGGCCGAGGCCGGTGCCGCCGTACTCCCGGGTCGAGGAGCTGTCGACCTGGTAGAAGGCCTCGAAGATCTTGTCCCGGCTGTCCTCCGGGATCCCGATACCGCTGTCCACGACCCGGATCACCACGGCGGGGCGCTTGACCGCGATCGCGCTCTGGCCCGCGACCTCGATCTGGCCCGGCTCGGCGATCAGATCCACGGTTCCCCCGCGCGGGGTGAACTTGATCGCGTTGGCCACCAGGTTGAGGATCGCCTGGCGCGTCTTGGCGCGGTCGGCCCAGACCGGCGGGAGGCTCGGGGGCACCGTGTAGCGCAGGGCGATCTCCTTGCTCCGGGCGTGTGGCATCATGGAGTCGCTGATCTGCTGGATCAACACCGGCAGCTGAACCCACTCGCAGCTGAGCTGGATGTTCCCCGCCTCGATCTTGGAGATGTCCAGAACCTCGGTGATGATCTGGAGCAGCTGGTCCCCCTTCTCCATGATGATCTGGACGTAGTCGCGCTGCTCGCCCGAGAGCGCGCCGGCCAGGCCCTCGAGGAGCATCTCGCTGTAACCGATCACGGACGTCAGCGGGGTGCGGAGCTCGTGGCTCACCGTGGCGAGGAAGTTGCTCTTGAGCTTGTCCAGATCCTTGAGCTTCTCCACCGAGTCCGCCAGGCGGCGGTTCTTCTCGGTCAGCTCGTTGTACGCCTCCTGGATCGCCGCGATGTGGATCTGCGAGGTGAGGTGCCTCGCGTAGCTCGTCTGGACGATGACCCCGAGCACCTCGCCGATGGCCCCCACCGCCTGCAGCGCCCGCTCCTTGGCCACCACGGGCATCTTCTGCAGGTCGGCGTTCACCTCCTCGAGGAGCTTGGCGTCGGCTGCCGGGTCCTCGCTCTTCAGCGAGCGCTCCAGCTCGTCCGCGGTGTGGTCGAGCCCCTCGGAGCGGTAGGGACCAAAGACCAGGCGACCGAGGACCACCCCCTGGTGCCGGATGGCGAGCATCTCGTAGCGCAGGCCGCAGGGACAGCTGTCGGCGACCGGAGCGTTCGACGCGTCGGACTCGGCCGACTGGATCATCGCGTCGAACTTGCCGCAGATCTGCGGCCCCGCGGGGTGCGCCCCGATCCGGCGGCACAGCTTGTACTGGGCCGGGATGTCCACCAGCACCTGCCCCTTGCTGTCCACTACCGCCAGCCCTGTCCCGAACTGCCGCGCGAAGGTCATGCAGACCCGCTGCAGCGAATCGGGATCAAGAATCTCGGCCAGCGTGACCTGCTGGTCCAGGAGCGCTAAGTCTTCCAAGGCAGAGCCTTTGATTTCACTTGAACTTAACAGCTCGCCTCCCCCGGGCGCAAGGCACCTTAGAGCACCTGTCGCATCGGGATAGGAATGAAGATAAGAGCGAAGACGACCATCATCAGCAGACACAGGCGACGGCGGCCCGGGCTGAGGGGCTCCCGCCCCACCGGTGGGTGGTATCGCCCGCCCGATAGCCTGCGAAAGAGCTGAAGCAGCCCGCCCCAGAGCAGCCAGGGGAAGCCCGCCGAGAGCCCGATGCCCAGGGTCGGCCCCCAGAGCCCCAGGCGGGGCTGTACGTCCAGGGCCACGTAGAGGGCGACCAGCACGCCGAGCACCAGCAGCCCCCGATGCAGCCAGCGCGACGCCCGCTCGTAGCGGTCACCAAAGTACGCGAAGGCGATGTGACCACCGTCGAGCTGACCGATGGGCATCAGGTTAATCATCGTCACCAGCAGGCCGAGCCAGCCGGCCCAGGCCACCGGCGAGAGGTTGAGCTGGATGTCCACCCCCCCGCCGGGAAGGATCTGTCCCTTCACCAGGTACTTGACCCCGAGGTAGAGCAACGAGTTGCCCTCGAGCAGACCCGGCCCCACCGGCGCGAGCGGCGCCAGGTGCACACCGACCACGAGCAGCGGGACGGCGACGAGCAGACCGGCCAGCGGCCCGGCCGCCGCCCAGTCCACCAGCGCGTCCCGGGAGGTGATTCTGCCCCGCATCACGATCACCGCTCCCATGGTCCCGGACATGGGCAGGGGGACCGGCAAGAAGTAGGGCAGGCTCGCGTCCACCCCGTGCTGGCGCGCCATCAGATAGTGGCCCATCTCGTGGGCCACCAGGATCCCCATGATCGACATCGAGTAGGGTAACCCGTCCCGAAACAGGGGAAAAAGGTGGGCCAGGCCGAAGAACCCCGCCTCCGGGTGCATCAGGTGCGTCCCGGCCCACGTCGTCGTGAAGCAGGCGGCGAGGAACAGCCCGAGGTGTACCAGGTAGCGCGGGCGTCGCGGAGCGATGGTCGGCTCGCTCATCCGCTCGGGTCCGGAGCCTCGTCTACCCCGGCGACGAAGGCCTCCTGCATCGGGTGACTGCCGGGCCCGCAGCTCTCGTCGAAGGCCTGCAGCAGGTCCCGGGCCTTGAGGTCCAGCGCAACCGGCGTCTCGACGACCACACGGACGAGCTGGTCGCCGCGGCCTGCCGTCGCCGGGAATCCCTTGCCGCGCAGCCGGAACGTGCGCCCCGACTGGGTCCCCGCCGGGATCTTCATCCGCACGGTGCCGGAGAGCGTCGGCACCGTGACCGCGCCGCCCATGGCCGCGGTGCGCAGGCGGACCGGCAGATCCAGGGCGATGTCCGATCCGTCGAGGCGCAGGAGGGGATGCGGCTCGAGAGCGACGATGATGTGCAGATCCCCGGACCGCCCCCCGCCCCTGCCCTTCTCGCCCTCCCCGTCCAGGATCTTCACGTCCCCGCCGCGCACGCCGGCGGGGAGCTTGACGGTGTAGCTCCGCTCCTGCTCGACCGTGCCGACGCCCCCGCACACGGTGCAGGCCTTGGTCACCATCAGCCCCTGGCCGCCGCAGCGCGGACAGGGCCGCGGCAACGAGAGCAGGCCGCCTCCCTCGCGCAGGTCGCCGCGACCGCCGCAGGTCGGACAGGGCGCGGTCCCTCCGGGCGCGGCGCCGTTTCCGCCGCACGAGCGGCAGACCTCGGTCGCCGGAAAGCTGATGCGCTTGGTGACACCGGCGGCCGCCTCCGCCAGCGTGAGGCGGAGGTCGAAGCGCAGGTCGCTGCCGTCACGCCGGCGCCCCCGGCGTCCGAGGATGTCACCGATGACGTTGCGCGCCAGGTCCTGGACGCCGCGACCCTGGTGCCGCAGGTCGTACTCGGCCCGACGTTCGGGGTCCGAGAGAGCCGTGTAGGCCTCGCTGCAGAGCTTGAACCGCTCCACCGCGTCGGCCGCGTCCGGGTTCTTGTCGGGGTGATATCGCAGCGCCTGACGGCGGTACGCCGCCTTGATCTGCTCCACGGTCGCCGACGACGGAATCCCCAGCAGCTGGTAGTAGTCAGGTTGGGCCACGGATCGTCCGGCAGGGGATCACTCCTCCCCTCCCTCTGACTCCGGCTCCTGCCCGGCCGCGCCGCCGTCGTCGTACATCTTGGCCGCGAACCGGTACGACGAGTCCTGGAGCTGGTCGATGGCCGTCTTCAGGGCGTTCGGGTCGTTCCGCCCCAGGGCGTGCTTGCAGCGGTCGAGATCCACGCGGATGTCCGCGAGATCCGTATCGCTCAGCATCTCGCCGTACTCCCGGATCGCGGCCTCGGTGGTGTAGATCAGCGTCTCCGCGTTGTTTCGCAGGTCGGCGATCTCGCGCTTGCGCTGGTCATCCTCGCGGTGCGCGTCGGCCTCGGCGATCATCCGCTGGATCTCGGCCTCGGACAGCCCGCTGGTGGGCACGACCCGGACGCTCTGCTCCTTGCCGGTGCCCAGATCCTTGGCGCCGACGTTGACGATGCCGTTGGCGTCGATGTCGAAAGTCACCTGGATCTGCGGCACGCCGCGCGGCGCGGGAGGGATCCCCACGAGCTGGAAGTAGGCCAGGCTCTTGTTGTCCTCGGACATCTTCCGCTCGCCCTGGAGCACGTGGATGTTCACCAGCGGCTGGTTGTCAACCGCCGTCGAGAACACCTCGGACTTGCGGGTGGGGATCGTCGTATTCTTCGGGATCAGCGGAGTGAACACTCCCCCCGCCGTCTCCACGCCCATGCTGAGCGGCGTGACGTCCAAGAGCAGCACGTCCTCGACCTCGCCCCGGATCACGCCGCTCTGGATCGCCGCCCCGATGGCCACCACCTCGTCCGGGTCGACGCGCTTGCTTGCCTCGCGGCCGAAGAACGACTTGACCGCCTCCTGCACCCGCGGCATGCGGGTCTGGCCGCCGACGAGGATGACCTGGTCGATATTGTTCGCCGCGATCTTGGCGTCGGTGAGGGCGACCTTGCAGGGCTCCAGCGTCCGGTCGACCAGATCCTGGGTCAGCGACTCCAGCTTCCCACGGTTGACGCTGGTGTTCAGGTGCAGGGGGTTCCCGTCGGAGCCGGCGGCGATGAACGGCAGGTTGATGTCCGTGTCCAGGGCGGTGGAGAGCTCGTGCTTGGCCTTCTCCGCCGCCTCCCGAAGGCGCTGCAGCGCCATCTTGTCCTTGCGCAGGTCCATGGCGCCGTTGGCCTGAGCGAAGGTCTCGGCCAGGTGGTCGACGACCCGGTTGTCGAAGTCCTCGCCGCCGAGGAACGTGTCACCGTTGGTCGCCTTGACCTCGAACACCCCGCCCCGCAGCTCGAGGATCGAGATATCGAAGGTCCCGCCGCCCAGGTCGTAGACCGCGATGCGCTCGGCCTTGGTCTCTTGCAGCCCGTAGGCCAGGGCAGCAGCCGTCGGCTCGTTGATGATGCGCATGACGTTGAGGCCGGCGATGCGACCGGCGTCCTTGGTCGCCTGACGCTGGGCGTCGTCGAAGTAGGCCGGCACGGTGACCACGGCGTCGGAGACATCCTCCCCCAGGTACTCCTCGGCGATCTCCTTCATCTTGGTCAGGACGATCGCCGAGATCTCCGGCGGAGCGTAGTCGCGGCCGCGGACGCGGATCCGGACGTCGCCGTTGTCCGCGGCGACAATGGAGTAGGGGCACGACCCCTTCATCCGCTGCACCTGCTCGTCCTCGAACTTGCGCCCGATGAGCCGTTTGACGGCGTAGATGGTGTTCTCAGGGTTGGTCACCGCCTGCCGCTTGGCGATCTGACCGACGAGACGGTCTCCGCCCTCGGTGAACGCCACGATGGAGGGCGTCGTCCTGCTGCCCTCGGCGTTCGGGATCACCACCGGATCGTCGCCGTCGATCACCGCGACGCAGGAGTTGGTCGTGCCCAGGTCGATTCCGATTGCCCTGCTCATTTATCCGCTCCCCCCCCCAGCCCCTTGTTGCTGCCCTCCTCCGTCGCTGTTCCCTCCTCCGTCGCCGTTCCCTCCTCCGTCGCCGTTCCCTCCTCCGTCGCCGTTCCCTCCTCCCCCTCCGCCTCGGACTGCTCGCCCCCGGCGGCAGGCTGCTCCGCCTGCCCGCTCGAGACAACGACCAGCGCCGGACGGACCAAACGGTCGGCGCGTCGGTAGCCGCGCTGCAGCTCGTGGATCACCGTGCCCGGCGCCTTGTCCGAGGCGAGCTGCTGGATCGCCTCGTGCTGCTCCGGGTCGAAGGGGTGATCCACGGAGTCGAACGGCCGAATGTCGAACCGTTCCAGCACGGCCAGGAACTGTTTGTGAACCATCTTCACCCCGTCGACGAGCCCCCCGTCCGCCTCCGTCTCCTGGTCCCCAACATGGGCCAGGGCTCGCTCCAGGTTGTCGATGACCGGCAGGAAGTCCAGCACCACACGATCCTCGGCCCGCCGCTTGGCGTCGCCGACGTCCCGCCTGCTCCGCTTCTTGAAGTTTTCGAACTCCGCCGCGGTCCGAAGCAGGCGGTCCCAGGTCTGCTGCTTCTCCTGCTGGAGCGCTGCAATGGCCGCGCTCAGCTCACTGGTGGGGCCCACATCCCCGGAATCCGCAGCTGGCAGCTCCGGAGGCGCCGTCGCCGGCTCCTCGGTGGCGGTCTCCGGGATGGTCTCCTCGGCGTTCTGCTTTGCTTCGTTCGACATCTTTCCTTCGTGGTGCGATTTCCGCTTGTTTCTATCATGGATTACGTGACCACGGAAAGTCAGGATTTGGGGTCCCCGGGCGGGCTCGGGCTGCCCGGGGCCGTGCGCAGCGCCAGATCGTCGGCGAACCAGATCCCCTCCTCTGTCGGACGGATCCAATCAGGGTCCACAGTTATCAAGCCGTTGGCCAGCAACGGCTCCAGCTGGGGGCCGAGCTCGTCAACGGGATCCAGCCCGAAGCGGGAAGCGTGGGTCGCCCGACGTATCCCCGCTCGGGTGCGCAGCCCGAGGAAGAGCGCCTCGAACCGCGCCGCGCACGGCTCGACCCGCTCCACCGTTGGCCCAACGCCGGCCAGGTAACGGTCGAGCTCCGGGTTGGCCCGGCGCAGGTTGGCTCGCCCATCCCATGCCAAGGAGTGGGCCCCGGCGCCCAGTCCCAGGTAGGGCATCCCGGCCCAGACCGCGCAGTTGTGCCGGCAGGGGTGCCCCGGACGGGCGTAGTTCGAGACCTCGTACTGCTCGAGCCCGGCCCCGCTCAGGACCTCCCGCCCCCGGCGGAGCATCTCCGCTGCCAGGTCCTGCCCCGCCGGTCGCAGGCCCCGCCGCCCGAGCGGCGAGGCCGCGGAGAGGGTCAGGCTGTAGAGGGAGAGGTGGTCCGGCTCCAGCTCGAGCAGGCGGGAGAGCCCGTCGAGGTGTTGGCCAAGGGTCTGGCCCGGCACACCGCAAATCAGGTCGCAGCTCACGCTGGCGAACCCCGCTGCCCGCGCCCGGCGCACGGTCCGCGCGCTGTCCTGGACGTCGTGGCGTCGGCCGAGCAGCACGAGCAGGTCATCGTCCATCGACTGCACCCCGACGCTCGCGCGGTTGATCCCCGCGGCGACCAGCCGGGCCAGGCCACGGGCGTCGACGGACCCCGGGTTGATCTCCAGCGTGACCTCGATCTGCCCCAGCTCGACGCCGTGGACCGCAGCCACCCATCGCAGCACCCGGCCCAGCTCGTCGACGTCCCACAGGGACGGCGTGCCTCCGCCGACGTAGATCGAGGTCAGCCGGCCCTCGATCTCGCCGACCCGCCGCTCGAGCTCTCGCAGCACGGCGTCGCCGTAGCGCCGGTGGGGCACCTGCATCACGGTGGAGTAGAAGTCACAGTAGCCGCACCGGGCCGCGCAGAACGGGAAGTGTATGTAGAGGCCGCGCTCCATGGTCTCCCTGTGAGCCGTCGTGGTGACAGTCAGGCCCCCTTTTGCTATATGCACCAGATGCAGGCGGCGTCCATATACCTCGACAACGCGGCGACGACCCCCGCCCTGCCCGCGGTGGTCGAGGCCATGCGGGGTGTGCTGCTCGAGGACTTCGCCAACCCCTCATCGCGGCACGGCATGGGGCTCGCCGCGGAGCGTCACCTCCGCCGGGCGCGGGAGATCGTGGCGAGCCGCATCGGGGTGGAGCCGACCCGCCTGGTCTTCACCAGCGGGGGCACCGAGGCCAACGCCCTCGCCGTCCTGGGCACCGCCCGGCGGTCGCCGGGCCGTCGGGGGCACCTCCTGGTCAGCTCCATCGAGCACCCGTCGATACTGGGATCGGCGGATCTGCTACAACGCGAGGGTTTCGAGGTCGAGCGAATCCCGGTCGGGGCCGGGGGGTGGGTCGATCCGGAGACCGTGGCCGGGCTGGTCCGCGAGAGCACCTTGCTCGTCGCTCTGATGCACGTGAACAACGAGACCGGCATCGTCCAGCCAACCGCCGAGGTGAGCCACGCCGTGAAGACACGAAACCCGGCCGCGCTGGTGCTGGTGGACGCCGTCCAGTCCTTCCCGGTCCTGCCGGTGAGCCCGGAGACGCTCGGCGCGGACCTGCTCAGCCTCTCCGCGCACAAGATCCACGGTCCCAAGGGGACGGGGTGTCTGGTCACCGGAGCCGGCGTGCGGGTCGCACCGCTCTGGGGCGGCGGTGACCAGGAGGGGGCCACGCGGCCAGGGACCGAGAACCTGGCGGGCGTCGTCGGTTTCGCCAGGGCGGTCGAGCTCCTTGCCCCGGAGCCGGCGCGCCTCGCGCGCCTGTCCGGGGACCTCGAGGAAGCGGTGGTCAGGGCACGCCCCGGCGCCTACGGCGTGGGCGACAGGGCACGTCGCGCCCCGCACATCGTCGCCCTGGCGGTGCCCGGGGTCTCCACCGAGGTGCTGATGAACCTGCTCGAGTCGCTCGGCGTCTGCGCCTCGAGCGGCTCCGCGTGCCATGGCCGGCGCAGCCTGCGCAGCCACGTCACCGCGGCGATGGGACTGCCGCCGGATCACGGCGTGGTGCGCTTCTCGCTCTCCGGCACCACCAGCGACGACGACGTCCGCCGGGCGATCGAGATCGTCGGCGCCGCCCTGGCCAGGCTGTGAGGACCATGGATGATGCTCCCACGCTGATCGTGCTGCGCCACGGCGAGCTGTTCCTCAAGGGGCGCAACCGGCCGCGCTTCGAGCGGCTGCTCGAGGACAACGTGCGCCGCGCCCTGTCCCGGATCGACATTCGGACCGGCCTCGAGCGCGGGCAGGGGCGGCTCTTCGTCGGCTGCCCTGACGCGGACGCCGAGCGGGTGGTCGAGCGCCTGCGGCGGGTCTTCGGCGTCTCGTCGCTCAGCGCCGCGATGGAGGCGCCCCAGGAGATCGAGGCCCTCGGCGAGATCGCCCTCGCGCTCGTCGAGCGCTACCTGGCCCGCTGCGCGGCACGGCCCGAGAGCTTCCGGGTCACCGCCCGCCGCAGCGACAAGCGCTTCCCCCTCACCTCGCAGGAGATCGGCCGGGACGTGGGGGCTGTCATCTTCGAGCGCGTCGGCCTGCCCGTGAACCTCACCTCGCCGGCGCTGGTGGTCGGCGTCGAGGTCGGTCCCCGGCGCAGCTTCGTCTACGTCGACCGCGTGCCCGGCGCCGGGGGTCTCCCCGTGGGTGCGAGCGGCCCGGTGGGGCTGCTCCTCTCCGGCGGCATCGACTCCCCGGTCGCGGGGCACCTGATGCAGAAGCGCGGCTGCGAGCTTCACCCGATCCACTTCCACTCCTTCCCCTACACGGGCGAGCGGAGCCGGGACAAGGTGCTCCGGCTGGCAAGCGCTCTCGCGTCGGCACAGGCCCGCATGGAGCTCTCCGTCGCCCCATTCACCGACGTCCAGCTGGCGATCCGCGACCGCTGCCCACCCGCGCTCGCGGTGGTCCTCTACCGCCGAATGATGATGCGCATCGCCTGCCGCCTCGCCGCCGCCCGCGGGTGCATGGCGCTTTCCACCGGCGAAAACCTGGGGCAGGTGGCGAGCCAGACCCTGGAAAACCTGGCCTGCATCGAGGCCGCGGCGACGCTGCCCGTGCTCAGGCCGCTGCTCTGCCACGACAAGGCGGAGACGGTGGCGCTGGCCCGACGTATCGGGACCTACGAGGTCTCGATCGAGCCCTACGACGACTGCTGCTCACTGTTCGTCCCCCGCCACCCCGAGACCCGCGCGCGGACGGAGCAAGTCGAGCGCGCGGAGAAGGCCCTCGATGTGCAGCGACTCGTCGACGAGGCCGTGGGCAAGACCGAGCGGGTGCCGATCGAGAGCTAGGCGCCCGATCAGCTGCCGCGGAAGATGATCGGGAAGCTGAAGGTCTGCGCGCCGATGGAGGGGAAGGCCCAGCGCCGGATCGAGCGCCGGATGCAGTTGACCAGGTCCGGGTTGTTGCCCGCGGAGATGTTCACGGTGCGTACGACCCCGCTGTCCCCGATGGAGACCTCCACCTCGGCCTTTATCTCGGTGAGCGACTGGTCGCGCTTGAGGGCCCGTTCGTAGCACGCCTTGAGCGAGGCGCGGTGCTGGCGCTGGAGCGACATCAGCTCGTTGGCGCTGATCCGCCGCGTGGGACCGCGCTGTGCCCGGCGCGGCGCCGATGACTTGGGAGCCTCGCCGCTGGGGTTCTCCTTGTCGCCGTAGAGCGCCATCAACCGGCGCTGGCTCTCGGAGAGCTGCTTGCCGGCGGCCGGGGGAGCCGGCTTGGGCCGCGCGTGGCGGCCGCTCGGCACCTTGCGCTCGGCCTGCTCGGAGCGCGCGATCTCCATCGGCGGAAACGCGATGGGCTCCGAGCCCATGTCGGGGACCACGGCGGGCGGCGCGGCAGGTTGGACGGGCTGCTGCTGCGGGTCCGCGGCGACCTTCGTCGTCTCCTTGTCGGGTCGGTCGAAGAACAGGAGGTAGCCCACCATGAAGAGCCCGCAGATGGCGGCGAGCCCGCCCCCGATGCCAGCGATCACCATCCACAGGGGCGTGCGCCCGGCCGGGGGCACCTGCACGGGGACCCCGACGGCGGCTTCCTGGGGGCGTCCCGGCAGCGGCAGCGGGGTCAGATCGGGAGGAGGCGGCTCGGGTGTGGCGATCGGCAGCGGCGCCGGGCCGCTTGGCTCGGCCACGCGTACCTGGGGAAAGAGACCCGATCCCGGCGACTGGGGCGCCACGGGAGGGACCGGGATCGGCGCCACGCCCGAGCCGGGGCCGGACGGCTGCTGGGACAGCGGCGCCGGGGCCGGCTGCATCGGCGGCCCGAAGCCGGCAATCGGGGATACTACCGGCGGTGTGGCCACCGGCGGCGCGGCCACCGGCGGCTGGACCGCGGGCAACCCCTGGTGTGGCGTACCGGAGACCATGGCGGCGACGGAGTACAGGCCCGACTTGCCCCGCGGTGGGGGAGGCGGGTGCCGCGGGAGGTAGGGTCGAAGCTCCGGCACCTCGTTGACGTCCATCCAGTCGTCGAACCCGTCGCGCCACACATGCGCCTCGCCCGACGCCTCGCCACGCTTGACCCGGGAACAAAGCTCGCCGAACGCCATCGGTCCGTACTGGTTGCCCTCGACGGCCAGAAACCACTCGTCCTCCAGGGGAGGCGGCGGCTCGTCCGGGAAGTCGGGAAGGTCGGACAGGCGGGTCTGCTCGGGCTCGAACTCGTCGTCCAGTGCCGGGAGATCCTGAAGCGCGGCCCGCGCGACGGGGACCGGCCTGAGGGCGGAGGAAGATCGGCGCCGTGGCCGAAACGCCCCGTCCAGGGCCCGGGCCAGCGGACGGACGCCGCTGCCGGCGCGCGGATCGTGGTCAAGCGGCAACGGCTCGTCGTCCAGGCCCACGGCGAGGTTCGGCTCCCGGACCACGATGATGTTGGAGCAGTTCTTACACCGGATCTTGAGCACCTTGCGGCGAACCTTGTCGTCCGCGATGGAGTACTTGGTCTTGCACTTGTCACAAACGAACTTCATGGCTCAGATCAGGCTCAGCACGTGCTTGCGGATGCTCTCTCGGGTCTTCTCGTCGGGGCTGCAGCGGAGCGCCCGTTCCCAGAGATCGACGGCCTTGTTCTTGAACCCCTTGCTCTGGTACAGGACCGCCAGGTTGCGCAACGCCGCGAACATGTCCGGCTCCAGGGACACGGCCTCCTCGAACTCCTGCATCGCCTGGTACGTCATCTTCTTCTTGAGGTATAGGATCGCCAGCTGATGGTGCAACCTCGCTGACAGGGGATCGATCTGGATCCCCTCCTTGTAGCTCTCGATGGCGCCATCGATGTCACCCGCCTTGTACTTACTGACCCCTCCCTGGATCGCTTTCTTGGCGGCGGCGGAGAGCTGCGAAAGCTGAGCCGGTTCGTGGGCGTTTCGCCGGGCGCCGGCCGCGACACGATCGACCGTTGAAAGCAATACCTGGAGATCAAACGGTTTTTCCAGGAACTCGCTCACGCCGTAGGCCTCCTTCAGGTCCCTCGCGAAGCGCCAGCCGCGGTAGATGCTGGACATCATGATCACCGGGATGTTGCCGTAGCGGTCGCTGCTCTTGATCTTGCGGCAGATGTCGAACCCGTGGATCTCGGGCAACATGGCGTCGAGCAGGATCAGATCCGGCTGCTGCTCCTTCAACTTCGCCAGGGCCTCCAGGCCCCGGTCCGCCTCGTCGACGTCGAAGCCCCGCCCCCGCAGGGTGCGGCAGACCAGCCGGCGCAGGTCGGGGTCGTCGTCGACCACCAGCACCCTGAGCCCGGTTGCGGCCCCGGGCACCGGCCTGTGGTCGGCGGAGGAGCGGCGTTGTCCGACCGCGATGTTGTTGTCCTCGTCGATGGAGACCTCGATCTCTTCGTCCACGTCGTCGTCCGTGGCGATCTCGATCTCGCCGGAGCGCCCCTCCCCGCCGTCCTCGCGCTTGCCCCCCAGAGACTCGATCAGCTCTCGTGGGACCTGCGTCAGCTCTTCGGCGAAGACGAACATCAACATCGCGTCGTCAGGGGCCGGCTCCCCCTCGGCCAGCTCCCCGCGGTACTCGAGCTCGCCGGTACGTTTCGCCGCGTAGGCCTCGGTGATCGCCCGACGCAGGGGGCCGAGGAGCGCGACACAGGGCAGGACCTTGCGGCTCGACGTGAAGGAGATCTCGCTGACCAGCTCCTCGTTGGCCGGGTCCGCCAGCGCCAAGAAGATGCGCTCCGCGTCGACCCGGACGGGGAGAATGTTGAACTTGTGGGCCGCTTGCTCGCCGACAACGTCCAAATAGCCCAGGGGCAGCACGAGCCGCGAGATCTGAACGCCGGGAACGCCGACCTGGGCCGAGAGCGCCGAGAGCAGGGGGCGTTCCTTGGACAGGCCGAGCGCCAGGCACTCGCTGGCCAGACGGTTCCCGCTGTTGCGCTGGTGCTCCAGCGCCTGCTTGAGCTGTGGGGGTGTCAGCAGCTCGCGTTGGACCAGCATCTGGCCCAGAGGTTTTCGCTTCAAGGCACCCTCGTCATCGCATGCCACGGGAGGATCGTTCCCGCCGTACGGGCGGGTAGTCTATCACTCCTCTGTTGGTGGCTCAACGCCGAGGCGGCGAAGAAGCCCCCGATCCAACAAGTGTTCTGCCCTGACGGAGCGCATCGCCCGGAGCATCTGGTAGCGCAGCTGGGGGCTGCCCTCGCCCAGCCGCGCCACGAGCTGCTTGACCTGGTAGCGCCGGCTGTCGGGACCGCCACAGCCCGGCCCCTGGCAGGAGAGTGTCCGGAAGCCCCGCTGCTCGCCGTAGGTCCGCAGCCAGCTCTCCGGAACGTGGCACAGGGGGCGGATCACCACGTTGCGGCCATCCTCGCTCCGCAGGCGGGGCGCCATGGTCCGCAGCTGGCCCGAAAAGAAGAGGTTGAG
>Ga0316576_10000549_pt1 | contig 17638 bp, 12 predicted proteins | sample S0NA_FD_203075 | JGI IMG/M metagenome (GOLD analysis project Ga0316576, IMG submission 203075) | Rhizosphere microbial communities from salt marsh grasses in Alabama, United States - S0-2_050615r3r5 | ecosystem: Host-associated > Plants > Roots > Rhizosphere | place: USA: Alabama | collected... | reverse complement strand
TCAAACAGTTGGAATCGCTTTTCTTCCACTTCGCCAAGATTTATGAACAAAAAACGTTTCAATGAGCGCTCAAAAAGATTTTCTTTTGGGCAACAACCCGTTAAAGCGAAGCCCAAAGAAAAAACAGACGCATACCGAAATCATATCTTTAAAAGAATTAAAAAATAGTGCATAGAACCTATTGATATTTCAAAGATATTTCCCTGTTTTTTCTTTACGATCCCTTTACGCGAGTCTTGTCCGCCTCCGGCGGGTTTATCCGCCTCGGGCGTGATCATGCGGTTTAATAAAAGATTATCCATGTAGCGGTTGTTTAGAAAAACTCCCCAACCCCTCAATTAGTTATAATTTTAACGTGTTGTACAAAGGCGCCGTGCAATTTCTTGCTCTCTTTTTATTGACAACTCTTTGATGCTTTGCAATAATAGAAACGTTTCAATTATATTGATGCTTGCAAAGCAGATGTCGTCTGTTCCCCCTGTTCTTAATCTAATGCGGAAATATTTCTCGATTTCCGAAGCTCCCTGACTTCCTCTTCCGGTTAATACCAAAATGCTCCTTTGAAATACCCGCTGTTTAAATTCTCAACGCAACACCGAGAACCAAGGGAGGTGTAAAATGACTCAACCTAATCGACGCCATTTTCCTCGAAAAAACGAGGAGGCCAACATTCAGGTTTTAATTACTCCGGACCATTTTACAGACCTGAAGGATAGGAGCGATTTCATTCCGGCTAAAATGGTTAACCAAAGCCAAGACGGCCTCTATATCGAAATTGATCGTGCACTGCAACCCGGATCAGATGTACACTTTAAGATGGTTGGGCCGGAAAAAGACCATCCCGAAGACGCCTATTTTATGAACGATGGAAGGGTTGTATGGTGCAATAGAATCGATGAGAAAACTTCACGCTATGGGGTTGGGGTAAAAATACTCAACAAGTTCGTGCAGGCAGAAATTCTAACATCACGTCTTGATAGGCCAGTATGATGTGGTTTTAAAAAAATGGAAGCGTTTATTCACGGTATTCCCAAGGCGGAATTGCATATTCATATCGAAGGTTCCCTCGAACCGGAACTGATGTTTGAATTGGCCACCCGAAACGACGTTCACCTTCCCTTTGAGTCAGTAGCCGACATCCGTCAGGCTTATGCTTTTACGAATCTTCAGTCCTTTTTGGATATCTATTACCAAGGGGCACAAGTTCTGCTTACAAAAGATGATTTTTATCAAATGACGTGGGCCTACCTTCAAAAAGCAGCTGAGCAGAACGTTCGCCATGCGGAAATATTTTTTGATCCTCAAACTCATACTGATCGTGGGATCAAGTTTGAAACGGTTTTGCAAGGGATTTCTATGGCTTTGTCAGCTGCCGAACAGCAGCTGGGTCTGTCATCAAAATTAATCATGTGTTTTTTAAGAGATCTTGGTTCAACAGAAGCCTTGAAAACACTTGAACAAGCTCTGCCGTTTAAGGATTATATTGCCGGGGTGGGGCTGGATTCCGCTGAATTGGGGCACCCACCGGAAGCGTTCAAGAACGTATTTGATTTGGCACGCCAACATGGTTTTAAAGCCGTGGCCCATGCCGGTGAAGAAGGACCCCCGGAGTATATCTGGCAGGCCTTAAAGTTGTTAAAGGTTGAACGGATTGACCATGGGGTTCGCTGTGTTGAAGATTCCGGCCTGGTAGACTATTTGGTAAAGGAGCAGATCCCTTTAACCGTTTGCCCGTTATCCAACATCAAGCTGCGGATTTTTGACAACATTCACCACCATAATTTTAAGCAAATGTTGAATTTAGGTCTGTGTGTTACAATAAACTCTGATGACCCGGCTTATTTCGGCGGTTATATCGAAGAAAATTATAGAACCGTTTATGCAGCTCATGGTTTGGGTTTTCAAGATATTCACAAGATAGCCCGCAACGCCTTTAAGGCTTCGTTTCTTACTCAGACGGAAAAGCAAAAATATTTACACGAGCTGGATGAATTTGTCTCTGATTTTGCGCAAAGGCAAATGCAGGACACCTTGCATTTGTCATAAAGATAGAAGCCATCTCAAAAACGCCTTTTGTCCCAATTTCTGTGTTGGGACCGAATTCCAACTCCTCGAAATACTTTAGTATGTCTGCGGGTTGAAACTCGGTCCCGCCTTGAACTTAAACCAAAATCCTATTTTTGAGATGGCTTCCAGTAGTGCTTCATAAGTTTTACCACTTCTTCTTCAGCCACATCCGACCAGTGGCGGTAGGCACTGGCCACTGCATAACTATAGCCCCCCCGGATATTGGCACAATACAGCTTTTCAACCTCTTGAGCTATTATTTCCACGGAGTGGCGATGACCGGTGGGTACGGCTACAATAATCCGACCGGCTGCGGCATTACGAAGTGCCGATACCGCTACCCGCATGGTGAACCCCGAAGCCAGCCCGTCATCCACCAGAATTACGGATCGATTCACAAGGTCCGGGAAAGGCTGCCGACCCCGTAATGTTGCCACGCGACGCACAACCTTGGCCGTGGTCTTTTTTATTCCCTTTTTAACATCTTCGGAAGTAAGACTTACACGCTTTATCAGGTTCTCATTCAGCTTAACTGTTCCGTCAAAAGCCACAGCTCCATAGCCAGCTTCAGTATTCCAGGGCAAGGTAATCTTACTGACCACAGCCACGTCAAAATCAAGGCCCAACTCTTCGGCCATGACCACTCCAACAGGTACACCGCCGGCAGGTATTGCCATTATGATCCCGGCTTGCTCGTTGTCAGTCGAAAGCATCCGGGCCAGGACTTGACCGGCATGGGTTCGGTCCTGAAAAACATGAGTTTGTTCCCGAAGTTCCGGCATGTCAATGATGTTGGGTTTCATAGCACCTTATGGTTTCACCAAAATGAATGGGCGACGATATTCCACGTGTTTGCGGGGTGTGCTTTCTCGTGTAACGATATTGTCGGAGTGACTTCGTCATTTCAATGACTTAGCAATGGGGGAGACCGCGGCTCCCGCATGCTTTTCGCGGGAGAACGCGGAGGGGGCAGGAATGCCCCCGTTGCTAAGTCCCTGAAATGACCAGACACGCAGACACCAGAGTGAAACGGGGAAGTACACCCCAGAACACCTGCTTATTATGATTTTGCTCAATCCCTCTTCAATCAGGCAATCTAAATATTTTCGCCAACTTTCATACAAAATTCAGAAAAAGAATATCAGCAAGAATGCACAGAGTCCATTAAAAATTCATGAATCTTGCATAGACCGTCTTGAAATGTTAGAGATAATGGCTTAATTATCTGATTCGTAAATATGATGATGTATTTGAACCCTCGTGGAGCTTTTCTTCTAAATCACTGTATGTTACCGGAATGGATGATCTTTTTTTAATCGGATGCTGTTTGAATGGCTTAGGGATCGTTCTTGCTGGGTCGAAGCTTAATGGGCTGTTGCCCAAATCATTTTTCGCTGGTTCTGAAACATTTTTTGATAAATCTAAGGCTCGTTCCAGGCGATTCCAAAACTCACCCTTCGGGCTCAAACAGTTGGAATCGCTCTTCTTCCACTTCGCCAAGATTTTTGAACAAAAAACGTTTCAATGAGCGCTCAAAAAGATTTACTTTTGGGCAACAACCCGTTAAAGCGAAGCCCAAAGAAAAAACAGGCGCATGTAAATTGTATATCTTTAAGAACTTTTATAGCAATACAGCGAACCTATTGATATTTCAAAGATTGAGCAATAATTAATGACCAACGAAAAAAAAACACCCATTGCCGTGGTCGAGATGGCCGGGCTATTTCCCGGTGCCTCGGATCTTGATACCTTCTGGCAAAACATCGTCAACAAGAAGGACGCCACCGTCGAGGTGCCTCCCGGCCGATGGATTGCAGATTCGAATGACATGGTTCACCCGGATCCCATGCCGGACAAAGCCTTTTCAAAACGGGCCTGTCTGATTCAAGATTTTAAATTCAATCCTAAAGGACTCAATCTTGATAAAGATCTTTTAAACGCTTTGGACCCTCTACACCAGATGGCCCTTCACATCGGTCGGGACGCTTTATTTAGTTGCAACACCTCATCTGTAGACAAAAAAAACATTGGAATCGTACTGGCCGCCATCGCACTTCCAACTGATGCGTCGTCATCTGTTACCCGTAAGATCCTTGGAACATCCTTTGAAAAAAAACTCTTTGGTAAACCTTTATTGGACAAGCCTCAAACGCTTTCAATAAAAGAATGCGTGGCTGCAAAGGTCACCAGCATTCCGGCGGCTTTGCTGGCTCAAGGCTTGGGTCTTGGCGGCGGAACCATGACCCTTGACGCAGCCTGTGCATCATCCCTGTATGCCGTAAAACTGGCGTGCGACGAACTATCATCTTATAGAGCCGATGCCATGCTGGCCGGCGGCATTTCAAGACCTGAGTGCCTTTACACCCAGGTGGGATTCAGTCAGCTCCGAGCATTGTCTCCAACGGGCCGCTGCGCTCCCTTTGACGAAAGCGCAGACGGTCTAGTGGTGGGAGAAGGAGTGGGCATCCTGGTTTTGAAACGTCTGGATGATGCCCTGCGGGATCAAGATACCATTCATGCCGTTATCAAAGGCATCGGACTTTCCAATGACATGCGGGGCAACCTTCTGGCCCCGGACAGCGAAGGACAGGTTCGTGCCATGCACAGCGCTTACGAAGTTGCAGGGTGGTCGCCTGTCGATGTAGATCTCATTGAATGCCATGGCACGGGAACACCCATAGGGGATGTTGTGGAACTTCAGAGCTTAAGAAACCTTTGGAAACCATACGGCGGATCAACTGGTCAATGCCCTATCGGATCCATCAAATCCATGATCGGCCACCTCCTGACCGGTGCAGGGGCCGCAAGCATGATCAAAATCCTTCTGGCATTGAGACACAAAACATTGCCCCCTTCCCTTAATTTCAATCGTCCTTCAGACAAAAGCCCCCTTCACAACAGCCCTTTCCGAGTGCAGACCGAAGCTGAGCCCTGGGAAAAAAGAGACAAAAATACCCCCCGTCGCGCTGCGGTGAGCGCATTCGGGTTCGGCGGCATTAACAGCCATCTACTTTTTGAAGAGTTCAACCTTGGGATTGTCGATTGTCGATTGTCGATTGATGATTGCAAATCCTCAACCATTCCGAACATATCGGAATCTTTACCGAACACCAATAATAATCAATCATCACCCATTACCCATTACCCATTACCCATTACTCGTTGTCCTGTCGCTATCGTGGGTATGGCTACAACGTTTGGCCCTTTGACCTCTTTAAGAGCTTTTCAGGAGACAATTTTAAGAGGAGAATCCATCATCACCAAGAGGCCCGAAGGCCGGTGGAACGGATGTGATGCCATTGCCGAAACGTATTTGGGAAACAGGGCGTACTGGGGAGGATTCATGAATGAACTGTCTCTTGATCTTCAGGAATTTCGCATACCACCCAATGAAATTCCCGATATCCTCATCCAGCATCTGTTGATGCTGAAAGTTTCCATGGATGCCATGAAAGACGCTGGACTCCCGTTAAGACAGGAGAGGCCTCGAATGGGTGCTGTTATCGGCATTGATTTTGATTTTGAAGCCACGGATTTTCACCTCCGGTGGAATCTGAACAACCAGGTACGAGAGTGGGAAAAACAAGGCTGCCTGGATTTAGATCTTGTCGACCCAGAAAATACTTCCCAATGGCTGGCATCACTGCAGGATTCTCTTCGTCCGCCGCTGACAAACACGAGAACTCTTGGGGCACTGGGGGGCATCATCGCCAGCAGAATTGCCAGAGAATTTCGTTTTGGGGGTCCAAGCTATGTAGTATCAAATGACGCAGCCTCAGGTCTTAAAGCCCTTGAAATCGGCATGCGATCCTTGCAGCAAAACGAGACAGATGCCGTTCTGGTGGGCGCCGTGGATCTTTTCGGCGATGTTCGAAGTGTCATCGTATCTAATCAGTTTAGATCTTTCACCCAAAAACATGATATCCGCCCCTTTGATGTATCTGCAGATGGAACACTTCCTGGTGAAGGAGCTGCTGCCCTTGTGCTCAAAAGACTCGACCAGGCCATAACTGACCGAGATAGGATCTATTGTGTGATTAAAGGCATGGGAAAGGCCGGCGGAAGCAGCAAAAAAAACGGTCCACCGTCAAAGGAAGCCGTCGTTCTGTCCCTGAGGAGAGCCTTTCAGGATGCCGGAGTATCTCCGTCTTCCGTTAGTTTTATGGAAACCCACGGTAGCGGCGACCCCATCGAAGACCGGATAGAATCAGAAGCGCTGATCGAGGTATTTAACGGTCAAAAACCGGTTTGTGCCATTGGATCGGTAATTCCCAACATCGGGCACACCGGAGCTGCCGCAGGTCTGACGTCTCTGGTAAAAACCAGTCTATGTTTATACCAGGAAATCATTCCGCCTTTGGCAAACTATGCAACTCCCGCATCTTTTTTCTGGGAAAACAGCTCCTTTCATATACCGGCATTTCCCCAATACTGGTCAAGGGACAGAAAAGACGGTCCGCGCAGAGCCTGTGTCGGTTCCATGACCATAGACGGCAATTGCATGCACGCTGTCCTCGAGGGAATTGAGCACGACACATTTGATCAGGATACTGAAAAAATCGTTTTGGAAAGAAAACGCCCTTTAGGCTTTATAAAACCAGGGCTTTTTGTGGTTGAAGGCAGCTCCAAGAAGGAACTTTTGGAAGGTCTTTCTGCCCTTAAACTTCACATAAACCATTTACGGGATACAACCGGGCTTTCAATGGAACCCCTGGCCCGCTCCTGGTTTCTGAAAAACAAACTTGATCCGGATAAATCTTTTGCCGTATCCATTGTTGCCGGAAACCCGTCTCAGCTTGAAACTTTCATCCATGATGCAGAGGCAGCTGTATCTGCTCAAACTCCGAGACAAATGAACGGTTCGGGCGGTGTGAGTTTTTCTCCATCTCCTCAGGGGACAACCGGTGAGACCGCATTTGTATTTCCGGGATCCGGAAATCACTATGTGGGCATGGGCAGGGGCATTGGCGTGCTTTGGCCGGAAATTCTTCGAAAGATGGACCAAGAGACCCCTCAGTTAAAAACTCAGCTCATTCCCGAATGTTATGCACCCTGGGGTATCTCATGGGAAACAGGATGGGAACAAAAGGCGCTTAAAAAAATTGTTTCAGATCCATTGAATATGATATTCGGTCAGGTGGTTCACGGCTCAATAATGACCCGTATTGTCAAGCAATTCGGGATCAATCCTCATGCGATAATCGGATACAGCCTGGGAGAATCCGCGGGGCTATTTGCCACGGGTGTCTGGCCGGATCGCGGCCAGATGCTAAAGCGTATGCTTACCACCAACCTGTTCAGGACCGAGCTTGCCGGCCCGTGCAATGCCGCTCGAACTGCATGGAAAATACCTGATGATGAAGATGTGAACTGGTGTGTAGCGGTTGTCAACCGCCCGGCGGACAGGCTTAAAACAAAAATCCACAAGCAGCCTTTTGTAAGGCTTCTCATTATCAACACCCCGGATCAATGTGTCATCGGCGGCCAAAAATCTCATGTAGAGGCTGTTATTAAAGAACTGGGATGTGAAGCAATCTTTTTAGACGGCGTGGTCACGGTTCATTGCGACGCCGCAGTCCCGGTTGCCGAGGACTACAAACAACTTCATCTGTTTGAAACCACCCCCCTTGAAAATATTAGATTTTACAGTTGTGCTTCGGGACGCGCATATACACCGACCCGCGAAAAAGCTGCAAATTCCATCGTAGAGCAAGCTCTTTCAGGGTTTAATTTTACAACTTTGATCGAACAGGCCTATACAGACGGCATCAGAATCTTCCTTGAAATGGGTCCGCACACTTCCTGCACGGGAATGATAAAAACAATCCTTAAAGAAAAGCCCCATATAGCCCTTTCTGCCTGCTCCCGTGGTGACAACGACTCACTGACGCTTCTTAAATTTTTGGGCACACTGGCGACCCACAGGGTTCCCGTCGACCTCGATGCTTTTTACGGCCTCCATTCATTTGCCCCAGCCGTCAATGAGGTCTACGCGCAATCACACGAACGTTTAATGAAATTGCCCGTTGGCCAGAAGATACCCGCTCCTTTTTTGCCCAAAACAGTAGCCAGGGGGCAGGGGTCAGGAATCAGAAATCAGAAATTGGAAGTCGGAGATCAGAAGTCAGAGTTCGGAAACCGGGAGTCGGAAGAATACACCCCATATCAGGGACTCATGAACACCCTCACCGAAACGACCCAGGCCACAGCCGATGCCCACAAGGCGTTTCTGGAGTTTTCAGAAAACCTCACCCGAAGTTTTGAAAAAACCTTTGAAACACAAACAAGGATCCTTGAAACACTGATTGTGGATGGTTCGGAAGGGCAAACACAAATTAAGGCACCAGCACCATCCATTGAACCGGCTTTTGACCGGAACATGTGTATGGAGTTCGCCGTGGGGTCTGTTGCCAAGGTGCTGGGTTCTGAGTTTGCCGTAGTAGACACCTACAACGTCAGGGTCCGACTGCCGGATGAACCTCTCATGCTGGTGGATCGGATTATATCCGTTCAGGGCGAAAAACTATCCATGGGCTCAGGTCAGGTGATAACCGAACATGATGTTCTTTCGGATGCGTGGTATCTCGACGGCGGCAGGGCACCGGTATGCATCTCGGTAGAAGCAGGTCAGGCAGATCTTTTTTTATGTTCTTATTTGGGCATCGATCATGCAGTGAAAGGCAAGCGAAGCTACCGGCTCTTGGATGCTAAAGTAAAATTCCATCGGGGTCTTCCACAACCCGGGGATGTGATTCGATATGAGATCAAAATCGATCATTTTTCCCGTCAAGGGGAAACCTATCTTTTCTTTTTCAGTTTCGAAGGATATATCGGAAACTCCCATCTCATCAGTATGACCGACGGGTGTGCGGGCTTCTTCACTGAAGAAGAGGTACGTAACTCGGGCGGAATCATCCTGACTGACGAAGACACACAAAGCCTGCCCGATCAAAAACCTTTTAACTGGCCGGTCTTCGCTTTTGGGCTTCATCCCGATAAAAAAGATCAGGTCCATCTTAAAACGGAAAGTTATGATGATACGGCCCTTGAATCTTTAAGACAAGGCGATCTTGCCCAATGCTTTGGCTCCGACTTTATCGGCATCCAGCTTGCCGAATCGCTCCGGCTGCCTGGCGGCCGTATGAAACTGATCCACCGAATTCTGGAGCTCGATCCCAAAGGCGGGAGATATAGGCTCGGCCGAATCCGGGCTGAAGCGGATATTCATCCCGACGACTGGTTCCTGACTTGCCATTTCATGGATGACATGGTCATGCCGGGGACATTAATGTATGAGTGTTGTGCCCACACCCTCAGGGTTTTGATTCAGCGCATGGGATGGGTAACGGAAAAATCCAATGTCTGCTATGAACCTATGGTCGGCGTTCAAAGTGTCCTCAAATGCAGGGGGCCGGTAACGCCGGAAACCAGCAAAGTTTGGTACGACATCGAGGTAAAGGAAATCGGTTATGCACCGGAGCCGTACGTCATTGCCGATGCACTGATGTACGCCGACGGGCATTGTATTGTGTCGTTCAAAGACATGTCTATGAAAATGACCGGCATCACCCGGAATGAAATTGAATCGCTCTGGAAAGAAAAGCTCAAGGCTCAGGGCTCAAAGTTTAAAGCCAGACCCAGTCTGCCGCCTATTTCCAAAGAACCGATATTCGATAGAGACCGGATACTTTCCTTTGCCGTCGGCAAGCCTTCGGAAGCGTTTGGCGAAGCTTACAAAATATTTGATAACGACCGGGTCATCGCCAGACTCCCGGGGCCGCCCTATTCCTTTTTGGACAGGATAGTTGATATTGAACCTGACGCATGGGTCTTAAAACCGGATGGATGGATCGAAGCTGAATACGACATATTGCCCGATGCATGGTACTTTAGAGCGGATCGTTCATCTTCCATGCCCTTTTGTGTTCTGCTGGAAGTGGCCCTTCAACCCTGCGGATGGCTGGCCGCTTACTTGGGATCTGCCCTTAAAAGCGAAAATGATTTAAAATTCAGAAATCTGGGGGGCAATGCCGTGCTACATCACATGGTTTTCCCGGAAGAAAGAACAATGACCATGCGTGCACGGATGACAAAGGTATCTGAAGCAGCTGAAATGATCATCGAACATTTCGACTTTATGGTTTTGCAAAACTCTGAAACACTTTACTCGGGAGATACATACTTTGGGTTTTTCACCAAACAGGCCCTGGCTCAACAGGTCGGCATCCGCAACGCTGAAAAGACAGCATACCACCCCTCGACGGATGAACTCCGAAACAGCCGGTCGTTTATTTTTGACGATGCAGCGCCACTTTTTCCCGAAGATCCGGGTATGGATCGAGCGTCTTCTCTGGCCATGCCGGCAAAAGCCCTTCGCATGATCGACCGCATCGACACTTTTGTTCCAAACGGCGGTCCCCAAGGTCTCGGTTTTATTCGGGGGGTCAAAAAAGTCGATCCTGATGAATGGTTTTTCAAAGCGCATTTTTTTCAAGATCCTGTTTGTCCGGGATCTTTAGGGGTAGAATCCTTTCTACAGCTCATTAAGTTTGCGGCCATGAAACAATGGCCTCATTTGGCCAAAACCCATCGCTTTGAATGGATCATGGACGAACCCCATTCCTGGTCCTATCGAGGTCAGGTCATTCCTGAAAATAAAATCATTGAAGTTGAGGCCGTGATCACTAAAATGCTTGACACTCCGGTGCCGACCCTGTACGCAAATGGTTTTTTAAAAGTAGACGGACTCTATATCTATCAAATGGAAAACTTCGGCTTTCGCTTGATCCCGATATAGATTTAAAGTTGTTTCAAAGGTTCTAAAGAGTATTTTTATATGTTATATTCAAAAGTCTACATCGACGCCTTCGGCTATGAATTGGCCCCCAATGTGGTCACATCCGACGATATTGAACGCCGTCTAGAACCCTTGTATGAGGCACTCCATTTTCAAAAGGGTCAGCTTGAAGCCCTTACCGGGATTCGGGAGCGCAGGTTCTGGGATCCGGGTTATTCCATGAGCAAAGGGGCTGTAAAAGCCGGGCAAAAAGCCATTGATGCTTCTTCTGTTTCCCACGAGCATATCGGCATGCTGATTTTCGGAGGGGTATGCAGGGACAACCTGGAACCCGCAACCGCTTGTGCCGTTTCCAACGGCCTTGGATTGGGTCCCAAAACCCAGATTTACGATGTTTCAAATGCATGTCTGGGTGTAATAAACGGTATGATTCAAGTGGCTAATGCCATAGAACTGGGACAAATCAAAGCAGGCCTTGTGGTATCCTGTGAATCTGCCAGGCAGATTGTCGATTTTACCATTGATCGCCTTCTAGAAACAAAAGACATGGATCATTTCAAAAAAACCATCGCCACACTCACCGGAGGTTCAGGAGCGGTGGCTGTATTATTAACGGATGCATCCTTATCCGATACAGGCCATCAGCTTTTAGGCGGCGTTATCAGGTCAGCCACCGCACATCACAAACTGTGTCGCTGGGGACCGGATACCGGGATTCCTGCCAGCGGTCGTCATATTATGCAGACGGATTCCGTGGGTGTTTTGCAGCATGGTGTGGCCCTTGGCATTGAAACGTACAGCGCATTCAAAAAAGAACTCTCGTGGCCTGAGGATAAGCCGGACAAAGTCATTTGCCATCAGGTGGGGGCAACCCATCAAAAAAATATCCTTGAATCCATCGGGATTACAAAGGAAAAGGATTTTACGACATTCAAATACCTGGGAAACATCGGTACGGTGTCTCTGCCCATTACAGCGGCCATAGCAAATGAGCGCGAGTTTTTGGTTAAAAACGATCTGGTGGGATTTTTCGGCATCGGCAGCGGTTTAAACTGTCTGATGTTGGGGGTGAAATGGTAAAACCCTAAGGATTAATGGAATAATGGATTAGGAATCGTTTTGAAAATACCATATGTGATTTAACGTTATTGATGAAATTTCTAGTTAAGTCAAAAACCTTTATTGATAGTCCGGGCAGGTTCTTTCATTACGAGCCCTTATTCATGAGCTTTATCCGCTTTTGGCGTGATCTTTCAGCAAAAATTAAATTATACCTGAAGCGGTAATGTTTGTAAAAGGCAAAGATATTACCTTAATTGAAAGGAGGACGTTTTGAAAAAAACAGCTTTTCTTTTCCCTGGTCAAGGTTCACAAGCCGTCGGTATGGGACTTGATTTTTATCAGGAATATGATGTTGTGAGAGAACTTTTTGATATGGCGGAAGAAATTTCCAAAATTAATATATCAAAACTCTGTTTTAACGGTCCAATGGAAGATCTCACCCAAACCGTCAATCTTCAGCCGGCGGTCACTGCAGTGAATCTGGCATGTCTCACAATCATCGAAAAAGAAGGTGTTACACCGGATATCTGTGCGGGTCACAGCCTCGGTGAATACAGCGCCCTATGCGCATCGGATATTGTTTCCAGAGAAGACACCTTCAGATTGGTTTTCAAACGAGGTGAACTCATGCACCGGGAAGCCGTCAAAAATAAAGGCGCCATGCATGCAATTCTCGGACTTCCCATTGACGCAGTGTCCCAAATCGTTGAAAAGGTAAAAGAAGAAGGGGTTGTTGCTGTTGCAAATCATAATGCTGAAAAGCAGATTGTCATCACAGGGTCCCCTGATCCCGTTGAAAAGGCCTCATCATTGGCCACTTCGCAAGGGGCAAAAGCCATACCCCTTAAGGTCAGCGGGGCATGGCACAGCGAGTTGATACAGGGTGCCCAAGAAGAATTCAAAGACCTTATCGAATCAATACCTTTCAATGTGCCCCAAAGACCTGCCATATTCAATGTCACTGCCGATTTTGAAAAAAACCCCGCTGAAATTAAATCAATCATGGCCCGCCAGCTTTGCAGCCCGGTCAAGTGGTACGATTCCATGTGCAAACTTATGGATGAACATATTGAAATGTTTGTAGAAGTAGGCCCAGGAAGAGTCCTTACCGGGCTTTTGAAAAAAATTCTGCCCAAGGATTATCCTTGTCAGATATTTAATGTCAACAGCATGAAGGGACTGGAACAATTTTTGAAAGAAATATAGTAGTTTCAATATGATAATATCAATGTTCTTAAAAAAATAGTGAAAAACAAAAATTTTTGCTTTACATAACATTTTTCATAATGTATTCTGCCGATTTACAAAAAAGATAAGTTGTTTTTTTGTTCAAAGGTACGCCATGAAAAAGAAAGATATCGAATATTTTAGAGAATTTTTAAATGACCGGCTCAAAGAGCTGTTAAGCCATGCCGATAACACAGTATCAGGAATGACAGCACCCAAAGAAAATTTTCCAGATCCGACAGACCGTGCTTCCCTTGAAGCAGATCGCAACTTCATGCTCCGTATTAGGGATAGAGAAAATAAACTTATTAAAAAGATTAAAAAGGCATTAGATCGTATTGAAAACGGCACCTTCGGAATTTGTGAAAAATGCGGTGAAGACATTTCTGTTAAACGGCTCAAAGCCAGACCGGTTACGACCCATTGCATTGATTGCAAAACCAAGGAAGAGGCTTTAGAAAAAGCCCTTGGATTATAATAAGCATGTGAGAATCGATCTTCACATTCATTCAACCGCATCAGATGGGACGCTAACACCACAAGAGATACTCACCCAGGCTCAAAATCTCCAACTCGGAGCAATAGCAATAACAGATCACGATACCCTGGACGGTTCAAAAAACGCCCTTTCAATTGGAATCCCCTCTTCAGTCAAATTTTTAACCGGTGTTGAAATCAGTTCCGAACCGCCACCGTCTTTTTCAAGTGCCGGGAGTTTTCATATTTTAGGTTATGCTGTGGACGTGGATCATCCTCAGCTAAATCATACGCTTTCAATGTTGAGAGACTCAAGAAATCGTCGAAATCCCCAAATCCTTAAACTGCTTTCCCGCCTGGGGATGGAAATAGCACTGGACGAAGTCCGGAATCTGTCTGGAAACAGTCAACTGGGAAGACCTCACATTGCTCAACTTATGGTCGAAAAAGGCTATGTTCCGTCAATTGATGCGGCATTTGATGAATATCTGGGAAACGGTAAACCAGCATATGTTGATCGATTTCGTTTTGAGTGCGAAGACACCATAAAAGCCATTTTGAAAGCGGGAGGAATTCCTGTTTTGGCCCACCCAATTCTATTAGGCATTAAAGAAAATGAAACTCTTGAAGGTATGATCGCTGTGTTGACAGAAATGGGTTTGAAGGGGATTGAAGTCTATTATCCGGAACACACCAAGAATCTCATCGAATATTACTCCCGCCTCGCAAGTCATTATAATCTGTTGATGACAGGTGGTACGGATTTTCACGGAGATATAAAACCTGAGATAAAAATGGGGATCGGAAAAGGAAATTTTTTTGTCCCTTATGAATTGTACGAAAAACTCGTTTCGAGTTTATGAATAGGAGTCACCATGACATCCACAGATTTATCTGAATTACAGCAAAAACTTCGTTATGAATTTAAGAACCTCGATTTTCTCGCTGAATCCCTCAGACACAGTTCTTTTGTAAACGAAAATCTCGATCTGGATATTCAAGATAATGAGCGGCTCGAATTTCTTGGAGATGCGGTATTAAATCTCGTTGTCGGACATATGCTCATGGTTCGCTATCCGGATTTAAAAGAAGGCGATATGTCCAAGATGCGGGCCAATTTGGTTAATGAATCCCAACTGGCATCCATCGCACAAGAAATGAATCTGGGCTCGTATTTGCAGCTCGGCAAAGGTGAAATCCAGACAAAGGGTTGGGAGAAACCATCAATCCTGGCAAACACCTTTGAAGCGGTTATTGCAGCCATTTACTTGGACGGTGGTTTTGATGCGGCATTTAAAATTATTGATGTTCATTTTTCTATCCTGCTAGAATCCATTGTCATGTCGACGGTAAATCATGACTTCAAAAGTCAGGTTCAAGAGATTATCCAGATGAGACAACAGAAAATGCCGGTCTACACCGTCGTCCATGAAAACGGCCCTGATCATGAGAAAACCTTTCGAGTACGATTGAACGCTGGAGACATTCAAACAGAAGGTGAGGGAAAGAGCAAAAAGGCTGCTGAACAAAATGCGGCCAAAAAATGCCTCAAACTTTTAAAATCCAATGGTTAATCCCATACCAACCCGTCGTCCTTTCATCATTCCGATTTTCCTGCCCCATGCCGGATGTCCGCACCAATGTGTCTTCTGCAATCAGACCTCCATTACCGGTGTTGGACGTGACACTGTTTCTCCCGAAAAAGTGGAACAACAAATCATTAAATTTCTTGGATATAAGGGAAATGATTTTCGGCCGGTTCAGGTGGCATTTTACGGTGGAAATTTTTTGGGCCTGGAAAAAGATTATATCGAACGCCTTCTGAATGTCCCTGCAAAATTCGTAAAAAATAAAGAAGTTGATGCTATTCGATTTTCTACACGACCAGATACCATTAACCATGATCAGATTAAAATAATCAAGAATTACCCCGTTACAACCGTTGAAATCGGTGCCCAGTCAATGGATGATAGGGTACTGGACATGGCTAAACGGGGACATACCGCTTTAGATACGCAAAAAGCAGTGTTTCTCTTAAAAGAGGTGGGCTACACCATCGGCCTGCAAATGATGGTGGGATTGCCCAAAGAAGATGAGGCAGGCTCCCTATCCACAGCATACCGAATTAGCGAACTTGAGCCTGATTTTGTCAGGATATATCCAACCATTGTCCTTAAAAACAGTTTACTTGCCAGATGGTATGAAAATGGAACGTATCGTCCTTGGTCACTTGAGCGATCCATTGCTCACGTCAAAACCCTTTATCTGTTTTTCAAAAAAAAGAATATCCCGGTAATCCGTATGGGGCTTCAGGCTTCTGAAGATCTTGACAGCGGCGCAGCTGTTTTAACCGGGCCGTATCATCCGGCATTCGGTCACATGGTTTACTCTCAAATCTTTCTGGATATGGCCACGGCAATTCTTGAAAAGAAAAAAATCTTTCATGAAAAAGTTGTCCTGAGCGTTCATCCACGAAGCATCTCAAAAATGAAAGGCATGAAAAACCATAACGTGGACATATTGAAAAAAAGATTTCAACTCCAATCTCTTAAAATTGTCCCTGATCCTTCCCTGGATGAAGGCAAGCTCGCGCTTTCGTTACAATCAACGTTCCAAAATATTATTTGAAAAAAGTCAGTCGTTTCAAATCCAACCCATTGTTATTATATATAATATAGCTATTTCTTTGTGACTTTTTGGTCAAAGGATTTATTTGCCTCACCGCCGGCGGCATCTTCGACCGTCTTGATCATACAGCTTGAAAGAAAAGAATAATTCATGAAGCGATCCTGAAAATAAAATAAACGTTGCCCCTGAAACAGATGCCCGCATTTGAAAATCTGAATTTACTGTTTATATTTAACTAACTGTTACGCATAGGATAAAAAATACAACCTTAAATTGACTGCAAATTGATAAAAGGAATTTCGGTTAAAACGATGCGTTGACAATAGTTAAGGTAAAAATTTCGCTTATAAAATATATATCAGTTTAGGCTGTTCTATATAAAAGGAGTATTTCAAATGGTACAAAAAGCAGCGACTGCACCGCACAAAATGGGCAAAAAAGTGTTGGTAAGAGGGAAGTCTAATTTAAAGATATCAAAATCCCTGATTATTCCTGAATCGAAGATAAAAAAAGCTAAATCAAATGCAAAAAGTTACGAAAACACTAGCTTAAAAAGTTCTCCCAAGGATGACTTATGCTCTAACTGCGGCATTCGAGCAAAAGGTCCTGGTTTTCGTTTTCTTTGTCGATACTGTTTTCGTAAAGCTGGTGATGAACCTGTTTATTCAATCAACTCCGTCGCAATAGGTGAGGATATATTTTTCCCAAAAACCTCCGGGTAGGTGCATTTATCGACATCGAATCGAAATGTTCGGATTTGTTATATTACAGTGAGAATCTTTTTTGAGGTATATTCTCCAACATCTGCCAATGCATCTATGGGCAAAAATGAGAGGGCATTGTTTGAATAAAGGCAGGTAACGGAAGCCGGAAAATCTTCATCCGCTTCATAAAAAATATAACAAAGGGCAACTTTTGGAAGCGGATAGACCATAAATGAAAAATCACCGCCTACATTAGAAGGCGATTTACAGCCATTCAGTGTCTCCTCTATCCGGTCGATGGATGTCTGGATTTTTTCAACTTGCGGCACCAAAATTTGCTGGGTATGGGTCACGAAGGCACCGGAATAGGGCATGCTGTTGGGAAGATCTTTAAAGGCTCTCAGCGGTTCTACCAGACATGTTTCGGGTTTAGCATTTAGCGCATAAAGAGAAATCAAAATCCCTAACACCCCAGTCTCTTGAATTTCATTTAAGAAGATGGCATCGGATCGAATTTCACATGTGTCCCCAAAGGCTTTAAATAAAAATGAATTCTCATTTTGTTGAGCGGGTAATGCATCGGCAAGATCCGTAGGAAGATTTTGGTATAGTTTATTAAGATTATCCTGAACTATTTTAGCGTAGTTGTTGCTCATCATCTTCACCTGTTAAATTA
>Ga0316576_10000548_pt1 | contig 17648 bp, 13 predicted proteins | sample S0NA_FD_203075 | JGI IMG/M metagenome (GOLD analysis project Ga0316576, IMG submission 203075) | Rhizosphere microbial communities from salt marsh grasses in Alabama, United States - S0-2_050615r3r5 | ecosystem: Host-associated > Plants > Roots > Rhizosphere | place: USA: Alabama | collected... | reverse complement strand
ACATGCCCGAGAGTGACTGGATCGTCGGCTTCCACGCTGTGCTCGCCCGCCTCGAGGCGGGCCGCCCGGTCGAGCTGCTGTGGCTCCAGGACGGCCGCAGCGACAGCCGCCTCGGCCGTCTCGCCGCTGAAGCCCGCGAACGTGGGGTGCCGGTCCGTCGGGTCCCGCGGCGGCGACTCGATGAGGTTGCGGCCGGCCAGCCCCACAACGGCTGCGCAGTCCGAGCGGCGCCGGTCGCCCTGCGCGTCGTCTCGGATCTCGTTCGACCCGACGGCGAGGCCGCGGCGGTTCTTCTCCTCGACGGTGTCGAGGACCCCCATAATCTCGGTGCGGTGGTGCGTTCGGCGGCCGCTTTCGGCCTCGACGGAGTGATCATCGCCGGGCCGTCGGCGCCGCCGCTCGCGGGAGCCGCCACCCGCGCCGCAGCCGGACACCTCGAACGGGTTCCTCTGGCCAGGGTCAACGTCGCAGCGGATGCCCTGGCGGTGCTGAAGAGCGAGGGCTACTGGGTCTTCGGAGCCGCGATGGAAGGGACCCCATGCCCCGAGGTGCGGGTCACCGACCGCTGGGCCCTGTGCATCGGCTCCGAGCACCGCGGCCTGCGTGCGAAGACCAGGTCTGTCGTCGACGAGCTGATCGCCATCCCCATGGCCGAGGGCATCGAGAGCCTCAATCTGTCGGTGGCTGCGGGGGTGCTGATGTACCAGCTTCGGCACGTGAGTCGTGAGTCATGAGTCGAGGGGTCCCGAAATCGTCTGTGCTCCGACTCTTCGGTCGAGGAACGGGGCCGATGAGAAAGCCCATCCCACCGTTTCTCCCGAGCTCCCAACGTTCCCCGCTAGCCCGGGCTAGACCTGTGATCCCCGGCCGGCGACTCACAACTCACAACTCACGACTCACGTCCATCCTCGATCCTGAAAGGCGGCGCGATCCGGTACGGCGGAGACGCAACGAGAATCGATGGAAAAACCCCCGGAACAACGCTTGCATCTCCGTTTTCGCTGTGCTACTGTCCCCTTCCCTCTGCGTGAAGCCGAGGTGTGCTCTTTGCAAGTTGAACGGAGTGAGGGAGACGAACGGCTGCTGGCGTAGCTCAACGGTAGAGCAGCTGATTTGTAATCAGCAGGTTGCGGGTTCGAATCCCTTCGCCAGCTCCAGCGACGACCGAGTGACGAATCGAGACGCAGGCGTGGCCGAGTGGCTAAAGGCAGCAGACTGTAAATCTGCCGGGCTAAGCCCTACGGTGGTTCGAATCCATCCGCCTGCACCAACCTCGTTGTCACCGTGAACGCCGATGCCGCGGGAGTAACTCAGTGGTAGAGTCTCGGCCTTCCAAGCCGTTGGTCGCGGGTTCGAGTCCCGTCTCCCGCTCCATGACAGTCGAGCGCCGGTTCGGCCCACGTAGCTCAGTCGGTAGAGCACGTCCTTGGTAAGGACGGGGTCACCAGTTCAAGTCTGGTCGTGGGCTCCATTTTGAATGATTGTGAATTGAGGGCGGGTCCGTCACCTCGCGGACCGGAAACGCCCGCCAACGACGAGGGAGGCACAGATGGCCAAGGCGAAGTTTGAGCGGACGAAGCCGCACGTGAACATCGGGACCATTGGTCACGTGGACCATGGGAAGACGACGTTGACGGCGGCGATCACGAAGACCCTGGCGGCAAAGGGTCTGGCGGACTTTACGCCGTTTGACGCGATCGACAAGGCGCCGGAGGAGAAGGCGCGGGGGATCACGATCAACACGGCGCACGTGGAGTACCAGTCGCAGACGCGGCACTACGCGCACGTGGACTGTCCGGGGCACGCCGACTACGTGAAGAACATGATCACGGGGGCGGCGCAGATGGACGGGGCGGTGCTGGTGGTGTCGGCGGCGGACGGTCCGATGCCGCAGACGCGGGAGCACATTTTGTTGGCGCGTCAGGTCGGGGTTCCGTACATCATCGTCTACATGAACAAGGTGGACATGGTGGACGACGAGGAGCTGTTGGACCTGGTGGAGCTGGAGGTTCGGGAGCTTTTGAGCGAGTACGAGTTTCCCGGGGACGACATTCCGGTGATTCGGGGCTCGGCGCTGAAGGCTGGGGAGTCGGACGATCCGGACAGTGAGGAGTGCAAGTCGATTTGGGAGCTATTGGCGGCGATGGACGAGTATATCCCATTGCCGGAGCGGGACATCGACAAGGACTTCTTGATGCCGATCGAGGACGTGTTCACGATCTCTGGGCGCGGGACGGTGGTGACCGGTCGTGTCGAGCGGGGGATGGTGAAGGTCGGCGAGGAGATGGAGATTGTCGGGATCCGGCCGACGATGAAGAAGGTTGTGACGGGCGTGGAGATGTTCCGGAAGCTGCTGGACAGCGGGCAGGCGGGAGACAACGTGGGTCTGCTGTTGCGGGGGACGGAGCGCAAGGACGTGGAGCGGGGCCAGGTGGTGGCGAAACCGGGCTCGATCACGCCGCACAAGAAGTTCCGTGCCGAGGTGTACGTGCTGACGAAGGAGGAGGGGGGGCGGCACACGCCGTTCTTCCGCGGGTACCGGCCGCAGTTTTTCTTCCGGACGACGGACATCACCGGAGCGGTGAACCTGGACGAGGGCGTGGAGATGGTGCTGCCGGGCGACAACACGAACCTCGAGGTGGAGCTGCTGCAGCCCATCGCGATGGAGCGCGGGCTGCGGTTCGCGATTCGTGAAGGCGGCCGGACCGTCGGCGCCGGCTCCATCACCGAAATTCTGGAGTAACGCGGGCATGCATCGCGATGGGGAACACCTCCACGGCACGGCACCGCCCGACGCGCTCGAGTTTCGGGATCGATTCCAGCTGTGGAGGGTGTACCCGACGGGTATACGTGTAGGCCAGTAGCTCAATTGGCAGAGTCCCGGTCTCCAAAACCGGTTGTTGGGGGTTCGAGTCCCTCCTGGCCTGCCATCTTCGCTGGACTGGAGTCGGCGGTATGCAATGGTGGAAACGTCTGAGAGCCTTTCTGTCAGAAGTCACGGCTGAGACCAAGAAGGTCACCTGGCCGTCCAAGCAGGAAGTCATCAACACGACGACGGTGGTGGTGATCGCCTCGTTCATTTTCGGGATCTACCTCTACCTGTGTGATCTCGTCTTCCTGTTCCTGACCCAGAAGTTGTTCGACTTGTTCGGCGTCTTCTCCTGACCATGGGGATCGACATGGCCAAGCAGTGGTACATCATCCACACTTACTCGGGCTTCGAGGACCGGGTCAAGAAGACCCTCGAGCAGCGCGTCGAGGCGCTCGGCATGCAGGAGTTCTTCGGTGAGGTCCAGGTTCCGACCGAGACCGTGGTCGAGGTCAAGAACGGCAAGAAGCGCGAGGTTCGCCGCAAGTTCTTCCCCGGCTACGTGCTGGTGGAGATGGAGATGACCGACGATGCCTGGCACCTGGTGCGGAACACCCCCAAGGTGACCGGCTTCGTGGGCGCGGGCAAGAAGCCGACGCCGCTCACCGAGGAGGAGGTCAACCAGATCCTCCATCAGTCGGTGGCGACCCAGGAGAAGCCGCGTCCGCGAGAAGTCTTCGAGAAGGGCGAACGAATCCGGATCATCGACGGTCCGTTCGCGTCCTTCAACGGGGTCGTGGAAGAGGTCAACTTCGACCGCTCGACGGTCAAGGTCATGGTCACCATCTTCGGTCGGGAGACCCCGGTCGAGATGGAGTTCCGCCAGGTCCAGAAGCTCTCATGAGAGGAATCCGAGGAATCCGATGGCCAAGAAAGTAATCGGCGAAATCAAGCTCCAGCTGCCCGGCGGCCAGGCAACACCGGCTCCCCCGGTGGGTCCCGCCCTGGGCCAGCATGGGCTCAACATCATGGACTTCTGCAAAGCGTTCAACGCACGAACTCAGAAGGAGCAAGGGGTCATCATTCCCACCGTCATCACGGTCTATGCCGACCGAACCTACTCCTTCATCACCAAGACGCCACCGGCCTCGTTCCTGCTCAAACGGGCGGCCGGCATCCAGAAGGGCTCTGGTGAACCGAACCGGGACAAGGTCGGTAAGGTCACGATGACTCAGGTGGAAGAGATCGCCAAGACCAAGCTTGAAGACCTCAACGCGGCCTCCATCGAAGGAGCGGTGCAGATCATCCTCGGCACAGCCCGTTCGATGGGGATCGAGATCTCGGACTGAAGGGAGGTAGCCGATGGCTCGCAAGGGTAAGAAGTTCCGCGACGCGGCTGCCAAGGTGGAGCGGCGTCCCTATGGTCTCGAGGAGGCGCTCGGCCTCGTGCAGAGTGCCGCCTTCGCGAAGTTCGACGAGACCGTCGAGGTGTCGATGAGGCTCGGTGTCAACCCGCGCCACGCCGACCAGATGGTCCGAGGCACCGTGGTGCTGCCGCACGGGACGGGCAAGACGCAGCGGGTTCTCGCCGTGTGCGAAGGCGAGGCCCAGAAGCAGGCCGAGGAGGCCGGCGCCGACGTCATCATGACGGCCGAGGACGCGGTTTCCAAGATCCAGGGCGGCTGGCTCGAGTTCGACGCCATGGTCGCTACACCGGACATGATGCGACACCTGTCCAAGGTCGGCCGGGTGCTCGGTCCGCGAGGCTTGATGCCCAACCCGAAATCGGGAACGGTGACCCAGGACATCGCGGCCGCGGTCACGGACATCAAGGCCGGCCGGGTTGAGTTCCGGGTCGACAAGACCGCCATCATTCACGCCCCGGTCGGCAAGGTCTCGTTTTCGCTCGACAAGCTCGCCGAGAATACGCGCAGCCTGGTCGACGCGGTCCAGAAGGCAAAGCCCGCAACCGCCAAGGGCAAGTATGTCCACACGATCTTCCTCTGCTCCACCATGGGCCCCGGAGTGCAGGTCGATCCGATCAGTCTCGATGTCAAGTAGGTAGGGGGTCGACATGCTCACGAGAGAGCAGAAACACGCACAGTCCGAGCAGCTGAAAGACGCACTGAACGGTGTCTCGATGCTGTTCCTCCTCGACAACACGGGGCTCAACGTCAACCAGGTCAACCAGCTCCGAAGCGAGATCCGCAAGACCGAAGGTACCTACAAGGTCGTCAAGAACTCGGTCGTTCGGCTGGCCGTCGAGGGGACCGCCCTCGAGGTCATCAGCCCTCACATGACCGGGCCCAAGACCTTGGCCTTCACCTCCGGCGACGGCGTCGCGCTCGCCAAGGTGCTCAAGACCTTCATCAAGACCCATCCGGCACTGTCGCTTGAGAAGGCATACCTCGACGGCCAGCTGCTCGACGCAGTTGACGCCGCCAAGATCGCCGACCTGCCGTCCAGGGAGGAGCTCATTTCGAAGCTCCTGTACATGCTGCAGTCGCCGATCCGCCGCCTGGCGGTGGCCCTCAACACCCCCGTCCAGAAGCTGGCCTCCGTCATGGGCCAGATCGCCGAGTCACGAGAATCGTAACCAGACACAGTTGGTGAGTATCCGTAAGGAGGATCCGAGAAATGGCGCAGATCGAACAGATGATGGAAGAGATCAAGGGCATGACCGTGTTGGAGCTCAACGAGCTCGTCAAGGCTCTTGAAGAGGAGTTCGGTGTCTCTGCGGCTGCGGCCGCTCCGGTGATGGTCGCTGGCGGCGGCGCTGCTGCAGCCGGTGGCGAGGAAGCCGCCGAAGAGAAGACCGAGTTCAATGTTATGCTGAACTCCATCGGTGACAAGAAGATCAATGTCATCAAGGCGGTTCGCGAGGTGACTTCGCTTGGTCTCAAGGAAGCCAAGGAGCTTGTTGAGAGCGCCCCCTGCGCGATCAAAGAGGGCGTCAACAAGGAAGAGGCCGAGGAGATCAAGAAGAAGTTCGAGGACGCCGGAGCCCAGGTGGAGATCAAGTAACGAGACGCCTTGAGCGGCCCCCGGCTTGCAAGAGCCGATAACTGACGACCCGGGGAGCGTCTGTCTCCCCGTGTCTGCATTGGTCGGGAGGGAGCGCCCATGACCACAAGCCCCAACGGGCGGCTGAACTTCTCGAAGAACCCGTCGACGATTCCGTTGCCGAACCTGATCCAGGTGCAGCGCACCTCGTATGAGGAGTTTCTGCAGATGGACTCGTTGCCGGTCGAGCGCAGCGACAACGGCCTCCAGTCGGTCCTGAGCACGATCTTCCCATTCACGGACTTTCGAGAGACCTGCGAGCTCCAGTTCGTGCGCTACGAGATCGGCAACTGGTCGTGCCGCTGTGGCAACCTCAGCGGTCTCGAGCACCTACGCCTCGAGTGCACCCACTGCGGCGAGCGCTTCAAGGCTGGTGACCCGCACGAGTCGGAGGTCGTGTGTCCGTCGTGCGGCAAGGCCAACCGTAACCAAATCGAGGTCTGCGGGGTGTGCGGTACTTCGGTGAGCCTGCGGCTGCCGTTCACCGCCGAGGAGTGTCGCGAGCGCGGCATGACTTTCCAGGTCCCGCTGCGGCTGACGTTCCGCCTGGTGACCTTCGACACCGAAGAGGACGGCACCCGGCAGGTGCGGGATGTCAAGGAGGAGGAGCTCTATTTCGGCGAGCTGCCACTGATGACCGACACCGGAACCTTCATTATCAACGGGACCGAACGGGTCATCGTCTCGCAGCTCCACCGCTCCCCCGGCGTCTTCTTCACCCTTGAGGGACCGAACCACTACCTGGCGAAGGTCGTCCCGTACCGGGGGTCGTGGATCGAGTTCGAGTACGACTCGAAGCAGATCCTCTGGGTCCGGATCGACCGCAAGCGGCGCCTGCCGGGGTCGGTCTTCCTGCGCGCGCTCAGTCCCGAGCTCGAGACCAACGCCGAGATCCTCCGTGCGTTCTACACCGTGATCGATGCCAAGCTCACCGCGAAGAAGGCGAGCCTGAGCCTCGACCAACGGATCCTCGACATCGAGATCGACCGCCAGAAGGCGCTTCGATTCCGCAAGGTCGCGGTCCCGACCCTGTTCGCCGGGCTCAAGCTCGACGACGCGACCCGCGCCAAGCTCGAGAAGGCATCCGCCGACAAGCCGGTCAAGGTCTCCGTCGATCGCGACGACCTCATCGGCGCCGTCGTCGTCGACGATCTGGTCGATCCGGAGACCGGGGAGGTCATCGCAGCCGCTAACTCTCGAGTTACCGAAGAGCTGCTCGCCCAGGCCGACGAGGCCGGGTTGGACAAGCTGGCGCTCGCGTTCCCGGACTGGGATCCCACAGGTGAGATCCTCCACCAGACCCTGGACAAGGACAGCAGCGCGACCCAGATGGACGCTCGGATGGAGATCTACCGCCGCCAGCGGCCCGGGGATCCGCCGACCGAGGAGTCCGCCACGACCCTGTTCAACGGGCTGTTCTTCGACGAGCGCAAGTACGACCTGTCCCAGGTCGGGCGCTTCAAGTTCAACGCGAAGCTCGGTCTCGACAAGGAGCTCGAGCGCCGGATCCTGGACGTTGAGGACTTCCTCTTCCTCGTGCGCTACCTGTTGTGTCTGCACCGGGACCTCGGCCGGGTCGACGACATCGATTCGCTCGCCAACCGTCGCGTCCGCACCGTCGGCGAGCTCATGGAGAACCAGTTTCGGATCGGTCTCGTCCGGATGGAGCGGGCGATCAAGGAGAAGATGTCGATCCACCCCGACATCGACTCAGCCATGCCCCGCGACCTCGTCAACTCGAAGCCCGTGATGGCAGCGGTCGACGAGTTCTTTGGCTCCTCCCAGCTCAGTCAGTTCATGGACCAGACCAACCCACTGTCCGAGGTCACCCACAAACGCAGGCTGTCGGCGCTCGGCCCCGGCGGCCTGTCGCGGGAGCGCGCGGGCTTCGAGGTCCGGGACGTCCACTCCACCCACTACGGTCGGATCTGTCCCATCGAGACCCCCGAGGGGCCCAACATCGGCCTCATCTCGTCCCTGTCGTGCTATGCCCGCCTCAACTCGATGGGCTATATCGAGTCGCCGTACAAGAAGGTGGAAGGCGGTCGGGTCCGGGAGCACGTCAAGATCACCCAGGTGGGTGACTCCGGTTTCAAGCTTGGAGAGGTCGTGCTCCTCGAGAACTTCACGAAGACCAACGCCAAGCTCGAAAAGGGAGGCAAGAAGCCTGCTTGGGGCGGGCCTCATGCCTTCTATCTCCCAGCCTGGGAGGAGGAGAACCTCAACATCGCCCAGGCGAATGCCAAGGTCGACGCCAAAGGGAATCTGGTCAATGACAAGGTCATCGCCCGCTCCGGTGGCGAGTTCCTGGTCATCGACCGCGACCAGGTCGACTTCATCGATGTGTCGCCGCGCCAGGTGGTGTCGGTGGCGGCGTCACTGATTCCCTTCCTCGAGCACGACGACGCCAACCGCGCCCTCATGGGCTCCAACATGCAGCGCCAGGCAGTGCCGCTGGTGAGGCCGGAGGCGCCCATCGTGGGAACCGGCATGGAGTCCGTGGTTGCCCAGGACTCCGGCGCGGTCGTGATCTGCCACCGCAACGGGGTCGTCGACAAGGTCGACAGCCAGCGCATCATCGTTCGCGTCGAGGGTGCCGGCGAAGGCGAGGGCGAGTTCGGCGCCGACATCTACCAGATGACCAAGTTCAGGCGCTCCAACCAGAACACCTCGATCAACCAGAAGCCGCTGGTGGCGGAAGGCCAGGCGGTGGTCAAGGGCCAGGTGCTGGCCGACGGGCCCAACACGCAAAGTGGGGAGCTCGCCCTCGGTCACAACGTCCTCGTCGCATTCATGCCCTGGCGCGGCTACAACTACGAGGACGCGATTGTCGTTTCCGAGCGACTGGTCAAGGACGACAAGTACACCTCGATCCACATCGAGGAGTTCGAGACCTCGGCCCGCGACACGAAGCTCGGCCCGGAGGAGATCACCCGCGACATTCCCAATGTCTCGGAGTCGGCTCTCGGCCAGCTCGACGAGGCCGGCATCATTCACATCGGCGCCCAGGTCCGCCAGGGCTCGATCCTGGTTGGCAAGGTCACCCCCAAGGGCGAAACCCAGCTGACCCCAGAAGAGAAGCTGCTGCGAGCGATCTTCGGCGAGAAGGCCGGCGACGTTCGCGACGCCTCTCTCCGGTGCCCTCCGGGCATTGAGGGCGTCGTGGTCGGCGTCCAGATCTTCGCCCGCAAGGGGGTCGAGAAGGACTCCCGTCAGCTCGCCATCGAGAACGACGAGATCGACCGGATCCGGATCAACTCCGAGGATGAGAAGCGCATCATCCTCGAAGTACGTGACTCCAAGATCCAAAACCTCCTGCTCGATGTGACGGTCGCCGACGAGATCACGACCAAGGGTGGCGAGACGCTGGTCAAGAAGGGCGGCAAGCTCGATGCCGAGGCGCTCCGGCGGCTAACCCGCAAGGACCTTCTCAACCTGCCTCTCAAGAACTCGACGCTGCTCGACAAGGTCCGTCTCATCATCCGCCAGGCTGAGTCGCAGATCGAGGTTCTCGACAAGATCAACCAGCAACGCATCGAGCGGCTGCGCGAGGGCCATGACCTCCAGCCGGGAGTCATCAAGCAGGTCAAGGTCTTCATCGCCATGAAGCGCAAGCTTCAGGTCGGCGACAAGATGGCTGGTCGTCACGGCAACAAGGGCGTGATCTCCCAGGTGCTTTCCGAGGAGGACATGCCCTTCCTGCCCGATGGGACCCCGGTCGAGATCATCCTCAATCCCCTCGGCGTGCCGTCTCGAATGAACGTCGGCCAGATTCTCGAAACGCACCTCGGGTGGGCGGGTCACGAGCTCGAGCTGAGCTTCGCCACCCCCGTCTTCGAGGGTGCGACCGAGGACGAGATCCGCGACATGCTCGAGAAGAGCGGCCTCCCGGAGGACGGCAAGAGCTTGCTCTACGACGGCCGCACCGGCCAGGATTTCGAGCAGCGGGTGACGGTCGGGTACATCTACATGCTCAAGCTCAGCCACCTTGTGGACGACAAGATCCACGCACGTTCGATCGGCCCGTACTCGCTGATCACCCAGCAGCCCCTGGGTGGCAAAGCGCAGTTCGGTGGTCAGCGACTCGGCGAGATGGAGGTGTGGGCCCTGGAGGCGTTCGGCGCCGCTCACACCCTGCAAGAGCTGTTGACCGTCAAGTCCGATGACGTCGAGGGCCGGGCCAAGGTCTACGAGGCCATCGTCAAGGGCCAGGTTCCCGAGGAACCGGGGCTGCCCGAGTCGTTCAATGTTCTGGTTCGTGAGCTGCAGGCGCTCGCCCTCGACGTCGAGCTGCTGCAGCAAGACGACGAGTAAGGGGGGGTGCCCATGGAGCGTTCGACCCTGTCAGAGGTTCGCAGCTTCTTCGAGAAGCCAAAGCCCCTCAACGACTTCAACGCCATTCGGCTGGGCCTCGCGAGCCCTGAGAAGATCCGGTCGTGGTCGCACGGAGAGGTCATCAAGCCGGAGACGATCAACTACCGCACCTTCAAGCCTGAGCGCGACGGTCTGTTCTGCGCCAAGATCTTCGGCCCCGTCACGGATTGGGAGTGCCTGTGCGGCAAGTACAAGCGGATGAAGTACCGCGGCGTCGTGTGCGACAAGTGCGGCGTCGAGGTCACCAAGTCCAAGGTCCGGCGCGAGCGGATGGGCCACATCGAGCTCGCGGCGCCGGTCTCGCACGTCTGGTTCTTCAAGGGCCTGCCGTCGCGGATCGGCCTACTGCTCGACATGACCATGCGCGAGCTGGAGCGGGTGCTGTACTTCGAGGCCTATGTCGTTCTCGATCCTGGCGACACCACCCTCGATGAGAAGCAGATCCTCACCGAGGAGGACTACCGCCAGGCGAAGGACGAGTTCGGTGAGGCCTTCGTTGCCAAGATGGGCGCCGAGGCCATCCGCTCGCTGCTCGAGGTACTCGACCTGGACGACATGGCGGCCGAGCTGCGGATGATCATGCGGACGGAAACTGCGATCATGCGCCGCCAGAAGGCGGCCAAACGGCTCAAGCTGGTCGAGGCTCTACGGCGGTCGGGCAACCGGCCCGAATGGATGATCCTCGAGGTCATTCCGGTGCTGCCGCCCGAGCTGCGGCCGCTGGTGCCCCTCGACGGCGGCCGCTTCGCCACGAGTGACCTCAACGATCTCTACCGCCGTGTCATCAACCGGAACAACCGGCTCAAGAAGCTCCTCGACTTGCGTGCTCCCGAGGTCATCGTCCGCAACGAAAAGCGGATGCTGCAGGAAGCGGTCGACGCCCTCTTCGACAACGGCCGTCGCGGCCGCGTCATCAAGGGCTCGAACAACCGCCCGCTCAAGTCCCTGTCCGACAACCTCAAGGGCAAGCAGGGCCGGTTCCGCCAGAACCTGCTCGGCAAGCGCGTCGACTACTCGGGCCGGTCGGTGATCGTGGTCGGACCCGACCTCAAGCTCAACCAGTGCGGGCTGCCCAAGAAGATGGCGCTCGAGCTATTCAAACCCTTCGTCTACCAGGAGCTCGAGCGACGTGAGCTGGCCACAACGATCAAGATGGCCAAGGAGCTCGTCGAGCTCCAAACGCCGGAGGTGTGGGACGCGCTCGAGAAAGTGATCCGTGAGCACCCGGTGCTGCTCAACCGTGCGCCGACGCTCCACCGCCTCGGCATCCAGGCCTTCGAGCCGGTGCTCGTCGAGGGCAAGGCTATCAAGATCCATCCCCTCGTCTGCGCCGCCTACAACGCCGACTTCGACGGCGACCAGATGGCGGTCCACGTGCCGCTGTCCCAGAAGGCGCAGCTCGAGGCGCACGTTCTGATGATGTCGTCCCGGAACATCCTGTCTCCGGCCTCCGGTCGCCCTTTGGCCGTGCCGTCGCAGGACATGGTCATCGGCGTCTACTACCTGACGACCGAGAACTACATGGCCAAGGGCGCCGGCAAGACCTTCGCCTCGGCCGAAGAGGTCTTCCTCGCTCACCAGGCGGGCGTGATCGCCACCCAGGCGCCGATCCAGCTCCGCTACACCGGTCAGCTCATCGACCTCGTCGCCCAGGGCGGGTCTCAGGACCTCATGCATGCCGACCAGATCGAGGTCGAGAACATGCTGCTCGAGACCACGGCGGGCCGCGTGCTGTTCAACATGCACCTGCCCAACACCATGCCTTTCATCAACGGCCAGCTCAAGAAGAAGGGCCTGCAGAACCTGGTCGCGTTCTCCTTCATGCGGCTCGGCCATCAGCCCACCATCGGCCTCCTCGACAACCTCAAGGAGACCGGCTTCGAGTTCGCCACCAAGTCCGGTCTGTCGCTGGCCAGCGGCGACATGGTGATTCCGGATGCCAAGGAGAAACACCTTGCGCAGGCCTACAAGGACGTCGATCGCGTCGAGAAGCAACGGGCCTCGGGTCTCATCACGGCCGGTGAGCGTCACAACAAGATCATCGACATCTGGCACCAGGTCACCGAGGACGTGGCCAAGGCGATGTTCACCCAAATGTCCGAGATCGACCTCGAGACGGGCGAGTTCAACCCCATCTTCATGATGGCCGACTCCGGCGCCCGCGGCTCCAAGGAACAGGTCCGCCAGCTCGCCGGGATGCGCGGTCTCATGGCCAAGCCCTCGGGCGAGATCATGGAGACTCCCATCACGGCGAACTTCCGTGAGGGACTGAGCGTGCTGCAGTACTTCATCTCGACCCACGGGGCGCGCAAGGGCCTCGCGGACACCGCGCTCAAGACGGCGGACTCCGGCTACCTCACCCGGCGTCTGGTCGATGTGGCGCAGGACGTCATCGTCGTCGAGCACGACTGCGGCACTGAGGCTGGGATCGAGGTCACCGCCATCACCGAGGGTGGCGAGATCCTCGAGCAGCTCCGCGACCGCATCGTCGGCCGCGTCGTGGCCGAGGACATCTACGATCCCCTCGAGGGCACACTCATCTGCCCCATGAACACCGAGGTCACGGAGTTCCTCGCCAACCAGATCCAGGAGGCCGGTATCGAGCGGGTCCGCATCCGGTCGGTGCTCACCTGTGAGACCGAGCGGGGGGTGTGCCAGCTCTGCTACGGCCGCATGCTCGCCACGGGCCGGATGGTCGAGATCGGCGAAGCGGTGGGGATCATTGCCGCCCAGTCGATCGGCGAGCCCGGCACGCAGCTGACCATGCGGACGTTCCACTATGGCGGAACCGCGACCCGCGGCGGCGATTCGTCACGTCACGTGGCGAACCACACCGGTCGGGTCAAGTTCCTCAATGTCGCCGCAGTCACCAACAAGGACGGCGAAACCGTCGCGATCTCGCGCACCGGCAAGCTCGTCATTCTTGACGAGAGGCAGCGCGAGAAGGAGCGCTACTCGGTGGCCTACGGTTCCCACCTGCTGGTCGGAGACGGCGCTGAGGTCGAACCCGGCGACCCGCTCGTCGAGTGGGACCCCTTTACCTCGTCGATTCTGACCGCCATCAAAGGTAAGGTTCATTTCCACGACCTCATCGAGGGTGAAAACGTCCGCGAGGAGATCGACAAGCTGACCGGGCACGCCCACAAGATCGTCATCGAGCCTCTGGGCTCGGGCAAGCGGATTCCGACGATCGAGATCGTCGGCACCAAGAAGGACGAGACCCGGCGCTACCAGCTGCCAATCGGCTCCCACCTCGCGGTCAACGAGGGTGATCGGCTCGCTCCCGGCGACGTGCTTGCGAAAATCCCGCGCGAGATGTCGAAGACCAAGGACATCACAGGCGGTCTGCCGCGCGTCGTTGAGCTCTTCGAGGCTCGCAAACCGAAGGACCCGGCAGTGGTTTCCGAGATCGACGGCACGGTTCGAATCACCGAGCCGGTCCGCGGCCAGCGCCGGATCATGGTCGAAGGCGAGGGTGACGAGCAGCGCGAGTACTCGATTCCGCGTTACGCCCACGTGTCGGTTCAGGAGGGTGAGTTCATTCAGGCCGGCGACCCCTTGACGGAGGGCGCGGTCAACCCGCACGACATCCTGTCGATCCTCGGCGAAAAGGAGATGCAGCGCCACCTGGTGGACAAGATCCAGGAGGTCTACCGATCCCAGGGCGTCGCCATCAACGACAAGCACATCGAGGTCATGGTCCGTCAGATGATGCGCTTCGTGAAGGTGGTCGACCCGGGCGACACCGACTTCCTGCTCGATCAGCAGGTGCCCCGCTATCTCTTCGAGCGGGAGAACGAGCGGGTGATCGCGGCCGGCGGCGAGCCGGCCACGGCCAAGTCGCTCCTGCTCGGCATCACCAAGGCCTCCCTCGCCACCGAGAGCTTCATCTCGGCGGCGTCGTTCCAGGAGACGACGCGCGTCCTCACCGAGGCCGCGGTTTCGGGCAAGGTGGACAACCTGCACGGCCTGAAAGAGAACGTCATTGTCGGTCGGCTCATCCCGGCTGGCACCGGCGCGCCGCGCTATCGGCGGACCGTCATCGACCCGGTTCCGGAAGACGAGCTCGAGCCCACCGAGGAGATTGACAGCCTGTACCAGGAGATGACCGAAGCCGCGACTGCCCTCATCGAGGCGAAGGGAGATCGGCCCCTCGGAGATAGTTGACAGCTCGACCTATCTCAAGTATTCTTCCGCGGCTCTGGCCCAACGGCCGGAGCCGCGTTTCAATCACCTTGCCGAGAGGAACACCGCTCGGTCACCGGAACCCGAACCAGGGAGCGAATATGCCCACGATCTCGCAGCTGGTCCGTGACGGCCGCAGGATGGCCACGGACAAGACCAAGAGCCCGGCGCTGCAGGCCTGCCCGCAGCGGAGGGGTGTCTGCACGCGCGTCTTCACCACCACGCCTAAGAAGCCGAACTCGGCGCTGCGGAAGGTGGCCCGCGTCCGACTGACCAACGGGGTCGAGGTGACCGCGTACATCCCCGGCGAGGGCCACAACCTTCAGGAGCACTCGCAGGTGATGATCCGCGGCGGCCGCGTCAAGGACCTCCCCGGAGTCCGCTACCACATTATTCGTGGCACGATGGACTGCCAGGGTGTCGAAGGTCGTCGCCAGCAGCGGTCCAAGTACGGCGCCAAGCGACCGAAGAACTAGGTGGAGTCAAAGCCATGCCTCGCCGAGCGACTGTCGAGAAGCGGAAGATCCTCCCCGACCCCGTGTACAACTCGCGGCTGGTCACGAAGTTCATCAACAATGTGACCAAGGACGGCAAGAAGACCGTGGCCGAGCGGATCTTCTACGGCGCGCTCGATGTCATCGAGGAGCGCACCGGCGACGATCCGGTCAAGGTCTTCAAGAAGGCGGTCGAGAACACCAAGCCGATGGTCGAGGTCAAATCACGACGGGTCGGTGGCTCGACCTACCAGGTGCCCATGGAGGTCCGGCCGGACCGGCAGCAGTCGCTGGCGATCCGGTGGCTCATCAGCTTCGCGAGAGGGCGGCACGAGAAGACCATGATGCTGCGCCTCGCCGGCGAGTTTATCGACGCCGCCTCCAACCGCGGCGGTGCAGTCAAGAAGCGTGACGACACGCATCGCATGGCCGAGGCCAACAAGGCCTTTGCCCACTATCGTTGGTAATGGAGTCGTCCACATAACCCTCGGTTCGCACTGGAGTTCTTTGACAACATGCCCCGCCTCATCCCACTCGCTCAGGTCCGGAATATCGGCATCATGGCCCACATCGATGCCGGTAAGACGACGACTACCGAGCGGGTGCTCTACTACACCGGCATCAACTACAAGCTGGGCGAAGTTCACGACGGCACCGCCACCATGGACTGGATGCCGCAGGAGCAAGAGCGGGGCATCACGATCACGTCGGCGGCGACTACGTGCTTCTGGCGTGACCACCGCATCAACATCATCGACACTCCGGGCCACGTTGACTTCACCGCCGAGGTCGAGCGTTCGTTGCGTGTGCTCGACGGTGCGGTGGCGGTCTTCTGTGCCGTGGGCGGTGTCGAGCCCCAGTCCGAGACGGTGTGGCGCCAGGCAGATCGATACCACGTTCCGAGGGTGGCATTCGTCAACAAGATGGACCGGATCGGCGCTCGCTTCGCCGGTGTGGTCAACCAGATCCGCGACAAGCTGAAGGCCAACGCGGTCCCGGTCCAGATTCCTCTCGGCCGCGAAGAGAGCTTCGTCGGCGTGATCGATCTGGTCCGTCTCAAGGCCTATCGCTATCTCGACGAAAGTCTCGGGGCCGAGTACCGCGAGGAGGAGATCCCCGACGACTACCGGGCCGAGGTCGAGGAGTGGCGTGAGCGGTTGCTCGAAGCGGTCGCCGAGACCTCGGACGAGCTCCTCGATACCTACCTGTCAGAAGGCAGCCTGTCGGAGGAGCAGATACTGGCTGGGCTGCGGACCGGTACCCTCGAGAACATGCTCGTACCGGTGCTTTGCGGCGCCGCCTTCAAGAACAAGGGTGTGCAGCCGCTGCTCGATGCGGTCGTCGACTATCTGCCGTCTCCGGCGGATGTTCCCCCGATTGAGGGCGTCATTCCCGGCAGCACCGAAACCGATGTGCGATCGGCTGACGACGCCGAGCCGTTCGCCGCACTCGTGTTCAAGATCATGACCGATCCTTTCGTTGGTCGTCTCGCGTTCATTCGGGTGTACTCGGGTCACCTCGCGACCGGCACCACGGTGACCAATTCCGCCACCGGCAAGGCCGAGCGTATCGGTCGCCTGCTCAAGATGCACGCCGAAAAGCGAGAGGAGATCTCCGAGGTTTACGCCGGCGACATCTGTGCGGTGGTCGGCCTGCGCCACGCCGGGACCGGCGACACGATCTGTGAGCCCAAGCACCCGGTCAGTCTCGAGGCCATGCAGTTCCCCGAGCCGGTGATCTCGGTGGTCATCGAGCCCAAGACCACGGCCGACCAGAAGAGCCTCGCCGACGCGCTCGGCAAGCTCACCCAGGAGGATCCGACCTTCCGCGTATCGACCGACGAGGAAACCGGGCAGACCATCATCTCGGGCATGGGCGAGCTCCACCTGGAGATCATCGTCGATCGGCTGCTGCGGGAGTTCAGGATCGCCGCCAATGTCGGTCGCCCCCAGGTGGCGTATCGCGAGACGATCACCGAAGAGGCCGAGGGCGAGGGTCGTTTCATTCGGCAGACCGGCGGCCGCGGCATGTATGGGCACGCCCGCCTGCGGGTCTACCCGCTGACCGACGGCACAGACTTCGAGTTCAAGAGCGAGATCCGCGGTGGCGTGATCCCGAGCGAGTTCATTCGACCGGTCGAGATCGGCGCTCGCGAGTCCATGGAGCGTGGCGTGCTCGCCGGCTTTCCGATGCTCGGCGTTGGCGTTGTGCTCATCGACGGCTCGTACCACGAGGTCGATTCGAACGAGATCGCCTTCAAGGTCGCGGGGTCGATGGCCTTCAATAACGCTGCGTCCAAGGCCGAGCCGGTGCTGCTCGAGCCCGTAATGGAGGTCGAGGCGGTGACCCCCGAGGAGTACATGGGGGACGTCATTGGCGATCTCAACCGCCGCCGCGGCCGGGTGATCCGGATGGAGCCCCGTGCCGGTTTCCAGGTCGTGTCGGTTCATGTGCCGCTGGCCGAGATGTTCGGCTATGCGACCGATCTGCGCTCCGCCACCCAGGGGCGGGCGACCTACACCATGCAGTTTGATCACTACGACGAAGTACCTCGGCACCTTGCAGATGCAATCGTGGCCCGCGCCAAGGGTCTGACCACCGCGTTATGAGGAGGCGGTAATGGCCAAAGCGAAGTTTGAGCGGACGAAGCCGCACGTGAACATCGGGACCATTGGTCACGTGGACCATGGGAAGACGACGTTGACGGCGGCGATCACGAAGAC
>Ga0316576_10000547_pt1 | contig 17677 bp, 11 predicted proteins | sample S0NA_FD_203075 | JGI IMG/M metagenome (GOLD analysis project Ga0316576, IMG submission 203075) | Rhizosphere microbial communities from salt marsh grasses in Alabama, United States - S0-2_050615r3r5 | ecosystem: Host-associated > Plants > Roots > Rhizosphere | place: USA: Alabama | collected... | reverse complement strand
TCGACGGCGCAAGCGGCTCGATGACCTTGTGGGTGACGGCGTGGCGACCCGGCGCGGTGAGGTCACGCCCGTGACAGGTGACGCAGCTGCGGCCCGCGGAGCCGTCCGCCTGGGGATATGCCTTGATCCAGGCGGCGGCGCCGGCCGCCGCGTCGGTCGCGCGGAGCACCCCCGGCGAGGCCAGCACGCCGGCGGCGAAGAGGATTGCGGGGAGGACGGATTTCATCAGGCATCCCTCCGCTTGAACCCGCTGATCATGCCACCGATGAGGTTCTCGTGATGCGCGAAGCTGGAGAAGAGCACACCGGCCACATGGACGACGACGAGCCCGAGGGTGAGATTGGCCAGGACCTCGTGGACCTCCTCGAAGCGATGGCCCCAGGACGGAGCCAGGGCACGCATCGTCCCGGCCAGGGGGCCGGAAAGCTCTTCGGCACCATAGACGGCCATGCCGGTCAGTCCGGTCGCCGCGACGGCGACCATGAGGGCGACGACCATGGCGCCCCCCGCCGGGTTATGGCCCAGATAGCGCGGGGCGCGCAGGTGCAAGGCATCCGCGATGTAGGCGCGGACCTGGCGTGGGCTCCGCACGAAATCGCTGAAGCGGGCGTGGCGGGTGCCGATCAGGCCCCAGACCAGACGCACGCCGATCAGGGTCAGCACCAGATAGCCGGCCCAGACATGGACGCCGAGGAGGGCGTCCTCGACGACGAAGGCAGTGGCGAAACCGGCCACCAGCGTCCAGTGGAAGATCCGCACCAATGGGTCCCAGACGCGGATGCGCTCCGGGGTCTCGTGTCGCTCGGTCGTCGCTGCGAACGCGTGTTCAGTCATCATCAATTCGCTCTCCTGTGTGTGTGCACCGCCGGGTTTCAGGCCGCGATGGAGCTTGGCCTGGGGTGCAGACTACGGGAGCTGGCCTGACCAGACCCTGAGCGGTCTTGTCAGCGAACGGTCAGGTCGATTGCGTCCATAATGGGCGACATGTGGATCCGAAGGCTCCATCGGCTGAACCTGGCCGCCATCCTCGTGATGGCCGTGATGCCGCACCCGTCGCTCGCGGACCGGCTCGGACACGCCGGCGGAGTGCGCCCTGCCCACGACCAGGATCGCGCCCGGGATGCGCTTCAGCGGGGCGAGGTCCGCCCAATCGCGGAGATTCTGCAGGGGGTCTCGGCAGAGGTGCCCGGTGAGGTGATCGAGGTGGAGCTCGAGCGCGAAGGTCATCGCGATGGCCCGCACTGGGTCTATGAGCTCAAGGTCATCACTGCGAGCGGAAGACTGCTCGAGATCCTGGTCGACGCCGCGACGGGGCGGATCCTGGCAGTGGAGGAGGACTGATGCGGCTGCTCTTGGTGGAGGACGACGAGCGCCTCGCCGAAGGCCTTGTCGCCGCACTGACGGCCGCGGGATTCGTCGTGGACCGCGCGGCCGACGGCCGAGCCGCCTGGTTCAAGGGCGATACCGAACCCTATGCGGCGGTGATCCTGGATCTGGGGCTTCCGGGCATGGACGGACTCTCCATCCTGCGCAAATGGCGGGCAAACGACCAGCGCTTCCCGGTGCTGATCCTGACCGCGCGCGGCGATTGGCACGAACGGGTGGAAGGCATCGACGCGGGCGCGGACGACTACCTGCCCAAGCCGTTTCGCATGGAGGAGCTGCTGGCCCGGCTGCGCGCCCTGGTGCGCCGCGCCGCGGGCCAGGCCAGCGCGGTGATCGTCAACGGCCCGGTCGTGCTCGACACCCGCCGGATGGCCGTGAGTGTGGAGGGTGTCCCCGTCCACCTCTCACCGCAGGAATATCGCCTGGTCAGTTATCTCATGCAGCACGCCGGGCGGGTGGTGTCGCAGCTCGAGCTGACCGAGCAACTCTATGCCCAGGACTTCGAGCGCGACTCAAACGCCGTCGAGGTCCTGGTCGGGCGGGTGCGACGCAAGCTCGGAATCAATCTCATCCAGACCCGCCGGGGTTTCGGCTATCTGGTCGAGCCGGAGCGGGGCGATGCGGAACCGCGCCCGACATGACTTGCTCCAGTGCGCGTCAACCCAGCCTGCCGTTCACCCGCGGCGATCGGCGGGACGCGGTGATTAAGGACAGGAAACCGAAGCCGCGTCGACGGCGAGACCATGGGTTGCCGCAGCGCCCGGTCGGCAACCGCACAGCCCCAGATCACGCCGGCCGCGCTTCAAGGTGACCGGTCGCTCCCTGCGCGCACGCCTTTGGATCGGTGCCGCCCTCTCGATCACACTGGCCCTCGTCGTCGCCGGGCTCGGCTTGGTCACGCTCTTCGAGCGACATGTCGAGCGGCGCATCGGAGAGGAGCTGCGCGCACAGCTCAACCAGCTCGCGGCCGCGGTGACGGTGACGCCCCAGGGCGATGTCGCGCTGACCCGCGAGCCGGCCGACCCGCGCTTCGGCCAACCCCTGAGCGGACTCTATTGGCAGATCGACGGCGTCGGGCACCCTGGGCTGCTGCGCTCGCGCTCGCTCTGGGACCAGCTGGTGGAGCTCACCGCAGATGACCTGGAGCCCGGGACCGTCCATGCCCATGAGGCCACGGGGCCTGCCTCGCAGCGGCTCCTGGTGCGTGAGCGGCGCATCCTCTTGAAGCCGGGTGGGAAGACCCTGTCCCTGCGCCTCATGGTCGGGGTCGATCGGGCCGAGCTCGCGTCCGCGCGCGATGCCTTCGCAGCGGACATGCTGCCCTACCTCCTCTTGATCGCACTGGTCCTGGCTGCGGCGACCTTCGTCCAGGTCCAGACCGGGCTGGCGCCGCTCGACGCGGTTCGGCGCGGTCTCGGCGCGATCCGTTCCGGCCGGGCCAGGAGACTCGGCGAGGCCTATCCCGACGAGGTCATGCCACTGGTCGGCGAGGTCAATGCCCTGCTGATGGAGCGCGAGCAGGCGGTCGACCGCGCCCGGGCCTGGACCGCGGACCTCGCCCACGGCCTCAAGACCCCGCTCGGTGCGCTGGTCGCCGATGCCCAGCGTCTGCGTGAGCGGGGCAACGCAGCCCTGGCCGAGGATCTGGAGCTGCTGGCGACAAGCATGCGTCGGCGCGTCGAGCGTGAGCTGGTGCGCGCCCGGGTGCGCTCCGGGGCCCATGTCCGTCAAGCCCATGCCGACGTGGTCGATGCCATCCGTCGTCTGCTGCGGACGCTCCAGCGGACCCCGGAGGGCGCGCGGCTCGACTGGCGGGTGGTCGCGCCGCCGCAGGCCCGTGCCGCGCTCGTCGCGGATGATCTGATGGAGCTGCTCGGCAACCTCTTGGAGAACGCCGCCAAATGGGCGCAGTCAGAGGTGCATGTCCGGGTGAGGCTGGGCGACCGGGTCGAGATCCAGATCGCAGACGACGGCCCGGGTGTTCCGCCGGAGCAGCTGTCCCGTCTCGGCGAGCGCGGCCTGCGCCTGGACGAACGCCGAGACGGCAGCGGCCTCGGGCTCGCGATCACGCGGGACGTCGTCGATGCCTGCGGCGGCACGCTCCTCTTCGAGGCCGTGGACACGGGCGGCCTGTCGGCCCGGGTGCAGCTGCCGAGAGCCGCGTCGGATTCATGAGGCGAAACCCATCGGTCATGCTCGCTCCGGGCAGGATCACGCCGCGGAGGGCGGCGCTTTCAAACGCCCACGGATGTTGCGGCGCAACACTCGCGTGGCTCCGCCAGCCCGCAACGGATGCTCGTGCCCACGCAGACGTCGCCAGATTTGCGCCCGCCGCGCCTCTTCGGTTCCAATGGCCGGGACCGGAGAGTGAGGCCAAGCCATGATGGAAACGACCAAGTCATCGATCCGCACCCTCAGCTGCGTCCTGCTCGGGACCGTTCTGGCGGCGGGCTGCTCTGGCGCGCGCGAGGATGTGCGCATCAGCTTCTGCAAACAGCTGGTCATGACCCAGGTCGACGATCCGGGGACCGTGCGTTGGAACCAGGTCAAGACCAATCCGCAGCGCTATTCCGGCCTCTCGGTCGTCCTGGGGTTTGAGGCTGACGGCAACGAACACCCGCGACAGGCCGTCTGTCACTATCGGTACAATGCGGTGGACGACACCGCGTTGATGCTCAGCGACCCCTTGTCCGCCTATGCGACCTCACCCGAGACCATGACCATCGATGGCGAGCCGCTCCCCCGGCCGGTCCTCGCCAAGGCCGTCAAGGCCGCGATGATCCAGCAGGGCAAGGCGTTCATCGATCGCATGCGCTAGTCGAACACAGGCACAGCCTTCACCGCCGATCCCGGCCCTGACCCCCCGCCCGATGCCGAAGCCAGTCAACCGAGCCCGACGCGGTCAGTGCCGAGACTGAGTGCACGCAGCGCGCTCGAAGCGGTCGAGCAAGCCGCAGGTTCCGACACCCGGGGGCTGAGCATTTAGGCCAAAAAACCACATGAAATCGCTGTTGCCTTCTTGCACACACCTGCTATCATTCACGCAACAGTGAGCGCCACATGTTGCTGGCGCGCTACATAAACGGGAGTGCCCATCACACAGGGGCATTTCGAAGCGCAACCATCGCCTGGAGTAACAAGATGACGTCCTCCACCCGCAGTCCACTGTTTGCCGCTGCGAGCTTTGCCGCGGCCCTCGCCGTGTCGACCGGCGCCGCTGCCTTTCAGGATCAGGGCGACAAAGAGGTCGAGTTCACCGGCGGCTTTTCACATACCTCCGGCAGCAACATCGGCACGGTGAATGCCGATGTCTCGGTCGGCTACTATTTCGCCCCCCGGTTCAATTTCGGCCTCCGCCAGACCCTGAACTACAGCTTCGTGGACGAAGGCTCGGACACCTGGACCGCGAGCACCATCCCGTTCGTGAACTACAACTTCGAGACCGCCAATCCGAATTTCCGCCCCTTCATCGGCGCCTTCGTGGGTGCGGCCTACAACGAGGACAACGCGACCGGGACAGCCGGCCCCGCCCTCGGTTTCAAGTATTTTCTGAGCGACAACACGGCACTGGTCGCCCGCTACCGGTATGAGTGGTATTTCGACGATCTGTCGTTAAAAGACGCCTCGGACACCTCTGACGGAAACCACATCGTCACCGTCGGTATGAGCTTTCTGTGGAAATAGCGACATGCGCGGCTGACTGACGCTCCCTCCTTCCCTCCTCTCGCCGGGCAGACCAAGTGGTTGCCCGGCCTTTTCTTTCCGGGCGCCCTGCGCTACCCGATCTGGAAACGGCGGGCCGATCCTTGCGCCGCCTTCCCCGGCGCAACCGACGCTGGGCTGCGAGCAAATGTGACTCTTCGCCCCCGACAAGGCTTGGATGGAACGCGAGCGGGCTCCAGGGGCCCCGTCACCAACCAACCCTGCTGCGGTTGACGGTGCAGACCGGCTTCATTCCCCCGGCGTGTCGAAGATGCCGATCTGGTTTCCGAGCCTCACCTGGATGGCGCCGGAGCTGTAACGGCCGGGCTCGAAGATCATGAGAAAGAGCGACCCACCATAGAGGAAGTGGCCGAGCTCGTCACCGCGCTGCACGGGCACGGGCGTGTCGAGCTCACTGAACCGATCGTGAAACACGACGGAGCTGATGGTGTTCAGCCCGATCGGCACCAGGGCAACGTGCCCGTATTGTCCGGTATCCACGACGAAGTAACCGCGCTGGAAGTGCTCGAACTGGCCGAACTCGGTGCCGACGTACCCGACATTGCCGCTGGCCGGGACCCAGGCGGGGAAGTCGTCGTAGCCGAACGAGGGGGCCTCGATGATCTTCGCCTCCACCACCTGACCGCTCACGGGGGCATGATAACGGTGGTAGGTGCCGGGCATCAGCACGCAGGAGAGGGCGGTGCCGCCGACAAAGCCTTCTGCGTATTTCGAGCCGTCGAGCATCTCGACGATATTCAGGGCTGAGTTGAACTTGGTCGGGATGTCGGACTGCAGGTCCGTGATGCGGTGAGGGACTGCATTCATGATGCAATCGGTCGGCGCGGTGATGACATAGTCCCGATCCGGCATCGTCTGCGGGCGGCTCGTCGCCTGATCCTTCAGGGAACGGGAGAAAAAGGCGTTGAAGGAGGTGAACCCCCCGTCGGGCCCTGACGGATCCGGCAGGTGATAATCGTCGCGTTCAATCCGCGGCTCCGCCAACCAGTCCGCGATCCTCGATGTCGAGCCCTCGCTGTCCATGAAGGCGCCGCGTTCGCGGGCGAAGCGCTCGGTGATCTCCCGTCCGGGACTCCGCTGTACGAAGGCCACTCCGTACTCGTTCCTGTAGTAGAAGCCCGCAAACTCCTTGATGTACCTCAACCCGTCGTCGCGGGAGCCGTCGATGGAGGGGAGGAAGGTGCACCAGCGCGCGAGGAAATCCGCCAGATAACGGATATCCTTGCCGCGCCACACATTGGGTCCGTAGTCACCGGGAAGCGGCTGAACGTTGGCCAGGGCCCGATCCGTCAGCGCCCGGAAATCCGCGTCTTGCTCATAGGTACGCAGCAGCTGGTCGATGGAGCCCTGGCAGGGGCTGGCCTCCTCCGGCATTGCCGGTGTGGCCGGCACGATCCAGACGAGACCCGCCAGCAGCAACGCCCGGAGATGATGACGCTTCGATCCGCTCATGATCGTCGCTCCTCTCTGCTTTGACCATCACATGGCTAAAGCATAGATGCTCGGCGAGCGACGACGGGGACAGGCGCGAGAATCAACCGCCCCGCGGCCTCGCACCCGATACAACACCGTCGGCGAGACGGGTTCCCAATCCCATCTCCCGCGGCTGCGACTATAGTAGTGCCTGCGGAGTTGCATCGATTTCGCGCTGAGCAGGGAGGCGAGGGCGGGCACGTCTGCCCCTGGCGCGTTCGAACGCGGCTCGGTCCCGGGACCCAGGCCGGATGCAGCCGCGGTGGCAGCGGGCCAGTCGATCCGACGCGCGCCACCTGACGCACGGACGCCAAGGGACAGGCGGCCGCCCCTGGGCAGTTGGTCGGGCCATCGGTGTGTCATGGCCCACCCGAGCGGAGGGGGGAGAGTCATGTCGGAAGAGAACAAGACGCCGGAGTACGTCCTGCCCGGGAAGACCGGGGAGACTGGGTACCGGACCTTCTCGCCACTCGATGTCACCGCTCGGGTGACCTCGATACGGCTCTCGGAGACGCGCGACGAAGGATCCGAGATCAAGGTCAAGGTCGACCCCGCTGATGTGGTCGCCGTTGAGCTGGACGACGGCTTCACGCTCTGGATCCGCGGCGACGACCTGCGGCGTGAGCTCGGCGAGGAGGCGCGCGACGGCGGGCTGACGCTGCGGCCGCGGCTCGGCGGCGGCGATTCGCAGCGGGGCGTCGCCGGCTGGGTTCTGAAGGGCCTGAAGATCTTCGGCTTCGACCCCGTCGAGGGACTGGTCTCAGCCACCGCCAAGGCGGTCGAGCCAGAGGGCGGCAACCTGGTTCTGCAGCTCGACCCCGGGGTCCCGAGGCCCTGGGTGCCGGAGGCGTGGCGGCCCGTCGAGGGGCCGCTGCCCCCGGGCTCAGACGATGCCCCGCTGCTGATCCTCCTGCATGGCACCTTTTCCTCGACCCTCGGCAGCTTCGGTGAGCTGATCAAGGCACCTGGACCCGCGGCCGCGCTGCAGGCCGGCTACCCCGGCCGCATCTATGGGTTCGAGCATCGCACCCTGACCGAGAGTCCCATCGCCAACGCCTTGGCATTGGCCAAGCGCCTGCCGGCCGATGCACGGCTGCACCTGGTCAGCCATTCTCGAGGCGGGCTGGTCGGCGATCTGCTGTGTCTGGCACCCTTGATCTCGGAGACGAGCCTGCTCTCGCCGAAGGACTTGGCGCGCTTCCCGGCCGACGACCAGCGGGACCTGCCGCAGCTGCTCGAGGAGCTGCGCAGGAAGCGCCCGCGGGTCGAGCGGTTCGTCAGGGTCGCCAGCCCCTCCCGCGGGACCACGCTCGCCTCGGGACGGCTCGACCGTTGGCTGTCGGTGGTCTCTCACCTGATCTCCAAGCTGCCGATTCTGAGCAACGCCGTCGGCGAGGCGGTGATCGAGCTCATCCTGGCCGTGGTCAAGAAACCCAAGGATGCCGAGTCCCTGCCGGGTCTGGCGGCGATGATGCCGGGATCCCCCCTGGTGGCCCTGCTCAACCGTCCGGACCTCAGGATCTGGGACGAGTCGGAGCTGGCGGTGATCTCGGGTGATATCGAGGAAGCAGGCCCCTGGAGCCGCCTCAAGCTGCTGTTGCCCGATCTGTTCTTCGCCGGCGATCACGACCTGGTGGTCAACACCGGCTCGATGTACGGAGGGGTACGACGGACACGCGGCTGGTACTGCTTCGACCAGGGCGCCGACGTCAATCACTTCAACTACTTCGGCATCCCCGCTCAAGCAGACGAAGGCGGGGGCGCCGCGGCGCAGCCGATCACCGTGGATGCGCTGCTGCTCGGATTACGCGGGACGCTGCCGGGCAGGCTTTACCAGCCTTTGGCGGAAGCACCTGTGATCGCGCCTGCACGCAGCGCGCGTGGCGTCTCCGGACGGCGGCCCGTGCTGTTCGTGCTTCCCGGTGTGATGGGCAGCTCGCTCGCCGTGCGCGACCTCTCGGAGGAGGTCTGGCTGTCCCTCGGACGGATCGCCCTGGGGCAGCTGGAGCGACTGCGCATGGATCAGCCGCTTGCGATCAAGCCCACGGGCCTGCTCGGCCTTGCCTACGGGGATCTGCTCGACTTTCTGGACCGCTCACACGACGTCCTGCCATTTCCGTTCGACTGGCGGCGCTCGGTGCGCGAGGCGGCCGCCCTGCTGGCGGAGGAGGTCGATCGCGCGCTGGAGCGGGCCGAGGCCGGCAATCAGCCGGTGCGCATCCTGGCTCACTCGATGGGCGGTCTCGTTGCCCGCGCCATGATCGCGGAGCGACCGGAGCTGTGGCAGCGGATCCTGGCACTGGGCGGGCGCCTGGTCATGCTCGGGACCCCGAACCGGGGCTCCTGGGAGATCGTCCGGCTGCTGGTCTCGCAGGCGGCGACGCTCAAGCAGCTCGCGCTGCTCGACGTCACCAACGACCGCGCGGAGCTGCTCGAGATCATTCGCGATTTTCCGGGCGTGCTGGAGCTGTTGCCCGACGATCCGCGCGACTTTTTCTCGGCGGGGATCTGGCACAGGCTGCGTGCACACGACGAGGAGCGATGGGGACTGCCGGGCCAGGGCCGCCCAGAGGCATCGGCCCCGAGCTGGCTGGAGCAGGCGCGCACGGCGCGCGCATGGCTGCGGGACCGGGCGGTCGACCCGCAGGGCATGGTCTATGTCGCCGGCCAGGCGCCGGCGACCCCCAGTGACGTCGAGGAGACGGTCGATCGACGCTGGATGCTGCCCGACAGAAGACGACTGCGCTTCTTCGTCTCTCAGCGCGGCGACAGCAGCGTGCTGTGGGACGACGGCCTGCTGCCCGGCGTGCCGACCTGGTACGCGCCGGGCATCGGCCACGGCGACCTGGTCAACGAGCGGACCCTGTTTCCCGCCATCGCGGACCTGCTCGAGCAGGGTCGCACCGAGGCCAAGACACTCCAGCGTGAGGAGCCGGTCTCCCGCGGCACCGATGTCCGCCGGGAGCTGGTGGACCGGGAGCCCGCCTACTATCCGGACGAAGCCATGCTGGTGCGCACCGCGCTGGGTATCGGCCGGGCGCCCTCGCGGGCGCCCGCGCGGCGCGCCGTGCGCGTTTCGGTCACCCACGGCAGCCTCGCCTTCGCCGAGCACCGGGTCGCGGTCGGTCACTACGAAGGCGATACCATCATCGGCGCCGAGGCCTATCTGGACCGCGTGCTGGGTGGTCGGCTCAGCGCCCGCCAGGCGCTGGGCCTCTACCCGGGGCCGGCCGGCAGCCACGCCCTGTTCGACCATCCGTCACCGTCGGGAAAGCCGCCCGGGGCGCTGGTCGTCGGCCTCGGCGAGGTCGGCGGTCTGACCCCCAGTCTGCTCTCGGCCACGTTCGCGCGCGCCTTGTTGGAGCTGGCGCGCCAGATCGTCGAGGGCGGGGATCCTGCGGGCGGACCGCATCGGATCGCTATCTCGAGCCTCCTGATCGGCACCGGTGCCGGCGGGATCAGTGTCCAGGATTCGGTGCTGGCGATCCTGCGCGGCGTTTTTGAGGCAAACTCCACCCTGGATCAGGCCGGCCAGGCGGACAGCGTGCATATCGCGACCCTTGAGCTGGTCGAGCTGTGGGAGGACCGCGCCATCAGTGCCGCTCGTGCGTTCGCTCAGATCGATCAGGACCCCGAGCTGGCAGGAGGCTTCGAGGTGACGGAGCTGGTGCGCCAGGGCACCGGTGGCAATCGGGGAGTGCGCGCCTCCGGGCAGGACCAGGAGTGGTGGCATCGGTTGCAGGTGCTCGGCGACGAGCGCGGCGCGCTGCGCTTTACCCTGCTGACCCAGCGCGCCCGGGCCGAGGAGACCCTGGTGCCGACCCAGGCCGAGCTGGTCGACCGTTTCGTGGCCCGTGCCTCCGCCGCCACCGCCTACGACCCGGACGTGAACCGCACGCTCTTCGAGATGCTGCTGCCGAACCGACTCAAGGACGGCAGCGTGCTGCGCAGCAACCTGGTGCTGGTGCTCGACAAGGAGGCGGCTCGTTTCCCGTGGGAGATGCTGGAGGACCGCTGGTCCCAGCCGCTTCCGGGCCAGCGTGCCACGACGCGCTCCGAGCGCAGCGACGGCCGCAAGCCCGGAGCGGTGGAGTTCGGGATGTTGCGCCAGCTCAAGACGCCAAGCTACCGGGCCGAGCCGATCATGTCGCTGGGCCGCTCGGCCCTGGTCATCGGTGATCCCCGTTCGGACTTCGTACCCCTGCCCGGGGCACGCGACGAGGCCAGGCGCGTGGCCGGCCAGCTGGTGCAGTCCGGCTACCGGGTCACCCAGCTGATCGAGCCGCGTGACGAGGAGGTCATGGTCGCGCTGCATGCCGATGCCTACCAGATCCTCCATCTCGCGGGGCATGGCGTGCACCACCACCTGCTCGAGAGCCGCGCCCAGCGCCGGTGCGACGCCTGCGGGCAGCCGCTGGCGGGAACGGTGCAGGAGCCTGATCTGGTCAGCGGCATGATCATCGGCGAGGGCATGGTCTTGACCCCGGGCGACGTGGAAAAGATGCGCCGTGTCCCCGAGCTGGTGTTCCTCAATTGCTGTCACCTCGGCAGCCTAGACGGCACCCGGAAGGATTCCGACCGGGATCAGCCCCATCGGCTCGCCGCCAATCTGGCCGCTCAGTTCATCGAGATGGGGGTGCGCGCAGTGATCGCCGCCGGATGGGCCGTCAACGACCGCGCCGCGTTGACCTTTGCCGACGCCTTCTACCGCCAGATGGCGGCCGGGCGGCGGTTCGGGGACGCGGTGCGTCTGGCCCGCGAGCAGACCTGGCAGGAGCACCGCGCCTTCAACACCTGGGGCGCCTATCAGTGTTACGGCGACCCCGACTTCAGTCTGGGCGGCGGCGGTCGGCGCGGCCAAGGCCCCGCAGCGATCGTCTATGTCTGCCCGGCCGAGGTGGTCGCGGACCTCGACAACCTGCTGGCCGATGCCCAGACGGCGAGCCCCGCGCGCATCGCACAGCTCCGGGAGCGCCTGCAGCGCATCGAGCAGACATTGGAGCGTGTCGCCGACAAGAGCGGCGACGACTGGCGCGAGCGCGGCGACGTGGCCGAGGCCCTCGGCCTCGCACAGGGCGAGCTGGGCCGGTTTGAGGATGCGGTGAGGAATCTCGACCGCGCGATCCGAGCGGTGGACGCCCGCGCCACCTGGTTCGCAATCGAGCGGCGCGCCCGCTACCAGGCACGGTGCGCCAAAGCCCTCCACTTCAGCGGCGAGGACCGGGCGAAGCAGGCGGCGCAGCGGCTCTTCGAGGTGGCGCTGAAATCGCTGAGCGACCTGGAGCGCGACCCCGAGGGCCGCCTCACGGTCGAGCGTTATCGCTCCCTCACGGGCATCCATTGGCGACGGGTGCAGACCCTGCCGGCCGCTGAGCGAGAGGCCGAGCTGGAGCAGCTGGTGTCGGTGTTCGAGCGGGCAGCGGAGCAGCTCAGCCGCGGCTGCGGCGATCCGCTGGATCCCTACGGGCGGCTGCTGTGGCTGACCGGCAAGCTCATGCTGACCGCCTACAGCACACTGCGGCGCGGTGACGTTTGCCCGACGTTCGATGAGTGGTGCACGGAGCTGGAGCGGCGTGCGCTGCAGTACGAGCTCGAGTACCCGAGCGCGTCCGCGGATGCCATCAAGCTGGAGGTGCACATGCTCCGGCTGGTCGAGGAGGGGGCGCTGTTGGAGGAGCGCGCCGAGGAGCTCGTCGCGCAGCTGCGCGGCATCCTCGCACGCGGCGTGAGCCACCGGCAGCTGTCGTCGATCCTGGACTTCGTCGAGCTGCTTCAGGTCCTCAGCGAGGGCGCAACCCACAAGAAGAGGCGCTTCCACCCGCAGGCCGCGTCCCTCGCGCGCATCGGCGATGCGCTGCGAGCCTGGCAAGACGGCGGATGAGCGGGGCAGCGGAGACAGCGAGAGCAATCATCACCGGGCAATCTTACCCAGTGAAGCGTGGTGACGTGCGGCGCCCGGGCGATTGGCGCCGGAGCAGTTTCAACCCTTCAGTGAGACGTGGCTGGTCACCGCCGGGCTTTAAGGAGTCGGATCCGGCGCGCCCGCCCGAATGGATATCGAGGAATCGGGGGAATAGTTGACAGTAGCCTTCCAATTCGGGAAGCGCTGCAATATCAGCATTTCCTTAGGTTGACACAACCGAATCTGCGCCTACACTGGCAAAACGCCGGTGTTCAATAGATGAGCTTCTTGAAATTCGCTGCCGGTAATGGAATACGCGGCTGGCCTCTCGCGTGCGGCAGGAGAGACCATCGCGATGGCGCATCGCTCTGGATAGCGTCTGCTGGGACGCAAATCGCCTCATCGTTCGGAGGATTCTAATGTGGCACTAATTCCCAGGGCGTTTTGGTCGATAGGGCTGGCGGCGGCCGTTGCTTGGCCACTCGGGGTGCGGGCGGCGTGTACGCAAGACCCCGAGCTGGGGCTCGTCTGCCGGCCTGCCGGTCCGGTCGCGGTGGGTCTGGTCGGGTCCACCTCGGACACCGGGCTGCGACGCACCATCGCACTGGCCGTGACCGAGGAGCTGCTCGAGGACGAGGCATCGGAGACCGGAGGCGGATCGGGTGACGGTCCCCCCTTCGACGTTTCTGTCTCGCTGCTTTACGGGAACAAGGACTACGACGGCGAGAACCTGACGGGTCCAACTGGCGGACTGTCGGGTAACGTGCAGGGCGTCACGGGTTTCACCAGCGACACCTGGGGCGGCGTTCTCGGTGTGACGCTGCGCGGAACTCAGTACTTCGCCGGAGCGGCCATCGACTACTCCGAGGAGAACGCCGACTTTCAGGACAATGCCGGCAGCAGGGATACCGAAGAGCTTGGGGTGCAGCTCTACGGCACCTATTATCCCTTGGCCGACAGGCGCTTGTTCTTGACCGGCGTGGCTCGCTACGCCGGCATGGACATCGAGACGGAGCGGACTTTTCCCATCTTCGATCCTGCCACGGAGGTTCAAACCGGGCGGCTGAACACGGCGCGCGGCAGCACGGATGGGTTGAATTACGGACTCTACGGAGGCGCCGGTTACAGTTGGCCGCTGCAGGAGCAGACGCTGCTCACGCTGAGCGGTTGGCTTTCGTGGCAGCGGAATGAGATCGACGGTTATTCGGAGACGGGCGCTTTGCCCCAGTCACGCGACGGCGAATCGGCGAATCTCCGCTATGACGACGACAAGTATTCCACGCTCGACGGCGCTCTGACGGCAACGCTTCTCCATGAAGTGCCGATTCCCAACGGCCGCCTATTGCCCTCCGCCTCACTGAGCTATGTACACGAGCTCGAAAGCGACACGCGCACCATCAATGCCGAGCTGATCGACCTCGACCCCAATCTCGTCAATAAGATCGACGACAAATTCATCCGCTTCCAGACCAACGAAGCGGATCCGGACTATTTCCGTATCGACGCCTCCTTGACCGCCCAGCTCAATCAGGGAACGACCCTATACGCCGCCTATACAGGCACCCTCGATCACGACTGGCGCGACGAGAGTTTCTTCAGCATCGGCCTCAGCCAGACCTTCTGACCGCTGCGGCCGCCAAGCTCACGGCCGCCGGTCGAGCCGGCGGTCGAGCTCCGCCAGGATGCCCGCCCAATGGCGCTCCCAGCCCGTTTGATGCCTGGTTTCCGGCAACAGGGCGAGCTCGCCGCCGGTGTGCCTCACAGCTTCGCGCGACAGGGCGGGAGGCACTTGCCTGTCTTGCGCGCCGGCATAATGCAATTGCACCGCTCCTTCGGACAGCGGCCATTCCCGGACAGGGTTCAACGACCGCCTAAGGCGTGTATAGCCATGCACGTCCGCCCAGGCGTCGATGTCCAGGTTACCGGCCAGCGTGACCACCGCCACCACCTCCGGGACGCGCGCGGCGAGGAGCATCGACAGGGCTCCACCGCCGCTGAAGCCGATCAGCACCAGCCCGTGGTCCAGGGGGACGGCCTGGGTCAGCGCCTCGGCCATGCTGGCGACGACCGCTTCGCCGTACCGGGCATGGGTCCACAGGTTCTGCGAGCAGGGCGGCGCATCCGCGTAGCCGTGATAGCAGGGGCGGCCGAGAACGAACACCTGGGCGGGATCCAGAGCCAGCAGCCGCAGGACCACGGACTGCCGCGGCGTCGGGTCGGCGGACGCCACCCCTGGATGGGCGTAAGGCCTGCCGTCCCCGGTCAGATAGACGTGGATTGGACCATGGACCATCGGCTGGCGCGGCCTGGAATAGAGGGCGTGTCGATAGCCGCGTCCCTGCACCTCGGCCCGCTCCAGGCCGGCTTGCGACGCAGCGCGCTCGAAGGCCTGGTGCGCCGCGCCGCAGCCGGTGAGCAACAGAACCAGGACCCCGCGGGACAAGGCGCAGCAGACCTTGTCGGCTGCTCGCTTCAGCGTCCTGCCTCCCCGTCCAGCGCCGCGAGCTCCCCCTCCACCGCCTCGAGTCGCTCGGCATACTCCGGGCCAAGCTCCTGGTAGATCCGCCTCGTCTTCTCAAGCTGCCGCCGCGCTTCAGCCAGGTTTCCCAATCCCTGGTAGACCTTCGCCAGATTGCGGCTGCGTGATGCGACCAGCGGCGGTCGCTGCGACCGTTCGGCGACGGTGATGGCGGTGCGGTAGAGCGGGACGGCATCGTCGAGACGCCCCAGACGCATCAATACACGGGCGAGATTGCTGGCGGCGGTTCCGGAGTCGGGGTGGTCTTCACCCAGCTTGGAAGCCATCGTCCCGAGCGCGTGCTGCAGATCGTCCCTGGCGGCTTCGAGATCGCCCAGCCTCTCGTAGACCACCGCCCGATCGTTCTCGTAGCCGGCAATCACGAGGCTCTGCTCGACGATCTCATCGTCACCCAGCTGCGATTCCGCGAGTGAGATCGCCTTGTCATATTTCTTCTTGGCCTCGTCGAGGCGGTGCTGTCTCACGTAAAGATCGGCGAGGCCGGCATGGAGCGAGGCGATCACGAGGTGCGTCTTCTCCACCTGCCTCTTCTTTCGCGCATTCGTCTCCCAGACGGCGAGGGCATGATCGTAGAGACGCTCGGCCTCGGAAAGTTTGCCTCTTTTCATCAGTGCCTTGGCAATATTCTGACTGACAACGAGCGTGGCGTGATGATCCTCGCCGAGCTGCGCTTCATAGACGCCCTTCACGCGCGTCCAGAGGGACTCTGCCTCGTCGTACCTGCGCAGGCTGTAATAGAGACCGGCCAGGTTGTTCTGGGTCGCGGCCGCCTCGAGAGGCCCGGCCGGGTCTCGGGTGTCATTGATCGCGACCGCGCGGAGATACAGGGACTCGGCGCGCCCGTATTCGCCGCGAATGGTCTCCAGCCAGGCCCAGTTCGTGAGGATGGGCACCAGGGTCGGATGATCCCCGCCGTGCACCAGCTCCGTCAGGGACAAGGCCTGGGCGTAATGGTCCTCGGCCGAGTCGAAGTCGTTGATGGTGACCTTGGCATCGGCCAGACCGCCGTGACTCGCCGCTTCCAGCGCGACCTGCACGCCGGCGTCCAACCCCTCGCCGCATCGCGTGGCTTGCAGCGCCTGGCTGAAGCGGTCGATCGCGTTGGTATAATCGGATTGGGCGAAATACAGGCCCCCGATGTTGTTCAGGATCGTGATGACCGCCTCCTCCGGGACCTCGTCCTGGTGATTCTCGCTACATTGGAGCGCTTCCTCGTACAGCGTCTGGGCCCTGGTATAGAGTCCGGCGTCCTGGTAAGCGCCTCCGGCGAGGTCGAGATAGCGTGCCTGGTCCGGTGCGTTGCCGGCTGTTTCGAAATGGCTGGCCGCCTCTTCGAACAGCTCGGCAGCCGGCATGTAGCGGAGCTGGGCCCGCTCCAGCTCGGCGCGAGCGGCAACAATCTGGGCCTTGTCGCGCATCACCGGGGACACCGCGGGGGCACTCCGCGAAACGATTGCGTCCGCGTCCCGCAACAGCCGGTCTGCGGTCTCGTAGTCGCCACCCGCGATGGCGGCAGTCGCCCGAGCGCGCAATTCCGCAATCTTCGGATCGCGCGTCGTCAGCGCCCGCAGCCGCTCGACAAGCTTCAGGTGTCCGTTGGCAATCTCGGTGAGCTTGTCGGACAACTGCTCCGGGGGGACCTCCTTCTGGCCCAGGATCGCGAGAAAGTTCGCGGTGGCGCAGCGGCTGAAGCGCAGGTCGCTCGCCAATCCCTCCAGCCGTGCGAGGTATCGTTCATCCACGCGCCGTACCTGCTGCATGAGCTCCTCCAGGTCCTCTGGCGGGATACCGACGGCGAGATGGCGCTCGACATCGATGGAACCCTGCTCCGCGATCCCGTCTTCACGCACCCGATCCTGATCGGGCGCCGGCCGGCTCCGGCGCTCGCGGGCCAGCCGCGCGAGCCATTCGCCGATCTCCCCCGGAGGGGGCGGCTCCCTGGCGACTGCCGCGACCAGCTCCTCCGCCTCGCAACGGCTGAGATTCAGGTCCGTGGCGATCTGCTTGATGCGTTCCGACTGGGCGTCACGAAAGGCCTGCTGCTCGTGGATGAGATCGAGCAGCGCGCGCGGCGTGCAGATGATCGAGATGGACCCGCCCACCCTGATCGAGCCTCCGGCCGCCACACCGCAGACGGCGGAGACCCGGGTCTCCGCGGAGGCCGGCGGCGCCCATGACAGGAGCGCAACCACTGCCAAACCGGCGGCGGCGAGGCTCAGCCGTCCGCCCACGGCCTACTCGGCCGCCTCGGGCGCACGCTCGGCGCCCTCGATGTTGAGGTTTCCGCCAACGCTGATGCCCCCCCCCGCGGCCACCCCGCCTCCGGTGGCGTTGATGACCTGGTCGGGCCCTTGCGAGAGCTGGTAGACGGCCCACAGCCCGATCGCCACGGCGACGGCGACCGCAACCGCGAAGACGGCGGATGGCATCCAGCGCACCCCTTGCCCCGCGGCGCGAATGTGTCTTCCCGACTCGGCCGGGGTCGATGTCGCCAGTCTTTCGGCCATTCTCTGGACCGCGAAAAACGTCTCCGCGGCAGCGTCGCCCGCAGGCGAGAGATAGATGTTCGAGCGCAGGTACGGGGGAACGTCCCGACCTTCGAGATTCCCGAGATCAACCACCAGCACGCGCCCCTCGGGACTGGGCCACTTGCG
>Ga0316576_10000546_pt1 | contig 17678 bp, 13 predicted proteins | sample S0NA_FD_203075 | JGI IMG/M metagenome (GOLD analysis project Ga0316576, IMG submission 203075) | Rhizosphere microbial communities from salt marsh grasses in Alabama, United States - S0-2_050615r3r5 | ecosystem: Host-associated > Plants > Roots > Rhizosphere | place: USA: Alabama | collected... | reverse complement strand
TCTTGCCCTGCACGGTGCCCTGTGAGCGGGGGAACATCTCGTACCACGAGGCGAACTGGGCCGTCGGGCGGTCGACGACGACCTCCAGCACGCGATCGTAGCGCCCGGCGTCCGACCGATCGCCGTAGCGCCGCATGATTAGCCCGAGATCCTCGCCGAGGATCACGTCGTTGATCGGATCGCGGGCGTCGCCCAGGGGCCGGCTCCCCGCGGAGAGGCCGCTGAGGTAGCCGCGCAGCTCGGCGACGGGCTGGTCCACGGGCTGTCCATCGACGCAGAGCCGCTCGATGGTCTCGAGCAGCTCCATGGCGCGCTCGCTCCCGTTGGCCGGGCTGACCTGCTGGTCGAAGTAGAGCAGCACGTTCTCCAGGCGCTCGCGGTCGTCGTCGTCGGCCCGGGCGAGCACGCGCTCCACGAGCTGCATCCCCTCGAGGAGCTCGCTGGAGATGTCGAGGCCGGCGGCGTGCTTCTTGCGCAGCTCCGCGGCCCAGGAGAGGAACGGATCCCTCCAGGCGAGGATCGTGTACTCGTAGGTGGTGTTCTCCTCGAGCACGAACGCGCCGCGCCACCGGTCGTTGTCGACGTGCTGCATCTCGACCTCGCGCCAGTCGGGCTCGCCGAGGCGGCGGTGGAGCAACATCGCGCGGATCACGTCGTGGCCGTGAGTGAAGATGTCGGCCTCGACCTGGAGCAGGTCGCCGACCACGCGCTTGACGGGGTAGCGGCCGCCCTCGATCTCGGGCGTGACGCGCTCGATGACCACGGTGTCGATCTCGGGGATCACGGTTGGGCCTCCTCTGTGTCCATGGCGATCCGACGGTAGAGCTCGAGCACCCTCGCCGCCACCGCGCGCCAGGAGTAGACCTGCTCGGCGCGCTCGCGGCCGGCGTGCCCCATCTCGCTCGCCAGATCCGGATCGGCCGCCAGCCGGCCGAGCGCCCGCGCCAGGTCCCGTGCGAAGCCCTCGGGGTCCCGCGCCTCGAAGGGCGGCGCCTGCTCCTGCTCGAAGGGGACGAGCAGTCCGGTCCGGCCGTCCTGCACCACCTCCTTGATCCCGCCGACCGCGCTGGCGACCACCGGGGTCCCGCAGGCCATCGCCTCCAGGTTGATGATCCCGAAGGGCTCGTAGATGGAGGGGCAGCAGAAGACCCTGGCGTGGCTGTAGAGCTGGATCGCGGCCCGCCTGGGCACCATCTCCCGGATCCAGTGGACGTTCTGGCGCCGGCCGCGGACCTGCTCCACCCCGTGCTCCATCTCCCGCGCGATCTCCTCCGTGTCGGGCTCGCCGGCGCAGAGCACCACGCCGATCTCCGGGGGGAGGTGGCGGATCGCCCGGACCAGGTGGATGATCCCCTTCTGGCGGGTGATCCGGCCGACGAAGAGCACGTAGGGCAGGTCGGCGGGGATCCCGTAACGCTCGAGCTCGTCCCGCTCGGCAACGGGGTGATACTCCTCGGTGTCGATCCCGTTGGGGATGACGTGCACCTTGTTCGGGTCGACGTCGAACAGCCGGAGGATGTCGGCGCGGGTCTCGGCGGAGACCGCGACGACCGCGTCCGCCATCTCGAGGGCCGTGCGCTCGATCCACGAGGAGAAGTCGTAGCCGCGGCCGAGCTGCTCGCGCTTCCAGGGACGCAGCGGCTCGAGGGAGTGGGTGGTGATCACCAGCGCGGAGCCGTAGAGCAGCTTGGCCAGGACCCCCCCGAAGTGGGAGTACCAGGTGTGGCAGTGGACCACCTCCGCGTCCACCGGCGCGGCGTTGAACGAGACGCAGCGGGCCAGGGTGCCGATGGGCGAGCGGAGCTTCTTCTCGGTGCTGCCCAGCAGGCCGTCGGGGACACCGTGGCCGTGGACGGTGAGCTGACCCAGGACCTGGTTCTGATCGCCGAAGCAGCGCACCTCCACCGGGATCAGCTTGCTCAGCTCGCGGCTCAGGTACTCGACGTGGACGCCGGCGCCGCCGTACACGTTGGGGGGAAACTCGTTTGTCAGCAGCAGGGCCTTCATGCGTCGGGAGAGTAGCACGGTGGACGGGCGGCTCAAGAGGAGGGGAGGGGCGAGGAGAGGGCGGTGGGGCGCCTGTTTCGGCCTCCCCCTCGCTACCCCGCCTTCCTCACGCAGGCCAGCCGGTAGAGGTACTCGTAGCTCGCCGCGGCCCGGCTCCAGGAGAAGTCCTGCTCCATCGCGCGCTGGACCAGGTCGGCCATCGCCAGGGGGCGCTCCCGGTAGACACGGGTGGCCCAGGCGGCGACGTCCACCAGCGCGTCGGGCGTCAGGTCGTGGAACTTGAAGCAGGTCCCGCTGCCGCGGTCCTCGTCGAAGGCCTGACCGGTGTCGTGCAGCCCGCCGGTGGCGCGGACGATGGGGATGGTGCCGTAGCGCATGGAGTACATCTGGTTCAGGCCGCAGGGCTCCCAGCGTGACGGCATGAGGAAGAAATCGGAGCCGGCCTCGATCAGGTGGGCCAGACGCTCGTCGAAGGTCATCCAGGCGTGGAAGCGCTGCCGGTGCTGGCGGGACGCCTCGATGAAGAACTCCTCGGCCCAGGGGTCCCCGCTTCCCAGAAGGACGAGCTGCATGCCCAGGTCGAGCAGACGCTGGAGGGTCGCCGCGACCACGTCGACGCCCTTCTGACGAGACAGGCGCGTGACCATGCCGACCAGCGGCACCTCGGGGCGCTGGGGCAGGCCGGCCTCCTGCTGGAGCTGGGCCTTGCAGTAGCGCTTGCCCGACAGGTCGTCGGCCGTGAACCGGCGAGGGATCAGCGCGTCGTTGGCCGGGTCCCAGCGCCGGTCATCGATGCCGTTGAGCACGCCGAACAGGTCGGCGGCCCGGCTGCGCAGCACGGTGTCCAGCCCCTCGCCATACCAGGATGTCTGGATCTCCTTGGCGTAGGTCGGCGAGACGGTGTTGACCAGCGTCGCGTGGAGGATGCCGCCTCGCAGCAGGTTGATCGCGTCGTAGGCCTCGAGCCCCAAGTGGTCCAGGTCGGGACCCAGGTTGATGGTCGCCGCGTCCCCGCGCAGGAACCAGCCCTGGTAGGCGAGGTTGTGGATGGTGAGCAGGCTCGCCGCCCTGCAGAGCGGGCTCTCGCCAGCGACGGTGTTGAGGTAGACCGGGATCAATGCCGCCTGCCAGTCGTTGGCGTGCAGCACATCGGGCCACCAGTCCAGGTGGTGGCAGAGCTGCAGCGCGGCGCGGCTGAGCAGCGCGAAGCGCAGGCAGTTGTCGGCGTAGTTCTTGCCGGGGGGGCCGTAGAGGTAGGGGCGGTCATAGAGGGCGTCGTGCTCGAGCAGGTATACCGGCGCTCCGTCGAGGTCGTCCTCGAAGACCGCGCACCAGCGCTCGGTCGGGCCCACCGGCACGCCCACGGGGCTGTCGTGGGGCTTCAGGCGGTCACGGTCGATCCAACCGTAGCGCGGCGTGAGCACCCGGATGTCCAGCCCACGTCGGCGCAGCGCCGGTGGCAGGGACCCCATCACGTCGGCCAGGCCTCCCGACTTGGCGAAGGGCGCAACCTCCGATGCGACGATCAGCACACGGAGCGGGGGCGCGTCCATCTTCAGAAGACGATACCTGCGTAGCCGACGAAGCTCGCGTCCGGGCGAACGTCCGCGCTCGTGGCGTAGGAGAGCAGCCGGCCCGACGCGTGGCCCAGCTCCCTGGCGGCCCGCGCGGCCGCGGCGGCCGCCCCGGGGCAGCAGGCGTTGTGGTGGTCGAGAGCCTCCTGGATCATCCCCTCCGGGTCGAGCTTGCACGCCAGCTCGATCCAGCGCGGGTCGTTCTCCTCGCGGACCCAGCGCAGGGCCTCCGCGCCGTGTCCCCGGGGGGCCCAGCCGTAGTTGGGCCCGTAGTGCGTCAGGTCGGTGGAGCCGATCACCGCGAGCCCGCGGCCCAGCCGCTGCGCGTGGGCGACCAGGTCGGCGGCGAGCCGCAGCGTCTCCTCCCGGGGGGGAGCGCCGATGACCAGGATCTTCGCCTCGGGCATGAGGTGGCGGATGATCGGCGCCTGGAGCTCGATGGTGTTGTCGGGAGCGTGCCGCTCGGGGCTCTCCCTGGTCACGCGAGTCTCACCCGCGCAGACAGCCGCGGCGAGCTCCTCGTCGGTCGGGATGGAGCCCAGTGGGGTCCAGAAATCGCCGCTGTCCATCACGGTGATCGGCGAGGACGGGCGCAGGTGGCCGCCGAAGAGCGCCACGGTGTCGGCCGTGCTGTGCCGCGCCACCGCCCGGATCACGTCGTAGGCGATCCGACCGGAGAACATCCAGCCAGCGTGAGGGACGATCCCGGCCACCAGCTCCCCGGTCCCGCCGAGGTCGGTGCTCTCCCGCTCGAAGTCGTCGAACACGGCCCTGCAGCCGCGCTCGGTGTCTGGGTACCAGCTCCCCGTGAAATCTGGTTGACGGACTCCCATACCTGCTCCCCGTTCTTCTAGTAGTCGATACCCTTCTTGGCCAGGATGCCCTGCTGGAACGGGTGTTTGATCTCCTTCATCTCGGTGACCAGGTCCGCGCGCTCCACCACCTCGGGGGCGGCGTCCCGTCCCGTGAGCATCAGGTCCACGTCTCGCGGCCGGTCGTCGATGAGCCCGAGCAGATCCTCGAGGCTCAGCAAGCCGGTCTGCACCGCGTTGTTCACCTCGTCCAAAATGACCAGCCGGTAGCGCCCCGAGGTCAGCTTCTGACGGGCCAGGGCCAGGCCCTCCGCCGCTGCCTTGCGGTGGACCTCCTCGGGGAGGTCGTCCCCCATGATCTTGTAGAACCCCGCGCCCGACCGATGAAGCTCGATCTGCGGCAGGCGCTTGAGCGCGTCGAGCTCGCCGTAGTGCCAGGTTCCCTTGATGAACTGGATGATCGCCACCTTGAAGCCATATCCTGCGGCGCGCAGGGCGGTCCCCAGCGCCGCGGTGGTCTTGCCCTTGCCGTTGCCGGTCAGGACCAGCAGCAAACCTCGGGTCGGCTCCGATTGCTCTGTCTGGGTCATGGCGTCTCCCGGCTGCGGTGTTCCCACCCCAGGTCTTTGCCCCACGCGACCTGAGCCGGCGTGGGGACCCCAAAGAATATTGAGCGTCCGCCGCTCGGAGTCAAACCTTGCCGTCAGTGACCTGGATCACGCGCAGGACCAAGTTTTGCGCCAACTGGATTGTCTTTCCACTGTATAGTATTTAGGGAGGGAAGGGACCCGTTCCATGCCCCGCTGCCCCCAGTGCCACGAGACCTACCCGGCCGGGCAGTTCTGCCCCAAGGACGGGACACGGCTGACGGATGTCGGTGAGGGCACATCCACCGACACGGGGCGTGATCCGCTCCTCGGACAGGTGCTCGCCGACCGGTTCCGGGTCGTGAGCATGCTCGGCGTGGGCGGGATGGGCACGGTGTACGAGGCCGAGCACTGCTTCATCAAGAAGCGTGTCGCCCTCAAGCTCCTGCGCCAGGAGATCACCTCGAACCCCGACGCCCTGGCCCGCTTCCAGCGCGAGGCGCTCGCCGCCTCGACCATCGGTCACGAGAACATCGTCGCCATCGACGACTTCGGCCGGCTGTCCGACGGGCGGGTCTACCTCACCATGGAGTACCTCGCCGGCCAGCCGCTGAACCAGGTGATTCGGCAGGGACCGCTGACCCCGGCGCAGATCATCTCGGTGATGCTGCAATCCTGCCACGGTCTGGCCGCGGCTCACGCCAAGGGCATCATCCACCGCGACATGAAGCCCGAGAACATCTTCCTCGTCGCCGACGGCGACGACGGCGGATGGAAGGCGAAGATCCTCGACTTCGGCATCGCCAAGGTCACCCGTGGGGACACCAACGACACCAACCTGACGAAGACCGGGGCGATCTTCGGCACACCGAACTACATGGCGCCCGAGCAGGCGCTGGGCAAGACGGTGGATCACCGCTCCGACGTCTACGCCATGGGCATCATCCTCTACGAGATGCTCACCGGCGTCGTGCCGTTTCGGTCGGACTCCTTCCTGGCGATCCTCACCCTGCACGTCACGAAAGAGCCCGACCCGCCCAGCCAGGTCGCCGGAGACCGGGCGGTCCCCGGGGTCCTCGAGCGCATCGCCATGCGGGCGATCATCAAGGACCCCGCGCTGCGGTACCAGGACATGGGAGAGATGGTCAGTGACTTGCTCGAGGCGCGTCAGGCGCTGCTCGGCGACGTGCCGCTCGAGAGCAAGCTGCGGCTGTCCAAGATCATGCCCCCCTCGAGCGAGCAGCCGACCGTAGACGACGTGACCCGCTCGCGTGCCAAGCTGCGGCGGGAGCTGGCCACGAACCCGACCGCGACCGCGGGCGAGCTGGTTGGCCCGCTCCGGCCCCCGCGCAGGCGGACCGGGCTGGTCATCGGGATGGTGGTGGCGCTCCTGGCCGGCGCCGGGAGCGTCGCGCTGTTTGTCACCCGGCGCGGCCCGGAGCCTCCCCGCGTCGCCGCGGGGGAAGCCCTGCCGGACGCCGCAGACCCCGGTCCCGACGGTCGCGACGAGGGGAAGGAGCAGCCCGCGCCCCCCCCTGCGGAGAGCTACGTCGACGTCTGGGTCAGCTCGAGCCCCAGAGGGGCGACGATCCTCCGGGGTGACGAGGTGGTCGGAAAGACCCCAGATGTCGTCAAGGTCGTCGCCGGCGGCGAGGTGACCCTCACGCTGAAGCGCGAGGGGTTCAAGAGCCAAGAACTGACGATCCACACCCAGAAGGACCAGAAGAAGCTGGTGAAGGAGGTCCGGCTGGTGCCGATCCACCCGCGGCGAGTCCGACGGCCGCACAGGGGGCGGGGCAAGGTGGACCGGCCGCCGAAGCGCAGGCGCCCGGTCTCCGATCACGGAGACCACGGCGCGGAGGATGTCGAGCGGCGTGAGGAGTCGTCGCACGTGGATGGGCACTGACACGACGGTCATGATGAAGAGACGATGCAAGTTCGTGGTCGCCCTGGTAGCGATGCTCTGGTCCGTCGGGGCGCTGGCCCAGACGAGTGACCGGGCGCGGGAGCTCTTCAACCGGGGCAAGGAGTTCTACGATCAGGGCCAGTACGAGGAGGCCATCGGTGCCTTCACCGCCGCGGGAGAGATTCGCCCGTCGCCGATCCTCGACTACAACATCGCCCGCTGTCACGAGAAGCTTGGCAACAGCGGCGAGGCGGTGGCGGCGTACGAACGGTACCTGAAGGCAACGCCCGGCGCGGCGAACCGCGAGGAGGTGGAGCGTCGCGTCGCGGCCCTGAAGCGATCGGTCGAGGCGGCGCCTTCTTCCGGACCCGCGCCCGGGGAGCCTCCCGGGGAGGCGGCTCCTCCGGGAGGGGCCGCCGTGGCGCCGTCCCCCGTTCCTCCGCCGAGCCGGGCGGAGGAGCCGGGGGTCCCTGCAGTGGGGAGCGAGGGCGGGGGCGATCCGGTTCACGAGGCGACCGTCGGGGACACCGCGGGCGGAAAACGGACCGCGCGGCAGTCTGCGAGGCCCGCCCCGCGACCGAACCCGTACCGCGCCCCGGGGAAGCCCGACGAGGGGCCTTTCTACAAGCAGTGGTGGTTCTGGGTCGGGTGCGCCGGCGCGGCGGTGATCCTCGGTTTCGTCATCGCCACGGCCGCCTCCTCCAACGATGGGGGCTCGGCCCAGACGTCCCGGGGTCTGCAGATCACGTTCTGACACCATGACAGAAGAAGCCATCGCAACCGTCGAGCAGGCGGACCAGGCCTTCGCGCTGGGCCACATCGAAGAGGCTGCCAGGATCTACCCCGCGCTGCTCTCCACCGACCCGGGCGACCTCTACCTCTGGCTCCGGGCCGCGGCGCTCGTCGGCAGGCTCGGCGACGCCGGGTCCGCGGTGCGCCACCTCGAGCAAGTCAGCGAACGGCTGGCACAATCCGGCGACTTGCTGCTCGCCCTCGCCGCGGCGCGGGAGCTCGCGATCCACGACACGGCGGCAGCCCGGCGCGGGGCACGCCTCGTCGCCTCGATCTACGGCAAGGGCTCGGATCGCGTCGATGAACGCCGCTCGTCCGTGCCCCCGCCCTTGCCGCGACCGGCCGCCAGGGCCCGACCGGCCACCGATGCCCGCGACCGCGTCGTGCTCCGGGAGATCTGCCTGGACGCGTGCGAGAAGGCCGCGGAGCTCTGGCAGGGCGGGGCGAGGTCGGCGCCGGAGAAGGTGCCGTTCTATCCCCTGCTCTCGGACCTGACACCGGACGAGATCGTCGCGCTCGAGCCCTCCATGGAGCTCCTGGCCAGGGCGGCGGGGGACACGGTCATCAAGCAGGGCGAGGAGGGCAGCTCGATCTTCCTGCTGGCGCGGGGGACGCTCGATGTCAGCCAGATGGTTGCCGACGGTTCGGCGATGCACCTGGCGGCGCTGCGCCCCGGGTCGTTTTTCGGCGAGATGGCCCTGCTCACGGACTCGCCCCGCGCGGCCCAGGTGATCTGCCGCGAGCCGGCGCTTCTGTTTGAGATCCGGCGTGCCGCGCTGGAGGAGCTGGCGGCCCGCAACCCGGGGGTCGCGGACGTCCTGGCGCGCTACACGCGGCAGCGGCTGCTGCGGAACCTCATGTCGACGTCACCGCTGTTTCAGCCGCTCGATGGTCGTCGCCGCGCGAGCCTGATGGAGCTGTTCGAGTCCGTGGTGCTCGAGCCCGGCGATGTCGTGGTGACCGAGGGGCAGCCGTCGGAGCACCTGTACGTCGTCCTGTCCGGGCAGGTGGCCGTGACCCGGCGCGACGGCGAGGAGATCCTGTCCCTGGCCGAGCTGGGCCCGGGGCAGATTTTCGGTGAGATCTCACTGATCAAGGAGCGGCCGGCCGGCGCGACGGTGACCGCGCGCCGCAGGTCCGTCCTGCTTTGCCTCTCGCGCACCTCGTTCAATCGGCACGTGGCCGAGTATCCCGAGGCGCTGGCCCATGTCTACCAGATCGCCGTGGATCGGGAGGAGACCAACCTCCAGCTCCAGCGCGCGGACACGCTCGACGTCGGCGAGGACCTGCTGATCTGAGCGCTGCCCGACGCCTTGCATTTTGTGCGGAGCTGAGCTAACGCTTCGATCGTCAACGGACTTCGTGAACAGGAGTCGCCAAATGTCTCGGTATCTGCTTTGGCTCGCGGTGTCTTCGCTGGCCGTGGGTTGCGTGGAACAAGAACCTGATCGTCCCACCGAGGACGACAAGCGGATCATCCGCCAGAACATCCTCTCCAAGGTGCCGGAGATGAAGTTCAAGGTGAACGCCGACCTCGAGGGGAAGGTGACCTACCTCGGTCTGGACGTGGACAAGGACGTGATCAATCCGGGGGAGCAGTTCACCCTGACGCACTACTGGCAGGTCCACAAGAAGGTGGACGGCTGGAGGACCTTCACGCACCTGAACGGCCCGAACAAGAGCGGCTTCATCAACGCCGACCACACGCCGATCCAGGGGCGCTACCCCGCCACCAAGTGGAAGCCGGGCGAGATCATCCGCGACGAGCACAAGGTGACCCTGCCCGGGGACTACAAGGAGTCCAAGGTCATGGTCTTCGTCGGCCTTTGGAAGGGGAAGCTCCGGATGAAGATCAAGGGGCCCCAGGACGGAGAGAACCGCGTGCTCGCCGCCACGCTCCCCATGGGGGCGTCCAAGACGCCTCCCCCCAAGCCGAAGCGGCTGCTCGCCGTGAAGACGGCGAAGCCGGTGAAGCCCGATGGTGTGCTGGACGAGGAGGTGTGGAAGAAGGCGCCGACGACCGGGGCGTTCGTCAACACCATGAACGGCAGCCCCGTGCCCTGGAAGACGGAGGCGCAGGTGGCCTGGGACGACAAGAACCTCTACGTTGCCTTCCAGTGCGCTGACGAGGACGTCTGGAGCGACCTGAAGAAGCGGGACGACAAGCTCTGGACCCAGGAGGCCGTGGAGATCTTCATCGACGCGAACCGCGACGGCGAGGACTACGTCGAGTTGCAGGTGAACCCGAACGGGGCGATCTTCGACAGCTATCTGCCCAAGTACCGCAAGAACGAGAACGACTGGAACAGCAAGCTCAAGGCGGGGATCAAGGTCGAGGGCACGCTCAACAAGCGCGAGGACAAGGACAAGGGCTGGACGGTGGAGATCGCTCTCCCCTGGGACGACGTCAAGGGCCGCGGCAAGGCCGAGCTGAAGCTCCCGCCGCAGCCGGGGGACCTGTTCAAGGTCAACTTCTTCCGCATGGATCTCCCCAAGGGGCAGCCGCAGCAAGCCTCCGCGTGGTCCCCGCCCATGGTGGGCGACTTCCACAAGCTGGATCGGTTCGGCGAGCTGGCCTTCGCCGACGAGGAGGGCAAGCTCCCGGCGGGGACCGCCGCCGTCCAGCCGATCAAGCGGGCTGACCCGTCCGCGGTCAACCCCGGCCGCGTGGTGCACCTCGAGGGCCTGCAGCGCAAGATGATCCGGGACCGGGTGATTCCCGCGAAGGTCAAGCGCCCGGTGCAGGCGCCGACCAAGTAGCGCTCCCTGACGGGGATCGCGATCTGGTATCGTGACGTGCCGTGAACAGCGCCTCGACCTCGATCCCCCTCCTCCTCCTCTCCACGCTGTGTTGCCTGGCCGGCTGTCCGAGCGCCGGTGGTTCGCGCACCGGGGCCGCGGGCGCCCGGGACGCGGTCCGCGCCCACCGCGCGGGGGGTGAGCTCGCGACCCACTACGGCGCCTCCGGGCCGGCCGAGCTGGACGAGCTCGAGGCTCGCGTGATGGCGACGTTGACCCGGGCCGCGGACCAGGCCGGTCGGTCTGCGCCGCAAGCCGACCGCGCGGCGCAGCTCGCGGCCCGCGACATCTGTCGCGCGCTTCCGGCTCAGGGACCGCCGCCATCGACGGTGGTCGAGTTTGCGCTGAGGAGCTACGGGCTGGTCGATCCGCCGCCCCACATGGTGATCGCCGGTATGCCCCCGGGGCTCGAGAAGGAGGTGCTCGAGCAGCTGGGCTCCCGCTTCCGTCAGATCCTCGGCAACAAGCCCTTCTCCCGCGTGGGGATCGGAATCACCACGCCCGCCGGATCACCCGCGTACCGGCGTGTGCTGGTCGCGTTGCTCGAGCACAGAATCGAATTCGAGCCGCTGCCCCGCCGGATGACGCTGGGGCAGCGCGTCACCCTTCGGTTCAAGCCGGCGCCCTCCCACCACTCGGTTCACCTCGTGGTGACCACGCCCGCGGGCAAGACGGAGAAGGGGCCTGCATCGGGGGGCCGGATGATGACCGGTCAGCTGACCTGCGGTGAACGCGGAATCTACCAGGTCGAGGTGACCGGCGTCGGCGGGTACGGCCCCGAGGTCCTGGCCAACTTCCCGGTCTACTGCGACAAGGACCCGCCGACCGAGGTGCGCGTCGGCGAGGTCAAGCGGCTGGCGGACGACGACCGGGCTATCGAGGCCGAGCTGCTCGAGGGGACCAACGCGATCCGCCGCCGCGCCAAGCTGAAGCCGCTGGTGACAAACGCGCGCCTGACCGAGGTGGCGCGTCGTCACAGTCAGGACATGCGGGACAACGGCTTCGTGGGCCACGTCTCGCCGACGACGGGGCGCCCCACCGACCGACTCCAGGCGGCGAAAGTGTTGCACCTGGTCGTGCGCGAGAACGTGGCGCAGGCCTACTCCACCGAGGAAGCCCTGCGCGAGCTGATGGGCAGCCCGGCTCACCGGGAGAACATCCTGGCCACCGACGTGACCCAGTTGGGCATCGGCGTCGCCGTGGACCGGAGCGGGACGACCCCGTTCATGCTGGTGACCCAGCTCTTCATGAAGCCCGGCAAGGCCTACGACCCGCGGACGGCGATGGCCGATGTGCTGGCCGCGATCCGCCGGAGTCGAAGCAGGACCGGGCTGCCGCCGCTCAAGCCCGACGACCAGCTGTCGCGTCTGGCCGGCAACTACGTCCGGAACCTGCTGGCCGGCGCCGATCGCAAGGCCGAGGCGGACGCGACCCTGGCCCAGGCCCTGCGTCAGCTCGGGGGCCGGTTCACACGCGTGGACGGCCTGCATGTCCGGGTCTCGGTCATCGACGCGCTGGAGCAGGCCGAGGAGCTCAGCCGCAAGCGCTACACCCACCTGGGCATCGGCGTGGGGCGGTCGGGCGAGCAGGTGGTGATCTTCCTGCTACTGGCGGGGAGCAAGTAGGGCGCGGGGGGAGAGGGGAGCAAGGGCACGGGTCGCCGCGGGTGGAGGCACGGGAGGGAGGTGGAGCGTGGGAGCCCCCGCGGTTGCGCCTGAGTCAGCGCGGCGACTGCGATCGAGAGGGTGAGGCGTGCCGTTTCTGTCACCGCGCCGACTCAGGCGCTCAAGGTGATCGGCCGAACACTCTGAGCGCCCGAGCGGGCGCAATCGCGCGGCCACTCCGTGCCCATCCCCGCTCCCGTCACCACGCGCGACTCTCTCCCACGCCGTCAGCCTCCCCCACGCCCACGGCCCTCCCGTCGCCCCCGCCCCTCACGCCTTCCTGGACACCCCCGGCGGCGCGGTGGCCAGAGCTTGCTCGAGCATCTCCCGCCGTCGCTCCTCGCGCAGCCGAAGCTCCAGCCGGGTCAGCTCCTCCCTCGCCCAGTGAGCGAGCGCTGCCCCGTCCGGGAAGGGGGAGGCCGCGGTGAGGCCGAGCAACAGGCAGACCGTGGCCACCTCGTCGGCAGGTCCGGGCAGCGGCGTCCCGGTCACCCGGGCGTGGAGCGCGCCGATCAGGCTCAGCGTCGCGGCGTCGCCGATCTGGCTGATCTGGTCGCCGGCGACCCGGCCGTGGACCAGCCCGGCGGCGTGGAGCGGCGCGAGGGCGTCGCCGATCTGCGCCGCGATGCCCAGCGCGTCGGCACGGTCCGCGGGGGGCAGGGGGGGCTGCACACCCACCGGCGTCTCGAGCAGGGCCTGCCCCTTGTCGCGGTCGATGGCGAGGACGTGCTGCAGGGAGTCGCCACCCGTTCGCCCCGCGACGCTGAGCAGCTCCAGCAGGGGGGCGCGGCTCTCCCCGGGAGCGATCCGCAGGAGCAGCACGGGCCGGCCCAGCTGGTTGTCATGGGTCTCGAGAACCTGCAGCGGCCCGACGTCGAGCATCGTCGACTCGACGGAGAAGCGCCGGTCGGTGGCGCGCCTCTGCTGACGCCCGGTCACGTCGTCGCCCTCCGCGGTCCGGTCCGCGGCCGGGCGACGGGGGGCGGGGCCCTCGCCGCCCAGCTGCTCGATGGACCGACGCAGGCTCTCGAGCGAGTCCCAGCGCTGGGCCGGATCCTTGGCCAGGCAGCGCAGGACCGCCTCGTCACAGGCCCGGGGGAGCCCGGGCAGGACCGACGAGGGAGCCGGTGCCGGCACGTTGAGGTGCTTCCCCACGAGGTCCGGGTGCGTGAAGGGGAGCTGGCCCGTGAGCATCTGGAACAGCGTCACGCCGAGGGCGTAGATGTCCGTGGCGAAGGTCACGGGCTCGCCCTTGATCTGCTCCGGCGACATGAAGGCCAGCGTGCCGATGAAGGCCCCGGTCTGGGTCTGCCCCGCGTCCTGCAGATGCGCCACGCCGAAGTCACCGAGCTTGGCCGCCCCGGCCGTGGTGAAGAAGATGTTGGAGGGCTTGATGTCCCGGTGCACGATGCCGCGCTGGTGCGCCGCGGCCAGGCCGGAGATCACCTGGAGCGTGACGGCGCGGCAGGCGGCCAGATCGAGCCGTGGGCGCAGCCGCTCCACCAGCGTGCCACCCTCCATGTACTCCAGCACCATGAACCCCATCTCCTCGTGGAAGTCGAGGAGGTTGACGATGTGGGGGTGCCTGAGCTGTCCGGTGGCCCGTGCTTCGGCGACGAAGCGCCGGTAGGCGTCACGGCCCCGCGCGCCCCCCGGGGCTGTGAAGACCTTCACGGCGACGCGTCGCTCGGTGAGGCGGTCGATCGCGAGGTAGACCCGACCCATACCGCCGGAGCCGAGCAGGCGCCCGAGCTGGTAGCGACCGGCGAGGATCTTTTCGTCGCCGTCGCGGACCGGGGCGAGGTCGGGGTCCTGGGCGCAGTCACGTACGCTGGTGGGCGCCTCCTCGCCGACGAGGGTCAACGCAAACCTCGCCCCCGAGCCGTAGCCGAGCCGGGAGAGAGCGGTGACCACGGCCTTCCCGGCGCGCAGGACCAGGTCGGGTGTGCTCCCCGGCGCGTCCCGGGCGCGCTGAAGCAGCGGCAGAGCCTCCTCCGGTCGGCCGAAGCGCAGGAGCAGGCGGCCGAGCTCGAAGCTCGGCGCGGCGCTGGGCGCGCCGCCGGCGTCATCCAGCTCGCCCAGGTGACGACGGTAGAGCTCCATCGCCGGCTTGAGCTGTCCCAGTTGCTCCCGGATCCGGGCGGCCTCCAGCAGGTCGCCCGCTTGCTCGAGACAGCGGGCCGCGTCGTCGTGCCTCTCCCCGGCGCGGTAGAGCCGTGCGGCCACTGCCCATGCGCTGCGTCCCTCGCAGATCGCAGCGCACGCCAGCGTGACGTCGGCGCCGGCCCGCTCCGCCTCCAGCAGGACCGACTCCAGCCGCGCCGGATCGCGGACCTGCAGCATGTTGCCCACCGCCCGCGGCAGGTCGCCCGCCGCCCTCGCCGCGCGAGCTGCGCCCGCGAAGTCCCAGAGCTGCTCGTACAGATCGGTGGCCCGGGCGTGCTCGCCCTCGGCCTCGAGCCGGGCCGCCGCTTCCTCCAGCCGCCCCGCGGCGATCAGCGCGTCGGTGTCCGTCGCCATGCGGGCGATGATGCCCCATTTGACCGCAGAGCTCCACCCGTGCTAATCGGGGGGGCCTCAGATCCGCAGGAGTACAGATGCCTGAGCAAGCAAATGTGGGCGGGCGGATGGTCATCGGTGTGCTCGGAGGGAGCGGGCTTTACGACATCGAGGGGCTGGAGAAGGTGCGAGAGGTGACCCTCGAGACCCCCTTCGGCGCGCCGTCCGACGCCTACGTCGTCGGCGAGCTGGAGGGGCGCACGCTGGCGTTCCTCCCCCGACACGGCCGCGGACACCGCATCTCACCGAGTGAGGTCAACTACCGCGCGAATATCCACGGCTTCAAGCAGCTCGGCGCCCAGTGGCTGATCTCGATCAGCGCGGTGGGCAGCATGCGCGAGGCGATCAAGCCGGGCGATGTGGTGATCGTGGACCAGCTGTTCGACCGGACGAAGAGTCGGCCCTCCACCTTTTTCGGCGACGGGATCGTCGGGCACATCGAGTTCGCGGACCCGGTCTGCGCCGACCTCTCGGAGGTGCTCCACGCCGCCGCCGTGGAGGAGGGCGCCACCGTCCACCGAGGGGGAACCTACGTCTGCATCGAGGGACCGCAGTTCTCGACGCGCGCCGAGTCTCGCATCTACCGCAGCTGGGGCGTCGACGTCATCGGGATGACGAACATCCCCGAGGCCAAGCTAGCCCGCGAGGCGAGCCTCTGTTACGGGACCGTGGCGATGCCCACGGACTACGACTGCTGGCACGAGTCCGAGGAGGACGTGACGCTGGACGCGATCATCGCCCAGCTGCGGCGGAACGTGGCCCTGGCCCGCCGGATCGTACGGAACGCGGCGCTCCGCATCCCGGAGGCGCGCGGCTGTCGGTGCAAGGATGCGGTCAAGCACGCGGTGATCACCAGCCCCGAGGCAGTGAGCCCGGAGGCCCGAAGTCGCCTGAGCCTGATTCTCGGTGAGGAGTGAGCCATGAGCGCGAGCTTGCTTGTCGTGGGCAGCGTTGCCCTCGACTCGGTGGAGACCCCCTACGACCGCCGCGATGAGGTCCTCGGCGGATCGGCCTCTTTCTTCTCGGCGGTGGCCACGCTGCTCGGGCCGGTGCGGCTCGTGGCGGTCGTGGGCGAGGACTTTCCCGAGGAGCACGTCACCTTTCTGCGTGATCGCGGGGTGGACCTGGCCGGGCTGCAGCGGGCGGCGGGCAAGACGTTTCGCTGGAGCGGCCGCTATCTACCGGACATGGTGGGGCGCGAGACACTGGAGACCCAGCTCAACGTGTTCGAGCAGTTCGAGCCCCAGCTCACGCCGGTGTTCCGCGGCTCCGAGTTCGTCTTCCTCGCCAACATCCACCCGGCGCTCCAGCTCGGCGTGCTGGACCAGGTGAAGCGGCCGACCCTCGTCGCCTGCGACACGATGAACCTCTGGATCGATTCGCAACGCTCCACGCTGGAGCAGGTGTTGAAGCGGGTCGACATTCTGCTGATCAACGACGAGGAGGCCGTGCTGCTCACCGGGGAGCGGAACCTGCTCAAGGCCGCCCCGAAGGTGCGCGCGCTCGGACCCAGCCGGGTGATCATCAAGCGTGGGGACGCGGGCGCGCTCCTCTTCGACGACCACGGCGTGTTCTGGACCCCGGCCTTCCCGATCGAGTCCATCGTCGATCCCACCGGGGCGGGCGACTCGTTCGCCGGGGGGCTGGTCTCCTTCCTCGCCCATCGCCAGGAGCTGTCCCCGGTGGTCCTGCGCCAGGCGATGATCTACGGCGCCGCGGTCGCCTCGTTCTGCGTCGAGGATTTTAGCCTCGACCGCTTCCGCACGCTGACCCGGGAGGAGGTGGCGGCGCGCTGCCAGGCCTTCGCGGATCTGGTGCGCTTCGAGGACATTCGCCTCTGAGACCGACCACCTGGCTCGGTCCAACAACCGGTCAGCGCTCCGCGGCGGTTGCCATCGGGCTCGACCCGTGCCAAGAACTGGCAGATGAACGCCGAGCCGATCCTCCCGGACCTCGTCTCCGCGAGCCCCGACGAGACCCACCAGCTCGGCGTCCGGCTCGGACGTCTGCTGGAGCCCGGGCACGTGGTCGGCCTGGTGGGCGAGCTGGGGGCGGGCAAGACCGCCCTGGCCGCCGGCGTCGCCGAGGGGATGGGGGTCGGGCCCGAGGTCTACGTCTCCAGCCCGACGTTCACCCTGATCAATGAATATCCGGGCCGTTTCCCCCTGGTCCACGCGGACTTCTACCGGCTCGAGGACCCGGAGGATCTGGCCGAGATCGGCCTCCTCGACTACTACCGGGGCGATGTGGCCTGCATCGTCGAGTGGTTCGATCGCTTTCCGGGCGCGGCGCCCTTGGAGCACCTGCGGGTGACGCTGGTCGTCACCGGGGCCGCTACCCGCCGCATGGGCCTCGCGGCGGCCGGGGAGCGGCACCGGCGGCTCGGCCAGGCCTGGGGCGGATATGCTTGACAGGGGCGAGGTTCGGCAACTATATCAAAGTGCGCGACGCGCAGTCTCTGATATCGTTTTGATTATTGGTTTTTTGGGGCGATCGGTTCTCGTCGGGGATGGTGGCTGGCCCACTAGGAGCACATGATGACAAGCAAGAAAAGCGGCAACCCGGGCGAGGGTCCGGTCGAGATTCCGGAGCTGCTCTCCATTCTGCCGCTGCGGAACTCCGTGCTGTTCCCCGGGAGCATCATCCCCATCGACGTGGGCCGAAAGAAATCGGTGCGGCTCATCGAGGAGGCGATCAGCAAGGAACGCCCCGTGATCGGGATACTGACCCAGCGCGAGGCGCGAACCGAGGACCCCGGCGACGGCGACATGTACACCGTGGGCTGCGCCGCCCGCATCCTCAAGGTGATCAAGCTGGCCAAGGACAACTTCAGCGTGATCCTCCAGGGGGTGAGCCGCGTCCGCATCATCGAGTACACCCAGCGCGACCCCTTCATCATCTCCCGGGTCCAGGCCGTCCCCGACATGACCAAGCCTGATGTCGAACTCGACGCCCTGGTGCTCAACCTGAAAGACATC
>Ga0316576_10000545_pt1 | contig 17682 bp, 10 predicted proteins | sample S0NA_FD_203075 | JGI IMG/M metagenome (GOLD analysis project Ga0316576, IMG submission 203075) | Rhizosphere microbial communities from salt marsh grasses in Alabama, United States - S0-2_050615r3r5 | ecosystem: Host-associated > Plants > Roots > Rhizosphere | place: USA: Alabama | collected... | reverse complement strand
AGGTTCGGGGCGAGCACCTTGAGGAGGCCGTAGACGATCGGGTTCACTACGAGCCCCACCACGCCGCAGATCGCCGGCGCCTTGTGGACCAGCAGGCCGAACACGAACACGGCCAGGATGCCCGGAGAGATGAAGCCCTGGAACTCCTGGATGTACTTGAATATGCCCCCGAAGGCGGGGTTGTCGAGGAGCGGTGACATGATGCACCCCACCGCGGCGAAGGCCGCCACCCCGATCCGGCCCACCCGAACCAGCGTCGCCTGGCTCGCTCCCTTGTAGATGTACTCCTTGAACAGGTCCATGGTGAAGATGGTGGAGGCGGCATTCAGCATCGAGGCCAGCGAGCTCATCACCGCACCCAGGATGGCGGCGAGCATGAACCCGCGCAGGCCGGTGGGGATCAGGTGCTTGATCAGGAGGGCAAAGGCGGAATCGTACTTGCGCCCGATGAGCGCCGTCTCCTCCTCGATCCGCTCCTCCCGGGGCAGGTTCTCGTTCGCGGCGGCGATGACGTCGAGCAGGGCGGCGTTGGCCTCGGCCGGGGGAAGGCCGGTGTCCGGGGTGGTGCCGGCGAGCGCGGCGTTGAACGCCAGGATGTCCGCCGCCTGTTCCGCATGGAGCTTCGCGAAATCGCCATCGAATCGGAAGGCGACCCGGGCCGAGCCCGGGGAACCCTGGGCCTCTTCGAAGCTCTCCACGATCGGCTGGTTGCTCTTGATCGCCTCCTCGGCCATCTGGTCCTTGTAGAGGTTGAAGGCGATGATGCCCGGGATCACGATCACGAACGGGATGATCAGCTTGAGGCCAGCGGCGAACACCACCCCCTTCTGCCCCTCGGCCAGGGACTTCGCGCCGAGGGTGCGCTGGGTGATGTACTGGTTCAGGCCCCAGTAGTAGAAGTTGGGAATCCAGAGACCGAGCACCAGGGCCGTCCACGGGATGTTGAGGTCGGTCTTGGGCAGGACCATGTGGAGCTTGGCCGCGTTCAGGTGCCGGAACTTCTCCACCGCCCCCGCCCCCGCCATCTCCGCCGGCAGGCCGACGGCCGCCGGGTCGGCCATCCCCAGGGCCCGGAAGGCGAGAACCATCACCACCGCCCCTCCCACGATCAGGGCCGATCCCTGCAGGAGATCCGCCCAGGCGCAGGCCTTGAGACCGCCCGAGACCACGTAGATGGCGGCCAGGAGCCCGATGGCCCAGGAGGCGGTCACCAGGTTCACCTCGAGGCCCAGGAAGGTCTGGCCCCCGAAGATCGTGTCCACGGTGAGGGCGCCCGAGTAGATGACCGCGGCGATGGTCACGAACACGTAGATGATCATCATGAAGACGGACATGATGGTCCGCGCCGCCGCGCTGTAGCGGTACTCGAGGAACTCGGGGATGGTGTAGATGCCGGCCCGCAGGAACTTGGGGAGGAAGAAGAAGGCCACCACCACCAGTGTGATCGCGGCCATCCACTCGTAGCTGGCGATGGCCAGGCCCACGTAGTCGGCGGCGCTCCCCGACATCCCCACGAACTGCTCGGTGGAGATGTTGGCGGCGATGAGCGAGAAGCCGATGAGCCACCAGCTCAGGCCGCGGCCGGCCAGGAAGTAGGACTCGGAGTCCTTCTCGTCGCGGCTCATCATCACCCCGACCGTGACCACGGTGACGATGAAGCCGACAAAGACGATGAGATCAAAGGGGTTCAGCTGCATGAGGACGGTCCTTTCAGCGCCACCGGGCGCTCCAGGCCACCGGCACGGCCCAGTTGGGGGCGAAGGCTACCACGAGGCCGGGCGATTGCCACGCGCCGGCGCTCCGCCCGCGGGCCACCACTCTCGCAGACGCTCGTCGTCAGCCGAGCTGAACGGAGCGTCGCGTGAACGCGCCGCTCCCGTTCCAGAACCCCGTGATCGGAAAGCTCACCCGGGGCGAGGCATGACTCGCGGCCCCGGCGGCCACCAGAACGGGTGCGTAGTGCTCCCAGGTCGGCAGCGCGGTCTCGGCGGCGGGCGCACGCCGACGGAAGTCCACAACTCATTGGCCTTCGACGACAGCCCGTGGCGGATCAGCCCTTGACGCACACCACCTGGCGCAGGGTGTGGACGACGTCCACGAGGTCGCTCTGCGCCTCCATCACCGCGTCGATGGGCTTGTAGGCGGCGGGGGTCTCGTCGATGACGTCCTCGTCCTTGCGGCACTCGACGTCTCGGGTCGCCGCCGCGTGCTGCTCCACCGTGAAGCGCCGCCGCGCCTCGGTACGGGACATGGCCCGTCCCGCCCCGTGGCTGCAGCTGTGGTAGCTCTGGGGATTGCCCTTGCCGCGCACGATGTAGGACCGCGCGCCCATCGAGCCGGGGATGATGCCGAGGTCGCCCTCCCGCGCTCGCACCGCGCCTTTGCGAGTGAGCCAGACGTTCTTCCCGAAGTGACTCTCCTTCGCCACGTAGTTGTGGTGGCAGTTCACCACCTCCCGGTCCGCGGAGAGCTCGGGCAGGCCGGGCAGAGCCCGGATCGCACCCACGACCGCCCGCATCATGATCTCGCGGTTGATCCGGGCGAAGTCCTGGGCCCAGCCCACCGCCTCCACGTAGTCCCCGAAGTGCGACACGCCCTCGGGAAAGTACGCGAGGTCCACGTCGGGCAGGTTGATCATCCACGTCCGCATGTCCCTCTTCGCGAGCTCGATGAAGTAGCTGCCGATCTTGTTCCCCACCCCCCGCGAGCCGCTGTGGAGCATGCACCAGACACGATCCTCCTCGTCGAGGCAGACCTCGATGAAGTGGTTGCCGGTGCCGAGGGTGCCGAGGTGGTTCACGCTGTTGGCCCGGCGGACCGTCGGGTGCTTCTCGGCGATCCGCTCGAAGCGCTCCCTCAGGCCCTCCCAGGCCGCGGACACCGGGTCGGGTACCTTCGCCCAGGCTCCCCGGTCTCCACGGCCGCCGCTGGCCGTCCGCCCGTGGGGAACCGCCGCCTCGATCGCGCTGCGCATGGGGGCCAGGTTGTCGGGCAGGTCGCTGGCGGTCAGGCTGGTCTCCACCGCCATCATGCCGCACCCGATGTCGACGCCCACTGCGGCGGGGATGATGGCCCGGTGGGTGGGGATCACGCTGCCCACCGTCGCCCCCATCCCCCAGTGCACGTCGGGCATGACCGCCACCCAGCCGTGAACGAAGGGCATGGACGCCACGTTGAGGACCTGCTCCTTCGCCTTGTCGTCGAACTGGACACCCCGGGTCCACGCCTTGACCAGCTTGCGCCCGGGCTCGCTGAAGATCTCGAATCGCGGGTTGCTCATCGGCCCCCTCCCCTGGCCACGGCCGCCTCGGCCCGTGACACGAAGCCCACGGAACGCGGAGAAGAAGAGCTGGAGGGATGTTACCTGAATCAAACGTCTCAGTCCGAACGAATCGCGCGTCGGGCGCCGCGAGGCTCCTACAATGGAAAGTGGCAGGGCGCCCCGCGGCGCGCCCTGACGCGGAGGACGCCATGAAGACGCGGCTCTACCGGTCCTGGGGTTTCGCCACGGTCCTGGTGGCGCTCCTGGCCGCGGCCCCCGTCGTGTTCGGTCCCGAGAGCCCCCGCGCCGCGCGGACCCGGCCCCCCGCCCTCGCCGGGACGTGGTATCCCAAGGGGAAGGCCCACCTGATCTCGGCCGCCCACCTCCTCATGCGCCTCGCCGCCGGCGCGCCGACCCTCCCCTCGAAGCCGGTGGCCCTGGTCGTGCCCCACGCCGGATGGAACTTCTCCGGCTACGCGGCCGCCACCGCGTACCGCCTGCTCGAGCCGGGCGACTTCGACCGCGTCGTCGTCCTGGCCCCCTCGCACCACGGCGCATTCGCGGGCTACGCCCTGGACGACGCCACGGCGTACCGCACGCCGCTGGGCGACATCCCCCTGTGCGAGGGAGTGACGAAGGCCCTCGCCGGCGACGTGGCCCGGGTCGTGCCAGGCGTCACCGAGCCGGAGCACGCGGTCGAGATCGAGCTGCCGTTCCTACAGGTCGCCCTGGGGCGTTTCTGCCTCGTGCCGATCCTCGCCGGCGACACGCGACCGCGGGACCAGAAGGCCTTCGCGGACCAGCTCGCGAGACTGGACGACGGACGCACCCTCTTCGTCTTCTCCTCCGATTTCGCCCACTACGGCTCGCGCTTCGGCTACGCGCCTTTTGGAGATCTGTCGCCGGAGACCCGCGAGCAGGTCCGGGAGATGGACACCCGGGGAGTGGCCCTTCTCTCCGATGTCGACGCGGACAGGTTCCGCTCCTACCTCACCGAGACCGGCACCACCATCTGCGGGCGCCACGGCCTCGCCACGATGCTGGAGCTGCTCCAGCGCATCGCTCCCCAGGCCCGGGCGGTCCTCCTCGCCCAGTACATGTCGGCCGACCTGCCCATCCCCAGCGAGGGCAGCTCGGTCTCGTACGTGGCCCTCGGCTTCGTTCGCGGCCCCGAGGCTCCCGCCCCCGGGAATCCGCTCCTCACGCTTCCCCGGCTCGAGACCGCGCCGGTGGGGGCCCCGCCCCTGACCGACGAGGAGGGCGCCCGGCTCGTCGACCTCGCCCGCGCCGCCCTCGAAACCGAGCTCGCCGGGAAGGACAGCCTCGGTCCCCTGCTGGCGGAGTGGCCCACCGGCCCGACCCACGAGCAGCGTCAGGGCGTCTTCGTGACGCTCAACCGGACCGACCCTCGGGAGATCCGAGCGCACGGACGGCTCAGGGGCTGCATCGGGCAGCCCGAGCCGCAGTTCCCCCTCTACTACGGCACGGTGCAGGCCGCCCTCGACGCGGCCCAGCGCGACCCGCGGTTCGAGCCGGTGGAGGCGTCCGAGCTCGACCGGATCGAGGTGGAGGTCACGGCGCTGTCCCCCCGGCGACCGGTCGCGTCCGCCCAGGAGATCCAGGTGGGCAAGCACGGGATCGTCCTCGAGAAGAACGGCAAGGCCGCGTTGTTCCTGCCCCAGGTGGCCACGGAGAGCGGCTGGACCCGCGAGCAGACCCTGACCGCGCTCTCGCAGAAGGCGGGGCTGCCCCCCGACGGCTGGAAGGACGGGGCCCGCTTCTCGGTCTTCACGGGCCAGGTGTTCAAGGAGGAGTGATGGCCATCGACCGTGATCGCCGACGCACCCTGTCGGCCCTGGGCGCGGGCGCCTTGACCGCCTCCCCTCTCGCCCGAGCGGCCGAGGCGTTCTTTCCCGGCCCGCCACCAGGGCCACGGTCAGCCCCCGCCGGACCGACGGTCGCGGTGGCCCGGCGCCCGGGGCTGGTCGGGGCCCGGGACGTGCTCGACCCGGCAAAGCTCGCCGATGGCCTCGGCGCAGCGGTGGCTCGAGCCGTGGGAGAGAGCTCCCCCGTCGACGGGCTGCGACGGCTCTTCGAGCCGACCGACGTCGTGGGGATCAAGGTCAACTGCCTGGGCGGGGCCGGGGTGTCGACCCGCCCGGAGGTGGCCCACGAGCTCGCGAGGTGGCTGCAGGCGGCCGGCGTTCCCGCCAACCGCATCCTGATCTGGGACCGCAGCGACCGGGAGCTGAGCGCCGCCGGCTACACGTTGAGCGACGGCCCGGGTGTCCGCGTTCGAGGCACTGGCGTCGACTGGGATCGAAGGCTCACCGAGTGGGGCCCCTCCGCTTCCCGGTTCGCCCGGGCGATGGTGGAGGACCTGACCGCGGTCATCTCGCTGGGCCGACTCAAGGACCACGGCCTCGCCGGAGTCACCCTCTCGCTGAAGAACTGGTACGGGACCGTGAACAACCCCAACAAGCTGCACGCCGAGGGCTGTGCCCCCTACGTTCCCCACCTCGTGGCCCACCCCCTGATCCGGGAGAAGCTGCGGCTGTCGATCGTGGACGGCTCCACCGGGCAGTGCCACGGCGGCCCCGGCCGGGCCCCCAACTGGGACTGGCCCTTCCACGGCTTCCTCGCCTCCACCGACCCCGTCGCCCTCGACACGGTGGGGTGGCGGACCCTGGAGGCGCAGCGGAAGCGGGTCGGCCTGCCGACGCTGGCCGCCGAGGAGCGGGCGCCCCGCTACATTGCCGGCGCCGCGAAGCTCGGACTCGGTGTCGATGACCCGGCTCGCATCGAGATCGCGGAGGTCTGAATGGCCCGCCCCCGAGGCCCGTCCGGCGTGAACGCACCCGAGCGGAGGATGTTTCTCGCGCAGCTGGCCGGTTCGTGCACGGCCTGCGCCCTGGCCGGGATGGGGCCCGGGGACGCCGAGGCGGCGGACCGCGGTCGCCAGGACCCGGCCATGGGCTTGACGTCGATCGAGGAGGGCGGCCTGAACCCCCATCCCGCCCGCTGGTACGAGAAGCTCCCGGACAGCTGGGTCCAGTGCGGCCTGTGTCCCCGTGGCTGCCGGATCTCCGACGACGAGCGCGGCACGTGCGGGGTGAGGGAGAACCGGGGCGGGACGCTCTTCACCCTCGTCCACTCGCGCCCCTGCACCATCGCCGTCGACCCCGTGGAGAAGAAGCCCTTCTTCCACGTCCTGCCCGGGTCCGTGGCCCTCTCCCTCGCCACCCCCGGCTGCAACCTCTGGTGCAAGGCCTGCCAGAACTGGGAGATCGCCCAGGCCCGCCCGGAGCAGATCCCCACCCGGACGCTCACCCCTGCCGGCGCGGTCCAGCTGGCCCGGCGCCAGGGGGCCCCCCTCATCGCCTGCACCTACACCGAGCCCGTGGTCTTCGCGGAGTACGTCCTCGACATCGCCGTCGCCGGCCGGGCCACGGGCGTGCGCACGGTGATGATCTCCAACGGCTACATCCAGGAGGAGCCGCTGGCCGATCTCTGCCAGGAGATCGCCGCCTACAAGGTGGACCTGAAGGGATTCGACCCCGTCTTCTTCGAGGAGCACTGCGGGGGGAAGCTCCCGGCCGTCCTCGACACGCTCCGGCGGCTGCGGAAGCACGGGATCTGGACGGAGATCGTGGCCCTCATCATCCCCACCCAGAACGACTCGGTCGCCGAGATCCGGGACCTCGCCCGCTTCGTGCGCGACGACCTCGGGGACGAGGTCCCGGTCCACTTCACTCGCTTCCATCCCGCCTACCGCCTCGCCAACCTTCCGTCGACCCCGGTGGCCACGCTCGAGCGTTGTCGCGACGTGGCCATGGGCGAGGGCTTGAGGTTCGTCTACATCGGCAACGTGCCCGGACACCCCGGCGAGAACACCTACTGCCCGGGTTGTGGTGAGGTGCTCATCCAGCGGCTGGGCATGGCGGTCATCAGGAACCGCCTGAAGGGCGGGGCTTGTCCCGACTGCCACCGCTCGATCCCCGGCATCTGGAGCTGACACGCACGCGCGGTCCGTCGCTGGCTCAGCTCTGCGTGGGGCGCTCGAACCGGAAGGTCACGGTGATCGTCATCCTGACCGGGGTGGGCACTCCGTCGAGAAGGGTGGGCGTGTACTCCCACTGGCGGACGGCCTCCAGGGCCGCCTCGTCGAGCATGGGCACGCCACGGAGAATCCGGGTTTCAGCGACACGACCCGTGGCGTCGATCACCGCCTCGATGATCACAACCCCCTGGACCGAGGCCGCCATCGCCACCTTCGGGTAGACCGGGGCCACGTGCCGGAGCTTCGTCGGCTGCTTGATGTGACCACCCACGCGCACCGGGGCCACCGGCGGGGGCGCCCCCGCCACGGCGTCCGAGAGCCCTCCGACGACGACGCCGACGACACCGCCGGGCACACCGCCGGCGACGCCCCCCGCAACGCCGCCCCCGATCCCGAGGTCGAGCCCCTCGTCCGGTCGCAGCTCGGAGGGCACCTCGACCGGCACGGTCAAACGGTCGATGGCGTCAGCCGCCGGGGCGGGCGCGGCCCGAGACGGCGTGGCGGGAGAGGCCGGCGGAGGAGGTGGAGGAGGCGCCGGGGGTGGGGCGACCATGGGCTCCACGAAGAACGCCTGAATGGCTCGAGGCGGACGGGGGATCTCTGACGATCCGAAAAGGGGCACGGCGATCAGGGCGACCGCGGCGGCAGCATGGAGGGCCGCCGAGCACGGCAGGGTCGTGCACTGCCTCTTCCCGGCCACACTTGCGACGGGCAACACGAAGGCGCCGAAGACCTCGGGGGGGGCGGAGGAGGGAGGGTCGCTCCGGCGGCCCCCAGCCGAAACGGAGTCCGCTCGTTCGTCCGGAGAAGCCACCACAAAAGGCCCGAACAGGTCGATATGACCGTTCCCTGCCATGTCACCACCCTGTCGGCTTCGAGTGCTCGGCTCTGTGAAAAAGGTAGGCAGCCCGGAACTGAATGTCCACTCATTGATCTCGACCCCGCTTCCGGGAGGCGCCACCGGCGCCTTCCGCCCGGCCCGGTAGGCGGTACACTTCGGCCTTGGCCACGTCGGGCGGATGGCCCGCGCGTGCAACGAGGAGAATCACGCGATGCCAGCAGGACGTCGAGGCGCGAGCGCCCGCCGTGGGGGCAAGCCGCAACTGGAGGTGTGGAAGTTCGGGGGGGCCGCCCTGGCCGACGCGGAGGGCGTCCGCAACGCGGTGAAGCTCATCTGCGATCACCCGGGCCCGCTGGTGGTCGTCGTCTCGGCACTCTCCGGCGTCACCGACTCTCTCCTCGAGGGGGCCCGGGACGCCCAGGCCGGTGACACGAAAGCGGCGGACGCCGCCGCGGCCGCCTTCGTGCGTCGGCACCGCGACATCGCCCATGCCCTCGTCCCGGCCGGGCCTCCGCGCCGGAAGGTGCTGGCCACCGCCGACCAGCTGGCCCGCGAGTACCACGAGATCGCCCACGCCGTGGCCCGCCTGGGTGACCTGAGCCCCCGGGCCAGCGACATCCTCGTGGCGCGCGGCGAACGGGGGGCCAGCACCCTCATGGCCGCGGCCCTGGGCGCGGCCGGGCGGCGGGCGGAGAAGGTCGACGCCATGGAGATCGTGGTGACCGACGGGCGCTACGGCGCAGCCGCCCCCGACATCCCGGCGACGCAACGGGCCGCACGACGGCGCCTCACGCCCCTGCTGAAGCGTGGGGTCACGCCGGTCGTGCCGGGCTTCTTCGGGGCCGCTCCCGACGGGACGCTCGCGACCCTCGGCCGCGGGGGCACCGACCTGACCGCCACGCTCCTCGCCCGCACCCTGGGCGCGGCGCGCGTCGTCCTGTGGAAGGACGTGAAGGGCATCCTCACCGCGGACCCGCGCAGCGTGCCCGACGCCCGCCTGCTGCCCCAGATGCACCACCGCGAGGCCGCCGAGGTGGCCTACTTCGGCGCCAAGGTCCTCCACCCCCGTGCGCTCATTCCCCTCGACGGCAGCCGGGTCGCGTTGCAGGTGCGCTCCTTCCTGAAGCAGGACGACCCGGGCACCGAGGTCTCCTCCCGCCGCACCCTCGAGGCCTACCCGGTCAAGGCCCTGGCGACCATCCGCGACCAGGCCCTCGTCACCGTCGCGGGCAAGGGCCTCATGGGCGTGCCCGGCATCGCCGCGCGCACGTTCTCCGCCATCCACGACGAGGGGCTCTCGGTCTCGACCATCTTCCAGTCGTCCTCCGAGAGCTCCATCGGCTTCACCGTCTCCGGGAAGGAAGCCGATCGGGCCGTCCAGGCGCTCGAGAGGGCCTTCGCCATGGAGCTCACCGCCGGGCTCGTCGACAGCGTGAGCGCCCGCCCCGGGGTGGCGGTCATCGCGGTCGTCGGCCGCGGCATGGCCGGCAGCCCCGGCATCGCCGCCCGGGTCTTCTCCGCGCTCGCCGCCGGCGGGGTCAACGTGATCGCCATCGCCCAGGGCTCGTCCGAGCTCAACATCTCCTTCGTGGTGGACGAGAAGCAGGCCGCCGATGCGGCCCGGGCCGTCCACTCCGCCTTCCAGCTCGCCAAGATTGGCGGCGGTCGACCGCCGGACCGGCCACGGACCGACGTCGTTCTCCTGGGCTTCGGCCGCGTGGGCCGCGCCCTCGCCAACCAGGTCTCGAGCACGGACCGCGAGCGGGTCCGGATCGTGGCCGCGCTCGACCGGTCGGGCTACGTCTTCGATCCGCGGGGTCTCAGCCGACGGCGGCTGCTGCGGCTGGCCGAGGGCAAGGACCGTGGCGAGCTGCTGGCCGATCTCGGAGGCCGGGCCGCCGACGCCGCCTCCGCGCTCTCGGACATCGCCGCGCACGCCGTCTCCCGCCCGGCGCTGGTGGACGTCACCGCCGACGAGACGACGCCGCTCCTGGTGGCGGGACTCGAGCACGGATTCGACCTCGTCCTCGCCAACAAGAAGCCCCTGGCCGGCAGCGAGGCCCACTACCGACGCCTCCACGACACCGCCGCCGCCACGGGACGTCGCCTGCTCTACGAGGCCACCGTCGGGGCGGGGCTGCCCGTCATCGACACCTTCCGCAAGCTGGTGGCCAGCGGTGACCGCATCCTCCGGGTCGACGGGTGCGTGAGCGGGACGCTGGGGTACGTGCTGTCGGCCGTGGAGGAAGGTCAGAGGTTCTCCGAGATCGTGCGCGAGGCCGTGGACAAGGGCTACGCCGAGCCGGACCCCCGCGACGATCTCCTGGGCCGTGACGCCGGACGCAAGGGGCTGATCCTGGCCCGCCTCCTCGGCTACCACGGGACCGCCCCCAATCCAGAGTCGCTGGTCCCGGCCTCGTTTGGCCGGCTCTCGCTGGCCGCCTTCTTCAGGAAGCTGCCGTCGCTGGACGAGGGTTGGCGGCGGCGCGTCGAGCGCGAGGCGACGCGAGGTCGTGTCCTCCGCTACGTCGTGAGGGCGACCGCGCGCGGGGTGAGCGCCCGGCTGCAGGCGGTTCCCAGGGATTCGTACTTCGGGGTGCTCAGCGGCACGCGCAACCGCCTCGCCTTCACCACCCGTCGCTACAAGGACGAGCCCCTGGCCGTCGGCGGTCCGGGCGCGGGCGCGGAGGTCACCGCCGCCGGCATCCTCAACGACATCCAGTCACTCGGGGTCTGACGCCGCGGCCAGCCCGACGCTGGCAGAAACGACATTGCTGGGCAGGGTGGGATTGGAGTAGGCTGCGGCGATCAAGGAGGCACCATGGCCAGCTTTGTCGATCGCGTCCTCGGTGCGGCGCGCCTGGATATCGCCACTTACGAAGAGGTCGAAGCCGACGCCACGGCGACGCCCCAGGCCATGGGCGTGGTAGCGCTCGCCGCCCTCTCCGCCGGAATAGGAGCGGTCACGACCGGCGGCACGGGGGTCGTCGGCAGCCTGGTGGGCGCCCTCGTCGGTTGGGCGGCGTGGGCGGCGGTCATCTGGCTCATCGGCACGAAGCTGCTGCCGGAGCCGCAGACCGAGGCGGACATTGGGCAGCTTCTTCGTACCATCGGCTTCGCCGCCTCCCCGGGCCTCCTGCTGGTGCTCCGCCTCGTGCCCCTGATCGGGGGGCTGATCGCCCTCGTGATCTGGGTGTGGCAGCTCACGGCGACGGTCATTGCCGTGCGCCAGGCCCTGGACTACAAGAGCTCCGGCCGGGCCGTGGCCGTCTGTCTCATCGGCTGGGTCATCTACCTGGTGGTGTTCCTGGGCATCGCGCTCCTGTTCGGGGTCGTCGGCTTCGACCTGGGCTGAGACGCCCGCGACGCACAACATCAGGACTCACCGGCCCGGGATCCCGGCGTCGCCCGGGCCAGGGCGACGAGGGCAATGGCGAGCAGGGCCGCCAGCAGCCAGGCCGTCCGGCTGAAGCCCAGGACGGGGACGAAGAGAACCGCTCCGACGAGGGCGGCGACGGCGGCTCCCAGGTGGTCGGCGGTCTCGAGACGACCCGCGGCGCTGCCGGTCTCGTCACCGGCGGCGAGGCGGATCGCGGCGGCGGTGGGAAAGAGGGCCCCGGTCACGACCCCGGCGACGAGAAGCAGCGCTCCGTGAGCCACGAGCGCCGCGACCTGACCTGACCCCGAGGCCCGTCCGGCCGCCTGGAGAGTCCAGGGCAGCGCGGCGGAGTACGACAGAGCGGCGGCGAGGGCGAGCCGCGGCGCCAAGAGAGGCGAGGCCCCCACCCCGCGGGCCCGGACCACCCGGTGAGCCAGGGTGGCCCCGAGGGCGAGACCGAGCATGAAGAACGCGGTCAGGGCCCCGAGCGCCCCATACAGGGCCCCCACTCTCGCCTGGAACGAGAGGAGCACCAGGAGAGAGAAGCCCATGCCGGCCGCACCGGTCACCGCCACCGCGTGCGAGGCCGCGGCGGCGGCGCGCCGGCCCTGCGGACGCCGGACGGTCCACGCGGCGACCAGGAGCGAGGGGAGGAGGGCCAGAAGGACCAGGACCGGCACCGGCAGGCGGCTCATCGCTCCGATCGCACGGCCCCCCCTTCCCGCCGTCGTTTGCTGTCGGCGCGCGAGGGCGTGGACGAGCGAGGCCGGGCGATCGTCCCGGCTCGGCTCGACGGTCGCCGAGGCGTCGGCGAGAGCGGTCTCGAAGGCCGCCACACGTTCGGGGGGGAGGAGCACGGGGAGCAGCGCCGCGGCGAAGGAGTCCGCCACGATGGCGCGGTCGGTCCAGCGCCCGGCGAGGGTCTCGGGATCGAGGGTGACCGCCTCCGCGCTCGTGCCGGCCACGAGGAGCGTCTCCGGCCCCGGGGTGGCCCGGACCACGGGCAGCGCCTCCCGCATGGCCCCGAAGAGCGAGCCCGCGAGGGCGGCGGTCTCGCCCACGAGGACGCTCGGCGCGGTCCGGACACCGGCCACGACCACGCCGTCGGGCTCGAGGCGCGCCGCCACCTGACGGAAGAACTCGACGGTTCCCAGCCGGGCCCGCAGCAGGGTCACCGGGTCGGGGCCCAGTGCGAGAATCAGGCCGAAGCGGTCGGTCGACCGCCCGAGGAAACGCCGGGGATCGTCGTGAACCAGCCTCACCCGCGGGTCGTCGAGGGCCGCCCGGTCCTGGTCGGCCAGGCGGTCGCGAACGAAGGCGAGCTCGTGGCGATCGGGCTCCACGACGACGATCTCGCGCACGGGATGGCGGAGCAGCACGCGCACCAGTCCCCGCTCCGTCCCCCCGAGAAGGAGGACTCGCTCGGGCCGGGGGGACAGACACGCGACCAGGTGACCGAGGTTCTCGCTCCCGTAGGCATCCGGAAAGCTGCTCACGTACTGCCCGCTCGCGTAGAGGTTCCACACGCCGTTGCTGCCGCCGAGTGCGAGGTGCTGGAGTGGGGTGTCCCGCACCGCCCGAAGCGGGATCCCGGGCGCGACGCCGGAGAAGCGCAGGCGCTCGCTCCACGAGTCCAGCGAGCGGGAGCCCACCAGGGCGAGGGCACACAGAGCCACCGCGGCGGCGAGGGTCTTGCCTCCCTCGACCACGCCCGTCCGCGCCGCGAGGAGGGCCAGCAGCGCGGCGAGAGCCCCGAGAAGGCCGGCGGCGGGGAGGGGCGCGAGGTGGGGTCCGACGAGCAGGCTCACGGCGAGACCTCCCACGAGCGAGCCGAGGGACTCGACGACGTAGAGTCGGGTGATCGCCTCGGTGGCCATCCAGAGCCGTGATGCGGACGCGGCGAGGGTCGTGAAGGTCCAGCCGACCATCCCGCCCGGGGGCACCAGGGTCGCGACGGCGAGGAGCGCGGTCAGGCCGAGCCCGGGCAGCTCCCCGGAATCGGGTCCCAGGGCACTGCGCAGCAGGCGTCCGGCTACGATGCCGAGGACGGGCAGGAGGGCCAGGAGGGCGATCCCCATCGCGGCCTCCCGGGAGGCGCGCCGGACCGGCCGGCGTCGCCCGCCAGCGGCGCCGACGGCAATCCCCAGCAGCCACGCGGCGAGACCGATGCCGATCGCGAGCTCGTCGCCGGCCACGTCCACCACGAGCTCCCGCAGGAGAAGCACCTGCGCCGCTACCGCGAGGAACCCCGCCGCGAAGAACGCACCGTGCTGAACCAGCGTCTTCATTGGGTGGGGTCAGATCTCAGAAAGCGCAATTGGGGTCCCGAATTGACCTCTCCGGGGGACACCATGCAACATTCACGACCTGACCCCTTCTCTGGGAGTCTACAGGGAGGAGAATAGGCGCGGCCAGGAGGAACCACATGAGACGACGGCTGGGACTTCTCGCCGGGGGAAGCGCCCTGCTTGTGTTGCTCGCCCTCGTCGCCCCAGCTCCGACAGTCCACGCCGGAGAGAGCGGGGTCCGGGCGTGGGCCGAGCCGCTCACCATCCCGACGTACCCGGTGGGACCGGCCGAGCCCAACCCGATGTTCTACGCCGGCCGCCAGTACCAGGGCGCCCGGGGCCCGATCTACCCCTATGCCCTTCTGGACCAGCTGAGCAGCGAGAAGGAAGACCACACCTGGCGAGCCCTCTGGCTGGAGAACGAGTACGTGAAGCTGTCGGTCCTTCCGGAGATCGGGGGGCGGATCTTCACCGCCGAGGACAAGACCAACGGCTACGACTTCTTCTACCGCCAGCACGTCGTCAAGCCCGCCCTGATCGGCATGCTCGGGGCCTGGATCTCCGGCGGGGTGGAGTGGAACGTGCTCCACCACCACCGGGCCACCACCTTCATGCCCGTGCAGAGCGCCCTCGCCGAGAACGCCGACGGCAGCCGCACGATCTGGATCGGCGAGACCGAGTGGCGGCAACGCATGCGGTGGGTCATTGGACTCACCCTGCGCCCCGGCCGCAACGTGATCGAGCAGTCGGTGCGGATCTTCAACCGCACTCCGGTTCCCCACTCCGTTCTCTACTTCGCGAACCCCGCGGTTCACGCGAACGAGAGCTACCAGATCCTCTTCCCGCCCGACGTGCAGTGGACCACCTTCCACGCCAAGACCGACTTCTCCACCTGGCCGCTCTCGGACGGGCCCTACCGGGGGATCCACTACGCGCCGGGCACCGACCTCAGCTGGTGGAAGAACCACCCCAACCCGGTCTCCTTCTTCGTCTATCACTCGGACCTCGACTTCTTCGGCGGCTACGACCACGGACGACGCGCCGGCGTGGCCCACGTTGCCGACCACGAGACGGTGCCGGGCAAGAAGCTCTGGGAGTGGGGCAACGGCCCCGACGGCCGGGCCTGGGACGAGATCCTCACCGACGCGGACGGCCCCTACATCGAGCTCATGGCCGGGGGCTACTCGGACAACCAGCCCGACTACGCCTGGATCGAGCCGGGACAGGCACGCACCCTCGTCCAGTACTGGTACCCCATTCGCGAACTCGGCGGCCTCAAGGCCGCCAACACCGAGGGTGCGCTCGAGCTCGCGATCCACGGCCAGACGGCCCGGATCGCCGTCAACACCACGTCCCGGCACGAGGGGGCCGCGGTTCGGCTGACCGCGGGGGAGAAGGTCGTCTTCGAGGAGGTCGTCACCCTCGCCCCCGACGCGCCGTTCTCCCGTGAGACAACCCTGCCGGACGGAACGAGCGACGAGGACCTGCATCTGTCCGTCCTGACCGCCGCGGGAGTGGAGCTCGTGGGCCACCGGCCCCGGGCGATTCCCTCGACCCCCGAGCCGCCGCCCTACCGCGAGCCGCCCGCCCCGGACGCCATCGGGGGCGTGGAGGAGCTCGTGCTCGCCGGGCAGCGGATCGAGCAGTTCCACAATCCCTACTTCGCGGCAGAGCCCTACTATCTCGAGGCCCTGAGCCGGGACCCCGGGTACTCGCCGGCTCACGTCGCCCTGGGAGCGCTCGCGCTGAGGGCCGGCCGGTACGAGGCGGCCGAGAAGCACCTCGCACAGGCCGTGGCGCGGGTCACCGCGAACCACACCCGGGCCCGCAGCGGCGAGGCCCAGTACCTGCACGGCCTCGCCCTCGAGTCACTGGACAGGATTCACGAGGCCCGCGAGGCCCTGGCCGCCGCCGCGTGGGACCGGGCCTTCACCGGGGCCGCCTCGCTCGCCCAGGCACGGCTGGAATCGAGGTCTGGCGACACCGCCCGCGCGCTCACCCTCGTCGGACGCGCGATGGAGGCCGACCCGCGGAGCACCGCGGCCCTGGCGCTTCGGGCGGCCCTCCTCCGTCACTCCGGCCACGGGGACGAGGCGCTCCGGCAGGCGACGGCGGCCCTCCGGATCGACCCCCTCGACCCGTTGGCCGCGCGCGAGCGTGCCCTGGCCCTCGAGGCGGGGGCGACGGCGGAGGCCGACGCTGCCCTGGACGCCACCACACGGGCGGCGCTGAAGGCGCTCGACGACGACCAGTACGCCCTCGAGGCCGCACACGACTACGCGCGGGCCGGGCTTCTGGACGACGGCGTGACCGTCCTTCAGGCTCGCCGTCCCGGGGACCACGACGTCGATCCCCTGGTGGCCTATACGCTCGGGTGGCTCCTGGGACGGGCGGGCGACCCGGCGGCAGCGGCCAGGTGGGCGCGACGGGGACGGGAGCTGCCGTCCGACTACTGCTTCCCGTTCCGTCTCGAGAGCATTGCCGTCCTCGAGAGCGCGGCCGCCCTCGACCCGGAGGACCCTCGGGCACCGTACTACCTGGGCAACCTCCTCTACGACCACCAGCCCGAGCGGGCGATCCGGGAATGGGAGAGAGCCCGCGCCCTCGACCCCGGCTTCGCCCGGGTCCACCGCAACCTCGCTTTCGCCTACGCCCGGGTGCGGGACGACCTGGAGGCGGCGGTGGCCAGCCAGGAGAGGGCGGTCACCCTGGAGAAGGGCGAGCCGCGTCTCTACTACGAGCTCGATCAGCTCCTCGCCTGGTCGGGCGCACCCCTCGAGAAGCGGCTCACCTGGCTCGCGGACAGCCCGGAGACGGTGGCCCGCCGTGACATCACCCGGGCCCGCCTGGCCCGAGCGCTGCTTCTCGACGACCGCGCGGACGAGGCCCTCGAGACCCTCGGCGGGGGGCGGTTCCACGTCTGGGAGGGCGAGCGCGGGATCCACGAGGTCTACGTGGCCGCCCGCCTGGCCCGGGGGCGGGAACGACTGGCGGGGGGCGACGCCGAGGGTGCCCTCGCGGAGTTCCGGGCCGCGGTCGCGGTGCCGGGCAACATCGAGGTCGGCCGCAACGCGGAGGCCCACCTCCCCGCGGTCCGGTACCACGAGGGCCTCGCCCTGGAGGCGCTCGGGCGAGAGGAGGAAGCGAGGCAGGCGTTCCGTTGGACGGCGAACGCCCCCATCGCCGCGCCCGCCGACCGCTACTGGGTCGGCCGGTCGCTGGAGAAGCTGGGTCAGCCGGACGAGGCTCGCTCGCACTTCGAGCAGCTCGCCGGGACGACCCCGGCCGCGGTGGACGAGACGCTCCCCCTGGAGGGGCGGATGAAGGCCGTCGAGCGACGAGCGGACGGCTTCTACCTGACCGCTCTCGGCTTTCGTGGCCTGGGGCGGGAAGAGGAGGCGCGAGGCGCGCTGCGGGAGGCCCTGACCGCGGACCCCTCCCATCTGGCGGCGGTGGAGCTCGAGCGCTCGGGATTCGGCGTCACCCCCTGACCCGGGGGAACCCCCGGTCCCCTTCTCTCGTAATTCCTGGTGACGAGAGGGGCAACCAGAAGGCTCCGGCGTGTCCAACACGCTGGACGAGCGAGGGTCGCGATGGAGTATCCGCACGCCGGAATCAGGATCGACCGCATCCCGGCCGAGGGAGCGGGCGGCCTCATCTTTGCGATCGGCATCGCGGCGATATTCCTGATCGGAGTGCCTGCCATGAGGCCGGTCGTGGCCCTGTCTGCGCTCTGCGGGATTCTGCTCGCCCCGGTGCTGCACCGGCTCTACCGCTGAGCCGTCACTGATACCGATCGGATTGTTCAACCGCCGGGGAGGGAACGGCTCCCCGGCGGCTTCTTTTTGCCCC
>Ga0316576_10000543_pt1 | contig 17709 bp, 14 predicted proteins | sample S0NA_FD_203075 | JGI IMG/M metagenome (GOLD analysis project Ga0316576, IMG submission 203075) | Rhizosphere microbial communities from salt marsh grasses in Alabama, United States - S0-2_050615r3r5 | ecosystem: Host-associated > Plants > Roots > Rhizosphere | place: USA: Alabama | collected... | reverse complement strand
GCCCGGTTTGGACCCGCCGGAGCCGGATACCGGAGCCGGATACCGGAGCCGGGTACCGGAGCCGGACCCAGATATCGTACCCGAGACGAGGGGCGCGCGAGCGCCCCCGCCCCCCTTGCTACGCGAACACGTCCGCTTCGCCGTTGGACCAGATGAGCAGCGTGGTGGGGAGCTGGTCGATCAGGTGCTCCACTTGCTCCAGGTGGCGCCGTGCCTCGCTGCTGCTCGTGGCGACCATGCCCAGCATCACCAGATCGGCCGCGGCGGACGTGCCGACGATGACCTCGGGCGGGGGCTGGTCACTCTTGACGACCTCGATCTGGGCGCGGATCCGGGCCTGGTCGCGCAGGCGCGTCATCTCCGCCTCCGCTTGCTGCGCCTCGGCGTTGCTGCGCACGACGCGCAGGAAGCGGATCCGCGCGCCCGACCACGTGTGGTGCTGGCTGATGAGATAGGCGAAGAGCCCCATCAGCGAGCCGTTGGTCTGTCCGCGCCACCAGATGTCGATGATGCGCCGCTTGCGATTCAGCGCGAAATCGCCCGGCTTGAGCACGACCAGGTTGTGCTCGAAGGTGGCCAACACGTCGATGGCGCCCATGAACCGCGCCTGCCCCTGGATGTCGCCCGTGGGGGGGCGCTGGATGAGTACGGTGTTGGGGCGCAGCCCCTGCTGCGAGTAGCACTGCATGAAGTCCGCGAGGCCGACGAAGTAGTTGGGGCAGACGAGCACCTCGGGAAACGCGACGATACCCTCCGTCTCGATCTGGCGGCGCAGGTTGGAGCGGCGGTCATCGCGGAAGCGCAGCTGTGCGTCCAGCGTCTCGCCGGGGCGCTCGAGGATCTGTCCAATCGTGTACAGTCCCCGGTGGGTTTCGATCCACGAGCCCACCCGGATGAGCTGCGCATCCTTGGCCGGGTTCTCCGTGAGCGTGACGAGAATGGGGCGCCAGTTCTTCGGATGCGGCTTGGACGACCCGAGGTACAGGAGGTTGTCGCGCGTGCGCTGGAAGATGAAGCCGCGCTTGGCATCGCCGTACGACGTCTCGATGTCGCGGTTTCGGAGGTAGAAGTAGATGATGCCGGTGATGACCAGGGCGATCAGGGCGTAGGTGTCGTTGATCTTGAGCATCGCGATGCCGCAGCCCACCGCGCCCGCCAGCCCGATCACCCAGTGGAAGTAGCGGAACTTGGGCCGGAAGCTCGGGTTGTTGCCCTTGCTCTCGACGAACGCCGAGAGGTTGATCATCCCATACGCGATCAAGAAGAACATGGAGATGACCTCGGCGACCGCGTTCAGATCGCCGGCCCAGATCACCGCGATGGCGAGCAGGAACGTCAGCACCGTGGCGCGACGCGGTTCGTTCGTGGCGCCCGAACCCTTGCCGAAGAACACCATCACGCCCATCAGGCGGTCCTGACCCATGGCCTGCAGGATGCGGGGGGCGCCCAGGAAGCTGCCGAGCGCCGAGCTCAGCGTGGCCGCGAACACGCCGAGCACGATCAGTGGAGCGAAGATGCTCATCTTCTGCAGCGCTTCGAACGGCATGGCGATCATCGCTTCGCGCGCCGTGGTCCCCTCGCCCATCAGCCCCGCGGGCGTGGCACCGGCGGTGAGCACCATCAGGGTCGCGTAGATGGTGAGGGTGAACAGGATCGCGAGTAGCGTGCCCCAGGGGATGACCTTCTGCGGGTTCTTCAGGTCGCCCGACATGTTGGCGCCGGCCGTGATCCCGGTCGCGGCGGGGAAGAAGATGGCGAACGCCGCCCAGAAGCCCACGTTGCTGGTCCAGGCGGGGGCCTCGTGCTCCGCGATTGCCGCGGGGTCGAAGTGCATGATGCCGCCGACGATGAAGCTGACGACCGAGAGCATCAGCACGGCGAGCACGACATACTGCGCCTTGATGGCGACGTCGGCTCCCTTGAAGGTGACGACGAAGACGCCGAACGTGACCACGGTGGAGATGATCTGCTGCGCGTGGAGCGTCGCGAGCAATTGGGGCGTGTTCGGGCCGATCATCAGAAAGACCGGCTGCAGGGTGGTGAAGAGCGCCTCGGTGAAGCCGATCACGTAGAAGGCCACGCCGACCGCGTTCGCGAAGAACAGCGTGATACCGATGCTGCCGCCGAAGTCGGGGCCGAGCACGCGCGAGATCATGAAGTAGACGCCGCCGCCGCGCATGTCGAGGTTCGACACGATGGCGGAGAGGCTGAGCGTGGTCAGCGTGGTGATGAGCTTGGCAAAGGCGAGGATGACGAGCGCCCAGACGAGCCCCGCGTGGCCGACCACGAAGCCCGTGCGCATGAACATGATGACGCCGAGAATCGTCAGCACGCACGGCGTGAACACGCCGCCCATCAAGCCGAAGCGAGCCTGCGCGTCGGCGCTCGGCTCGGGGAGCTCTTGGGAACGGGGACCTTCTGCCTCGGGCTCGGACTGCATTCTGACGTTCGGGATCATGCGGGCGCCAGCGTATCACGGGAGGCTTTTTTTTGCGCGAAGTCGCCCCAAGCGGGTAGTTGAGCTAGGTTGCTCCCGATGGCGCGCTACCCGCTGGAGCCCGTGCGTTCGGTTCGCGATGCGGCGGTCGATTCAGGAGCGCGAGAATTGGCCGTTCAAGCCCAGAGGACCCGCGGCGCCGAACAGGGCGCAATGGCCGCTCGCCGGACCCTCGTCGAGCGCGAGACCGAGCATCGAGCCGTTGGCGACGCGGAGCGGCAGCGCCTCCAAGGCGGCCAGGCTCAGGTCGCGGATCTCGCTGCCGCGGCGACGTGGCTCGAGGGCGCACGTCGCGTCGAGCAGGCGCTCTGCGAGCAGGTGCAGGAGGCCGAGGACCGACTCGAGACGCAGCGCGGCGCGGAAGAAGCGGCTCGTCGTGCACTCGCCCAGCGCCGCGCCGAGGCTCGCGTCGTCGAGCGGCATCGCGACGCGTGGATCGCGGACACCGAGCGGAAGGCGGAGCTCGAGCGCGAAGAGGAAGCGAATGACGCGTGGACCGCCGCCCATGCGCGGCAGGGTCGGGGAAGGCAGTGAGTCGGGTTCTTCCTTCCGTTGCGGTCGCCGTTCTGGCAGCTTCGGGCTGGGCCTGCTCGGCGCAGCAACGCGAATCCGTCGAGTCGCATGGGATCTCGACTCCGCTTGGGGTCGACGCCGGAGCGCCCGCCCCACCAAAATCAACGGTGGCCGAGGCGGCGACCGACCTCGATCTGCTCACGTTCGCCCCGCTCCTGTCGCTGCCCGAGCTCGCCGAGGCGGCCGCCGCGGTGGAGGCCGAGCGCTATTCGAAGGCGGCCCTGCTCGTCGCGGAGGCCATGATCGACAAACCTCCTCTGGCCGGCGATGTGCCGCGCTGGCAGTTCCTTCTGGCCAGGCTGCGCGAGGCGGCGGGGCAGCTGACAGGGGCAGCAGCGTCGTATGATCTTGCGGCGAGCTCACCGTGGCCGTTGACCGGATACGCTCGCCTCGGCGCGGGTCGCGTTCTCGTGAGGGCGGGACGTCACGAGGAAGCGCTGGCACGTCTGAAAGAGGTTCCTCTCGATCAGCCGCTTGCCGCGGAGACGCGACTGCTGCTGGCCGAGGTTGCCGCCAAGACCGGTGACGGCGAGCTCGCGATCGACACCTGGCGCGAACACCTCAACAGCGCGGAGGAGCCCGAGGACGCGGCGATGGTGTCGATGCGGCTGGCCGAGGCGCTGGTGGCCCAGGTCGAGGCGGGCCCGGTTGGGGACGCGGGCCGTCCCGCCGCGAATGCCGGCGCCGCCCCCGCCGATGCCGGCGCCGTTCCCGCGGCCGCGAGCGCCGACCGGCGGCGGGAGTCATTGCTCGAAGCGCTCGATTTGGCCCGCCGAGTGCGTCTTCGCTACGTGCGCGCGGCGGACCTGGGGGTGCGTGCCGCCGGGCTCGAGCAACGGATATTGGGCCTGTTGCCCGAGGTGGACAAGAGAGCGCGGGAGCTGTTGTCCCCCGAAGAGCAGCTCGTCCACATTCGCGGTCTGGAGCAGGCGCATCTGTACACCGAGATGGAGGAAGCCGCCGAGCGGTTGGTGAACAGCCTCCGCAAGAGCGAGCGGTGGGGACTCGTCGGATGTGAGGCGTCGCTGCTTCTCGCCAAGGGGCTCGGTGGCAACCGGACGTACGGCAAGGCAGCCGAGGTTCTGCGCCCCGTGGTCCAGCAGTGCCAGGGTGACGACATGAGCGAGCTGCGACCCCGCGCGCTGTACCTGGCGGGGAAGTACTCCGCTCGCGATGGCCGCCACACGGCGGCCACCAACTACTACGCTCAGCTCGAGAAGGAGTTTCCGGAGCATCGTCTGGCCGACGACGCGAGGCTCAACGCGGCGCTGAGCTACTACTCGCTCGGCGTCGAGGCGCGGTTCACTGAGCTTCTGGCCAGTATGCCGGAGGACTACCCTGGCGGCGACATGATGCTCGACGGTGTGTTCCGCCTCGCGCTGCGTCGGATCGAGAAGCAGGACTGGTCTGGCGCGGCGAGCGTGCTCGATCGGGCCGCCTCGGTCGTTGGGCGCCTCGATTCCGGTCGGGGAATGGATTTCAGCGGACGCGAGCGGTACTGGCGGGCGCGCGCGTGGATCGAAACCGGAGAGAGCGAACGGGGGCTCGACGAGCTCGAGGCGCTGGTCGAAGAGCTCCCCTTTTCGTACTACATGCTGCAAGCCTACACGCAGCTCGAGCGTCTCGAACCCGAGCGCGCAAGGCGGGCGCGACGGGTGGGGGTCGAGCGGAGCGAAGAGCAGCCGTTCCAGATCGAGTTTGCACCGGAGCTCGACACTCCCGGGTTCCGGCGAGCCATGGAATTGATGAGGGTCGGAGAGATCGAGCGGGGGGAGCGGGAGATCGAGGCGCTCGGCGTTGCCCACCGTGGCACGGCGCCAAAGATCCTTTGGGGGATCTCGCTCCTCTACGCCAAGGCGGGCTCGGCGGACCTGTCACATCGGGTGGCGCGGAGCCTGCTTACGGACTGGCTCCAGCGCTGGCCGGCGGGAGACTGGACCCTGGCCTGGACGCTTGCGTATCCTCGCCCGTACCCGACCATCGTCGAGCGGGAGGCGGAAAAGGCGGGCATCGCCGCGCCTCTCGTCTACGGGATCATGCGCGAGGAGTCGGCTTTCGATCCTCAGGCGCAGAGCCCCGCGAACGCGTACGGCCTGATGCAGCTGATCGTGCCGACCGCCAGAAGCTACGGCAAAAAAGCGGGAATACCGTGGACCCCCGCGGCGCTCATGACGCCGCGTACCAACATCGCGCTCGGGTGCCGAGTTCTCGGCGACCTGTCCGAGCGCTTCGCCAAGAACCCGCTGCTGGCCATTCCGGGGTACAACGCTGGACCCGGCCGACCCCAACAATGGGCGAAGAATCGCACGAATGCCGACTTCGACCTTTGGGTGGAGCTCATCCCATTTCGGGAAACAAGGCGGTACACCAAGCGGGTGCTGGCTTCTCGTGCAGCCTACGCCTTCCTGTACGCTCCCCAGGACGCCGAACGATTCATGAGTCTTCCGACCAAGCTGGGATACTGACGGCGACCCTTCCCGAGCCGTGGCGGTGTCGCGTGAGTAAAAAGCGGCAAAGTCGCGCCCATCCGATTGACCGGGAGTCTGAAGCTGATATAGAAAGTTGAAGTCAGGCGGCACGAATGGAAAGGTCGCCTTCGTCCGAATTCGGGTCCGGTGGACCCGAGGGGGTGGGATTTGCGAGCGACGGTCAAGTTGAAGCAGGCGGATCGAGGACAGTGGCGAATCAGTGTGGTCCGTGGGGAAGAGATCACTGCGAGCGTCGTTCGAGACTGGGAGCGCGCCAGCGCACTGACGTGGCGTGCAGTGGCGTTGCTTGCTCACTGGGACACCCTTCGCGAAAGGGAACCTGCCATACGCGGAGAAGGACGCTACGTGGTCGTGGGCGCTGGCTACCCCAGTGAGGATCCACCACTGCCCGGTGGCTACGAAGGCCAGGTTCTCGCGGCATTTCGTTCGTTCGACGCGGCGGTCGTGTTCGCTGACCAGGAACTGTGCTCGGGCAATTCGGACGCAGTGGTGATCGATCGGGTGTTGGGTCGCCGCGTGTTTCCACATGAGAGGGTGGATTCGTCGATCCGCCCATCGACGCTTCCGCCGGACGAAGTCGTCACGATGTGACGCTCCCGCCTCAGCGTTCATCCCCCAAACGCCAAAGAACTCGTGCGGTTGTTGCAGGGCTCGACAATCGTCGGAGCTCGGATACGTACGTCGGTGCCGGGCACCAACGAAAGGGATCGCGACATGGCTGCCGTCAATTCGAGAATGCGAGAGCTATCCACCCCCATGCCGAGCTTCGACCTGCCGGACACGGTCAGTGGCGAGATCGTGTCCAGCGACGGACTTCGTGGTGGCCCGGCCATCGTTGTGGCGTTCATCTGCAACCACTGTCCGTACGTGATTCACGTCCAGGCCGAGCTCGTCAAGCTGGGCCGCGATCTCAAGGCGCTCGGCGTACCGATGGTGGCCATCAGCTCCAACGATGCGACCACCTACCCCCAGGACGGTCCCGACAAGATGGCCGAGCTCGCGCGTTTGCTGGGTTTCGAGTTTCCTTACTTGTACGACGAGTCCCAGGACGTGGCGCGGGCATTCCAGGCCGCATGCACGCCGGACTTTTTCGTCTTCGACGCCGACCAGCGGCTTCGCTACCGTGGTCAACTGGACGAGAGTCGTCCGGGCAACGGCAAACCCGTGACGGGCAGCGACCTGAGAGCTGCGATCGAAGCGCTGCTGTCGGGAAGAGCTCCTGCCGGGGAGCAGAAGCCGAGCATCGGCTGTAGCCTCAAGTGGAAGAGTGGCCAGGCGCCCGACTGGGCGTGAGCGCGTCGAGGACGTCCTTCGCGGTCGCAGCGACCCGGATCAGCGCGCGGTGGTCGGGGGAGAGGAACCCTTCGGCTGCCGCGTGGTCGAGCATCGCCAGCAGCGGCTCGAAGAACGACGCCGAGTTGAGCAGACCCACCGGCTTGGTGTGAAAACCGAGTTGCGCCCAGGTAGTCACCTCGAACAGCTCCTCGAGCGTTCCGTATCCACCAGGCAGCGCGATGAAGGCGTCACCCAGCTCGGCCATGGTTGCCTTGCGCGCGTGCATGTCGGCGACGACGCGCGTTGCCGTTAGGTCCGGGTGCATCAGCTCGCGGGTGGCGAGAGCCTCCGGAATGACGCCGGTGACCCGGCCGCCGGCTTCGAGCGTGCTCGTCGCCAGGATCCCCATCAGGCCCACGCTGCCGGCACCGTAGACGAGCTCGATATTGCGCGCGGCGAGCTCCCTGCCCAGCGCGCGCGCCGCCTGCGCATGGCGCGCGTCCAGTCCAGTGTGGGACCCACAGAATACGCATGCCCGCTTCACGCGAGAGCTTATGCCACAGCTTCGAGCCGAGCGTGGTAGAACCTGGGATACCATGTCACCCGCGGACGACGGTGAGGAGCTGGTCGGTGCCGTGCTCCGGCAGCGCTGGCGGATCCAGCGGCGGATAGGGTCTGGAGGGCTAGGGCTGGTGTACGAGGTCGAGGACCTTCGTCAACCTGCTCGCTACGCGGTCAAGCTTCTGCGCCAGGAGTTCTGCGAGGAAGCGGCGGTAGTCGAGCGCTTCCTGGAGGAGGCACAGACGGCGGGTCGGGTCGATCATCCGGGGATCCCGCGAGTGATGGAATGTGATCGAGCCGAGGACGGCACGCCCTACATCGTGATGGAGTTGTTCGAGGGGCATCCCCTGAGCGACGCGATGAACCGCGGTCGCCTGCCGGTCCGGACCGCGGCTCAGATCACGACGGGTATTCTCGACACGCTCGCTGCCGCTCACGCGGCGGGGGTCGTGCACCGCGATCTGAAGCCTGACAACGTCTTTCTCGTGGGCCCCGCCGGCGATGCCGGGGTCAAGTTGCTCGATTTCGGTTTGGCCCGAGTGATGGAGGCGGCGGGGGGACCCTCTCGCAAGACGCGAACCGGCATGATGCTCGGAACACCCGGCTACATGAGCCCCGAACAGGTAAAGAACGCCAAGGATGCGGGCGTGCCGGCGGACTTGTGGAGCGTCGGCGTGATCCTGTACGAGATGCTCACTGGGGTACGTGCTTTTGCGGCGGGCAACGAGTTCGAGAGGATGACCAAGGTGCTGACCGAGCGCCCGACACCGATCCAGGACGTGGCGCCGCAGTACTCGCACTGGGCGCCGTTTTTCGCGGGGGCGCTCGCGTTCGATCCGAGCGCACGGTTCCAGACCGCCCGGGACATGAAGGTCGCCCTGGCCGAAATCGCGCAGGGTGCGGCGATGTCGCAGCCCCCGCCGGCTCTCTCCGGTACCCCGACGGGTCCGTCGCGTCTGGTCGAAGTGGAAGCAGCGCGCGTTTCGGCTGCGAACGAACCGAACCGTGTCGGGGGTGGTCCTTTCGGCGGAGTGGCAACGGCGGTGTCGGCCGGGGCTGCTTCGGTTTCCAACAGTGAAGGTCCGCCCGTCAGCGACGCGGTCACGGTGGTGAAGCTGCCCGCGCGCGGCGTACCGATGTGGCTGACCGTGTCATTGGCCGTTGCGGCGCTGTGTCTTGGCCTGCTCGTGGGGCTGATGCTGGGAAACCGATGAGACGGCGCGCGTTTCTGACCGTGACCGGGGGCACTCTGCTGGCGCCGTGGGCTGAGGCAGATGCGCCCCCGCCCGCCGTCGTCGACCTGCACGTCGACCTATCGTACCAGCTGAACTACGAGGGAAAGGGCATTGACCGAGCTTCCGGCAATCTGCTCGCGGACGAGCTGACGGCCTCCGGGTACGTGGGCCTGGTGTTGCCCCTCTACATTCCGCACGACGTCTCGAAGGACGGCCCACGGGCGTCGGATCTGGAGCAGTCGTACCGTCGATTGATCGGGGAGCTTCGGCAGCGACCGCCGTTTGCCACCCCTGGTACCGTTCGGGGGGCTCGGCCGGTGCAAACGTGGCTCTCCTTCGAGGGCGCGGCTCCTCTTGCCGGTGCGTCGGTGCGGCAGGTTGCGTCGTGGGTCGCCCGCGGCGTGAGGCTCTTCGGCTTGGTTCACATGTACGACAACGCGGTGGCGTCTTCCTCGGGTCGGACTGCCGCATTTCGATCGGTGCCCCAGGGGCTAACGGATGCCGGCCGCGACCTGGTGGAAAGAGTGCACCAGATGGGCGGAGTGGTCGACGTGTCCCACGCGTCGGATGCGACCGTGGACGACGTGCTCGAAATGGCGCGATCGGCAGGGTCGCCCGTCGTTGCCACTCATTCGAACGCGCGCGCTCTGGCTCGGCACTCGCGCAATCTCGACGACCAACGGCTCCGGGCGATCGGTGAGTCGGGGGGCGTCGTCGGGGTCAACTTCCATGGACCCTATCTGGTGACCGGTCGACGCGCCCAGATGAGCGACGTGGTGCGCCACATTCAGCACATGGTCAACGTCGCCGGCGTCGAACATGTGGCAATTGGCAGCGACTTCGAGGGCGGCATCCAAGAGCCGCCGGGGCTCGAGGACGTGAGAGGGCTGCCGCGGCTCGCGGCTCTGTTGCGGGCGCAGGGGCTGCCTCGCGAGGTCATCGAGCGCGTCTTTGCCAAGAACGCATTGCGGGTGCTGGCGGGCCGGTAGGTGATGAGCGGGTGCGCGCCGGTCCTTGGTGCAGTTTCCGGTTTCGGCGGTCTGGGGTGGATGATATTTCGGGAGCATCGTCTCTTGCGTGAGGACCTCGCCGATGACGGAGCTGCAAACTCGATGTCTCGATGCCTTTCCCGAATGGTTGCGTGAGCTGGCACAGGACGCTCGAGGGCTTGCCGCGTTGGTCGAGAACACGGCCTTGCCGGACCCCGCCCGGCGTCAGTGCACCGTGGCGCTGAACTACCTCTTCAAGTCGCTCGACTTGATTCCCGACGGGATTGAGGATCTGGGGTTCATCGACGATGCATTCGTATTCCGGGTCGCAGCGGCGGGCGCGCTGGAGAGCAATACGGCTGCGCGGGAAGTCGATTTTGCGGGCACGCTTTCCCGCCTTGCCAAGCAGAACGAGTTGGTTCGGGAGTTCATGGACGAGGACTACGGACGACTCGCCGTGTACGTTCGAGGTCTCGAGTCGATGGTCGTGCGCGGGCGCAGCGTCGACGACGTACTCGACAACGACGAAGCTCGTGCAGAGCTGCTCCGTGAAGTGCAGGGTTGGGCAGAGGGCTATCTTGCCCCCGCCTTTGCGCGCGACGAGAAGAATCTCGTCAAGCTACGGTCGTTTCTGGGCGCCAAGCTTCCCACGTAGTCACTTCCATCGCTCGACCAGCGGGGGTAGGACCGTCGCGCTCATCTGTGCGAGGTGGGCGATGTGGTCACCCTTTCCGTTCCCTTCGCATCCGTACACGTAAAGGTTCCCACTCCGCGCTTCGCTCGTGACGCGGAGCCAGCGGCGCTCTCCCGTTGGGAATGCGTTCCGTGCGACCAGGAGCTCGACCGGTTGTGGTGACGCCTCGTCCGGGTCGACTTTCTCTCGGGGCACGGAAAGAGTCGCGAGGAGGGCGTTGGCCGTCTGGGTCGTGTTCGGATAACCCTGCGTCTGGATGGAGGAATGGGTCAGTACCATCAGCGTTTCTCCGGCGATGGCGCGCCTCCCGAAGCGCACGAACGGCGCCAGGCTGATCGGGTGGACTTTGGTCTTCGACCCGGTGGCGAAGCTGCCGTGCAAACTGTCCATCATCAGTACCGCGTCCACTCGGTCGAGACGGCTGCGGCTGTTCAAGATGAAGTAGAGGGCCCCGTATCCGGCGGACCACGACGAGAGTGCGACCCGCCGGAGTCGTGGTGATCGGAGGCCGAGATCGGCGGCGCGCTCCTCGATTCGATCGAGCATCAGATCGAAGGCCCCCGGGTTGCGGAGCGGCTTGGAATAGCTTCCCGAACCGTCGCCGAGGTTGATGATCAGCACGAGCGCGTTCAGGTGCGCCGCGGCCACGCTCTGCTCGATGAGCTCGGTGTTGCCATGGTAGTGGATGAGGACATCGAAGCGACCGTCCTCGGAGGCGAAATCCGGTGGGGCATAGAGCACGCCGCGACCCATGGAGACCCGGCCGCCGCGCTTCATCTTGATGTCGGCCCGATCTGCGCTGACCGACGCTACGGGGGCCGCGGATGCGCTGGCCACCGGAGTGGGGCGGGGTCGAGCACGCGGCCTAGCCAGAGGTTTCGTCACCTCCGACACGCTCCAAGTGAATGCGGCGGTGATCGCCATTGCAGCCAGAACCACGGCGCCAACCCAGGCGAGCGCCGGACCAGGCAGCTTGCGGGCCCCATCGCGCGCGGCCAGCTTCGACACGCCGCGAAGAGCTCCGAAGACGGCGAGTGTTGCCACGCCGGTGCCGGCGAAGACTCCCAGGACGAGCCGCCACGTACCTCCTGCGAAGGCCATGGTCGCCAGGAGTACGAAGGTGAGTCCGACAACGAACGACACCAGGGCTTGCCGCACGGTCCGACGAGCGTCGGCCAAGGCGGGCGGGAGCAACGAAAGACGGCGTGCAACCTGCCCTACCTCGAGCAGAGTCGTTCTTGTCTGCCGCACTCCCGCGAACAGTGATTCCCGGGGGGATGGATCCGGCGGTTCCGATGCGCGATCCGCGAAGGCCTTCGTGGCGGGGCCGACGACCTTGGCCGCTCGATCGGGCGAAGCTTCGACCGGGAGTTGAGCGGGACGTCCTTGGGTCTCTTCGCCGTCCCCGTCGAGCTCGTCCCAGCCGCCAGTTCCCGATTCACCGTTGGTGGACCGCCCGTTGCCGGTGGGATCGTCGCTGCTGCCGGTCATTTCCCCAAACTCATCCTATCGCGGTGTTGCCGGAACCAGAAAGGGATTGTGTGCGAACGGCCTTCCTCCCTCCGCTCACCGCGGCCCTCAAGGCAGCTGGGGCTGACCGCAAACAGCCACCCCCCCAGCTTGGCGAATCGCCGTGCGCTCTTCGGAAGGGACCCAGAGCACCGATCAGGTTGCCAACCGCAGCGGAGCCGCTGAAAGCGCGCCCAGCACGAGGCGAGGGGGCGCTTTCAGCGGCTCCTGGGTGGCACCTGCTCCCCGATCGGTGACCCAAATGAGCGAGCGCGATGGTCGAGCACTTCGACAATCGCGCGAGTTCATTGGACTCTGGGGCTGGGGCTCGCACAAAAGAGCACCAGGCCCCGACGCCCAGGCGTTGGGGGAGGGCTTGGCAAAGACCCCTCGGAAACAACAGGAATGTGTCGCGCAGAGGTGTGGCCGAGAGCCTCGGGGCCTGCCCTCGCCCCGTCAGGGGCGGGCCCAGAGGCGTTCGAGGATCACGATCGGTCGTCTAGATCGTCTATTTGTCGCAGCAAACAAACTGCTTGTTGCTCTCTAGCCGCGGCAGACAACCCGCGTTTACTTCGAGATCCGCTCGATGACGAGGGGACCGAGCTGGGGGCGACCCGGACCGATGGCGAATGCACGCCGAACTCGTTCGATGTGGGGTCGGGCGCGAGCGGCGCCGTCTACCAGGAGCCACGCCAGCGGATCGCCCCGTGACACCTTCGTGCCGGGTTTGGCCGCCAGTTGGATACCGACGCGGTGGTCGACGCTCTGGTCAGCGCGCGTGCGCCCGGCGCCCATGGCGACGGCAGTCAAGCCCAGCTCCAGAGCGTCGATGCGCTGCACGAACCCGCTCCGGACGGCCGCGATCGCCACGCGCCTGCTCGCCCGAGGTAGTCGCGAGGGGTCGTCGACGACCCGGGGATCACCGCCATGCGCCTCGACCATGCGACAAAATACGTCGAGTGCGCTGCCGTCAGCGAGAGCGTGCTCCAGTTGCCGCCGAGCGTCTCGGCGACTCTTCGTGACGGCACCTAGCCGGAGCATCTCCGCTCCCAGTGCCAGGGTCAGCTCGCGGGTATCGGCGGGGCCCGCGCCCTGCAGCACCTCGATGGCCTCCTGCGTCTCGTTCGCGTTGCCGATTGCCCACCCAATCGGGCTGGACATGTCGGTCAGTAGCGCGACCGCCCTCGTGCCCGCCCGCCTGCTGACCCGAACCAGACTTCGAGCGAGCTCGCGTGCCGCGGCGGCGTCTTTCATGAACGCCCCCCGCCCGACTTTGACATCGAGCACCAGCGAGTCGAGCCCCGCGGCGAGCTTCTTGGACAGGATGCTGGCGACGATGAGCGGGATGCATTCCACCGTGCCGGTGACGTCACGCAGCGCGTAGATGCGCCGATCTGCCGGAGCGATCCGCGATGTCTGGCCGATCAGCGAGCACCCGATTCGACGGACCGTCCGCTCGAAGGCTCTGGCGCTGAGCCGTACATCGTATCCCGGGATCGCTTCGAGCTTGTCGAGCGTTCCGCCGGTGTGGCCGAGACCACGTCCGGAAATCATGGGCACCGCCAGCCCGCACGCAGCAACAGCAGGCGCGAGACAGATGCTGATCTTGTCGCCTACGCCTCCCGTCGAGTGCTTGTCCACCTTCGGCCGCGTGACGCTCGGTAGAGTGAGGATCTCTCCCGAGTGCAACATCGCTTCGGTCAACGCGATGGTTTCCGTCTCGTCGAGCCCGCGCAGGACGGCCGCCATGAGCCAGGCGCTCATCTGGTAGTCGGCAACGCTGCCGTCGAGGAATCCATCGACGAATGCGCGGATTTCCGCGGCCGTCAACCGGCCGTTGTCTCGCTTCTTGCGGATGAGCTCGACTGGATTCACGAGGGTGGCCATTGTGTCACAGCATCGTCCACGGCAGTCAAGCTCAGGGTCCGTCATCGCTTTTCGCCGTGTCCGGGAACGGCTATAGGAACATCCAGATATGGCACGTGCTCTCGGTAGGCCTGCGGGGCGCTTCACCCAGCACCGCCGGCTCGACGTGTTGAAAGAGATTCTCGCACGGAATCCCAGGGGGCTCTCGCTCTACGAGATGGCGGAGCGGCTCAACGTGACACCGCGAACGATGCGGCGCTACCTGAACGAGTTCCGCCACGATTTCGACCTCGAGCAGTTGCCGACGGGGGGTGGCGGAGTGCATCTGTGGAGGATCCGGGCTGGCGAGATCCCGCGCAAAGTGGAGCTGCGACGCACCCAGGCCTATGCGTTCATCGCGGCCCGTCGGGTATTCGAGCCGATGCGGGGCTCCGCTCTGTTCGACGAGGTCGACATGGCGGTCAAGAAGCTGATCAGCTTTGCGCAGCGGCCGGGACGCGGGCCCAATGCGGGGCCTCCTGCCGACGCGCGCCTCGAGCAGCGGTTTGCGTATCTGCCCCACGTGCCGAAGAACTACGCGCAGAAGACCGAGGAGCTCGATGACCTGTTTCAGTGTGTCGCCGATCTCAAACCACTGGTGCTGCTGTATCGAAGTGCGGGAAAGCACGAGGAGGAACGCATCACGATCCATCCCTACGCGATGGTCCTGCACCGTGATTCGGTCTACTGCGTAGGGTATCACCTCGATCGACGCGAGATCCGCACCTTCGTCCTGGATCGCATGCGAGACACGCAACCCCAGGTGACCGAGCGATTCAGGGTGCCCGCCTCGTTCGACATCGAGGACTACTTCCAGGGCGAGTTCGGCATCTGGCGCACGAGGGAGAAGCGGAAGGTAGTCGTCGACTTCGACGCGCATGCAGCCGAATACGTGAAGATGCGCAAAGTGCATCCTTCACAGAAGCTGGCCAACCTGGTGGGTGGGGGTGTGCGACTGACCATGACGGTGGGCAACCTGAACCAGGTGACGAGCTGGGTGCTCGAGTGGGGGCCCCACGCCATCGTTCGTGAACCGGAGGAGCTGGTGGGGCGAGTGAGGGCCGAGCTGGAGGGCGCGCTCGCGAACTACCAGGAGGCGCCCACCGGGCGACGGCGCAGGCAAAGCCCGTCGCGCGGGTCGTCCAAGCGATAGCTTGCACAGCCTGCTTCACGCCTTCGAACCCAAGCCCGATCGGTTGGACGATGTGCCTCGTCCAGAGGACGGGCTCTTCATCGAGGCGCGGGGGTTCGACGGCGTGGAGGTGGTGACGATCCTCCCGCTGCGAAAGCGTTCACCCTTCCCCGAGCATCTTCTCGAGCGATTCGCCCATCTTGGGCCCCTTGTCGGCGTGGTGGTGGATGATCTTCCACACCCCATCGATCCGCTGCAGCACGTTGGTGCAGGCGAGGTCCTCGCCACCCCAAGCGGGGGACGCCGTGAAGATGCAGGTCGTGTACGCGATGTCGCCGTACACGTGGGCCTCGAGGTCACGGATGCTGCTGCCGCCGCGGTCCGCGCGCCCAAACCCAGCGAACACCTCCCAGGTGGACCACAGCTCGTCCCAGCCGATTGCCCAGCCGCCGTTCGGATGCCCACCCGTCACGCGGTCGTTGTGGTGCCAGGCCTCGCTCATCGCGGCGGGTCCCCTGCCGCTGACGATATGCTCGATCGCGTCATAGAAACGCCTGGTAGCTTCCTTGACCTCATTCTCTGCATTTGCCATCCGTTCTTCCCTTCACCTCTATCGTGCCCAGCCGGACCCGCTTCGTCCCTCGACGACGTGTACTCGTCCCGCTCGATCATGTGCTTTCGCGATGCGCAGTATTTGGAGCTTCGTGAGTTGACTCAAGGTCGAGATGGCCACGGCCTCGATGCCGAGGGCTGGGAGTGCCTCGATGACCTGGGCCAGGCCATCCTGACCCTCGTCGCGCATGGGCTTCAGGCTCCCCAGGTCCATCACCATGTCTCGCGTTCTCCGATCTTGCCGGCAGGCGCGCTTGACGCTCTCGCCGAACCGCGATGCAACCTCCACGCTCCAGAACCCCCAACCCTTCACCTGGACGGCGCCGGTGGCTTCATCGACTTCAACCACGAACCCCCCTTTCTCGTCGCCGACTTCGACTCTCGCTTCGTTCGAAACGGTTTCCACGTGCTCGATCAGACTCATCGTTGACACGGTCCCAGTTGAGGGGCCTTGTGTTGTGTAGAGGAAGTCGTAGCCAAGGGGCAGTCCGACAGGTTGAGGGCAGGACCAGAGTGTAGCCTGCCGTCCCGCCCCGCGGTAGGCCCCTCGTGCATCGCGTGGCCAGAGGCAATGCCCGACAATGAGAAAGGGTACCGCGGGTCAGACGAATGGATCACGGCGATAGAGCGCCGCCCTCACCCAATGGGGGTGGCATTTCTGGCCCCTCGAGCCAATCGACGCGCGGCAGCAGAGAAGTCCGAGTCGAGTGAGGCGGGTCGAAGGGGTGTGGATCAATGCACCCGCTGGCCAGGCTTTGCCCCCGGGTCCAGTGCCAACAGGTAGATCTCGTTCCCGCCGGGGCCGGCTGCGCACACCATGCCCTCGCTGGTGCCAAACTTCATCTTTCTTGGTGCCAGATTGGCCGCCACGACGACCAGGCGTCCGATCAGCTCGTCGGGCCGATAGGCACTCTTGATTCCGGCGAAGAGCGTGCGGCGCGTGCCGCCCCCCAGGCTCACCGTCAGCTTGAGCAGCTTTTTGGCTTCCTTCACGTCCTCCGCCTTGACGATGCGGGCCACCCGCAGGTCGACCTTGGCGAAGTCGTCGATGGTGCACTGCGGCGTCAGCGGCTCAGCCGCCAGCGCGTCGCCGTCGTCCTCGATGTCGAGCTCCGGCTCTTCGACCTCGACCGTGCTGGCGGAGATCATCGCTCGTACTTTCTTGGGATCGACGCGTTGCATCAGGTGCTTGAAGACGCCGACTGAGGTCCCGACGAGTGGACTTGCCGATTGATCCCAGTTGGACACGGGATCCCCCAGAAGCTCGCCGCTCTGGCGCGCCAGCTCGGGCAGCACGGGAGCGAGATACACGACGAGCTGGCGATAGAGATTGAGCGCGACGGTGCACACGTCCTGCATGTGCTGCGCCTGGCTTGGGTCCTTCTTGAGGGTCCAAGGCTGCATCCGATCCACGAACTCGTTCGCCCTGTCGGCGAGCGCCATGACGTGTCGCATCGCTCGGGCGAAGTCACAACTCTCGTAAGCCTGGGCGATCTCGTCGCCCTTGGCCGCCGCGGCAGCGAACAGCCCTTCGTCATCGGGATAGCTCGGGCTCAATCCGACGTCCTGCACGAAGCGCGCGCTGCGGCTCGCCAGGTTCACGACTTTGCCCACCAGGTGGGAATTGACTCGATCGGCGAACTCGTCGAGGTTCAAGTCGATGTCCTCGACGCGAGCGGTCAGCTTGCTGGCGTAGTAGTATCGCAGGTAGGCTGGGTCGAGGTGGTCGAGGTACGTTCGCGCCATCACGAACGTGCCCGTTCGCTTGCTCATCTTTTCGCCGTTCACGGTCAGAAATCCGTGGATTTGCACGCGGGTGGGCAAGTTGACACCCGAGACCTGAAGCACGCTCGGCCAGAACAGCGTGTGGAAGTAGGTGATGTCCTTGCCGATGAAGTGCCAAATCTCCGTGTCGGGGTTTCGCCACCAGTCGTCGAAGGACTCCCCCACCCGGTCGCACCAGTCTCGGGTCGAGGCGATGTACCCGATCGGTGCGTCCCACCAGACGTAGAAGTAGTTGCCCGGCGAGTCCGGGATCTCGAACCCGAAATAGGGAGCGGGTCGCGAGATGTCCCACGCGCGCAGCGGCTCGAATCCGTCGCCATCGGCCCTCGGTTTCTCTAGAAAGTGCCCCTTGAGGTAGTTGGCGATCTCTGGCTGAAGGTGCCGTCCGCTTTGGGTCCACCCGACGAGAAACTCTCGGTTCTTCTGCAGGTCCACGAAGAGGTGCGGGGCCGA
>Ga0316576_10000542_pt1 | contig 17726 bp, 13 predicted proteins | sample S0NA_FD_203075 | JGI IMG/M metagenome (GOLD analysis project Ga0316576, IMG submission 203075) | Rhizosphere microbial communities from salt marsh grasses in Alabama, United States - S0-2_050615r3r5 | ecosystem: Host-associated > Plants > Roots > Rhizosphere | place: USA: Alabama | collected... | reverse complement strand
GCTCCCCGAGGAGCGGTTCGTCGTCGACGACCGGGACGGGTGAGCCGCCCTCCGCCGTCCCTCGCGATTCGGGTGGCGGCCCGGACGCGAACCGGGTGGCGGCGGCGATCATCGCCGGAGTCCGGCCCGGGCTCACGGCGCCGGCGGTCGGGCTGCGTCCGTTCCCGCTCTCTCCCGGCGGCGATCAGGACGCCGAGGCGGAGAACCTGGCCACGACCGATCCGCCGCCGATCAGCCGCAGCTCGTCGCCGTCCACGGCGTACTCGTCGGCCGCGCCGAGCACGGCCAGGAACGCCTGCTCTTGATCCATGATCGGCTGGTCGCAGGCCATCTTCGTGACCCCGATCCCCGGGGGAACGCTCAGGTCGCCGTCGCTCCAGGTGGCGGGACCGCTGTAGGTGTTGCATCCTGCCGATCCGGAGACCGCGTCGTCGGCGAAGCTGATCGTCACCTGAGTGCCGGCCAGCGCGGGAGATCCGTTCAGTTCGGTGAGAAGCCACATCCGGCCGCTCGGGTCGCCGGCATCGCTCCCACACGCCGCGGCGCCGAAGGCCAGCAGGGCCAGTCCGGCGAACACGAGAGCCGACCTCCTCGCGACACGTCGATCGTCGTGCCCGGACCCCATAGCCTCTCCTCGTTGGTGAACGCGGTGAGTGTATTCCCGCCTCGGGGGAGGCCTCGCTGCGGAACCGACTTTTCCCGGCCGGCGCGGGACGCCCCCTACTCGGCTGGAGGCGGCCCGGCGTCCTCCAGGCTGCTGAGGAAATCCTCCTGGACCGCCCTCATCGCCCGCATGAACCCCTCGGGGTCCTCGTCGCGGATCTTCTCGACGACCGTCGCCGCCATGCTCTCTCCGACCTTGTTCCGTTCCCTGATCCAGCGGGTTCGGCGGAGTTCCTCGCTCTCGAGAGCGGCGACGATCTTCGCCCGGCGGTCGGCGTCGGCGCCGAGGCCGAGCAGCGCGTTGAAGAACGGGACCAGGTCGCCCCGGTAGTCGTGGCCGTCGGCGTCGAAGACGCCCGGTACCACCCGTGCGGCGTTCTTGGTGTCGATCAGTCCCTGCACGAAGGACGTCACCGGCATCCATCGCTGGGACCGGGGAACCGAAGGTGGCCGGTTGTCGGGATCGCCGAGCCACTCGGGCGCCTGGACGGCGACGCTCGCCCCGAAGTAGGCCACGCCGTCGTTGTAATGGGTGATCATGACGTAGCGGATCGACCCGCGCTCCTCGGGGGGCAGCTCCTCCCATTCGCCGATGTCGTTGAACACCCCGATCAGCGCCGGATCGACGTCGGGCCGGCTGTCCCGAAGGACCTGCTCCTTCCATTTGCTCTGGTTGGGCGTGCCGATCCAGACGGCGAAATCGATGCCGGCGTCGATGAGACCCCGGGTCCCCCGATCCATGAAGGCGTCCTGACTCGACCATGCGCCGAGGCTCTCGCCGAACAGGACGACCCGGGGCCGCTTCTCCGGGGGACGCTCGTCGAGTTTCGCCTTGATGGCGTCGATCAGCATCCGCACCTGTTTGCGTCCCTCGGCCACCCGATCGAGGGAGATCGGCGAGGGACGCGCCGCGTACTGCATCGCCACGTTGGCGCAGTCGCCGAGCGTCAGCAGCTCCAGGGCCCCGGCGGCGGCGTAATTGGCGTATCCGGTCCCGGTGGGGGTGGTGATCATGAGCCACGCTCGGTCGAACGCCCCGGTGCGCTCGAGTTCGGCGACGGCCAGAGCCACCCGCTCTTCGGTCGTCGGGGCGCTCCCGAGACCGACGTACACCCGGATGGGATCGGCGGCGGCGCTCTCTCCGAGGACGTGCTCGATGATCTCGGGCGTGCGCCGGGTCCAGACGAACCGCCTGCCCATCTTGGCGAGCGTTCGGAAATCGACCAGGCTCCCCGGCCCCCCGCTCACCGCCGGGTCGAGCGGCCGGACGTCGACGGCCGGTTCGACGGCGAACTCCTTGCCCTCCACGACCCCGAACGCCTTCCGGGCGGCGGCGCGCAGGCCCAGCAGGATGAGCCCGAGCGAGGCGGCGTGGCCGACGGGCCGCCAGACGGTGTCGCTTCCCGGCAGGATGCGGGCCACCCCGCCGGCGACCCTGTCGGCGATCCCGCCCTCCAGGGTTCCCAGCAGCCAGGAGCCGGCGGCGACGCCGGCTCCCATCCCGACCGCCTTGACCCCGGTGATCTCCGAAGGCTCGAGACCCTGTTCCTCGAGGACGACCTCATTCCGGCGCCGATGCCACTCCCGCTGGGCGGCGGTGAGGCCGGTCACTGCGACGGCGGCGACCGTCGGCTTCCAGCCGGGCCTGAGCCCGGCGCCGTGCTGGATACCGCCCATCACGGCCCCGGCCGTCCCGGTGATCGCCGCCGACTGCCCGAGGGTGCGGCCCGTCGCTCGTGAGAGTTTCTCGCCGGGCTGCTGCCGGAGGAGACGCTGGGCGGCCAGGCCGCCGGCGACGGCGAGCAGGTCGAGGCCGATGGTCGCACGGCTCCAGCGGGCGGCACCCGGTTCTCCGCCGCTGCGCCGGCGGACGGCGAGGAGTGCGGCCGACTGGATCGACTCCTGGAAGCCGGCGGCGATCGCATGGCTGATCGAGAAGCTCAGTCCGGTGACCAGCGCCTGGTCGAGGTTGCTCCGCGTCATGAACGTCCGCTGGAACGTGTAGGGGGCGGCGACGGACGCCACTGCGGTCCCGGTGGCGCTCGATCGGCGCCCCATGAGGCGGGCGAGGTCTCCTGCGGTCATCGGATTGCTCCCTGTCGTCGGGGGACTGGCTCACATTACCGGGGCCGCATCCTCGGGAACCGGCGAGGCGCCGGCACGCCGATCGGGTGGCGGACATCCACCAGGGCGTCCTGGTACGGTTTCGGGCGAGTCGGCTGCGATGAGAGGAGCCCGGATCGTGTGCTGTCTGGTGACCGTGCTCGTGCTGGCGGGTCCCCGCCTCGCGATCGTGCTGTGGTGGCTGGTGGCGATGGACCGATGGAAGTCGGCCTTCGACACGTTCTGGTGGCCTTTCCTGGGGTTCCTGTTCCTGCCCTGGACGACCCTGGCGTACGTCCTCGTGGCACCCACCGGCAGGGTCGTCGGATTGCTGGACTGGTTCGTGCTGGCGGTGGCCCTCGCCGGGGACATCGGCTCCTACACGGGCGGGGCGTGGGGCAACCGGGAGCGGCTACCCCGGTACCGGGCGGACGGGAATTGGCGCTACGGCGCGTGACGCGGCCGGGCCCGTGACCGGAGCGGCCGTCCGGCGGCGCCGGGGGCTGCGCGGCCTTCCCGGGGTTCGCTCCCCGTCGTTGATGGGTGTGCGTGGTTTGGTCCTATGATCCGCACCTGCGAACGGCACAGGAGGGGCCGATGCCGGGGAGAGAAGGAGATCCGGACACCGGTCCCGCCGCCGGCCCATCGCCGGCCGGCGCCGACCCCGACGATCGTTCGGCCGGTAGCCGGGACGAGCGGCACGTCGATGCGCGGCCGGAAGCACCGCCTCGGGTTCTGCCGACGCGCCGCCGGCGGGTCGCCTCGATCCTGAGCGGGACCTTCGTGGTGCTAGTGGGGATCTCCACCGTGCTCGCCGCGACGTCCGTGTGGCTCCACGGAACGTTGCTCGACTCCGAGCGCTTCACGGACACGATCGAGGATCTCGTTTCCGACCCGGCGATCACCGATCCGATGGCCGCCTACCTCACCGACCGGGCGTTCGAGGCATTGGACGTCGAAGCCAGGGTGGAACAGACCCTGGGCGCCGCCGACACCTTCATCGAAGAGCAGATCCTCGCCCTTCTCGACCTCGGCCCGCGGATCGAGGAGCGGCTCCGGCAGATCGACCGCCCGCGATTCGCCGACCTCGCTGCTCCGCTGGTGGAGTCGACCCGCGACTCCGTCGAGCGCGCCGTCGGTGGGTTCCTCCGATCGGAGGAGTTCCAAACCCGGTTCCCGGCCCTGGTGTTCCGGACGCACGAGATGGCCGTCGCCTTGCTGCGGGGCGACTACGACGGGTTGCCGAGCGTCGTCGTCTCCACCGACACCGTCGCTCTCGACCTGACCCCGCTCGTCGCCAGGACGATCCAGCGCCTCGTCGAGGGCGGCGTCGGGATCATCGGGTTCGATCCGCCGGCGTCGTTCTCCGAGCCGGTCGAGACGCCCGAGCTCGCCCGGGGGTGGCTCGACGACACACTCGGCTGGGAGGTGGCGCCCGGGTTCGCCCAGATCACGATCATGAGCGCCGATCGCCTCGAGCAGGCGCAGTGGTTCGTCCGGGTCTTCGACCGGCTCGTGTGGCTCCTCGTCGGCATGGCCGCCGTGCTGGCGGCCTTCGCGATCGGGACGGCAACCCGGAAATGGAGGGCGCTCGTCCAGGTGTCGTTGACGGTCGCGGCGGCCATCCTGCTCACGACCGTCGTGGTGCGCCGCCTCGAGGAGGCGGTCGTCGCATCCTTCGCCGATCCCGAAGGCCGGGAAGCGGCCCGGGTGGTCATCACCACCGCCCTCTCCAGTCTGCGGGTGCTCGGCATCGTCGTCGCCGTCGGCGCCCTGGTCGTCGGCGCTGTGGCGTTCGGCGTGTCGCGCGGCCGACGCACCGTCCCGGCCGGATCGGTGGTTTCTCCGCCGGGGGACCGAGCGACCTCCGTGGAGCGGTTCGTGACCTCTCACTACGACGGGCTGAGGGTCGCCGGCGGCGGAGCGGCGCTCGTCGCCCTGGTGTTCACCGGGCTCGCGCTCGCCTGGGTGATCTTCCTCGCTGCGGTCCTCACCGCCTATCTCAGCGTGCTGGCGATCCTCAACCGCCGCGAACCGACCGAGGCGGCGGCCGGCCGAGCCGCCGTCGGGGGGTGAGCCGGGGTCACCCGCCTTTTCTCCCGGTGCGGCCCCGGGCGGTCCACCAGGCCCAGGCGAGCGCTCCGAGTGGGATGACGATCACCCAACTCAGCAAGCGGTAGATGATCGCCGCCGCCGCCACCCGGCCGGCGGGGACTCCGGTGGCCGCCGCGGTCAGCAGCGTGATGTACGCCGCCTCGGCCACCCCCAGCCCGGACGGGGTGATCGGGATCGACGTGAGTAGCTGCACCAGCGCGAAGGCGGCGAACACGGCGATCCAGTCGAGTTGCCCGGAGGTGATGCCGGTGGCTCGGACCGACGCCAGGAGGACGGCGAACAGGGCAGCCTGTCCCAACGCCGCCGACCCCGCGGCGAGGTGGGTTCGGCTGCGGACGACGTCCCCGGTGTGCTCCCGGAAATGGGCGGCGCGTTCGGCGAGGTCGGCGGCGAGGGTCTCCGGCGTCGAGATGCGGAACCAACCGGCCACCCGCCGGGCCGCGGCGCCGGCGGCGTAGCCGAGGCGGCGCGCCATCCGGTCCGATCTGAAGAGCAGCACGAAGAGGGCGACGGCCCCGGCCAGGACCCCGGCGGCGATGATCGCCACGGTCTCCAACTGGGGGTCGGAGCGGCCGAAGAGCAGGTAGACCCCGGCTGCGACGACCGGGAGCGCCACCTTGGCGAAGGTGGTGTAGAGGAACACGAGCAATACCGAGGCGCTGGTCTGGGCGGACGAGTACCCCCAGGTGCGGAACATGGCGTAGCGGGCGGCGATGTCCGAGGGCCCGGGCACGACGCTGGCGGCGGCGGCCGGTGCCAGGAACGCCGGCAGGGCCCGCGGCCAGCGGAGCTTTGGGGTGGCGGCCATGAGGAGCAGCGGCTCGATGGCGAGGCGGATCGCGGCGACGAGGGCCAGGATCCCCCAATCGCATGCGTCGAGGCCGGCGACTGCGGAGACCACGTCGTCCCACGACACGAGGCGGGTCAGCGACCACCAGAGGATGGCGGCGACGGCGACGAGACCGGCGACCCGGATGGCGACGTCCCGCGCCCGGGAAGCGCGGCGGGGGCCGCGGTCCCCGGTCACGACCGCCTCCTTCCCGCTGCCGGCCCAGCGGACGCCGATGCCCCACGGTCGTATCCGGAGGTGACCGCAGCCCGGCCCCACCAAGGGCGTCGCTCGGGACGGGGGTGCCGGGCGGCCCGACGGCTCAAATCACTCATTCTCCGATTCCGATCGGGGGACCCGCCCACTGGGGGGGATCCGCTGCCGTGCCACCGGTGCCGTCGCGACCGGGGGCCCGTCGCCGGGCCCCCGGATGGTCGCAGAACGGCGGCGCTCAGCCGAACAGCTTGGCCTTCTGCGCCTCGAACTCCGCCTCGGTGAGCACCCCGGACGCCCGCAGGTCGGCGAGCTTCTTGAGCTCGTCGGCCGTCGACGGACCACCGGCGGTGTTCTGGATGTAGGCCCGGGCCGCCTCTTCGCGAGCCTGGGCTTCCTGCGCCGAGCGGTCGGCCATGCCCTTCCCGCGGACGATCAGGTACGTCAGCAGGCCGAGCCAGGGGATGGCGATGACGAAGATCACCCACAGCGCCTTGGCGAAGCCGCCCATGTCCTTGCTGCGGAAGACATCCGCGATCACTGCGATCGCGACCCAGATCCACATGACGAACAAGAAGAACCACAGCATGGCCCAGAAGAGATCCAACAGCGGCATACCCACTCCCTCGTGTGTCGATTGGCGGCGCCGACTCTAGCCACCGGGCCACGGGGCCGGCCGCCGGACGGGTGACGGCCCGCCCCGGAAGCCCGCCCAGGACAGCGGCCGGGCACCCGGCTACGATCGGCTCGCCGTGCAAGCGCGATGTGCACCGGTCGAGTGAGGTGGGCGTGAGGACCGAGACGCCGTGAGCGGACGCGCCTCCACGCCGCTCGACGGTGCTGCCGATCGACGCCGGGGACTGCGGCGCCTTTCCCTGCGGGGGCTGGTTCGCAACGTCTCGCTGGCGAGCTGGCTGACCGTCGTCGTGCTGACGGTCACGATCCTTTCGATCCTGGCCGTGTCGGTGGTGGGTCTCGGGCACATCACCAATCTGTCCGGGTCCATCGTCGAGTCGAGAATCGGCGCTTTGCGGTCGCTGCGCGTGTCGGAGGTCGAGAAGTACCTCAACACCACGATGTCCCAGGTCCGGGCGCTGGCGGAGAGCCCGACGACCGTCGAGGCCGTCATCGAGTTCACCGATGCGTTTCGGGAGCTCAACGCCCTGGATCCCGGCGGCGCGGCCGCCGACGGGGTCTCCGCTTACTACCGGGACGTATTCGTGCCCGGCTTGAAGGACACTTCCGGCTCCGCCGTGCCCTGGCAGGACCTGGTTCCGACGGGGAACGCCGCAGTGCACTTGCAGTACCACTACGTGGTACCCGTCGAGCCCGGGTCGGGGAGCGTGATCGACGACGCCGGCGATGGAAGCCGGTGGTCGGAGATCCATCGAGAGTCCCACGCCCAGTTCGTCGATCTGGCCGGCCGACTCGGCTTCGAGGACCTCTACCTGGTGGAGCCGTCGGCCGGGACCGTGGTGTACTCGGCGGCGAAGGCGCCGGATTTCGCCACCAGCCTCGACCGCGGCCCGTACAGCGCATCGGCGCTGGCGAGCCTCGCCAGGGCGGTCCGTGCCGATCCACGGCCCGGTGCGGTCACCGTCGCCGACTTCGCTCCCTACCCCCCGGCGCTGGGACGGCCGGTCGGGTTCCTGGGCTCGCCGATCTTCGAAGGGCAGCGGTTCGCCGGGATCCTGGTCGTGCGAATCCCCCTCGATCGGCTCAACGCCATCATGACCGCGGGCGGAGACTGGGCTTCCGAAGGTCTTCAGGAGACCGGGGAGACCTACCTCGTCGGCATCGACGGCCGGATGCGATCGGTCTCCCGGATGTTCGTCGAGGATCCCGAGGCCTACTTCGCCGGCGTCGAGGCGGCCCGCTCGATGAGCGAGTCGGAAATCGCAGCGGTGCGGGCGCTCGAGACGACCGTCGTTTTCCAGAAGGCCGCCGACCTCGACACCCTGCAGGAGAACGCCTCGGGGAGCCGCGGCCTCTACGAGACGCGCAACTACCTGGGCAGGGAGGTGCTGTCGTCGTACGAGCCGATCCGTGCCGATGGATTCGACTGGTTCGTCACCGTCGAGGTGGAGCGGGAGGAGGTCGAGGAACCACTCGTCCGGTTCCGGCGGAACACGCTGCTCGTCGTCTCGATCTTCGTCCTGGCGATCACGTTCCTCGCCGTGGCGTGGGCCCGCGGCGCGCTCGAGCCGGTCAGGGCCATCAGCGAGCGGCTCCGGAGGACGCTGGAGGGGGAGCCTTCCGTCGAGGAGGGCCCGCCCACCGGGGGCCCGATGGAGATGGGGGCGCTCCACGACGACATCGAGCGGATGACCGCGATGGCCGAGCAGCGCCAAGCGGAACTGGAGCGCGCCGCCGACGAGCGCATCGAAACCCTGCGGGGCTTGCTCCCACCGATGATCGCCGAGCGCCTCGAGGCGGGCGACCGGCTCGTCGTGGAGAAGGTGCTGCAGTCGAGTGTCGTCGTCCTGGTCCTCGACGGGCTCGGCGAGTTGATCCGGGGGGAGGACGTCGCGAGGACCCGCGAGGCGCTCGACCGAATCGTCGACACCCTCGACTCCCTCGCCGGCGACCACGGGTTGGAACGGATCAAGGTGGTCGGCGACGTCTACTTCGCCGGCTGCGGACTCAGCCATCCCTATCTCGATCACGCGCCCCGGGCCCTCGGGTTCGCCTTCGACGCGATCAGCCGCCTCGACGAGGAGAGCCGCGACCTGCCGCAGCCGCTGATCCCGGCGACCGGGGTGCACAGCGGGCCCGTCTCGGTGGGCCTCGCCGGCAGCTCACGGCTGCTCTACGACGTGTGGGGTGAGAGCCTGTCGGTGACCTACCGGCTGGCACAGCGGGCGCGCCCCGGAGAGGTCCTCGTCTCGGAGGAGACCAGGGAGTTCCTGCCCCCGGAGTACACGGTGCAGCCCCGCGACGACGGCGGGGAGCCCGCCGCCTGGCTGGTGAGCCGCACCGCCCCGAACGGGAGCGAGGCGAACCGTGGCTGAGCTGCTGGCAGATCCACGGGCGATCTGGGCCGTGGTCCTGATCGTCGTCGTTCCCGTCCTCGTCGTCGGCGTCGGTGAGTTGGAGGAGCGGCTCCGCCAGCGGGACTCGGTCTTCACGGGGATCGTGGCGACGGTCCGGCGATGGGCGATCCCGCTCTTCACGGTGTGGGCGCTGGCCCGCGGCCTGCTCGACCTCGAGCCCTCACGAGCCATCGTGCGGGTCATCGGGACGGCCCTGCTCCTGACGCTGGCGGCGGTGGCGCTGCAGGCCGTTCGCATCGTCGTGGCCGCCCTGCGGCGCAGGGGCCGGGACGACCGCCGCGGGCTGCCGGCACTGGTTCTCGCGCTGCCCCGGCTCGTGGTCGTGCTGGTCACGTTCTGGATCCTGCTCGACGGCGTGTGGGGCGTCGACTTGACCGCCGCGTTCACGGCCCTCGGGGTGACGTCGCTCGTGGTCTCCTTCGCCCTCCAGGACACGCTGAGCGGCCTGGCCTCGGGCTTCCTGCTGCTCAGCGATGCGCCGTTCCAGCCGGGAGACTGGATCAAGTTCGGTGATCTCGAGGGGCGGGTGAAGGACATCAACTGGCGGAGTTCCCGGATCGAAGACCGCAACGGCGACCTGGTGGTGGTCCCGAACTCGCAGCTCGCCAATGCGGTGATCGTCAACTTCGACGAGCCCGCCCGGTTGCACCGGGTCGTGGTCCCCGTCCAGGTCGCCTTCTCCAATCCGCCGACGCTCGCCAAGGAGATGCTCCTCGATGCGGCCCGGTCCACGCCCGGGGTCCTCGCCGATCCGCCACCGACCGCCCGCGTCGTGCAGATCGACGACCCCCTCATGGGCTACGAAGTCGACCTGTGGATCGAGGACTTCAGCCGCGCCCCCCGGGTGCGCAGCGATTTCGGCTCGCTCGTCTGGTACCAATCGGAGCGGCACGGTGTCCCGCTGCCGAGCCCGGCCTACGACCTGTACGTCTACGACGGCCCGCAGGCGCAGGTGTCGGGGAAGCCCGATCTCGCCGAGATCCGCCGGAGACTGCGCGGCGCTCCGCTGCTCGGGCAGCTCGACCAGGACGATGTCGGCCGGCTCGCCGCCGCCGGGCGCGCCGTCCGGTTCGCGGCCGGGGAGACGATCCTCGAGGGCGACGCCGCGAGACGCGATCTGTGCGTCATCTGGTCGGGCCGAGCGCGTGTCGTCTTCGAGCTTCCGGACGGGGGGCTTGCCGAAGCAGCCGAACTCGGTCCCGGCGACCTGTTCGGTCAGATCAGCCGCATCGACCGGGCCCGGGCCGGTGCCCGGGTCGTGGCGGTCACCGATTGTGAGCTGGTGGTCGTCGAGGAGGAGGCCGCCGGCGCCGTGGCGAGCCGCAATCCTGCGCTCGCCGAGGTGCTCAACCAGCTGGCGGCGACCCGGCGGCGCCGCATCGAGCGAATGATCGATGCCGCCATGCGCCGGAGCGACGACGAGGGGGGTGATGCCGGATGACGCAGGCCTCCGCCGACGGGAAGACCCGCTCGGCGCGCCCGCTGCGCCGCGGGCTCGCCCTGGTGCTGACGGTCGTGGCCCTGACGGCGACGGTGCTCCTCGGTGGTGTCGTGTTCATCGATGCCCGGGCGTTGCTGACTGCGGGCGTCGAGGGCGGGCTCGTCAACCAGCAGCGCTCCCAGGCGCGCGTTCTGGCGAACGGGCTCGACTTCGTGGCGGACAGCGTGTTCGTGATCTCCCGCGATCGGGCCACCGTGGAGGCGTTGCAGCAGTTCGCCGATGCCTTCGAAGCGGTCGGCGAGATGCCCCTGGACGACGGCCGGTCGGCGGCGCTCGACGACTTCTACGCCTCCGGTGGTGTGGAGGCCTCCGGCACCGGGGATGCTCCCCGGCCTCCGCAGGGAGCGGCCGCTCGATTTCTGCAGTACCACTACCTCGCGGCGAATCCCTACGCCGCCGGCGAGCGGAGCGCCCTCGTCGAGGCGGCGGGTGACGAGTCGTCATACGGGGTGGTGCATGCCGCCAACCACCCGTCCCTCGATGCGCGGCGCCGCACCCTGGGTTTCTCCGACCTGCTGCTGTTCGACCGGAACGGGAACATCGTCTACACCGCCGAGAAGCGGAGCGACTTCGGGAGGAACCTCACCGAGTCCGAGTACCTGGGGCAGGCCGTGAGCGTCGGCGTGCCCCAACGGCTCGCTGCATCGGCGCTCGGGGAGCCGGTCATCGTCGACTTCGAGCGATACCCGCCGGCAGGGGGGACGCCCACGCTGTTCGCTGCAGCGTCGGTGTACGGTGCCGAAGGCGTCCTGGGGGGCGTCGTCCTCGAGATCCCGATCGACACCCTCAACCGGCTCACCACCTCCGACCGCCGATGGGAGGAAGTGGGCCTCGGGGAGACCGGCGAGATCTTCGTCGTCGGGCGCGATCTCCTGATGCGCTCGGATTCCCGGCTCTGGCTCGAAGACCCCGCGAGGTACCTCGACCTGGTCCGCCGGCGCGGGTACCCGGACGAGGTCGCCGCATCGATCGAGGCGCTCGGCACGACGGCCCTCGTCCAGCCCGTCGACACCGAGCCGGTGGATGTGGCCCTCGACGGGGAGCGGTTCGTCGGCGGGGCCCGCGATTACCTGGGCAGGCAGATGCTGACGGTGTCGGGCAAGGTCGAGAACGATCAGGTCGATTGGGTGGTGGTCGCCCAGCTCGCCGACGGGGAGGCGAGGGGGCCGCTCGCCTCGTATCTCCTCAGACTGGGGATCGTTGCGGCGATCGTCGTCCCGCTGGTGGCTCTCGCCGGTTTGCTGCTCGCCGGGCTCTTCACCCGTCCCTTCCGGCCGGTGATCGAGGGGGCCGGCCGGATCGCCGACGGGGACCTCGACGTGGTCGTCCCCGATCTCGGCCGCAACGAACTCGGCGACGTCGGGCGCCGCCTCAATGCGCTGGCGGCCCATCTCCGAGCACAGGAGGAGGCGCTGGCGGCGGAGGAGCAGGAGACCACCCGGCTGCTCCTCTCGGCCCTGCCGGCCCGGATCGTGGAGGATCTCCGGAGCGGCGTGCGCACCGTCGGCGACCTCGCCGATTCTGCGACGGTGGTCGCCGTCGCGGTGGACGGCGTCGTCGACGCCCCCAGCATCGACGCCGACACCGCAGCGGAGATGGCCTCCCGGGTTTCTCGCGACCTGGAGGCCGTCGCCGAGAGGCTCGGCATGGAACGGGTCCGTTCGGCGGCCGACCAGCACCTCTTCCTGGCGGGGCTCGGCCGCCCGTCGGCCGAGGCGGACCGGGCCGCCGAGTTCGCCCTGTCGGTCGGGCCGATCCTCGACCGGTTTGCCGACGACACCGGACTCGGCGTCGGGTATCGCATCGGGATCGGTTCGGGCACGGTGATCGCCGGACTGCTCTCCGCCGACCGACTGACCTACAGCGTCTTCGGCGAGCCACCGCAGACGGCCCTCGTGCTCGTGTCGGTCGGGGCGCCGTCCCAGATCCTGGTCGATCCGGCTGCGGCGCACGAACTCGGCGATCGATGGGTGGTCGATCCCGCCGTCGGCCTCGTCGATCTGCGGGGCGAGCCGATCTCGGCGTTCTCCTTGCTCGGCGATCGGCAGGCCGGGGACGACTCGGACGAACCGGAAGCGGCGGGGGAGCCTCAGCCGGGCGGCTGATCCCAGGTCGCCGGCACGTCGGCGCCTCCTTCCGGGGTGTAGCGCTCTCCGGTCTTGAAGAGCATCGGCCCGTTCGTGATCGGGCCGGCCACGAGGCCCTCACCGAGTCCGAAACCGGAGGACATCTCGATGAGGGACGGGGGGACGAACGAGAAGGCATTGGAGAGCGCCCGGATGTCGGTGACGGCGTTCATCTTCATCAGGACGAGATTGCCGCACTGCGTCAGCACGTTCTCGTGGACCTTCTGGGGCCGTTGCGTGGCGAGCATGAGGAAGAGGCCGAACTTCCGGCCCTCGCCGGCGATCGAGATCAGGGTGTCGGTGCCGAGTGCCTGGCTGGGGTCCGTCGGCTGCTGCGGGCAGACGTTGTGGGCTTCGTCGATCACCAGCAGCGTCGGGTGCCGTTCGTGGCGCCGCTCCCACAGCACCGTGAGGAGGCCGGCGGAGACGATGGAGCGTTCCCGGGCCGTGGTCAGCGAACCGAGGTCCACGATCAGCGCCCGCCAGTCCGGCGCGAGATTGGCGCCGACCGCTTCTTCGGCTCGCGACGCCCACAGGTCGAGGCCCAGGAGCCCGAGGTTGTCGATGCGGAGCTGGAGGCGCCGGGCCGCCGGCTCGTCCAACTCCGCCGCTCGGTTCCTGAGGTCGTCGAGGCCGTAGTCGCGAGAGCCGAACTCGCGCACGATCCGGCGGGCGACGTCGAATTCCTCGGCGTCGGCCAGCCGGTCGAGACCGGTCACCATGGCCTGTTGCTCGAAGGACAGGCGGCCGAATCGAACCCGGAGTGGCATGACATCGCCCCCGAAGAGCTGGACCAGCGGTTCGACGGCGGCGAGGCGCCCTCTGATGGCCCGCTGGTCGGCCTCGGGGATGCCGACCTCCTCGACCGTGCGCGTTCGGCCGAGGTGGACGAAATCGGAATTGGGGTCGAGGACGACGATCCGGAGGCCGGTCTCGGTGAGGAGCCGTTCGAGGAAGACGCCCATCGAGTAGGTCTTCCCGGAGCCGGATTGCCCGCACACGAAGGTGTGCCGGGAGAAGCCCCTGCCGTGGAGCGTGGCCGGCACTGCGACCGGCCGGGTCATCCCGATCGTGAACCGGGATCGGCCGGGCTTGCCGCGCTCCAGGAAGGCCGCGACGGCCGCCGGGTCGGCGGCATCGATCGTTGCTGCCGCGAAGCCCTCGGAGGGCGGGCCGGTCACGGTCCCACCGGGTTCGAGGCTTGCCACGATGAGGCCGGAGCCGGTGACCTGCGGTCGCTGGGGATCGAACGCTGCGGCCTGCTCTCCGAGCACCTGGCCGAGATAACGAAGGGGTCCGTTCGAGATCTCGACGAATCCGCCGAGAGGGAAGACCTCGTCGAGCGGCGACTCGAAGTCGAAGTGGCGGCCGTCGATGGAGAATGCTCGTGCCTGATCGCTCATGTCGTCCTTTCTCGTCCGCCACGAACTTAGCGTCCCGGACCCCTGCGGCGCCCGGTGCGGGCACGGGTCGGAGGTGGCGGGCCGCTCCGGGGTCCGGGGGTATGCTCCACGCCAACGCACCGGCGCCGGCTGCCCCGGCGGGTCCGGCCCGCACGAGAGAGGGAGAGAGCGATGACCGACAACGACACCGGCGCCGGCCCCGTCCCGGCCGCTCCACCTGACCCGACCAGCGCCTCCGTCCAGCGGGTCGAGCTCTCGACGCGCTCGTTCTGGCGGGCGATCGGGGTGGTGCTCGCCACGCTCTCTCTGATCTGGGCGATCCAGCAAGCCCGCGGCGTGGTGTCGATGGTGCTGATCTCGTTCTTCTTCAGCCTCGCCCTGGAGCCGGCGGTGCGGCGGCTCACCGCCCGATTCGGATGGCGGCGCGGTTCGGCCACCGGCGTCGTCTACCTGGCCGGGTTCGTGTTCGTCGCGTTCATGATCATCGTGCTGATCCCGGCGCTCGTGCAGTTGGCCCAGTTGATCGGACAGCGGGGCGGCGAGTGGCTCAACAACGTCAGGGACTGGGTCGCCGACACGCTCGGCGTCGAGGTCTTCAGTCCCGCAGCGGCGACCGAAGTCGGCGCCGATGCCGGTTCCACCCTCGAGGGCTTCTTCGACAACCCCTTCGGGTCTGCGATCGACATCGCCGCCGCCGGCCTCGGGTTGATCTTCAACCTGGCCACCATCGCCATGTTCACCTTCTACCTGACCGCCGACGCGCCCCGGGTGCAGAGCGCAGTGCTCCGCCTGTTCAGCCCCCGGCTCCAGGAGCGGATCGGGTGGACCTGGGATCAGGCGATCGTCCAGACCGGCGGGTACTTCTACTCCCGGATGATCCTGATGGTGATCAACGGCCTCGGGTTCTTCTTCACGATGGTCGCCGTGGGGATGCCGACGACGTTCGCCGCCTCGCTGGCGCTGTTCGGCGGCTTCGTCTCGGTGTTCATCCCTGCGATCGGCACCTACATCGGCGGGGCGATCCCCGTGCTGCTGACGCTGGCGGTGCAGGGCCTGATCCCCGGACTCGTCGTGCTCGGCTACGTGCTGGTGTACCAGCAGGTCGAGAACTACTGGCTGAGCCCGAAGATCAGCGCCAACACGATGTCGCTCAACGGCGGCGTCGCCTTCGGGGCGGCACTGGCCGGCGGAGCGATCGCCGGCCCGATGGGGGCCTTCACCGCCCTTCCGGTCGCCGCGCTGATCTCGTCGTTCATCTCGAACTACGTGGCCAGCCACGAAGTGGTCTACCAGTCCCCACCGGCCCCGGCCGCAGAAGGCCGTTCGAAGCGGCGCCGTCGTCGGGCCGCCGAGGGCGAGGGAAGCGCCGGGACGCCTGCCGTGGGAGAAGTGAGCGGGGAGGCGCCCACCGGGTAGGAGCGGCCGGCCCGGCACAGATGCGCCCGCCCGCCGGACGTGGTCCGGCGCTCAGCGGCTTCGGGTGAGCGCGATCAGGCGGAGGACCTCGAGGTAGAGCCACACCAGGGTGAGCACGAGGCCGAACGCCGCGTACCACTCCATGTTCCTGGGGGCACCGGCCTCACTGAACCGCCGGATCATGTCGAAGTCGAGCACGAGGTTGAGGGCTGCGAGGCCGACGACCACGATGCTGAAGAAGATCCCGAACGAGGTGGGACGGGCCCAGAAGGCGGCGTCCACGCCGAACAGCGACATGATCCACCCGAACAGGTAGAGGAGCACCAGGCCGGTCATCGCCACGATCACGCCCCGGACGAGCCGTCCGGTCGCCCGGACCAATCCGAGCAGGTAGAGCACCAGCGTTCCCACGAGGACGGCGATGGTGAGGATTACCGCCTGGACCACCACACCGTCGAAGCGGACCTCGTAGATCGCCGAGATCGCGCCGAGCATGGTCCCCTGGAGGATCGCGTAGACCAGTCCGGTGATCGCCGCCGTCTGCGGCTTGACGACGGTGATCATGGCGAAGGCGAAGGCCGCCAGGCCCACCCACCAGGTCCACCCCGGCCACACCACCCGGCCCGACGGGTCGGGCGTCACGCTGGTCCAGCCACCGACGGCCGCGGCGACGAGCACCGCCGTATAGACGAGGGCCTTGAAGGCGGTGCCGGGAACGGTCATGGTCGCCGCACGGGAATCCCGCACCGCGGTGTAGGCGGCGGGGTTGAACGCCGGGTTGCCGGTTTGGTGCTGGTCGGTCGTCATGGAACCTCCTCGACCGTGTTCGAGCGGTCTGCCGCCCGGCGGCACCGACTCGCTGTCGGGCCCGCCGGCGGATCCGGTCGGGCGCGGGACCGGGCGGCAGTGTACCGACGGCGGACCGGGGGGGCGGGACCCGGCGCGGCCGGAGGCAGATGTCACCCCGCCGCAACGGGGGCATCGTTGCGGCGGTCCTGGAGGATCTTCGTCAGCACGGCACCGCCGAGCACGATCTGTGTTTCGAGGTACACCCACAGCAGGAACGCAAGCACCGAGCCGATCGCTCCCGAGAGGGACGAGGCGGCGTAGTTGCTCACGTAGAGCCCGATGAGCGACGACCCGAGCGCCACCAGGAGGGCGGTGATCGTTCCTCCCACGAGGGCGGTGTGCCAGGAGACGGCTGCGTCTGGGAGGACCCGGAAGATCAGGGTGATGGCGGCGACGCCGATCGCCCAGAGGGCGATGGAGACGATGATGCTCCGCGCCGGGTCGAACACCTCCAACCCGTCGGGCAACCACGCGGTGACTGCCGCCGCGATCGACTGTGCCAGGAAGCCGACGGCGAAGAAGACCGCCGTGAGCAGCGCCACACCCAGGGCGACCAACCGGCGGTGGATGCTGTGCCGGAGGCCCACCTGGACCGGCACATCCCAGATGATGTTGACGGAGTCCTGCAGAGCGAGGATGAGGAACGACGCCGAGATCAGCACGCCGATCGATCCGAAGATCCCCCAACTCGTCTGGGCCTGGGTCAGCGCGTCCACCAGGGTCTCGGCACCGCCGGCGGGGTCGCTCGCCCCCAATCCGACGAGTGCCTCCTCGAGGAAATCGGTGACGTTCTCTTCCGAGCCGAGCAGGGAGAGCAGCGAGGCGGCCAGCATGAGCAGGGGAACGAACGCGAAGAGCGTGTAGTAGGCGACGCTGGCGCCCAGCCTGAGCGTCCGCGATCTCCGCCAGTGGTCGTACGTGTCGCGCAACACCTCGATCGTGGTTCGGGCGGTACGCCGCAATCCGTCGGGAAGGCTTCTCATGATGGGCAGGGGGTGGCTCCCGGCTCTCCGTGGGCCAGAGGATACGGACTCGGGAGCGGCGTCGAGCGGCGCGCCGCCGGGTCGGCCGCAGCGCCGGTCGCGGCAGGGCAGCCGTCCGGCTGCCCGGTCCCGGTCCCGCATCGGAATGCACGCCGTTCGCTTATCAAACAGTGTTTGCATTCTTGCCCTCGTTGCGGCACAGTGGCTTGCATGAACGCCACACGACGCGACCGACTCCGGGCGGCGACCATCGAAGAGATCAAGGAGGCTGCGCTCGGGCAGATCGCCGTCTCCGGGGCCGGAGCCCTGTCGATCCGTGGTATCGCCCGGGCGATCGGGATGAGCCCGGCGGGCCTCTACCGTTACTACGACGGGATCGATGGACTCCTCACCGACCTGATCGCCGGCGCCTACAACGACCTCGCCGACCGGGTCGCGGAGGCGGCGTCCGGTGCCGGATCGGCCCGGGAGC
>Ga0316576_10000541_pt1 | contig 17744 bp, 11 predicted proteins | sample S0NA_FD_203075 | JGI IMG/M metagenome (GOLD analysis project Ga0316576, IMG submission 203075) | Rhizosphere microbial communities from salt marsh grasses in Alabama, United States - S0-2_050615r3r5 | ecosystem: Host-associated > Plants > Roots > Rhizosphere | place: USA: Alabama | collected... | reverse complement strand
GAACCTGAGAGGAATCAAAACCGCACTGGCGTGGTTGACAGCCGGCGGTGTTTTGGCGACATTTCCAGCCGGTGAAGTCGCCAGTTTTCGTTGGAAAACGGGGCGGGTGGCCGATCCGGCTTGGAGCCCGCACGTGGCGGCCATCGCCCGACGCACCCGAGCGGCCGTGCTGCCGGTATTTTTCATGGGTCGTAACAGCCTTCTCTTCCAGCTTCTGGGAGTATTGCATCCCCGACTTCGCACAGCCCTTTTGCCGCGTGAACTAATGAACAAGAACGGCCGACGAGTCCGTGTTTTCGTGGGCAAATCGATTCCCTGGCAGGTATTGAAGAGATACGAAACCGACGCGGATTTGATAGAGTTTCTAAGGCTGAGGACCCACTTCCTCAAGAATCGGGGTGTCAATAAAAACCGGCACCGACTGCGTCTCGTGTCGCTAAAAACCGATTCGTTGCAGCCGCAGCCCATCATGGCACCGGTGTCAGCGGCGTTGCTGCATGCAGATTTGGCGGGATTGCCGCAAGCGCAGCAACTGATTTCAAGCGGTGATTTTTCAGTTTATATGGCCCGGGCTTCACAGATTCCGAACATATTGAACGAGATCGGACGCCTGCGGGAAGTCACGTTCCGCGATGCATGCGAGGGCACGGGAAAATCCGTCGATATCGATCGTTTCGATGCCTATTACCTGCATTTGTTTCTTTGGAACCATGCTTCCGGTGAACTGGTCGGCGCCTACCGGTTGGGATTGTCCGACGCCATAATGAGGGTCCATGGGGTTCAGGGTCTGTACACCAATCGACTCTTCCGATACAAACCGGCGTTACTCGAACAACTGAACCAATCTGTTGAGTTCGGGCGCTCTTTCATCCGCCCCGAATACCAAAAGAAGTTCAACAGTCTCATGTTGCTCTGGAAAGGGATCGGTGCCTTTATCGCCCACCATCCCCAATACAACATTCTGTTCGGGCCGGTGAGCATCAGCAAGGATTATCATACCGTGTCCCGCAACCTGATCGTCCGTTTCCTGCAGGCCAAGCGCTTCGACACCACATTGGCGCGTTTCGTTTCTCCCCGCAAGCCATTTCGGACCAGGCAGTACCAGGGGATTACCCGCCAGCTGCTGCACACCGCCGTCAATGACCTCGACGACATCTCGCTGCTCATATCGGAGATTGAAAGGGACGGAAAGGGTTTTCCGGTCCTTTTGCGCCAGTATTTGAAATTAAACGGCAGCTTGATCAGTTTCAATCTCGATCACGAATTTTCGGATGTCGTGGACGGACTGTTGATGGTGGATTTGAGAAAAACGGAACCAAGGCTACTGAAGCGTTTTATGGGGGAAGAGGGTGTTAAGCGGTTCACGGACGTTCACGGTCCCTTGGCCGACCCGGCGGACGCCGCAGACCGTCGTCATCCGAAACCGTCCGGCCAAGAGGCGGCTTGAGGCAAGCGTTTACAGGGTGCCGCAGCTACCTTGTTGTCGGGCACTTGAAGGTCAAAAGCCGTCTGCGCGCCCGATGCATAGCATTTGTGGCATTCTGTAAACGATGGTGGTTCGAAGAGCATCGGACTTTGCAGCCCTGTGAACGGTTAAGGTGTGTTCAACACTGGCAACCCTGATTGTCCGCTCTCGATTTTCATGGCTTTGCGTAAAAAACGGCTTTTCTACAATTTTGGGCGTTGATTCACCCGGCCGCAAGTTGCGAAATAGCCGGAACAACTGAAAATTCCGAGCTTTCGTAGCGGCGGCCGGACAGTATTCGTCGACGTTCAAAATGTTGAGCGAGCAATGAGCCTTAGGGGTCGATTCTCGTCCCCAATACTTCCAGGAAAGACGCCAGCCACTGCGGATGGGCCGGCCAGGCAGGTGCTGTTACCAAGTTGCCGTCCCGATGGGCCTTGTCAACGGCGATGTCGATGAATTCGCCGCCGGCACTGGTTACGTCCGGGCCGACCGCCGGATAGCCCGAACAGCTGCGCCCCTTGAGGACACCGGCCGCGGCAAGAACCAATGCGCCGTGACAGACCGACGCAATCGGTTTGTCGGACTCGGCAAAGTGGCGCACGATCTGGATGACCCGCTGGTCGAGCCGAATGTACTCGGGTGCCCGGCCGCCTGGGATGACCAGGGCATCGTAGTCCTCCCCTCGGATTTCGTCAAAGCCGGCATTGAGGGCGAAATTGTGTCCCGGCTTTTCGCTGTACGTCTGGTCGCCTTCGAAATCATGTACCGCCGTGCGTACGGTTTCGCCGGCTTTCTTGTCGGGGCAGGCGGCGTGCACCGTGTGCCCGACCATTTGAAGGGCCTGAAACGGCACCATCACCTCGTAGTCCTCTACGAAGTCGCCTACTATCATCAGAATTTTCTTTGCTGCCATGACCGTCTCCTTTCGGTTTATGGGTGTTACCGCCATTTGCGGCAGGGAAGATTCAGTTGTTTTTGGCAGGTTGCGTTCGACATGAACAATATGTCAAGTTAACTACGCGGGCCTTCAAATGCAAACCGGACCACGTTTGAAGAAACGCGGTTCCCTGGGATTTGTCCGTATTGAGGATGATTCGACCGGTCGACAAAACGAGAGCGGCAGATGAAACGCTATAATGGGGTGAAAAAGTCTGTTGCTCCTAAACGCTGCCGGCTTGGCCCATCCCGTCATCCGTACATCATCTGCAACGCAAAACCCGCAACCAGGATGGCGTCTCCCTCCATCCGGGCTCTTGAGTGTCATCTGATGAAATTCCGGCGGCCTTGACGCAAAATCGGTGAAAAACGTAAATCCCGCCTGTAGCCGGACTAAACGGGCCTAACGGGCTCAACCGACCCAACCGCCTCAATCGGTGTTGGTTCGCAGGACGGATAGAAACGCCGACTGCGGGATCATCACCTGACCGACCATTTTCATCCGTTTTTTGCCGCGCTTCTGCTTTTCCAGCAATTTTCGCTTGCGGGTGATGTCGCCGCCGTAGCACTTGGCGGTCACGTCTTTCCTGAGCGGAGACAGCGTCTTACGAGAAATGATATTGCCGCCGATGGCGCCCTGGATGGCGATTTTAAACATCTGCCGCGGGATTTCCTGCTGTAGTTTTTCGCAGGCCAGCCGGGCCCGTTCGACGGCCCGATCCCTGTGAATCAGCTGTGAGAGGGCGTCCACCCGGTCGCCGTTGATCAGGATGTCAAGTTTGACGAGGTCGGTCTGACGGTGGTCGAGCAGTTCGTAGTCAAAGGACCCGTAGCCTTGAGTGATGGACTTGAGTTTGTCGTAGAAGTCGTAGATCACCTCGGCCAGGGGCAGTTCGAAGATCATTTCCAGCCTGTTGCTCGTCAGGTATTGGTAATTGACACTGGTACCACGCCGGTCGAGACACAGTTTCATTACCGCCCCCATGTACCGGTCCGGGGTCATAATGGTGGCCCGTATGAACGGCTCCATGGTGACGTTGATGCTGGTCGGATCCGGATAGTGGGCGGGGTTGTCGATCACCAGTTCGGTGCCGTCGTTCATAGAGAGTTTGTAGCGAACCGACGGCGCCGTCAGGATCAGCGACAGGTCGTATTCGCGCTCCAGTCTTTCCTGAACCACCTCCAGGTGTAGCAGCCCTAAAAAACCACACCGAAAGCCAAACCCGAGGGCGACCGACGTGTCTTTTTCGTAAACGAGAGAAGCATCGTTGAGCTTGAGTTTCTCGATGGCGACGGCGAGGTCCTCGTACCCGTCCGATGCCACCGGATAGATGGATGAGAACACCACCGGCTTGGCCTCTTTAAAGCCCGGCATCGGCTTGTCGCACGGCCGGTTCCGCAGCGTGATCGTGTCGCCGCAGCGGGTGTCGCTGACGGTCTTGATGCCGGCGATGACGTAACCGACCTGACCGGCTGAAAGGAATTTCTGGGATACCATTTCGATCTGGAAAATCCCGACTTCTTCCACCCGGTAGGCGGCATTGTTGGACATGAACCGGATGGTGTCGCCGGGGGCGATACGTCCCTGAAAAACGCGAAAGTGGACCACCGTCCCGCGGTAGGAATCATAGTGAGAGTCGAAAATAAGGGCCTTCAACTCGGCTTCCGGGTCGCCCTTGGGCGGCGGAAGCCGCCGGACAATCGTCTCCAGGACCTGATTGACGCCGGTTCCTTCCTTGGCCGAAACGAGAAGGGCCTCGTCGGGATCGAGGCCCAGATCTTCTTTGATCTGTCTCTTTACGCGGTCGATATCGGCGGACGGCAGATCGATTTTGTTGATGACCGGAATAATCTCGAGGTCGTGCTCCATGGCCAGGTAGAGATTGGCCAGGGTCTGGGCTTCGACCCCCTGGCTGGCGTCGATCAGGAGCAAGGCGCCTTCGCAGGAAGCCAGCGCACGCGACACCTCGTAGCTGAAGTCCACGTGGCCGGGTGTATCGATGAGGTTGAGGTGATAGTCCCGTCCGTCGGCGGCGCAGTAGGGGAGGCAGACGGACTGGCTCTTGATAGTGATCCCGCGTTCGCGCTCGATATCCATTGTATCGAGAAGCTGATCGTGAAAATCCCGGTCCGAAACGATGTGGGTGGCCTGGATCAGGCGATCGCAGAGGGTTGACTTGCCGTGGTCGATATGGGCAATAATACTGAAATTTCTGATATGGTTCATTTTTTAACCGTCCGCGGCTGCATCGCCCCGCTGTCGCAACAATGCGTGCCGGGTCGGGCGACAGGAATCCTGTAGCGGTTGAAATTGCCGGAAGGCTGTTTTCGTGAAGAAAAAGTTAGATTTTTAACATGCGTCAGCACAAGGTACTGAGGCGATTGGATAATATCAAAAGTGAGTTGACACCATATGATTTTGAGTCTATACTTCCAGGCTACGAATTTGGCTTAAAGTATTTAACCTATCAGATTCTTTCCAAATATGTCAACCCCGGTAATGAAAAAACCTGCCGGTTCACTGCCCAAATAATCTCGATGCCGCTAACGAGCCAAAATACCAACATACTGATCGTAGATGACGAAGACGGTGTCCGCGATTCGATGAACGAGTTCATCCAGATGGCGGGCTACAATTCCATCATGGCCTCGGATGCCGAAGAGGCGTTGGCGCTTCTGAAAAAAATCAGTAGCGACATTCAGGTGGTCATCACCGATATCATGCTGCCAGGCATGGGAGGACTCGAATTGACGAAGCTCATAAAAAGGGACTTCGACTCCGATGTCATCGTCATGACCGGGTACAGCGGCGACTACTCCTATGAGGAAGCGATCAATATGGGGGCCAGTGATTTTGTCATCAAGCCGGTGAGACTCGAAGAGCTGCTGCTGCGATTGAAACGTGTTCTGAAAGAACGCGACCTGACCAAGGAGCGCGTGCGGATGATGGAAAAGCTGCAGCGCTTGGCGATTACCGATGGTCTGACAAAGCTTCACAATTCGAGATCGTTTTACAGCCAGCTTGAAGTCGAAGTCGATCGCTTCAACCGGTATAAACACCCGTTGGCACTGCTGCTTTTGGACATCGATAAATTCAAGAATTACAATGACAGCTTCGGCCACCTGGAAGGCGACAAGATCCTGGTGCGGATCAGCCAGGTGATCAAATCCTGCCTGCGCAAGCTTGACACCGCCTATCGCTACGGCGGCGAAGAGTTTACGGTAATCTTGCCGGAGACCAGCTGCGAAGAAGCGATGCTGGTGGCCGAGCGTATTCGCAACGTGGTTCAATCGGAAGTGTTTCTACCGGAAACCGATAAAGAGATCTCGATCACCATTAGCATCGGCGCCACTCAGTACGTCGAAAACGAGGAGTTGTCTACGTTCATTCAGCGTGCAGACAAGGCGATGTATCTCTCTAAGCAGAAGGGCCGCAATCAGGTAACTGCCCTCGAGGCGGACGATGAAACGATGCTGGAGGATTGAGACGGCCAGGGGCTGATGAAACGTCATCAAGAGTCTCAGTTCAGACGCATTTATAAAAAGCCCGAGATGAAGGTTTGCGAATGCCGAGGAATGAGGCGTACTGATGTACGCTGCAGTGAAGAGAAATGAAGCCTAACGCAGATATCAGGCTTTTTGCGAACCCGTCAAGCTTCGGACGTCGATAGCCCCTCGCCTCTATCGTATTTGAACCTTTAAATACAGATCTCCGCGCCCACCGCCCTCAAGTTGACGGCCCATTCCTCTCAACCGCAGCGAACGTCCTTCCGTCACCCCTGCCGGCACGGTAACTCTGAGCATGCGCGTGTAAAATCCCCAGGGTATGTTGACCACTTTTCGGGTACCGGACAAGGCTTCATGGGGTGAAATTTCTATCGTGCCATGCAGATCGGGTGTGTCGCCGCTGCCATGGGTCCGAACGACCTGCAGGTGGCGCGTCGTCTTCTTTTCGGTTACGGGGCCGATTTTTTCGGCGATTCCGGTGGACGGCAGGCGTTGAAACAGTTTCAGAAAAAGGATGCCGAAAATAAAGCCGCCGATGTGAGCCCACCAGGCGATTCCCCCGATGGCGCCGTGGCTGCCTGCAGCGCTGAGAAACTGAAGGATGAACCAGAGGCCGAGGAAAAATGCGGCCGGAATTTCCACAAACCATGGGATGAAAATGATTGGAATCAGTGTCAGGATCTTCGAGGTCGGGTACAGGACGAAGTAGGCGCCCATGACCCCGGCGATGGCGCCGCTGGCTCCGATTGTCGGTATGTTCGAATGCCAGTTGATCATCAGGTGCGAGATTCCCGAAGCCAATCCGCACATCAAGTAAAAGGCCAGGTAACGCGGGTGCCCGAGCCGGTCTTCGACATTGTCTCCAAAGATGTAGAGGGACCACATGTTGCCGAGAATGTGCCAGAAACTGCCGTGCAGAAACATGAAGGAGAGAAGCGAGAAGAGTTGCTGCACCGGTGAAAAGTAAGCCGCTAGTCGGGGATCCGAAAAACGGGCCGGAACCAGGCCATATTCAAAGACGAAGCGGTCCAACTCCGGCCCCTGGGTCATCTGCACCAGAAAAACCACCACATTGATGCCGATCAGCATGAGGTTGACGACCGGACGGTGCCGGGTGGGGATGGTGTCGCGAATCGGTATCATCTGTTATTAGACGTGATTTTCGTCAGACCGCGGTTCCGGTAATGCGCATGCTCAGGTCGACGCAACGAGCCGAATGGGTAAGGGCGCCCACCGAAATGATGTCGACCCCGGTCAGAGCCAGCCGTGCGAGTCCTGAGTCGGTGACATTGCCGGAAACTTCGATGACGGCTTTTCCATCGATGAGGGCCACCGCTTTCCGGATATGATCGATCTCCATGTTGTCGAGCATGATGACCTCTACACCGGCCGCAAGGGCTTCACGAACCTGATCGAGGGTGGCGACCTCGATTTCGATTTTCATCAGATGGGATATCCGGTCGCGGATCCGTGCGACGGCCGTCGCCACGCCGCCACAGGCTGCGATGTGGTTGTCCTTTATCAAGACGCCGTCATACAAGCCCATACGGTGGTTGCCCGCCCCGCCGACGCGAACGGCATATTTTTCGAGAACCCGCCATCCGGGCGTGGTCTTGCGGGTATCGACCAGACGAGCACCGCCGGGGGGGATTTTAGCGCTGTAGGTGTTCACGAGGGTGGCGATACCGGAGAGGCGTTGCAGGAAATTGAGCGCCACCCGCTCCCCCTTTAGCAGGGCCTGCAATTTTCCCGACACCGTTAACACCGAGGTGCCGGCGTCAACGGCATCACCGTCCGAGCGGCGGGGCTGCCAGGTAATATCGGGATCGAGATGCTCGAAAACCTTACGGGCGACATCGAGTCCGGCCAGCACAAGCGCCTCTTTGGCAACGACTTGGCCGCTGCCTCCTGCTTCGGTCGAAACCAGATTCTCGGTGGTTACATCCCCGGCGCCGATGTCTTCCTCCAGGGCCAGGTCGATCAGTTTGTCGATGGTATTCATTCGGTGCGAACTCACTTTGCCGGCTCGGTTGACCCGGTCACGGCTTTTCCATTCCATGTCCGTTTATATCTGGTAGATTTCGCTCCCGGCCAATGCCGCAGCGATTTTGAAACCGATGGCGTAGCAGGGCTTCGGCGAGGATTGCAAAGAGCGAGAAAGCCGGTCCAAAGATGGTATGTAAAGATGAATCTACTTCGCCAGTTCCCTCACCCTTGTGAGCGTCGATTCGAGTTTCCGGAGGGTCAGATGCAATAGCTCCTGTTTTTCCCTTGCACCGGCCACGACGTCAGCCGGGGCCTTTTTCAGAAAGTCCTCGTTGTTCAGCTTTTTGATGACCGGCTGCAGTTCGGCGTTGACCTTGATGATTCTTTTCTGCAGCCGCTCGGCTTCTTTCTCAAAATCGATGATGCCTTCCAGTGGAACGAAAAGCGTGCCGCCCTCGATGATCGTCGTTGCGGCAGAGGCCGGTTTTATTCCTGGCTCCGCTATACTCAGAGCCTTGACCCTGGCCAGATTGAGGATGATGTCCTGATGGTTTGCGACCGCGGTGCGCACCGTTTGGTCATCGGATTGCAGTTCGACCGTCAGCTCCAGGGCCGGCGGTAGGTCCATCTCGCCGCGGATGTTGCGAATGCCGGTGATGATGTCCGTGATCAATTTCATCTGCGTTTCGGCGTCGGGGTCGTGGACGAGCGCCGGCGAGCGGGTATCATCCAGGGGATGGACGGCGCGCACGATCGCGCCGTCGACCCCCGGCAGCTTGTGCCAGATTTCTTCGGTGACAAAGGGGATAAAGGGATGCAGCAGGATCAGGATGTCGCTCAGCACCCGCCGGAGCACCGCCAGCGTCGTCGCCTTTTGATCCGCCCCGCACTTGTCGTAGAGTACCGGTTTGATCGCTTCCAGGTACCAATCGCAGAACTCGTGCCAGACAAAATTGTAGAGCGCGCCGGCCGCTTCGTTGAAGCGATATCCATCGATGGCGTCCGACACCGCAACGGTGAGCGACTGCAGCCGCGAAAGAATCCAGCGGTCCGGCAGCGTCTGACCGTTCGCACCGGGTTCAGGCTGCCAGTCGGTGAGGTGCATTAGACACAGCCGGGCGGCGTTCCAGAGCTTGTTGATGAAATTTCGGTATCCCTCGATCCGCTTCTCCGACATTTTGATGTCGCGCCCCTGGGCGGCGAAAGCGGCCAGGGTAAAACGAAAGGCATCGGTGCCGTAAGTGTCGATCACGCTCAACGGATCGATGACGTTGCCCTTCGATTTGCTCATCTTCTTGCCGTCTTCGTCGCGCACAAGGGCGTGGACGTATACATCTCGGAACGGCACATCGCCCATGAAGTGAATGCCCATCATCATCATGCGGGCGACCCAGAAAAAGAGGATGTCGAAACCGGTGACCAGAACCGAGGTCGGATAGAAGATCTCCAGCAACGGGGTCTGCTCCGGCCATCCCATGGTGGAAAACGGCCACAGTGCAGAGCTGAACCACGTGTCGAGGACATCGGTGTCTTGCACCGGTGCGGCGCTTCCGCAGGTCGGGCATGTTGCAGGGGCCTGCATGGCCACAATCAAATCCTGACACTCCGCACAGGTCCAAGCCGGGATCTGGTGACCCCACCAGATCTGGCGTGAAATGCACCAGTCTCTGATGTTGGTCATCCAGTCGAAGTAGGTGGCGGTCCAGATGTCAGGCACGATGCGGGTCCGGCCTTCTTTGACCGCGGAGATGGCTTTTTGGGCCAATGGTGCGGTTTTCACGAACCATTGCCGAGAAAGATTGGGCTCCACGATGTCCTTGCAGCGGTAACAGTGGCCAACGCTATGTCTGTAAGCATCGATCTTTACGAGAAACCCGCCGGCCTCGAGCGCGTCGACCACCGCTTTGCGGCAGTCAAATCGGTCCAATCCTTCGAACCGGCCGGCCGCGTCCGTCATCCGTCCATCGTCGCCGATCGCCTTGATGACCGGCAGGTCGTGGCGCAGACCGATGTCGTAGTCGTTGGGATCGTGGGCCGGGGTCACCTTGAGGGCCCCGGTTCCGAAGGACATGTCTACGTATTCGTCTCGGATGACCGGTATAACCCGATCCATCAGCGGCAGGATGACGGTACTGGCCGCTGTACCGCGATAGCGTTCGTCATCCGGGTGAACCGCTACGGCCGTGTCGCCCAGCATGGTTTCAGGGCGCGTGGTGGCGACGACCACCCCGCCGACGCCGTCCCGGGAAGGATAGCGGATATGGTAGAGGTGGCCGTCGGTCTCTTCGTGCTCGACTTCGAGATCGGCCAGGGCGGTTGAGCAGCGCGGGCACCAGTTGATGATGTAATTGCCGCGATAGATCAGGCCCTCCTCGTAGAGCTGGACGAACACTTTGCGGACCGCCAGCGAGAGGCCTTCGTCCATGGTGAAGCGCTCGCGTTTCCAGTCGCATGAAGCCCCTAATCGCTTCAACTGATTTGTGATGGCGCTGCCGTATTTTTGGCGCCACTGCCACACGGCTTCGATAAACTTTTGCCGGCCGAGTTGATGACGGTCCAGACCGTCCTCGGCCAGTTTGCGCTCGACGACGTTCTGGGTGGCGATTCCGGCGTGGTCGGTCCCGGGCATCCACAGGACGTTGTCGCCTCGCTGTCGTCGATATCGGCAGAGGATGTCCTGAAGGGTGTTGTTCAACGCGTGTCCCATATGCAGGACGCCGGTGACATTCGGCGGCGGAATGACGATGGAATATCGTTTGGGCGATGGATCGAGGTGTGCGTCGAAAAGACCTTCCTTCTCCCAGAACGCATACCAGCGACTCTCGACATTTTGCGGTTCGTAGCCTTTGGACAATAGATCCTGATTCATACCCATGGTCTCCTTCCAGAACGGGGTCTGCCCGATTGCGTCCCCATGAAACTGCGGCAACAAAACGAAATCCCATCATTATAAAACTGCCGTTATTTTTTCAACAGGTAATCGCGCGGAGAAGGGTGAGGAGTTCCGCATAGCGGAATCCGGTTCCCAAAATGATCTTAAGCATGTTGCAGCCGGTTTCCGGGCGGGTCAGCGCTGAAGATGGAAACACCTCATCAGTCGTTTAAAGGCTTTCCACCCCTGAACGTTGGCCTTTGACCTGGGGACCGTTATTGCAGTCATCCCTCAAACCGCAGCGTTGAACAAGGAAGATGAAGTGCCTGTATTTTTGTCGCGCAAGGCAGTCGAGACACCTGAAAAATGACGTGACAGTAGCTTGATTCGAACCGACGGAGATCAGTGATCGTGATTGAGGTCCCCCAGTATGAGCGTTTTCAGACGGTCGATTTCTTTTGTCACCGCTTTCTCGAGGGCATCGGAGAGCATCGTCTCGATTTTTTCGCCGAATAATTTTTTAACCGCCTGTTCGACGGCCGCTTCGAGCTGCGCGCTGGAAAGCGCTTTCGGTATCATTTCGTTCGCTATGTCTTCAGGCACATCTTTGTCGGCACGGTGTTGAGCCGACAGCCCCGCGGTCGGGATCGCCATTGTATCTGCGGGCGTGAAACCGTCGTGCGGGTCGGGCGTATCCGGCGGATCGAGGTTCTTTTCCGAAGTTCCGGCTGTCTGAGTCGGCATGTCGAATTCGGTCCCGTATGGCTCCGGCGAGCCTGTGTCGCCCGTCTCCGGCGTTCCTTCAGCGCCGTCGATTGGTTGGTGGTACGGTTCGGCATTCCCGATGGCGTCGCTATCGGCCAGGAGGGATTCAATCGAAAGTTCTTCATCATCGATCGATGGGGTCATCGGTGGTTCGTTTTCCGCCGTTGAAATGCCTTCGGCGGCCTCATCGAAGTCGAAATCAAAGGTTTCAGGCGCTCTATCACCGGGAGCCTCTGCAAAGTCCGGCTGAGCAGTCTCTGCGGTCAATGATGTCGGAGCATTTGCGGCGTCTCCAGATTCGTCATTTTCGACGCGGCGGTAAGTGTCGGGGTCGGTCGTGTCATCCAGAAGCTGGCTCGCATTTTCAACCCCAGCCCGGTCGTCGATTATATCGGTCGACGCATTATCATCATTATCATGGCTCAATTCTTCTTCGAGCAAGCGCCGATCTGCTTCAGTCAGCTCCAGCTTTTCCTGGTGCCCATCGGTTTCCTGATTCTCTATCCGATTTCCGATATGGCCCCCTATCAGGTCCGCACCTTGGTCTTCCAGCGGTTGCGCTTCAAGGGCGACCGTCATCGCGTCACCTTCTGAGGGGTATTCCCCAGCTACCCGGTTTCCGGGCTCCGGCAGGGTTTCGGCTTCGCCGGCGTCCGCACTCAGCGGCGATTCGTCTGAGTCACTGGCCCAATTTTCAGCAGCGGGTTCGAAGTCGAAATCGGCGTCTTCGTCCTCCAAATCCGATGAGGCCATGTCCGTTTGTTCTTCTAGAGACAGGTCAAAGGTCTCCTCTTCGTCGACAGGATCATACGGTTCCGATATAACCTCACGGCCGTCTGCATCATCTTCGGCCGCACCCGCCGGATCGTCAACCTCGTCGTCGATCTCAATGACCGCATCATCTTCTATCATCAGATCTTCGATGTCGTCTTCCAATTCGAAGGCGACTTCTTCCTCACCCTCCGCTTGTTCGTCGATATCTTTCAATTCGAGGATATCGTCTCCCGCAGTTGGGTCCATGTCGACATCCTCAGTGAGCTCAAGAAAGTCGTTACTATTTTCGGGTTTGTCGGCCACCTCGGTCAGATCGATGATATCATCATCGTCGTCTACCAGCGCCATTTCTTGATCGTTTCCGCTGTCGCCGTCTTCCAAATCGGCCAATACCGTTTCGGCGAATTCGATGATATCGTCATCACTCAAAAGATTTTTTGCTTCACTCGTCATCGCGGATTTATCATCTTTTTGCATGAGGGACCTCATTATTTGAAGTGTTACCAAATCTATAAATTTCTTATTAATTTTAATAGATTACCATAGGGGGGCGTTTAAGTCAAGATGTTTGGCGTGCCGCCATCCGCGATCTTTAAACGTTTACAAGGATTTGGTTTTCACGCTATAGACCCGGCATGCGCTTTTTCTTTACAGAAAAACCGATGACGCGTGGCGAGAAGATGACCGTGAAAGGCTCAGATGCCCGGCACATCAGAAAGGTATTGCGGCTGCAACCCGGTGATGACATCGGGCTTTTCGATGGATTGGGTGCGGTTTACACGGCGCGCATCGATAACTTTGTTCGCGATGGCATTGTGGTAGAGGTCCTGAGCAGCGCTTCGCCGGTGACCGATTCGCCGGTTCAGATCATCATCGCCCAAGCCTTTCTAAAAGATAAAAAAATGGATGGTCTCGCACGGCAGTTGACCGAGCTGGGAACGGCCCAATGGATACCGTTTTTCGCGGAGCGTTCCGTTCCCGCTCCCGACCGCCGGCGTCTGGCGGGACGACTGGAGCGGTGGCAAAAAATCAGCCGCGAAGCCCTCAAGCAATGCAAGAGGGGACGTCTCATGGTGATCGAGCCGGTCGGCACACTGCAGGATGTTTTGCTGCAGGCTCGGAACTGCGATGTCAAAATCCTTTTCTGGGAGGATCGACCGCAGTCGTTACGTCTGCAGGAAAGGTTTCAGCAAGGCGCCTCACCGGAAAAGATTTTTGCAATCCTGGGTCCCGAAGGCGGATTTTCGATGGCCGAAGTCGAAACGGCCGTCGCGGAAGGTTTCCTCATCGCCGGACTCGGTCCGCGTATCCTGCGGGCCGAAACCGCCACGATAACCGCAGCCGCTCTGCTGCAGTTCTTGTTCGGTGACTTGGGAAAAAGTCCTTGACAAAGCCATGCACCTTCAATAGAAATGGCACTTTCAAAACCAATCGCGCCGAGGTAGCTCAGTCGGTAGAGCAGGGGACTGAAAATCCCCGTGTCGGCAGTTCGATTCTGTCCCTCGGCACCAAGGAAATCAAGGGCTTACGGCTATTGTCGGAATCCCTTTTTTGTTTTGGTTGCGTATAGGTTGCGGATGGTTGCGTTCCCTGCCGAGATCGTCTAACTCGGAAACTTCGCTGCTGTTCTGATTCGGGATCCAATGGAAGTATGTGTCCACTGTTATTTTGATTGACGCATGCCCAAGCTGACGGGACACGTCTGCGATGTTATGACCGGCAGCTATCCGTATCGTAGCGTATGAATGGCGGATGTCGTGAATGCGGACTCTTCGGAGGTTGGCAATTTCGCAAGCCTTATAATGGACCCGTCCTCGTAAGTTACCTTGATCGATTGGTTTGCCATCCTGATTTATAAAGATCCAGTCTGGTACTTTCCCCCAACCCTGTTTTAGTGCCTGCTCTTTTCGTCGGTGCCTAAGTGATTTCAAAGTTTCCATCAACTGAGGGGATCCGTCGACTCGCCTTGTTTTTCCGGTTTTAGTGGTTGTCAACTGGCCTTCTACCAATGCTCGTCTAATCTCTATGAATTTACCACGGAAATCTAAATCACCCCACTGGAGGCCAAGGGCTTCCCCGAGTCTCATGCCCGTTCTGGCTAAAGTCAAAAATAGCGGGTAATGTTCGGGTTGGGCAGTATGGTTGTCCTTGACAAACTGCCTTGCTTTCTCAATCTGTCCTTTCAACCATCTTTGCTTAGAACTGCCTTTTTCACGGTACTTTTCTCCAATGGCGTAATGGTCGAAAATGAAAAAGATCGTCTTGTCATCATATCCATTATAAATTTTAATGCACATGCGTCAAAGGATCTTACAAAAAAATGTTCATTAAAAACTGGAATGCACATCACAATGACAAAAAACGTCACTGAAATGAACATTACAAACAGAATATACACCCCCCACGGCAAACCTGTGTGATGCGCATTCAATACAAGAAGGCAGTCTCGGATACCGGAGCTGTCTCGATTTTTTTTGTCCAGATCCTTAGCCATTATACCTGGCTTAGTTCGCTTAGACGCCGGTATAATCGTTCAGGGTGTTTTGACAGGAACGGTCACAGGTTTGGGTATTTCAGGGTGTACTTATCATTAAAAGCTCAATTTGCTCTGAGCAGAGCTCACATTTATTTACGATCTCTGTTAGGGGTATGGTTAGGTATGCCCTTTTTGAGATCGTAAATAATCCTTGTGAGTACAGTGATAGAATGAGAAACAAACAAATAATATTGTGCATCCCAACGATCTTTGATAACAATTTTAATAGAAATTCGGTTTAAATTTAAGGGGTTCTCATGCCAACGGTTTTCACACATCCGGCAGTTCCACTTGCCATTGGCTTGGGGTTAGGGAAAGATGTGATTTCAACGCCCTTGCTTATTGCCGGTGTTGCAGTGTCGATGAGCCGGATCTTGACGTTCTCGCTTTCCGCTACGGTATCTCATATGCATCCGATTTCGGTCATAGAGGTTTCAGCCATTCATTATTATTTGCGGCAACCCTGGCACTATTAGGCGCATGCGTCTTCCGATATTTTCATTCCAATTTTGGGCGAGCCTTCTGGTTTTTGTTTCTTGCCGCAGCCTCACACGGTATCCTCGATGCGTTCACAAACGGCGGCTTAGGAATTGCCTTCCTCTGGCCATTCTCATCTCAGCGTTTTTTCGCGCCTGTGCAGGTGATCCAGGTATCACCAATTGGGATCTCAAGATTTTTGTCCCCAAGGGGTTTATCGGTCTTGATTTCCGAAATGATCTGGGCGTGGATTCCGTGTACGATAATCGGAATTGGGCTGTTTGCCATGAGGGGGATGATTGGGGGAATGTTCGAGTGGTTCAAGATAAACTGTATGCATCAAGGTTGATGAGTTGCTCGCAGCTTATTATTGGTTAATTCTTAACTTATATGTACGTCGACGATTTTGCAGATACCGGTGCGATATGTTTATCGTTAAAACTACATATTTTAAGTCTTAAGAGATCCGTCAGAATTTATTTCATAGTTTACCAAATTACATAAAATTTATGTAATATTTTACATAACTTTGGCCATACCACGCTGTGTCAATAAGCTAACCTGCCGAATTTTAATACTATCATTATCAGACACAACACACTGTATTTGCACGATTTTTGCATTATTTGAATACAGAAAACGCCACACCTGTTGCAAAACAGGGCCGGAAAACCACGGGTCTTAATTTTTGCTATTGATTCTGGTTATTCTGAGCTTCCCACTGAAAAGATAGCCGGGCTGCCAAGAGTGAAAATTTTAAATTCACCTTGCTTGCATACCGGCTTTTTTTACTTTCTTTTACAGTGGTCTTTAAACAGCAAAGAAGGAGATATTGAAAGGGGGAACAGATGGAACGTCTATTCGTTAAAACGGTATTTAAAGGTTTACTGGTTTTGTTATTTCTCTTGACTCTTTCCATAAGGGTCAATGCGGACAATGCCAGTCAAGGTTCTTTAATTACAGTGGCAGACAATGTGGATTTACAAACAGGAAACAGATACGATGCAGGCATTTTTGATATAAGACCCTATCGTTAGATTTCGTTCTTGGGTAATTATTTAGGGGGACATAACGGGGAAAGGTTATATCTAGAGTTTCAATTTGTTGCAGAAAACAATGGACCACCTTTCGCAGCAGGACCACTTTTCTTTTGTCCTATTGGGCCTTATGGTATAAGCCCGTGTTTCATGAGCGGAGCACCAGACATTATATATCAATTTCCTTTCCCGGCCGCAGGACCTTATCTTAAAATAAGTATTCTTAATGAACCAAATGGGATCGATGCAACTGTAACTACCTATTTGTATGGCTACAAATAAAACTGGCCAATTTTTTCAAAAGTTCACCAATAAGTGCAAGATAATTCCTAATAAAGATTACCTGTTTCGTCTTCAGAACAGGCCTGGAAAACCACGGGTCATAATTTTTTTTACTGATTCTGTTTTAGCTGACTGTCTCCTGAAAGGTAACCGGGGTGCCGGGTGAGAAAAATACGTATTTACCTTATAGACTTAGTGCTCAGAGCCTCTCATTTGTGAGACAACGATGAATGTGGAACGCCTCAAATTACCCCTACAATGCCTCCTTGGGCAAATTACACCCATGGAGGCGGACAATTGATAACGTTTTTTCGTGGAGTTTGAAGAGGGTTGCGACAATTACTAATTATATCTTTCATTGATGCTTTTCTAAAAAATCGGTTATGTTGTTTTGCCTGGAATTAACATCTAAAGGAAAGGAGTAAATTATGAGAAAAGCAGTATACTTTACTGTCTTTGGTCTATTCATTCTGGTACTCTTTGGATCAGGTGTCTCAGCAAACGATGGTAAAATTAAAGAAGGATGGCTTGCAAATACCGAATGGGAAATCACAGGAACAGCAAAGCTTTACAATTCCTCAAACGGCAATTATCTCGGATCTATGGCGGGCGCTTCAGGTTTGCATGTTTTTTTTAGTGAAGAAGAGGGGGCAACGGGAATAGTCGCACCTACGCTAGTTTTAAATTACGGGGTGGTTCCGGGCACGACAGCGGAATATTCACTTTACAGCTATACTTTAAAAGGCAATGTGGCAAAAAGCACAACTGGTAGAGTGTTAATAACTGTCCCCGGAACAGATCCCATTGAGGATTACGATGGTCCAATTGAAGCCATTTACACCTTCACGGGAAAAAATACCATGAAGGGTAAAGTCACTTACACAAATGGAGCTACATATGTGAAAACGGTGATAGAATTGGAAGGTAAATTTATGGGCAAGTATCCTGAGTAAAATGTTCTTTATTCAATCGAATGCACTGGAGGGAGTGGCAAGGCTACACCGCTCTGGCCTTAAGGACGATAATACGCTCCAGCAATCGATTGATTACTAGTTACGATAGCTGAATAAAATTGGTCCTATTAAAAACCAGATACTGTTAAAC
>Ga0316576_10000539_pt1 | contig 17753 bp, 13 predicted proteins | sample S0NA_FD_203075 | JGI IMG/M metagenome (GOLD analysis project Ga0316576, IMG submission 203075) | Rhizosphere microbial communities from salt marsh grasses in Alabama, United States - S0-2_050615r3r5 | ecosystem: Host-associated > Plants > Roots > Rhizosphere | place: USA: Alabama | collected... | reverse complement strand
GGGGGCAAACTGCGAGCGGCTGGCGAAGCGGCTCGGCATCGACCGTGCAGCCCAGGACGCCTACGCCGCTCGCTCCCACCAGCGGGCGGCGGCGGCCACGACGGACGGCCGGCTGGCCCGGCAGATCGAGCCGGTCTTCGTGCCGCCCACCGCGACGCCCGTTCGTCACGACAACGGCATCCGCGGCGACTCGACCCCGGAGTCGCTGGCGAATCTCCGTCCCGCCTTCGACAGCCGCTTCGGCACGGTCACCGCCGGCAACAGCTCCTACCTCACCGATGGTGGCGCGGCGGTGCTGCTGGCCTCCGAGGAGGTCGCCGAGCGTCTCGGCCTGAAGCCGGTCGCGTCCCTTCGGGCGGCGTCGGTGGCCGCTCTCGATCCGCTCGAGGAGCTGCTCCTCGGGCCCGCTCTCACCCTCCCGAGGGCCCTTGACGCCGCCGGACTCGTCCTCGACGATGTCCATGTCGTCGAGCTCCACGAGGCTTTCGCCGCTCAGGTGTTGGCGGTGCTGCAACTCCTCGACGACCCGGGCTGGTGCAGCGACCGCCTCGGGCGCAGCGAGCCGGTGGGACGAGTCGACCCGGAGCGACTCAACGCCTGGGGGGGGTCGCTGTCGGTCGGTCATCCCTTCGGCGCCACCGGGGCGCGCCTCATTGCCACCTGCTGTCAACGGATGGTGGCCGAGGAAGGGCGCTTCGGGGCGGTCGCAGCCTGCGCCGCCGGCGCCATTGGCATCGGTTTGGTGTTGGAGAAGGCGTGATGCCCGAAACCGGGCCGCTGCCATTCGTCGTTGCACCGGGGATGTCGACCGTTCGCGCTGCGGGTCGGGAGTGCGGTTGGGGAAAACCCCCGGCGGCAACACGAGGTCACGCCAGATTGGTGAGGATGGCCCCATGCCCATGATTCGTATCAATAGACGCAGTGATGGTGTGGTGATCGTGTGGCTCGACCACCCCGACAAGCCCGTCAACACCCTGTCGCCGGAGGCGGTGGCGGAGTTCAACCAGCTCGTGCTGCCGCTGCTCGAAGACGACGGCGTGCGGGGCCTCGTGGTGGCATCGGCCAAGCCTGACACGTTCATCGCGGGCGCCGACCTCGAGGTGATCGAAGGCCTCGGCGAGGACGAGATCACCAGGATGTCACGCGACGGCAACGCCCTGCTGGAGCGAATCGCAACCGGGGCCAAGCCGGTCGTGGCCGCGGTCCACGGCGCCGCCATCGGCGGCGGCATGGAGGTGGCCCTGGCCTGCCACTACATCCTGGCCTCAGACGATCCGCGAACGGTGTTCTCCCAGGCCGAGGTGATGCTCGGGCTGCTGCCCGCGGGCGGCGGCACCCAACGGTTGGTGGAGCGGGTGGGGCTGACTGCGGCCCTGCCCCTGCTGCTGACCGGGAAAAAGGTCCGGGTGCGGAAGGCGAAGCGGATGGGCCTGGTGGACGCCGTGACGACCCCCGGGGGGATCGCCGAGACCGGGGCGCGGGCGGCGCTGGCCCTGGCCGAGGGCCGGCTGCGTCGGTCGCTGCGACAGAGGACGCTCGTCGACCGGCTGTCGGCGTTGCCTCCGATCCGGGCCAAGATCCTTCGCGAGGCCCGCAGGCGGGTCGACCGGCAGACTCGAGGCCTCTACCCGGCGCCGCAGGCGATCCTCGACTGCGTCGAGACCGGTCTCAGGCGTGGTCGCCTGGCCGGCCTCGAGTGCGAGTCGACCTCCTTCGGTAAGCTCGCGACCGGGATGGAGAGCCGCAATCTCGTCCGCCTCTTCCACGCCATGAACGGGGCCAAGAAACCGCCGGAGGGGGCCGAGCCCAGGCCGGTCCAGCGGCTCGCCGTTGTCGGCGCTGGATTCATGGGCGCCGGCATCGCGTCGGTCTCTCTCGGCCGCTGCCAGGTCGTGCTCCGGGACATCTCGGACGAGGCCCTGTCTGCCGGTCTCCGGACCGTCGAGGAGGGCCTCAGCCGGCAGATGCGTTCCGGCGCCGTCACGCGAAACGACGCCGACCGAAGGCGGTCGAGGCTCCGACCGACGATCGCGCTCGACGACCTGACCAACGTCAACCTGGTGATCGAAGCTGTCTTCGAGGACCTCGAGCTCAAGCGGCGGGTGCTCGCCGAGGTCGAAGAGCGGATCACGGACGAGGTGGTCTTCGCGTCGAACACCTCGGCCCTACCCATCTCGAGGATCGCTGCCGATGCCCGACACCCGGAACGTGTTCTCGGCATGCACTACTTCTCGCCGGTGCCCAAGATGCCGCTGCTCGAGATTGTGGTCGCCGATGCCACCGCCGGGTGGGCGACTCAAACCGCGCGTGCCTTCGGCGTTGCCCAGGGCAAGACCTGCATCGTGGTCAGGGACGGACCCGGTTTCTACACGACACGGATCCTGGCCCCCTACCTCAACGAGGCGGTGGTGCTGCTCGAGGAGGGGGCGCGGGTCGAGGATCTCGACCACGTCATGAAGGACTTCGGCTACCCGGTGGGGCCGGTGGCGCTCATGGACGAGGTCGGCATCGATGTCGGCGCTCATGTGGCCGCCGATCTGGGCGCCGCCTTCGCCGAGCGTGGCCTGGGCGCGTCGGATGCGCTGCCGCGGATGTCCGAAGGCGGGTTTGCGGGGCGCAAGAACGGCAGGGGTTTCTACCTGTACCCGAAGAAGCGTCGCAAGGGTTCGCGTCAGGTCAACCCGGAGGTCTACGCATTCTTCGGCGGCGCCGACCGAAGGGCAGTGGCCGCCGAGGACATTCGAGACCGGTTGGCGCTGCTCATGATCAACGAAGCGGTCCATTGTCTCGACGAAGGGGTCGTCGGCTCGCCGGAGGACGGCGATCTCGGGGCGGTCCTCGGCCTCGGTTTTCCACCCTTCCGTGGCGGACCTTTTCGCGCCGTCGACCACCAGGGAGCGGGAGCCGTGGTCGGGCGGATGAAGGCCCTTGCCGAACGCCACGGCTCCCGGTTCCAGCCCGCCGCCGGTCTGACGGAGCTCGCGGCCACCGGTGGGTTGTTCTATCCCAGAGGGTGAGCTCACCGCGCCGAAGGTCGTACGATAGGTTGAGCCTCGATCGTGACATCTCCTTTGTGGATCGTCGTGATCTTCGTGATTGGGGCTGTGATGCATGGCGATTGGATCGTCTTCGCAGTTCGAAGGAACCCGGGCGATCGGGGGGCTGAATGACCCACTCAGAGCTGCCGCTGGAAGGAACGCTGGTGGTGGACGTGTCGAGGATGCTTCCGGGAGCGGTGCTCGCCCGGCAGCTGATCGATCTGGGGGCCCGGCTCATCAAGGTCGAGGAGCCGGGCGCGGGCGACCCCATGCGCATGGTGCCCCCGTATTTCGACGACGTCGGTCTCGGATTCGCCGTCTACCTTCGCGGAGCGGAGTCGGTGTGCCTCGATCTCGCATCGAGCCGCGACCGCGACCGGCTGCGCGGCCTTGCCGAGCGGGCCGATGTCCTCGTTGAGAGCTTCCGGCCGGGCACAATGGAAGGTTGGGGCCTCGGCCACGCCGACCTCGAGCCGCTCAACCGGCGACTCGTGTGGTGCTCGTTGTCGTCGTACGGCCGCGCCCCCGAGGTGCGGCGGCGGGTGGCCCACGATCTCAACCTCGTTGCCGAGACCGGTGCTCTGACCTCGATGTCGCCCGACGGCCTGCCTCGGATCCAGCTCGCCGATGTCGGCGCCGGTCTGCTCGCCGGATCCGCGATCCTCGCGGCGTTGCTGCGCCGCGAGCGAACCGGGCGGGGTGGGCGGATCGACCAGCCACTCGCTGCGGGCGCCCTCGCCTTCATGGTCTGGCGCTGGGCCGAGTCTGTCGCCGGCCGCGAGCAGGTCGTGGACCTGCTGCTCGGCTCGGGCTGCCCCTGCTATCGCACCTACCGCTGCGCTGACGGCGGCCGGATCGCAGTCGCGGCACTCGAGCCCAAGTTCTGGCTCGGCTTTCTGGAGCTGCTCGGACTGAGCGACGAGCTCGCTTCCGAGGCCTTCGCCGTCGGTCCCGAGTGTGCCCGAGTCGTGGCGAGGATCGAAGAGCGGCTCGCCGAGGGTGTTCGGGAGGGTTGGCTGCGCCGGGCCAATGAGCGCGAGCTGCCGATGAGCGCGGTTCGAGAAGCTGCCGACGCTGTCGCTGATCCGTTGTTCGTGGCAGCCGGGCTCGTGGGCCCTGTCGACCTCCCCGGTGGCGGCGAGCTGCCGGGGGTCGGTTCGCTTTTTCCGGACCTCGGTCGCGCGCCGAGGCGACCGGCGCCGAAGCTCGGCGAGCACACCGAGGCCGTGCTGGCCGAGCTCGCCTCGGCTGGCGGTTCCTGAGTCATCCGAGGCGCGTGGGTGCGTGCGGCGAGTGATGCGTCGTTTTCGGGACCGTTGGACCGATGATGAATCCTGGAAGGCCTCGACCGGCTCCTGTGATCCGCGTCAACTGCGATCGACGCCTGTCGAGGCCCACGGTGGTACGCTCGAACGATGAAGATCACGCTGAAGCTGTCGCCATCGCCTCGTCGTCCCTCCGGCGGACGGGTTCCGGTCATGCTCGTCGCCATCTGCGCGCTCGCACTTCCGGTAGCGGCCCAGCTGCCGCCGAGCTTCGACCTGCGGGACGTTGGCGGGACCAACTACGTCACCTCGGTCAAGACGCAGCTGGGCGGGACCTGTTGGACCCATGGCGCGATGGCGGCGATGGAGGGTAACCTACTCATGACCGGCGTCTGGGCGGCGGCCGGCGAGGCCGGCGAGCCGGATCTCGCCGAGTACCACCTCGACTGGTGGAACGGCTTCAACCAGCACAACAACGACGACGTCGACCCACCGACCGGGACCGGCCTCACGGTCCACCAGGGTGGCGACTACATGGTCACGTCGGCGTACTTCGCCCGGCTCGAGGGCGCGGTTCGAGACGTGGATGGTCAGAGCTTCGACACACCGCCGCTGCGCACTGCGCCGGGCTACCACTACTTTTCGCCGCGACAGATCGCGTGGTACGTTGCCGGCAGCGACCTCGCGAACATCGACGCGATCAAGACCGCTCTGATGACCTACGGTGTGCTCGGCACGTGCATGGCCTACAACGCGGCGTTCATGGACGCGAATTACAACCACTACCAACCGCCGTCCAGCGCGACGAACCCCAGCCACGCGGTGGCCATCGTCGGCTGGGATGACGCCCGCGTCACCCAGGCGCCGAACCCGGGCGCCTGGCTGGTCAAGAACAGCTGGGGATCCGGTTGGGGTTTCGACGGCTACTTCTGGATCTCGTACTACGACAAGTGGTGCGGCCAACATCCCGAGATGGGCGCGGTGTCGTTCCAGGACGTCGAGCCTGTCGAATACGATGCGATCTACTACCACGATTATCACGGTTGGCGTGACACTCGCGCCGACGTTAGCGAAGCGTTCAATGCCTTCACCGCCGGCGAGAACGATCGCCTCGTCGCAGTCAGCTTCTTTGCGGCCGCGGAAAACGTCGACTTCGTCGTGACGGTGTTCGACGGTTTCGTCGGCGGCGAGCTCGTCGATCCTCTGTCGACGACCTCCGGATCACTCACGACCCGCGGGCTGCACACCATCGACCTCGGCGATGCGATAACGCTGACGGAGGGTGACGACTTCTTCGTCTATCTGAGCCTGTCGGACGGCGGTCAGCCCTTCGACCGCTCGTCAGAGGTTCCAGTTCTCCTCGGCGCCGACGCCCGGGTCTGGGTGCCGTCATCGGCCGACCCTGGTGAGAGCTTCTACCGCGATGGAGGCGTTTGGCACGACCTCTGGATCGACGACCCGACGGCCAACTTCTGCATCAAGGCGCTCGCCGTCGCGGCGGACCCGATTTTCGTCGACGACTTCGAGTCAGGCGGTACTTCGGGCTGGTCCCTGGTGGCTGGCGAGGAGTAGGTCGTTCCTCGGCATCGACGCTGTTTCCTCCAGAGTATTAGGACGGGAACCTCCTCGAACACCAACCCGAGTGACACATACCAGGACCGGGGGACTCTCGGTTCGTAGACGTAGCCAGCATCGCGGTCCCGGCCTTGGTCGAGGTCCTGCTGGTACTCGTCGGTGAGGTTGCGGCCGCCGGCGGCGATCCGGGAGCGGGTCGTCGGCTCGTTGAACAGGACGAAGCTCCTGGCGATCCTGGCGTCGACCGTGAGGAAGGACTCGGTGGCCTCCAGGCGGTCCTCGTCAATGTATCCGGCGTAGTGTGGGACCTCCATGGATCCCGTGACCTTGAATCCGGCCCACAGCTCCACGTCCCACGGGATTTTGGCCATGATCGACAGGACGCCGTACCGGTCGGGAATGCGAAAATACCGGACGCTGCCGAAGTCCGGGTCCGATTCGTCTCGCTCGGCCTCGAGCAGACCGACGCCGCCTGCGAGCGTCGGTGTCAATTCCATGTCCAGGCTTGCGCTCATCGAGCTCTCCTCCTCGAGATTAGGGTCGTTGTGGATGACCTGGCCTTCGCCGCCGACCTGAGTGATGTGGAGGTCCTCGTCGAAGACCCGTGGACCGCGAAATCCGGTCGCCACCGACAGCCGGGCGGTGAGGTCCGCTCGGGGGCTCCACCTGAGAGCGCCTCGAGGCGAAACGATGGCCGAGTCGATTTCGGAGAAGTCGTCCCAGCGGGAACCGATGATCAGCTCCCAGTCCTCGCCGAGAATCCAGTCGTCCTGGACGAAAAGACCGAGGTTGGTGTAGGTCTCTTCGATCTGGCGGTCGTACACCGGCTGGCGGTCCGTCAGCTTGTCATGCTGGACCTGAACGCCGGCTGAGAGATAGTGCTTGCCGAGGCGGCTGTTGACCTGGGAGTCGAGGGTGAAGAGCGGGTTCGAGGTCGAACCGTAGGCGTTGGGGTCCATCCCGGCGCCGTAGTAGGTGTCGCGGTCGTTTGTGGCGAATGCGGCGGTCAGCCGATAGTCGAGCTTCGAGCTGACCGTGTGGAGCCATGTCACTGAGCCGAGGTCGATGGTCGAGTCGATGGCCTCGGTGATGTCAGTGGAGTGTGGCGGCAGGTCAAACCTGTTTCCACCGCGGCGGCTCTCCTCGACATGGGCGTAACCCATCGACAGCCGGGCGTTGCCGCCGATGAGGGAGACCCCAGTCCAGGGCGCCGTTGATGGATGTGGCGTCCTCACCGTCGATGCTCTCGGGACGGAGCTGGAAAGCACCGCCGGATCGTGTCGGTTGGCGAGGGATGATATTGACGCCGCCGCCCACCGAACCCGATCCGTAGAGGGCCGAGCCGCCGCCCTTGACGACCTCGATGCGTTCGATCGTGTCGCGCCGGACAACCTCGGTGCGGACGGGAACTTCCGAAAGCCGTCGCTCGGTGCGGGTTCCAGTGACGACTATCTCGGACCGGAACGCGGGCTGGAGCACGATGTCGATCGTGACGGTCGAGCCGTCGACCGCGATGGGGTGCGAGTGCTGCTCGTGATGGCCGTCGGCAGTGACCATGAGATGGTAGGTTCCCGACTCGATCTCGGTGATGCAGTACCGGCCATCGGCGTCGGTTTCGGCGGCGACGCCGGTTTGCTCGACCAACACCAGCGCGCCGGCGATGGGCGTGGCGGACGGATCGGTCACCATGCCGGCGACCCTACAGTCCTGTGCTGCGGCAGTGGCCGCGGGAACCAGGAGCGGGCACAGGCCGACGCCGTACAGGAAGATGATCGGGCGATCGGTGTTCATCCTTGGCTATTGCCTTTGAGAAGAGTCCGGATCGACAGCCGTGAGGCGTCTTCAGGCCGTAGGATTGGCAAGGTCTGTGCCAGAGTGAGAGCGGGTTGTGATCGGGGTTGGGGCGGCTGAATTACGACGTTCGTACGTCGGATGTCGAATCTCGTCAGCGTCTTCACACGCTCCGGTCGCGAGCATCCGGCTAGTCCGGGTTAGCGTGCGCTCGGGGAGATGTGGATCAGCTGCGGTGTCGGTCGAGGTCGAAGCGGCCGACGTAGTGGCTCATGGCACGAGGGCTCAGCCCGAGCCTGGCCGCCGCGGTTTTCTTGCTCCAGCCGGCCTCCCTGAGGGCCTGGAGCAGGAGCTCCTTCTTGAACGCGTCGACCCGCTGGACGAATCCGTCGCCGCCTGTGCTGTCGGCCGTTGGCGCGTCCTGGATCTCCATGGGTAGGTGCTCGAGTCGGATCTCGCGGCCGCCGGCAATCACCAGGGCGCGCTCGAGCACATTGCGGAGCTCACGGACGCCAGCGATCGGCCAGGGCTTCGACCTGGGGCCTCACGGCGTGGATGCCCGCTCCCGAAATGAGGGCCCTCTCGAGGGGCGCCTTCATGCTGTACGCGATTTGCTCCATGGCTTCACTCTCGGTGGCGATCATCGTGGTCTCGAGGGCCGACCGGCTGTTGAGGAAGCTCATCGTCCAGAGAGCAAGGATGACCAGGTTGAGGGGCACGAGGAACTTGAGGCTCAGACTCACCCTGTCTTATTCCACCGACCAGGCCGCGAGTCGTGAGGAGGGAACAAACGCGGCGGTCGGCTCGGGAGGCGGCGCGGACGATATACTGCCGCGCATGCATGGCTCACGGTCCTGGATCCTTGCAGCCCTGGCCGGAGTGGCGCTCGCCCTGGCCATGCCAGGCCCCGGTCTGTGGCCCCTTGCCCTGCTGGCGCCGGGTCTTCTGGCCGAGGCAGTCGAGCAGAGCGCCGGTCGCTGGCGACCGTGGCTCCTTGGCTGGCTGGCTGGGACTCTGCACTGGGTGGTGGGCACCAACTGGGTGCTCGAGGTGATGCACCACTACGGCGGTCTCTCCCTGTGGGCGGCGGCAGCGGCGCTGCTCGGCATGGCGGCGATCCTCGGGGCGAGCTGGGCCGTCATCGCAGGTCTGGCGGCGTGGGTCACTCCGGTGTGGCGAATCTGGTCGCTGCCTGCGTTGTGGGTGGCGGTCGATGTACTGCGGCGGTTTCAGCCGATCCAGTTCCCCTGGAACGATCCGGCGGCAACGCTCAGCCATCTGCCCTGGTTGCTGGGCTCGCTGCCGATCTGGGGGGCAACCGGGTTGTCGTGGGCGATCCTAGCCGTCGGAACCGGCCTCTGGGGAATGCTGCGGCGCGACCGGCGGCCCGCTGCCGCGGCTCTCCTCGTTGCCGCGGTCGGGCTGACCGTGACCTGGACGGTCCTCGCGGCCCCTGCGGCTGACGTCGGCCCGCCGTTGCGGGTGGCCGTCCTGCAGCCCGGAACGTCGCTCGAGCAGAAGTGGGACCCTGACCAGTGGCGCGACATCTCGGCTCGGGTCTGGAGGCTCACCAGGCAGGCTGCAGATGCGGGCGCCGAGCTCGTGATGTGGCCGGAGAGTGCCGTGCCGTACCGGCTCGACATCGACCCGACCTACCGGGAGCTCGTAACTGGACTGGCGCGCGAGCTCGGGGTTCAGATCATTCTCAACTCGGTCGCCGACGTAGGAACCGGTGTTGCGAACTCCGCCTACCTGGTGACCGGCGACGGCATCTCGCCGGTGCGCTACGATAAGGTTCATCTGGTGCCCTTCGGGGAGTACGTGCCTGCCTGGGCCGGGCTCATCATCAACGAAACCCTGGTGCGAGAGGTTGGTCGCTTCAGCCCGGGACGGTCGGTGACGCCCCTGCCTGCGACCGTGCCGGTCGGGGTGGCCGTCTGCTACGAGGTCGTGTTTCCCGACGTCAGCACTGGAGCCGTCCGAGCCGGCGCCGAGCTGCTCGCGACCATCACCAACGACGGCTGGTACGGCTTTAGCTGGGCCCCGATCCAGCACTTCGCACAGGTCAGGCTGCGCGCCGTTGAGGTTCGGCGGTGGTGGGCACGGGCCGCGCTCACGGGGATCTCCGGTTTCGTGGATCCGTACGGTCGGGTTTCCGCCCGCCTCGGGGTCGGCGACCAGGGCATGCTGGTCGCTGATCTGCAGCCGGCGTCGGGCCTCACGCCCCGGGCCCGCTGGGGCGACTGGTGGGCGGTGGTGTGCGGAGTCGGCGCCGCGGTCACGATCGCTGTAGGTCGCCGACGGAGGGCGGCCGTCACCGGCCAGCGCTGAACCGGACCCGCTTCGATCGGTCGCTCGCCGCAGATCGCGACGACGCAAGCGCCGGTTGGTCCAGAGGAAGCTGGCGGTTCGCACGGATGTTGACTACAATGAGCCGCCCTCCACGGGAGGCACGATCGGGAGTTGCCATGCTAGACGAGCTGATCCAGCGAGCCGAGTCCGAGGTCGAGCGCGCCCAGCGCCTTCGGGGGTACCTTTGACGTCGAGACGCTGAAGGCGCAGCTCGCCGACATCGACGAGGAGGCCCAGGATCCCGACATCTGGGCGGACCAGGACCGAGCCCGCAAAGTGATGCGGCAACGTGCCGACCTCCAGGAGCAGGTCGCGTCGGCCGACACTTTGAGCCAGGTGGGTGAAGAGCTCGAGGTCTTGGCCGAGATGGCGCGGGACGGCGATCCCGGCCTCGAGCCCGAGCTCGAGGCGGCCCTCGACCGGTTCACGCCCGAGCTCGACCGCATCGAGCTCACCGCGAAGATGACCGGAGACCACGACACCTCGAACGCATTCGTTGAGATCCACCCCGGCGCCGGCGGGACCGAGTCCGCGGACTGGGCTCAGATGCTCGTTCGGCTCTACCTGCGCTGGTGCGAGCGGCGCGGCTTCGACGTCGAGGTCATGGACGAGCAGCCCGCCGAGGAGGCGGGCATCAAGAGTGCGACCCTCCTGGTCAAGGGACCGTACGCGTACGGCAACCTGAAATCAGAGAACGGGGTCCACCGGCTGGTGCGGATCTCCCCCTTCGACCAGCAGTCGCGGCGCCACACCTCATTCGCATCGGCCCACGTCTATCCCGAAGTGGATGACGACTTCGAGCTCGACATCCCGGAGAAGGACATCCGGGTCGACCGCTACTGCTCATCGGGCCCCGGTGGTCAGGGCGTCAACACCACCTACTCGGCGGTGCGGCTCGTGCACCTGCCGTCCGGAATCATCGTCACCTGCCAGAACGAGCGCTCCCAGATCAAGAACTTGGCGAGCGCGATGAAGGTCCTCAAGGCTCGCCTGTACGAGCTCGAAATGGAGAAACGCGAGGAGGAGCTCGACAAGCTCAAGGGACCCAAGAAGGACATCTCCTGGGGCAACCAGATCCGTTCCTACGTGCTGCAGCCCTACCGCATGGTCAAGGACTTGAGGACCGGCCACGAGGTCGGCAACACCGATCGAGTGCTCGACGGCGACATCGACGGCTTTATCGAGGCCTATCTCCACTGGCGTGCCCAGGGCGGCAAGCCCGTGGTGGTGGAGACCGAAGACTGACCGATCAGCGCCCCGAGTGAAGGGGCACCGCTGGAGCGGATACGGCGCCGGCGGTCGTGGCTGCCACCTCATGACACGTCCGGGCGAAACCGGGTCATCGATGAGCGAGCCCTGCTCAGAGCGATGAACAACGGATGAGTGGCGCTTGTCGTCTGGCTCCCGTTGGTCGACGGGATCTCGCGTCGGGCTCGCGGAAGCGAAACACGAAAAAGCCGCGCCATGAGGCGCGGCTTTCGTGTATCGGATCTTCGATCCGTCGCGTGTCTACTTGCGGCTGGCCATCACGAAGATGGCGATGCCGGCCATGATCGCGATCATCGCGAGAATCCCCATCCAGTTGAGGGTCGGGACCGGCTCAGCGGCCACGTGGGGCTGCGGCGTCGGCGTCGGGACCTGGGTCGAGCCGATGTAAATGGTCTGCGCGACGCTGGTGTAGACGTACTGAGAGGTATTGAACCAGTTGTAGCCGGTGGTGATCCAGGTCAGACCGCCGCGAGCTATCGCGAAGGTTTGGTAGTTCTGGGCCAGAGGTACGGTGGTCGTGAAGGATAGGGCGAAGTTGTGCAACGGGGTGGGCGAGTTCAGGAAGAACTGCTCGTCAGCAGCGCACCAGTCGGTACCGGGGCTGGTCGTCCACCAGGTGCAGCCGCCGTTCCAGGGCGAGTCGTAGATCTGACCATACAGCCACACTTGGTTGTTGAGGGTGTAGGTGTTGCCACCAAAGGTCACCTGAACCGGAACCCCGTCGCCGCCCGCCGTGGTCACGCTGGCGTTGAGCTGGACCTGGAGCGCACCCACCTGAGTCGCGACGATCGTGAGACTCCCGAGCGTGCCGTTCGCCTCCGTCCCCAGCGGTGGGCCGACGTACTTGGTGGATGGGCTCAGTGAGGGGTTGATGTTTGCCGCTGCGAGCGAGCTCACGAAAACGGCTATCCCCACGAAAACCAGAACTTTCTTCATCACCATTCCTCCTCATCTAACTCGAAGATATTCCTTGAGAGAACTCAGCAACTTTCCCAAAGCGCCCTCAAGCTCGCCATACTCGACTCTATCCGCGACTGACCATGCTGTCAACATTGAAACTGCAAACCGACCAATGCACATCGGGCGGACGCCACAAGATACAGATTCCGGGACGTGACGCTCATCTCAGTTTTCCCGGCCCTTCAAGTGGAGACCGAGACGCTGAATCCCATCCTGAGCTTCGCTCCTGAGTGTGCCGGGCCGGCTCTTCCTGGCCGCCTGCTCGAAATGGCGGAGGGCGAGCTCGTCGCGTCCCTCCCGCTCGAGACACTTGGCGACCGCGAGGTTGAGGTCGGCAATCATCATGTCCGGGTTGTTCACGTCGTCGCCGACGAGCTCGAGAGTCCGGTCGCATCGACCCACCAACGCAGCGGATAGGGCGCAGCGGTTGCGGATGTCGACTCGGTCCGGCGAGAGCTCGAACGCGCGTTGGAGAACCACGAACTCCTCGTCGAGTCGACCCGCGCGGTCGAGGATCGCCGCGAGGGTGAGTTGTGCGTCGAGGTAGTCGGGGTCGGACTCGAGGGACTGGCGAACCTCGCGCTCGGCTCGCACTAGGTCGCCGGACTCGGCGAGGGCGATGGCGAGGTTGTTTCGCGCCGCGAAGAACGAAGGATTGGCGTCGAGCAGGGTCGTCAGCTCCTGCACCGCTTCCTGGAATCGGCCGGTTTGAACGAGGACGATCCCGAGGTTGTTGCGGATGCTCGGGTCGTCGGGCGACAGGGCGATCGCCCGCCGGAGGGTGGCCTCCGCCTCGCTTTGCCGCCCGCTCTTGAGGTAGGCGATCCCGAGGGTCGTGAGGAACCTGGAGCGCGACGGCGCCAAGCGGCTCGCCTCCTCCAGATAGGGAAGTGCAGCCGTCGGATCGGAGTCGAGCAGAACGAGCCCGATCGCGAAGTGGGTCTCGGCATCGTCGGGCTGGATGCGCAACATTTGCTTGTAGACCTCGACGGCGTCCTGCGATCGACCGTTTTCGACAAGGAGCTGGCCGAGCAGGCGTCGAGCCCGCTGGTGGAAGGGGGAGGTGGCCACAGCGTGAGTCAGCGCGGCTTCCGCTTCGGTCGTCCTGCCTTGGACGATCAGGCGCTCCGCCTGCGCAGTCAGGAGGTCCGGGTCGTCTGGGCTCTTGGCGAGTGCATCGGCCAGCAGGGCGTCGGCTTCGTCGTCCCGCCCGAGCGCCGCCAGGGCTCGGGATTCGATGGCGTCGAACATCCCGAATGGAGCCCGAGTCTCGCGGCCCAGGTGGGCCAGCTCGATGACCCGTTCGTACCGGCCCCGCAGGGTCTCGAGGCGGCACATTCCCATGACGACATCGCTGTTCGCGGGGTCGATCTCCAGGCACCTCTTGAAGGTCTCTTCAGCCTGATCGAAATCGCCCATGGCCATGTAGATGTTGCCCTTGAGCGACAACGCGGCGAGATTCTCCGGGTCGCGCTCAAGCATCTTGTCGATGCTGGCGAGCGCCTCTTCGTACTCGCCAGTCTCCATGTAGTACTGGGCGCGCTCGACCTGCACGTGACCGGCCACGAGGTCTCTGGGATCGGGTGGGTTGCGGCGGGTTGGCGAGGTGTTCGCCATGTACCCGAGGGCCTCGAGGGCCTCGCGCTCGGCCGGCGACAGCTCGAGCGCGGCATTGACATCCAAGCCTTGATCCTCCTGGATGAACTCGTCAAGCAGCGTGCTGGTGTTCTCGAGCTCGAGCGGCTCCTTCTCCGCGATGTTGGTGAGCTGTCGCGGGTCGGCCGCCATGTTGAACAGCTCTTTCCGCGTTCCCGCGTGGAGCTCCCAGTCGCCTGACCGCACGCCGCGAAGCTCGGACCAACCGTACTGGTACATCGGGAGCAAGGTCTCGAAGTAGAGCGCTCGAGCGGAAGGTGACCCACCCCCGGCGCCGAACGGCAACCGCCCGTCGTTCCGATCGCTGTTCGGGGCCCTCAGATCGACCAGGCTCGTCAACAGAAGGCTCAGGTCGACGGTGCTCACCGGCTCGACGACCCGGATCGGCTCGGCTGTGGCGGGCGTGGTGAGGATCCACGGAACGTGAATCGTCGCTTGATGCAGAAGGAACCCGTGGGTGTTCTCACCGTGCTCGCCGAGCCCTTCGCCATGGTCGGCGAGGACTGTGAGCACGGTGTCGTCGAGCCGGCCGGACTCCTGGAGCGTCGCGACCAGGTCAGCGACCACGGAGTCGGCGAAGGCGATCTCACCGCCGTAGGGATCGTTCGGAAACCGGGCCCGGAAGCTCCCAGGGGGATCATAGGGCGCATGTGGGTCGTACAGGTGGAGCCACAGGAAGACCGGCTTGTTCTTCGGAACCGTCGCCAGCCATCGCTTCGCGGATGCGAGCGTCATGTTGCCACGGCGCGACGGTACGGTGGATTGCCCCGTTTTCTGAGCCTGGCTGAGGTCGTCGTCGTAGACGTCGAAGCCCTGGTTGAGACCGTATCGGGACACCAGGACCTGAGCCGAGACGAAGGCTCCGGTTGCGTAGCCGTGCTCCGAGAACACCTCGGCGAGAGTCTCGATGTCATCGCCGAGCACGAACATGCCGTTGTTTCGTACCTGGTGCTTGATGGGATACAGCCCCGTCATCATCGAGGTGTGCGCCGGCAGCGTGATCGGCGCGACAGACTCGGCGTTCTCGAACACGATCCCATGCTGGGCGAGGCTGTCGAGGAACGGAGTCAAGCCTGCAGTCGACCCGTAACATCCAATCCGATCGGCTCGTGTCGTGTCGAGGGTGACCATGACCACCGACGCGCCCGGGAAGGTCCCGATCGACTCGGGTATCTCGGGTGTGCGGCCTCCTCGGGTCGAGACCCAGAGCCCGAGGGCGCCCGCGATGGCAAGTGCAATTCCAGCGATCTTGGTCAAGCGCATTCAATCTCTCCTCGCAAAGCTGGCCGATCAGCCTCGGCCGCGGCGAGTCATTCTAACCTGGACCGGCGCATGAAGATCCTGCTGCGGCCAGCGATCTTCGCTCCAGCTGTAGGCTCCGGCCGGTGTTGCGAGATGGGAGCGCATACGGTCGTTGGCAAGGCCGGGACCCTGGGCTATCATCCCGAGCGCGGAGGCGACAATGGTGCATTCTCGATTTTCGCTCGTCATTCCGATAGTCATCCTGGGGCTGGGTTGGGTCGGGTGCTCGCAACGCCTGAGCTCGGAGGCCGCGTCCCCGGAAGGTGAGAACGCTGGTCAGGCGGCGGCCAAGAGGCCGGGTCGGGTCGTCCGGACCGTCCAATGGTGGCAGGACGAGTCGATCGTGGCGAAGCTCCAGCTGACCGATGATCAAGTCGTGGCGATTGACGAGCTCATGGTCGCCACAGCGCACGAAGCTGTCGATCAGAGGAAGCAGGAACGTCAGGTGAGCCTCAGGTACCTTCGGGCTCTCGCCCAAGATCCCTATGACCCCGAGCTGGTCGACATGCTGAGCGGTCGGCTGATCGAGGTCCTGGCAAGCGAGCATCGCCGCCGGATCGACAACGTCCACAGGCTTCGCGACATCCTGACGAGAGAGCAGTGGACGAAGCTGTGGGAGGTCGCTCCCGAGGCCGTCAAAGTCGGCCGTTTCCAGATCGTTCGCGGGCCCGCGATCTCGGTGACGGGGGACCCCGGAGCATCCCAGTCTCCAACACCTTGAACGGGTCCTTCGACCTTCTCCAGAGGAGACTTGTCAACGAACGTGCCTTCGGTGTACCGTGCAGCACGGCTCGAGAGGCCCGACCTCTCGGCGGATTGACTTGGTCTCCGCCTTCGCCGACCACCAGCGCAACCTGCGCGTCTGATAAGGAGGCCATCTCATGCCGACATCGGCCGAGCTCATCGCCCTCGAGGAACGGTACGGCGCCCACAACTATCATCCTCTCGACGTCGTTATTGCACGCGCCAGCGGCGCCTGGGTGTGGGACGTCGATGGCAAGAAGTACATGGACTTCCTCGCCGCCTACTCGGCGGTCAATCAGGGCCACTGCCATCCGCGCCTGGTCAAGGCTCTCGTCGAGCAGGCGTGCCGGGTGACGTTGACGTCCCGGGCCTTCCGCAACGACCAGCTCGGACGGCTCTGCCAGGAGCTGTGCGAGCTGACCGGTTTCGCCCGCATGCTGCCCATGAACACCGGCGCAGAAGCGGTCGAAACCGCCATCAAGGCGGCCCGCAAGTGGGGTTACACCGTCAAGGGCATTCCCGACGAGCAGGCCGAGATTCTGGTTTTTGCCGGAAATTTCCACGGCCGCACGACGACCATCGTCGGGTTTTCGGCAGATCCAGAGTACCGTGACGGCTTCGGCCCCTTCACCCCTGGTTTCAAGATCCTGCCGTACGGCGATATCGACGCTGTCCGGGCGGCCTTCAGCCCCAACGTGTGTGCGGTGCTCGTGGAGCCGATCCAGGGCGAGGCTGGGATCGTGTCGCCGCCGGAGGGCTTCCTGCGCCAGCTCCGAAAGCTCACCAGCGAGCGCAACGCCCTTCTCATGGCGGATGAGATTCAATCCGGTCTCGGTCGCACCGGCGCTCTCTTTGCGTACCAGCACGAGGGCGTCCGGCCGGACGTCGTCATCATCGGCAAGGCGCTGGCCGGTGGGATGTACCCGGTGTCGGCGATCCTCGCCGATGACGAGGTCATGGGGGTCTTCAAGCCCGGCGAGCACGGCTCGACCTTCGGCGGCAACCCGCTCGGCGCCGCGGTCGCCCGCGAGGCACTGAAGGTGCTCGTGGACGAGGACATGATGGGGCGTTCGGCCGAGCTCGGCAGGTACTTCATGGACCGCCTCCAGGCCATCGACTCGCCGCACGTCGAGCTGGTCCGCGGCAAAGGCTTGTGGATCGGCATCGTGCTCAACGCGTCCGCCGGAGGTGCCCGCAGGTTCTGTGAGGCGCTGCAGGCCGAAGGGCTGCTGTGCAAGGAAACTCACCACACCGTGATCCGGGTTGCACCGCCGCTCACCATCACCCGAGAGGAAATCGACTGGGCGGTGGAGCGCTTCGCCAAGGTGTTGACGACGTTGTAGCTGCACCGGTTCCGGATCCGTGTCAGGACCCGGACCAAGACCCGGATCCAGCTGTGGTTCTTGGTGCGACTGTGGTTTCCGGGCATGGCCATGGCGGCGGGCGGGACGCCCGCCCCACAACGGGCGTTCCGGTGACGTCTATCCGTGCCGGTGTCATGGTTGAGGATGGAGGAGTTTCCAGGTCATGGCACGGACGTCGTCGAGGAGACGGAGGGCTCGTTCAACCCGAACACGGTCGACGGCGCCGAGCAGGATTTCCAGGTGCGTCTCGACCTCTTTCGCGGAGCCGAAGGCGACGCGGAAGTGATACGTTCGGTCCTTCCCGGCCCGTCCGTGCCCCTCGGCGAGGTTGGCAGCCACAGAGCAAGCTGACCGAATTACCTGATCGCCAAGAGACCTCAATGGAGCTGGGACTTTCAAGGCCAGCCCAATTGCGATGCCCGCGGCTTCGACAGCTT
>Ga0316576_10000538_pt1 | contig 17776 bp, 13 predicted proteins | sample S0NA_FD_203075 | JGI IMG/M metagenome (GOLD analysis project Ga0316576, IMG submission 203075) | Rhizosphere microbial communities from salt marsh grasses in Alabama, United States - S0-2_050615r3r5 | ecosystem: Host-associated > Plants > Roots > Rhizosphere | place: USA: Alabama | collected... | reverse complement strand
CACGGTCCTGGCCGACCAGCGGATCACGCACCGCGACCTCAAGCCGGGCAACGTGATCCTCTCCGGGCGCGGACCGGTGCTGATCGACTTCGGCATCGCCAATCCCGAGGACGCCACGTCGTTGACCGCGACCGGCCTGGTGACCGGGAGCCCTGCGTGGCTGTCGCCGGAGCAGGCGAACCTCGAGCCGACCGGGCCCAAGACGGACATCTTCACGCTCGGTTCGCTGCTCGCCTTCGCGGCGACCGGTCGCCCGCCGTTCGGCGAGGGCGCCTCGGTCGCGGTCCTGATGAGCATCATCAAGCGCGACCCCGACCTGGCCGGCATCGATGACGTGCGCACGCAGCTGCTCAGCTCGCTGCTGGCCAAGGACCCGGCCCTGCGCCCGACCGCCCGGGAGGTCCTCGACATGGCCCGGGCCGGGGCCGGCGGGACGCTGACGATGCCGGCTCGGGACCCCGAGGCGACACGCGTGGAGCCCGGATCCACGACGACACCGGATCTGGCGCCGCCTGCGCTCCCGGGGCCCCAGGCTGCCCCGAGCCCCGCGCCTGGCCCGTCGACTCCCCCGACCCGCACGTTCGCGGCGCCTGTAGGAGCGGTCAACCCCCCGGCGCCACCGCCGCCACGGACGGCAGCCCCGCGTGCCGTTGGCCCGCGGACGGCCGCGGCCCAGCGCCGTCGAGCGGTTCGTCGCCGTCGGGCCCTCATCGTCATCGCGCTGCTGGTCACGGTGCTGCTCGGCTGGCTGCTGGTCCGGGGCTCCGGCGGGACTGGGTCGGATGGCTCCGGTACCGGGACGGGGGGGACGTCGGCATCGGCGCCCCCGGCGCCCGCCGGCGACCAGCTGCGGTCCGGTGACTGGCTGCTGGAGACCTACCGGCTCGACAACACCGACGGCGGGCTGGTCGTCTCCGGCACGGTCCGCAACCGTGGCAACGAGGCGGCATCCGCGGACCTCACGGTCTGGGTGTACCTGGGGTCCGAGTCGCTCGGGTCGGTCAGCGGCACCGTCGCCGACGTGCCCGCGGGCGGCGCCGTTCCCGTGGCCCTGTCCGGGGACGCCGTGTGGCGTCCCGGGGAGAAGACTTTGCTGCTCGACGCCTCCTGACGGATGGCGAAGGGACCGGTCGTCGGCGTTCGACCGGCGCTAGGCCTTGGCGCGCCTCCGTGATGCGCCGATCACCTGGCCGACGATGACGATGGCGAGGGCGCCGAAGAACATGATCGACGCGATCACGTTCACCTGCGGCGGGATGCCGCGCTGGGCCGCGCCCCAGATGTACATCGGGAACGTCACGGTGGAGCCGGAGTTGAAGTTCGTGATGATGAAGTCGTCGAACGACAGGGAGAAGGCCAGCAGGGCCGCACCAGCGATGCCCGGGGCGACCAGGGGCAGGGTGACGTAGCGGAAGGTCGCCTTCTCGTCGGCGTACAGGTCCATGGCTGCCTGCTCGATCCGTGGATCCAGGCCCGACAGCCGCGCCTTCACGGTGACCACGACGAAGCTGATCACGAACATGATGTGGGCGATCAGGATGGTCCAGAAGCCCAGCGGCATCTGCCAGCTGCCGACGTACATGTTCAGGAACAGCGCCAGCAGCGACGAGCCGAGGACGACCTCGGGGGTGGCCATCGGCAGGAAGATGAGCAGGTTCGTGCTCGCCCGTCCGCGGAAGCGGTGGCGCACGAGGGCGAAGGCGATCATCGTGCCGAAGATGGTGCCGACCACGGTGGCCAGCACCGCCACCGAGGCGCTCACCTTCACCGAGTCGCAGATCGTCGGGTCCTTGCAGATGTTCGTCCAGGCGTCGAGCGAGAACTCGTTCCAGCGCGTGTTCTGCCGGCCCGCCGGCTTGTTGAAGGAGAACACCACGACAACGGCCACGGGCAGGAACATGTACATCATGGCCAGCGCCGTGTAGATCGCCAGGGTGTGCTCTCGCAACCAGGTCAGGAAGCGCTGGCCGGCGGACAGCCGCGGCGGCTCGGCGTCGAGGACCTCGGGGGTGAGATCGGTGGTGGCCATCAGAGCAGGTCCTCCGTCCCAGCGCGCCGGATGTAGATCGTCACGAGGATGAGGATCGCCGCCATGAGCAGGAAGCTCAGTGCCGAGGCGATCGGGTAGTCCCGCACGATGATGAACTGGCTGTCGATGACCGAGCCGATCATCCGGTCGTTGATGGAGCCCAGGAGCTTGGCGTTGATGTAGTCACCTGCTGCTGGGATGAAGGTCAGCAGCGTGCCCGCGACGACCCCGGGCAGCGACAGCGGCCAGATCACCTTGCGGAAGGTGGTGAACGCGTTGGCGTACAGGTCGGCACCGGCCTCGGCCAGCCGTGGGTCGATCTTGTCCAGCGAGGCGTACAGCGGCAGGATCATGAACGGCAGGAAGTTGTACGTGATCCCCGTGACCACGGCCAGCGGCGTGTTCAGGATCCGGTCCTGCGGAAGCAGGTTCAACCAGTTGAGCGCCTCGACGATGAAGCCCTGGTCGGCGAGGATGGTCTTCCAGGCGTTCGTCCGGATCAGGAAGGACGCGAAGAACGGCGCCACGACCAGCACCAGCAGCAGGGCCTTCGCCCGGCCGGCCTTGAACGCGATGAAGTACGCCAGCGGGTACGCCACGGCCAGGCCGATGAGGGTGGCGATCCCGGCGTAGACGAACGAGCGGAGGAACTGCTCGCCGTACCGACTGAGTGCCTCGCTGTAGTTGGCGAAGTCCCAGTTGAAGTAGAAGCCGTCGGACGGGTTGTCGCTGTACGGCGACTGCAGCGAGGTCAGCAGCAGCGAGAACAGCGGCAGGACGAAGAAGATCGTCAGCCATGCCATCCCTGGCAGAAGCAGCCAGTAGGGCGTGCTCCGGCGTTTGATCAACCCCTTGGCCGGCGCCTCCGGAGGTGGTGCCCCGTAGCTGATCGCCGGGCTCGTGGTGGGGATCTGCACGGCTCAGCCCCCCATGCTCGGCTTGGGCGCCAGGCCCGCCTTCGCGTCCGCCGCGGTGTAGTAGCCCACATCCCGCACGTCGCGGTCCACGCCGGCATTGAGGTCGTCGCTGCCGTCGAGGCCGAAGGCATGGCTCGGGTCCCAGGACAGGGTCACCCGCTCACCGACGCGCGGCCGGTCGCCAGCGCTCAGGTTCTGCTCGAACGCGATGATCTCCTGGCCCCACGGCGCCGCCACGAGGTACTGGGTCGACACCCCCACGAACGAGGCGTCGGTGATGACGCCGACGACCGAGTTGCGGCCCGAGGCCACCTCGTCACCCGCGCGGTGCAGCTGGAGCTTCTCCGGCCGGACGCCCACGATGACTTGGTCGGAGGTCGTCGACAGCTTGTCCGCGGGCAGCCTGAAGACCCCGTCGAACGCCCGGACGACGACTGTGTCCCCGCGCTCGACGACCTCGCCCGGGAACATGTTGGACTGGCCCAGGAAGTTGGCCGCGAAGGCACTTCTCGGCGTGTCGTAGATCTCCTGGGGCCCGCCGAGCTGCTCGATCTTGCCCTCGTTCATCACCGCGATGGTGTCGGCCATCGTCATGGCCTCCTCCTGGTCGTGGGTGACGTGCACGAAGGTGATCCCGACCTCGGTCTGGATGCGCTTGAGCTCGATCTGCATCTGACGGCGCAGCTTCAGGTCGAGGGCGCCGAGCGGCTCGTCGAGCAGGAGGACGTCCGGGCGGTTGATGAGCGCGCGAGCCACAGCCACGCGCTGCTGCTGGCCACCCGAGAGCTGGGCGGGCTTGCGCCGGGCCATCGGGCCGAGCTCGACGAGCTCGAGCATCTCCTTGACCTTCGCGTCGACGTTCTTCTCGCCCTTGCGGCGCAGCCCGAACGCGACGTTCTCGAAGATGTCCATGTGCGGGAACAGCGCATAGGACTGGAAGACGGTGTTGACCGGGCGCTTGTACGGGCGCAGCGCCGTGATGTCCCGGTTGCCGATGCGGATCGCACCGGCCGTCGGGATCTCCAGCCCGGCGACCATCCGCAGGGTGGTGGTCTTGCCGCACCCGGACGGGCCGAGCAGCGCGAAGAACGATCCAGCAGGGATGGTCAGCGAGATGTCGTCGACGGCAGCGTGCTCGCCGAAGCGCTTCGTCAGGCGGACGAGGTGCAGGTCCTCGACGTTCTTCGTGGGTTCCGGCTGCGCGGTCATGTCCACCTTCCGGTGCGGGTCGTACGTGCGGGTCAGTTGCCGATGAGCGTCTGGAAGGCCTGGTCGTAGGAGACCTGCTGGGCCGGCGTGAGCGGCATGAACACCGACACCTTCGCCAGGTCCTCGGGGGTCGGGAAGATGTACGGGTTGTCCACCAGGCTGGGATCCAGCTTCTTCATGACCTCCTGCGCGCCCTCGACGGGGCAGATGTACTGCACGTACGCAGCGACCTGGGCGGAGATCTCCGGGTCGTAGTACCAGTCCATGAGCTTCTCGGCGTTCGCCAGGTGCCGGGCCATCGCCGGGACGAGCATGTTGTCGGTACACAGGGTGCCGCCGGACTCGGGGATGTTGAAGCCGAACGGGTCACCGAGGGCGACCACGTCGCCGGACCACCCGAAGGCGGCGACGACGTCGCCGTTCTCCAGGGCCGCGAGGTAGTCGTTGCCGGTCACCTGGCGGATCTGGCCGGCGTCGATCTGCTCCTGCAGCACCGCGAGCGCCGCGTTGAAGTCGTCCTCGGTGAAGTTCGAGGGATCCTTGCCCTGCGCGAGCATCACGAGCCCGACGCTGTCGCGCATCTCCGACAGGATCGTCACGCGCCCCTTCAGCGCGGGATCCCACAGCTCGTCGACGGTCCTGAGCTCGGTCTTGCCGGTGAGCTTCTCGAGGGTGTCGCTGTTGAAGCCGAGGCCCGCGTAGCCGCTCTGCCACGGCAGGGTGTAGTTGCGGCCGGGGTCGAAGGCGACGTCCTGCAGCCGCGGGATCAGATTCTTGGCGTTGGGGACGGCGGCACGGTCGAACTGCTGGGCGAACCCCTCGCGGATCCATTGGGCGGCCATCCAGTCGGTCAGCACGACGACGTCGCGCCCGATGTCCTGACCGGCCTGCAGCTGCGGGCGGACCTTGGCGTCGAACTCCGAGTTGTCGTTGACGTCCTCGCTGTAGTTGACGGTGATCCCGGTCGCCTGGGTGAACTCGTCGATGGTGGGGCGGTCGCCGTTGTCGTCGACGTCGATGTAGCTGACCCAGTTGGACCAGTTCACGACCTTCTCATTCTCGGACTGGTCCGGCTGGACCTTGACGGCCGCCTCACCGGAGCTCTCCGTGCTCGAGCCGGCGCCGGTGGGCTTGGCTCCGCACGCCGCCGCGACCAGCGCTGCGCCCCCGATGCCTGCCACCTGCAGGACGCGGCGGCGCGGGAGGGGGGATCCGGTGGGGAGAATCAGCCTGTCAGTCATCGTTGCGCGCCTTCCTCGGTCATGTCGTCGGTTCTCGTGTCGTCGGTTCTCGTGTCGTGGGCATCGTGTCGCGGCCGGTGGTTGGGCGCGGTTCAGCGGTCACCGAAGATCGTCCGGTGCCAGTCCTTGCGCACGTCCCCGGTGATGTCCGATGAGACGTGCTTGATGTTGGTGTACTCCTCGAGGGAGTACATGCTCATATCCTTGCCGAAGCCGGAGGCCTTGTACCCGCCGTGCGGCATCTCGGACACGATCGGGATGTGGTCGTTGATCCACACACAGCCGGCAGCGATCTCACGGCTCGCGCGCTGCGCACGGAAGGTGTTGGTGGTCCAGGCCGACGAGGCCAGCCCGTAGGGCACGTCATTGGCCAGGGCGATCCCCTCGTCGTCGGTGTCGAAGCCGAGCACGACCAGCACGGGCCCGAACAGCTCCTCCTGGACGATCTCGGAGTCCTGCGCCGCGTCGACCACGAGCGTCGGCGGGTAGTACGACCCACCCGCGAGCACGTCGCCCGGGACCTCCCCGCCGCGCACCACCTTCGCACCCGCCGCGAGGGCCCGCTCCACGTAGCCGTGCACGGATTCGCGCTGCCTCATCGAGATCAGCGGCCCCTGGTCGGTGTGCGGGTCCGTCGGGTCACCGAGCCGCACGGTGTCGAACAGGGCCGCGACCTTCTCGACGAAGGCGTCGAGGTGGGGCCGCTGGACGTAGGCGCGGGTCGCCGCCGTGCAGTCCTGCCCGGTGTTGATCAGCGCCCCGGCGACCGCACCGTGCGCTGCCGCGTCGAGGTCGGCGTCGTCGAAGACGACGAACGGTGCCTTGCCGCCGAGCTCGAGGTGAACACGCTTGACCGTCCCCGTGGCCAGCTCCATGACGCGTCGGCCGACCGGCGTGGACCCCGTGAAGGACACCATCGAGACGTCCTGGTGGCTGATCAGGGCCTCGCCGACCGTGCGGCCGGGGCCTGTCAACACGTTGATCACGCCGGCCGGGATCCCCGCGGCCAGCGCGTCCTCGGCAACCATCAGGGAGGTCAGGGGGGTCAGCTCGGCGGGCTTGAGGACGATGGTGTTTCCCGCCGCCACTGCCGGCAGGATCTTCCACATCGCCATCTGGAGCGGGTAGTTCCAGGGCGCGATCGAGCCCACCACGCCGATCGGCTCGCGCCGGATCGACGAGGTGTGGGTGCCGTCGTACTCGGCCTGGGCCATGCCGGTGAGCACTCGGGCCGCCCCGGCGAAGAACCGCACGTTGTCGATCGAGCCGGGCACGTCGAACTCGCGCGTCAGCTTGATGGGCTTGCCCGACTGGGCGGTCTCCACCTGCGCGTACTCCTCGGCACGGGCGGCCATCCGGTCGGCGAGGGCGGACAGCGCGGCGGCGCGCTCGCCGGGGGTGGCCCCCGACCACTCGCCGAACGCGCGTCGCGCGGCGCTGACGGCCGTGGCCACATCGTCGACGGTGGCCTCCCCCAAGGTGGCCACGACCGACCCATCCGCCGGGTTCGTCACCTCGATGGTGCCACCGGACCCTGTCATGTGCTGGCCGTCGATGAACTGTCCGAGCATCGGCACCGTCTCAGCCCTCCCGTATCTCGCCCGTCATCAATAGTGTGGTTTCCGTCGTTGCATGGCAGTGACACTGATGGAATCGGTGGTTGCCGTTAGGTTGCGCGCACGATAACGCACGAGGATGCGGTATACAACCCAACATTGAGGTACCCCGTAGGGTATGGCGGCGCTGCGGCCGCGTGCCGCGCGGCCGGGCGTGCGACGCCTCGGCGCGTCCCGCTGCACCGTCGGCGCGATGTCCGCCGGGCCGTCGGGACAGGCCCCGGACGGGCTACACCGAGACGATCCGGGACTCCTCGGGGGACTCCCCGCGGCCGAATGCGGCGATGTTCTCCGTGGTCACCCGTGCGATCTCGTCGAGGGCCTCCCTGGTCAGGAAGGCCTGGTGCGCGGTGACGATCACGTTCGGGAAGGTCAGCAGGCGGGCCAGGACGTCGTCGGTCATCACCTCGCCGGACAGGTCCTCGAAGAACTTGCCCTCCTCCTCCTCGTAGACGTCGAGTCCGACCCCGCCGACGTGGCCGCTCTTGAGCGCCTCGATGAGCGCCACCGTGTCGATCAGCGCGCCACGGCTGACATTGATGATGATCACGCCGGGCTTGAGCTCCTTGATGACGAGCTCGTTGATGATGTGCTCGGTCTCGGGGAACAGCGGCACGTGCAGCGACACGATGTCGGCGGCACGTCCCAGGATGCTCAGCGCGACGTACTCCAGGCCGTGCTCCTCGGCCCATGCGTGATCCGGGTACGGGTCCCACATGACCACGCGCATGCCGAAGCCCTTGAAGATCTGCCCCGCGATCTTGCCGATCTTGCCGGTCCCGATCAGGCCGACGGTCTTGCCGTGCATGTCGAAGCCGACCAGGCCGTCCAGCGTGAAGTTCATGTCCCGGACGCGCCGGTTGGCCTGCGGGATGTGCCGGTTCAGAGCCATGGCCAGCGTCACGGCGTGCTCGGCGACGGCGTACGGCGAGTACGCCGGCACACGTGCCACGAGCAGCCCATGCTCCTTTGCGGCCTGCAGGTCGACGCCGTTGAAGCCCGCGCAGCGCAGCGCGATCATCTTCACGCCCTTCGCCGCCAGTGCCTCGATCACCTCCCGGGTGACCTTGTCGTTGACGAACACGCACACGACATCGGTTCCCTCGGTGACGGTTTCGACGGTCTCCGGGTTCAGCCGGAACTCGCGGAACTTCACCTCGAACCCGGCGTCGACGAGCGACGCGCCGATGTGCTCGCGGTCGTACTTCTTCGTGTCGAACATCGTGACGCTGGTCATGCCCGAAACGGTAGTGCCCACCGCGCTGCGTTTCCTCCCAGCGCGGGGCGATGGGCTGCCCGAACGCCGTCCCCCGGATGTGGCATCGTGCGGCCATGCCCGTCGCGCGCCGCCTGCTGTGGCACGAGGACGCCGGGCTGATGGGCCAGTTCGTCGTGGTTGCGCCCGGCCAGACGCCGACGCCCCCGCCGGACCCCTACGGGGACTGACGGGGGCGCCACGGGTCCGCGCGAGGATCAGCCCTCGTCGAGGCTGATCATCACGTGCTTGATGCGCGTGTAGTCCTCCAGGCCGTACATGGACAGGTCCTTGCCGTACCCGGAGTGCTTGAAGCCGCCGTGGGGCATCTCGGCGACCAGCGGGATGTGGGTGTTGATCCACACGGCCCCGAAGTCCAGGTACTTGGCCATGCGCATCCCACGGGCGAGGTCCCTGGTCCACACCGACGACGCCAGCCCGTAGCGCACCCCGTTGGCCCACTCCAGCGCCTTGGCCTCCTCGCTGAAGCTCTGGACGGTCATCACGGGGCCGAAGATCTCGTTCTGGATCATCTCGTCGTCCTGCAGCAGGCCGGAGACGACGGTGGGCTGCATGTGGAACCCCCGGTCCCCGGCGCGCTTCCCGCCGGTGACGATCTGCGCGTGCTCCGGGGCGCGCTCGAGGAACCCGAGCACCTGCGTGAGCTGCCGCTCGTTGTTCAGAGCCGGCAGCACGGCGTCCTCGTGCTCCTGGCCGGCAGCCAGGGTTGTCGGCAGGGCTGCGGCCTGCTCTGCCAGGGCGGACACGAACTCGTCGTGGACCTGCTCGGCAACGAGCACGCGCGTCGCTGCGGTGCAGTCCTGGCCGGCGTTGAAGTAGCCGGCCGTGGCCAGCCACTCCGCGGCTGCGGCGATGTCCGCATCCTCGAACACGACGACCGGGGCCTTGCCGCCGAGCTCGAGGTGGACCTTCTTGACGTCGGCGGCGGCGGTGCCCGCAACCGCCATGCCGGCGCGCACCGAGCCGGTGATCGAGACCATGTCGGGGCGCGGGTGCTCCACCAGCAGCTGCCCGGTCGAGCGGTCCCCCGTGACGACGTTGAGCACGCCGGGGGGCAGGACGTCGGCGAACAGCTCGGCCATGCGGACGGTGGTCACCGGGGTGGTGTCCGACGGCTTGAGGACCACGGCGTTGCCGGCGGCGATGGCCGGGGCGAACTTCCAGACGGCCATCATCATCGGGTAGTTCCACGGGGTGACCTGCCCGATGACGCCGACCGGCTCGCGGCGGATCATCGACGTGTAGCCCTTCATGTACTCGCCGCTGGACCGGCCCTCGAGCACGCGGGCAGCACCGGCGAAGAACCGGATTTGGTCGACCATCGGCCCGATCTCCTCGGACTTCGTCAGCGGGATCGGCTTGCCGGTGTTCTCGCTCTCGAGGGCGACGAGCTCGTCGGCATGCGCCTCGACGATGTCGGCGACCTTCAGCAGGGCTGCCTGGCGCTCGGACGGGGTGGTGCGGCCCCAGAAGTCGAACGCGTCCGATGCAGCCCGGTAGGCCCGGTCGACGTCCTCCGCGTTCGACACCACTGCCTGGGCGAACACCTCACCGGTGTGCGGGTTCACCAGGTCCGTCGTCTCGCCGGAGGCGGAGTCGACGGGCTCGCCGTTGATGAAGTTGCGGACGATGCGGGACACGGGCACTCCTTCTCGGGGGATGAACATCCGCGGTCGCCGGGGCCGGGGATGCCGCGGAGTGTAGCCGACCGGGCCGCCGTCGGCCACGCCGATCATCACCATTCCGGTGCTGGGGACCGCCGTTACGTGCGATTTCCGCAGATTCCCGCGCCCCAGTCAACCGTTTCGCTTGCCTTTGTCGCGGGCGTGCGCTTCGATGGCCCCCATGTCGCAGCAGGTCCGCTCCCGCCCCGCCCCCCTCGACGCCGCTGCCAAGGCCATCGTCGAGCAGCTCCAGCAGGACGGCCGCCGGCCGTACGCGACGATCGGCAAGGCCGTCGGGCTGTCCGAGGCTGCGGTGCGCCAGCGCGTGCAGCGCCTGGTCGACTCGGGCGTGATCCAGATCGTGGCCGTGACCGATCCGATGCAGGTGGGCTTCCCGAGGGCGGCGATGCTGGGGATCAGGGCCGACGGGGACATCACCCAGGTGGCCGACCGCCTCGCAGAGCTCGAGGAGGTCGACTACGTGGTCATCACCGCGGGCGGGTTCGACATCCTGGCCGAGGTCGTGTGCGAGGACGACGAGCACCTGCTCGACATCATGAACCGCAAGATCCGCTCGGTCCCGGGCGTCCGCAGCACCGAGACCTTCGTCTACCTGAAGCTGCGCAAGCAGATCTACACGTGGGGCACGCGATGACCACCAGCACGCTGTCGTTCGGCGAGCCCGGGCCCGACCGCCTGGCCGACCGGGCTCGAGACCACCTCTGGATGCACTTCACGCGGCACTCTGTCTACGAGGACGGTGGCGGGCACGTCCCGATCATCGTGCGCGGCGAAGGCGCCCGGATCTGGGACGACCAGGGGCGCTCGTACCTGGACGGGCTTGCCGGGCTCTTCGTCGTCCAGGTCGGACATGGGCGCGGCGAGTTGGCCCAGGCCGCGGCGCGGCAGGCCGAGCAGCTGGCCTTCTTCCCACTCTGGTCCTATGCGCACCCCGCAGCGATCGAGCTGGCCGACCGCCTGGCGACGCTGGCCCCGCCGGACCTGAACCGCACGTTCTTCACGACCGGCGGGGGCGAGGCAGTCGAGTCCGCCTGGAAGCTGGCCAAGCAGTTCTTCAAGCTGACCGGCAAGCCGACCAAGCACAAGGTGATCAGCAGGGCGGTCGCCTACCACGGGACTCCGCAGGGCGCACTGAGCATCACCGGCATCCCGGCTGCCAAGGCTGCCTTCGAGCCGCTCGTCCCGGGGGCCCACAAGGTGCCCAACACCAACTTCTACCGCGCGCCCGAGCACGGCGACGACATCAAGGCCTTCGGCCAGTGGGCGGCCGACCGGATCGCCGAGGCCATCGAGCTCGAGGGCCCCGACACCGTGGCGGCCGTGTTCCTCGAGCCTGTGCAGAACTCCGGGGGGTGCTTCCCGCCCCCGCCGGGCTACCTCGAGCGGGTGCGCGAGATCTGCGACGAGTACGACGTCCTTTTCGTCGCCGACGAGACCATCACCGCGTTCGGCCGGATCGGCGACTACTTCGCGTCGTCCCGGTTCGGCGTGCAGCCCGACATCCTGACCTTCGCCAAGGGGCTCACGTCCGGGTACGCGCCGCTCGGCGCGATGATGGTCCACGACCGGCTGTTCGAGCCGTTCCGGCACGGGACCACGTCGTTCCTGCACGGTTACACGTGGGGTGGGCACCCGGTGTCCGCGGCGGTCGCCCTGGCCAACCTCGACATCTTCGAGCGCGAGGGGCTCAACCAGCACGTCCGCGACAACGAGGAGGCGTTCCGGCGCACCCTGGCGAAGCTGCTCGACCTGCCCATCGTCGGCGACGTCCGCGGGGAGGGCTACTTCTACGGCATCGAGCTGGTCAAGGACAAGGCGACCCGGGAGACGTTCACCGACGCCGAGGCCGAGCGCCTGCTCCGCGGGTACCTGTCCAAGGCCCTGTTCGACTCGGGCCTGTACTGCCGGGCCGACGACCGCGGCGACCCGGTGATCCAGCTGGCTCCCCCGTTGATCGTCGGACAGCCCGAGTTCGACGAGATGGAGCAGATCATCCGCTCCGTGCTCGTCGAGGGGATGAACCTGCTCTAGATGTCCACGCCCGCCCGCACCGACTTCACCCGCAAGGCCGACCGCGGCTCCCACGAGCGCGCCGCGGCCGACGCCGTCCTGGCCGAGGCGCTCGTGGGCCACCTCGGGTTCATCGATGCTTCCGGGCTGCCCGTGGTGCTCCCGGTTGCGGTCGCCCCGGACGGCGATCGTGTCCTGTTCCACGGCTCGACCGGCTCGCGGCTGTTCCGCACGCTGGCCGCGGGAGCGCCGTGCTGCCTGACCGTCACGCTGCTCGATGCGCTGGTGCTGGCCCGCTCAGCGTTCGAGTCCAGCATGAACTACCGCAGCCTCGTCGTGATGGGACGCGCGACCGAGCTGACAGGCGCCGACAAGGAGCGCGCCCTGCGCGTCCTCACCGACCACCTCACCCCCGAGCGGTGGGATGCGCTGCGCCCGATGACTCGCCGCGAGGTCGCCGCGACGTGCGTGCTGGCCCTGCCGCTCGACGAGTTCTCCGTGAAGGCCCGCGACGGCGGGACCGACGAGCCGGCTGACGACCTGGACTGGCCGATCTGGGCCGGGCAGGTGCCCGTGGTCGCGGGCGTCGGCACGCCCGTCCCGGAGCCGGGGGTGGCGCCCGCGCTGGCGGGCCCGGTGCTGCCACGGGCGCTGGGGGGCGCGGCCCCGTGACCGACCTCCGCAGCGTGTCGTTGTGGTGGGACTCGCTCGGGGATCCGGCGCACCCACGTCCCCCGCTGGCCGGCGACCTCGACGTCGACGTGGCCATCGTCGGGGCGGGGTTCACCGGCCTGTGGACCGCGTACTACCTCACGAAGGCCGATCCCACGCTGCGGATCGCCATCGTCGAGGCCCACCAGGCCGGGTTCGGCGCCAGCGGCCGCAACGGGGGATGGTGCTCTGCGCTGTTCCCTGCGTCGCTGGAACGCATAGCCAGGACCTCGTCCCGCGAGTCTGCCGTGGCGATGCAGCGGGCCATGCACGACACCGTCGACGAGGTCGGCCGCGTGGCAGCCGACGAGGGCATCGACATCGGGTGGGCCAAGGGCGGGACGCTCGGGCTGGCCCGCTCGCCCGTCCAGCTGCGTCGCGCCGAGGAGGAGGTCGCCCGCTGGCGCTCGTGGGGCTTCGGCGCGGCCGACTACCGGCTGCTCGGGGCCGGCGAGTCTCGGGAGCGGATCGGGGTGCCGGATGCGCTCGGAGCCACCTACACCCCGCACTGCGCCGCAGTGCACCCCGCCCGGCTCGTCCGCGGGCTCGCAGAAGCCGTCGTCGCCCGAGGGGTGGCCCTGCTCGAGGGCACCCGCGCGACCAGCGTCGAGCCGGGCGTCGTGCGCACGGTGCTCGGCGACGTCCGCGCCCCGTTCGTCGTGCGCGCCACGGAGGCCTACGCGCGGGACCTGACCGGGCATCGCCGCACCCTGCTGCCCGTCTACTCGCTCATGCTCGCCACCGAGCCGCTGCCCGCCGAGGTCTGGCAGCAGGTCGGGCTGGCGGCGCGGGAGACGTTCAACGACGGGCGGCACCTGATCATCTACGGGCAGCGCACCGCCGACGGACGGCTGGCCTTCGGCGGCCGCGGCGCGCCCTACCACTTCGGCTCACGGATCCGACCCGAGTACGACCGCGTCCCGGCCGTGCACGCGTCGCTCTGGCGGACCCTGACCGAGCTGTTCCCCGCGGTTGCCGAGCACCGCGTGACGCATCGCTGGGGCGGGCCGCTGGGCATCCCGCGGGACTGGTACGCCTCCGTCGGCCTCGACCGCCGGACCGGGCTGGCCTGGGCCGGCGGCTACGTCGGCGACGGTGTCGGCACCGCCAACCTGGCCGGGCGGACCCTCGCCGACCTCATCACGGGCACCCGCTCCGAGCTGACGACGCTGCCCTGGGTCGGGCATCGCTCACCAGCCTGGGAGCCGGAGCCGCTGCGCTGGCTCGGTGCCACCGCGGGGCTGCGCGTCATGAGCGGTGCCGACGCCGCCGAGGTCCGCACCGGTCGGGGCTCGCGGCGAGCCGAGCTGTTCGGCCGGTACATCGGTCACTGATCCCTCGCATTGAGTCCTCCCCCGCTGGGGACCACGATGGTCCCCGTGGACACGTCGCCCGAGATCCCCGAGCCCCGTCCCGACGCCGATGCAGTCGTCGACCGAGCCGTCGCGCGTGCGGCCCGCTGGATGTCCGAGGCCGAGGGCCTGCGCACCCGGCGTGAGCGGGCGAACCGGCGCCGGCTCACGCGCCTTCTGCGGGACCCAGCCGGGCTGCCGGTGACGATGGCCCTGACCGACGAGGTCATGCGCATCGCAGACCCACGTCGGGCGGCCGACACCCTCAAGCACGCCGCCGGGGGCTCCAACCCCCGTGCCCTCGGCGTGCGCGACCACGTCGGCCTCACCGCCGTGGCCCGGGTCTCCGGTGCGGCTCCCGGCCCCGCCATGCGCCTGGTGCACTGGCAGATCCGGGACGCCTCCAAGGGCATCATCCTGCCCGCCGAGCGCAAGCCGCTGCGGGCCCACCTCGAGAAGCGAGCCGCCGAGGGCGCGCGGCTGAACATCAACGTCCTCGGCGAGGCGGTCCTCGGGGAGGACGAGGCCCGGCACCGCCTCGAGCGGGTCATCGAGATGCTGCAGCGCCCCGAGGTCACCTACATCTCGGTGAAGATCTCGGCCATCGCCGCACAGCTGAGCACCTACGACCATGCCGGCTCGGTGGCCAGGGTCGCCGAGCGCCTGGAGCAGCTCTACAGCGCCGCTGCCGCCACCACGCCCCGGACGTTCGTCAACCTGGACATGGAGGAGTACCGGGACCTCGACCTCACCGTGGACGTGTTCACGCAGGTCCTCGGAACGGACGAGTTCCGCGACGTGGAAGCCGGCATCGTCCTGCAGGCCTACCTCCCGGAGTGCCACGCCCAGTTCGAGCGCCTCCTCAGCTGGGCGAAGGCCCGGCGGGCCGCCGGGGGCGCCCCGATCAAGGTGCGCCTGGTCAAGGGGGCGAACCTCGCGATGGAGAGCGCCGAGGCCCAGCTGCACGGCTGGACCGCGGCGCCGTACCCGTCCAAGGCCGCGGTGGATGCCTCCTGGAAGCGGGTCGTCGACGCCGCACTGCGCCCCGAGAACGCCGACGCCGTCCGGGTCGGCATCGCCAGCCACAACCTGTTCGACCTCGCGTGGTCGCTCGAGGTCGCCGCCGACCGAGGCGTCAGCAGCCAGATCGACATCGAGATGCTCGAGGGCATGGCCAACGCCGAGGCCCTCGCGGTCATCCGCGACGTCGGCTCGGTGCTGCTGTACGCGCCGGTCACCGCCGCCGACGACTTCGCCTCGGCTGTGGCCTACCTGGTCCGGCGCCTCGACGAGAACACTGCTCCCGAGAACTTCCTGCGCGCTGCCTTCAGCCTCACGGTCGGCTCCCCGGCATTCGCCGAGCAGGAGCGCCGGTTCCGCGAGGCGGTCGCAGCCCGCCACACGGTCTCCCTGGAGTCCCGCAGGCACGCCCCGCTCCCGCCGCCGGAGACCGAGCCCCGTACGACCGGCCACTTCGCCAACGAGCCCGAGACGGACGTGACACGCCCGGAGGAGCGCGCGGAGATCGCCGCTGCGCTGAACAGGCATGCGCCGGGCTGGGACCGCGCCGTCCCGGTCGTGATCGACGGCGACGAGCGAGCCGACGGGCTGGAGGAGGGCCGCAACCCGGGGGCGGAGGGGGCCTCGTGGTACCGCTATTCGGTCGCCACCCGCGAGATGGTGGACGATGCAGTCGCCGTGGCGCGCCGGGCCATGCCCGGGTGGGATGGTGCCGGCCCCCGCGATCGGGCGCGGATCCTCTGGGAGGCAGCGCGCGTGATGCGCGACCAGCGCCACGACACGCTGGCCGTCATGGCCCTCGATGCGGGCAAGACCGTCGCCGAGGGCGTCCCGGAGATCTCCGAGGCGATCGACTTCGCGCGCTACTACGGTCGCTCCGCCATCCTCACCCTGGACACGCCGGCACGGAGCACGCCGGTCGGCGTCGTGGTCGTGGTGCCTCCGTGGAACTTCCCGTACGCGATCCCCTCCGGCGGGGTCCTCGCCGCCCTGGCCGCCGGCAACGCGGTCATCCTCAAGCCGGCACCGGAGTCGGTCGCCACCGCCTGGCTGATCGTCCAGCAGCTGTGGCAGGCCGGGGTGCCCCGTGACGTCCTGCAGTTCGTCCCGACCCGGGACGACGAGGTCGGCCAGCGCCTGGTCACCCACCCGAATGTCGACGCCGTCGTGCTGACCGGCTCGTGGGCGACCGCCCGGCTGTTCACGACATGGCGCCCGAACATCCGACTCATGGCCGAGACCTCGGGCAAGAACGCCCTGCTCATCTCGGCCACGGCCGACATCGACGCCGCGGTCAAGGACCTCGTCCAGTCGGCGTTCGGCCATGCGGGCCAGAAGTGCTCAGCCGCCAGCCTGGCCATCGTCGAGGCGTCCGTGTACGACAACCCGGCGTTCTTCCGGCAGCTTCGCGACGCGGTGACCTCCGAGTTCGTCGGCGCCGGTACGGATCCCCCCACGGTCATCGGGCCGGTGATCCGGCCGCCGGAGGGGCCGCTGCGGCGGGCGCTGACGACGCTCGATCCCGGGGAGTCCTGGCTGGTGACCCCGCGCCAGCTCGACGCGGCGGGCCACGTGTGGAGCCCCGGCGTGCGGATCGGGGTGCAACCGGGCTCGTGGAGCCACCTGACCGAGTGGTTCGGCCCCGTTCTCGGCGTCATGCGCGCCCCCGACTTCGCCACCGCGATCGAGTGGCAGAACGCAGTCGAGTACGGCCTCACCGCTGGCATCCATGCCCTGGACGCCGATGAGTGCGAGACCTGGCTGGACCGCATCGAGGCCGGCAACGTGTACGTCAACCGCGGCACGACCGGGGCGATCGTCAACCGGCAGCCGTTCGGTGGATGGAAGAAGTCCGCCGTCGGGCCCACGGCGAAGGCCGGCGGCGAGAACTACGTGGCGTGCCTGCGCGACTGGGCGGAGGCGGACCGGCCCCTGTCGAACGACGAGGTGCAGGAATGGTGGGCGCGGATCGGCGGGTCGGCCCGGGACCTCACCGGCCTGACGGTGGAGCGCAACCTCATCCGGTACCGACCGCTGGCCGCCCCGGTCCTCGTCCGCGTCGACGCGTCGACGAGCTCGGCGGCGCTGGAATCGGTCCGCCGCCTGGCGGCCCGGACGCGCACGCCGATCCTGATCAGCGGACCTGAGAGCCGCGGGGCCGACACCGTCGTGGAGGACGTCGAGGGGGCGCGCGCCCGGGTCGCCGCGGGCTCGGTCGGCCGGGTCCGCTGGCTGTCCGGGGAGGATCCCGGCGACCTCGCCGTCGTGGGGCTCGACGTCGGGGTGAGCATAGACCGCCGCCCCGTCGCCGCCTCCGTCGACGTCGAGGGCCCGCGGTGGATGCACGAGCAGAGCGTCTGCATCACCGCGCATCGCTACGGCAACGTGGGCGCCGGCCCACAGCCGCGCGTCCCCGAAGAGCGCTGAGCGTGCCCATCAGCCCGATCAGGGCAGCGCCGGCAGCCCGTCCCGCCCCAGTGGTCCGGTGAGGGCGTTCCGCGCCGCCCTGCGCCACCCGGGCGCGGTCGCCATGACGACGGCTGCTTTCGTGGGCAGGTTCCCGATGGCCATGCTGAGCCTCGCCCTGACCCTTCTGGTCGTCGCCGAGACGGGCTCGTACGCCCTGGCCGGGGCGGTCGCGGCCTCGGTCACCCTCGCCAGCGCGGTCGGGGGTCCGGTCGGCGCCAGCCTGGCCGACAAGCACGGGCAG
>Ga0316576_10000537_pt1 | contig 17788 bp, 14 predicted proteins | sample S0NA_FD_203075 | JGI IMG/M metagenome (GOLD analysis project Ga0316576, IMG submission 203075) | Rhizosphere microbial communities from salt marsh grasses in Alabama, United States - S0-2_050615r3r5 | ecosystem: Host-associated > Plants > Roots > Rhizosphere | place: USA: Alabama | collected... | reverse complement strand
GACGAGCACTTGGCCCTGCTCCGCGAGCTGACCCGTCTCCAGCACGACGTCGCCGACGCGGTCGATGTCGCGACGCCGAGAACCTCGACCCGACTGCTCGACCTGGCGCCGCCCGACACCGTGGTCTACGTCGCCATGCCTGACGTCACCAATGGTCTGAGCGCTGCCCGGCAGGTGTTTTCGAGCCGCCTCGCCTCGAGCGAGGTGCTGCGCGGGTGGTGGGAGCGCGAGGTCGTCTCCCGCGGGATCGACCGTGACATCGAGGCCGGTCTCGACCGCCTCCAGTTCCTGGGCGACGCCATCGGCGACGAGGTCGTCGTTGCGGTGCCAGCCGCGGCCCTGACCGACGCCGGAGCGCCGGTAATCCTGGCCGAGCTCGACGATCCCGCCGCTTTCCGGACCCTGATCGAGGACGAGCTTGCGCAGCACCCCGGCCCCGACGCTCCGTTGTGCCTGATCGACGATCCGTGGGCCCCCATCACGCCCGGCGCCGAGCTCCTGATCTGGGTCCACGGCGACGTGGTCGTTGCCGGCCCGAACCCGGCGCAGATTCAGGCCGCGGCCGAGCGAATCAACGGCACGGCGACAACGACCTTCGCCGGCAGCCGTCTCTACCAGCGGCTCGCCGAGCGCTACGCCGCGGGGGTCGAGTGGCTGCTCGGCGTCGACCTCAACCGCGCCTTCACCGAGGCCGGCGCCCACGGGTCGCCCGGCGATGCGGCCATGCTCGAGCGGGCCGGCCTTCTCGATGCCACGACCCTGATCCTGGAACGCCGCCGGGCCGCTTCGGGCAGCGAGATCGACGCCGAGGTTCGGTTCAGCGGTCAACGCCACGGCATCGCGGCCTGGCTTGCCGAGCCGGCGCCCCTGGCCTCCCTGGACTATGTCTCGCCCGACGCCACCATCGTCACGGCGGCCGCCTCGAAGGACGGCATCGAGCTCTTCGACGAGCTCCTCGCCCTTGTCGCCGACAGTGGGCCGGAGGCGCTTGCCGAGCTCGAAGGCTTCGAGGCCGAGCTCGGGATCGACCTGCGCGAGGACCTGGCCGCCGCCCTCGGCGGTGAGGGAACCTTCGCCCTCGACGGACCGGTGCTGCCACTGCCGACCTGGAAGCTCATCGTCGAGGTCTACGACCCGGCAACCCTCGAGCACACCCTGTCCGAGATCCTCGACCGCGCCAACGCGGAGCTCGCCGCCAACGGCGGCTCGCCGATCAGAATCGAGGTCACCGAGGCCGGCGGCCATCGCTTCACAACCGTCAGCCACCCGTCGAGCCCCTTCGGCTTCACCTACACCATGAGCGAGGGCTTCATGATCGCCGGCTCGAGCCGTGCAGCGGTGGAGCACGCCCTCAGCGTTCGAGACGCGGGCCTCGGCTTGGCGCGATCCGCGATCTTCCGGGACCTCCTGCCCGACAACGGTTTTACCGACTGCTCGGCGTTGTTCTACCGCAACCTGGCGCCCCTGGTCGGCGTGTTGCCCGCATCGGCCTTCAGCGGCGACCTCGCCGCCTACGAGGATCTCCTGAAGGAGGGCTCGGCGCCCGGCCTGGTCTGCGTCTACGGCCTCGACGACCGGATCCTCGCGACCGGAACCGGACCCAGCCTGATGGCCCTTGCCCCGGTCCTCGGCCTCCAGAGCGCTGTCGCCGGAACAGCGGCAATGACGTCCGCCTGCGCCCGGAACGAGCTATCATCTCCGGAATGATCGCCAACGCGCCCGCCACTGACGCTCCGGTCCTCGAGCTGGACGGTCTCGCCGTTCGGCTCGGGCGCCGGATCATCCTCGACAGCCTCTCCGCCTCGTTCTCCGGCCGCGCCATCGGCCTGCTCGGGCCCAACGGCGCCGGCAAGACCACCCTGCTGCGAACCCTGCTCGGCTTCTACCCGCCCGCCGCCGGCGGCGCCCGGGTTTTCGGCCGCGATCTTGCCCGCGATGGCAAGCCGATCCGCGCCGAGATCGGCTACATGCCCGAGTCCGACGCCCACATCGCCAACATCACCGCCGTTCACTTCGTCCGGCTCATGGGCGAGCTCAGCGGCCTGCCGACGGCGGCCGCCCTCGAGCGGGCCCACGAGGCGCTGTTTTACGTCGGTCTCGGCGAGGCCCGATACCGCAAGGTGGGGACCTTCTCGACCGGCATGAAGCAGATGGTCAAGCTCGCTCAGGCGCTCGTCCACGGACCCCGCCTGCTCATGCTCGACGAGCCCACCAACGGCCTCGACCCACCGGCCCGCAAACGCATGCTCGAGCTCGTCCGGGACCTGCGCGACCGCGGTACGAGCCGGATCCTGCTGTCCTCCCACCTGCTCGGCGACGTCGAGTCGGTGTGCGATGAGGTGCTCATCCTCAAGGCCGGCCGGATCGCCGACTCCTGCGACCTCGAGGCCGAGCGGCAGGCCAACCGAAGCTTCGTCGAGGTCGACCTGGAGGCCCCGAGCGACGAGTTCGAGCGGGCGCTGGCGACGCTCGGCTGTGAGGTCGCCTCGATCGAGCCCGGCCGCCTCAAGCTGGTCATGCCCGACGCCGTCACTGTCCGCGACCTGTGGGCGGCCGCTGCTGAGCTCGGCGTGGGGATCCGCCGTCTCGACCTCAAACGGGACTCGCTGCAGGACATCTTCCTGCGCGCCATGGAGGGCAACCATGGCGGTGTATGAGCGGATCTGGCGGCGTTACGAGGGCCGATTGACCCCCATCGGCCGGCGCTGGTCGGTGGTCACCCGTTATGCCCTCGCCGAGGCATTCTCGTCGCGGATCTTCACCGCCTTCTACGTGCTGTGCCTGCTGCCGACGCTGATCGGGATCTTCCTGGTCTACCTGAGCCACAACGCCAGCCTGCTCGAAAACATCGGCCTGACCCGCGAGTTCATGGGCGGGCTCACCGACATCTTCTTCCAGATTCTGTTCAGCTGGCAGGCCATCCCGGCGTTCTTCGTCGCGGTCATCGTCGCACCGAGCCTGATCGCCGCCGACCTCGCCAACAACGCGCTGCCGCTCTACCTGAGTCGCCCCATCAACCGCCGCGACTACGTCGTCGGCAAGCTCGCCGTGCTGGCGATCCTGCTGTCGCCCATCACCTGGATGGGCGGGCTGCTCGTCTTCGTCCTCCAGTCCTATCTCGAGGGGGGCTCGTGGTGGCGGACGAACTGGCGGATCGGCGCCGCCTACCTGATCGGCCACGTGACCTGGATCGTGGTGATCTCGCTGCTGTCGGTCGCGATCTCAGCCTGGGTCCGCTTCAAGCCGGCCGCGCGCGGCGCCCTGTTCGGGATCATCTTCATCCTGGCGGGCTTCGCCCAGGCGGTCAACTTCGTCACCAGATCGTCCATCGGCGACCTCGTCCACCTGCTGCGGGCCATCTTCAACGTGGTGCTCTGGATCTTCGGTCAGCCCCTTCGGAACGACCTTCCGATCGCCGCGAGCTGGTTGACCTTGGCGTTGACCTGCGCCCTCAGCCTGTGGCTGCTGCACCGCAAGCTGCGGGCGCACGAGGTGGTGGAATGAGCACCGCCACCATCTCGGTGAGCAACGTCTCCAAGTTCTATGGCGAGGTGCTCGGCGTCAACCGGGTGACCGTCGACATACCGCCCGGCCTCACCGGTCTGGTCGGTCCCAACGGCTCCGGCAAGTCCACCTTCATGCACCTGCTCTGCGGTCTACTCCGGCCCACCCAGGGCACGATCTCGGTGCTCGGCGTCCCTCCTGACCGCCCGGAGGAGCTGTTCCGGCTCGTCGGTTACTGCACACAGTACGACAGCTTCCCCAACGGTGCGACGGGGCTGACCTTCCTCCAACACACCCTGGCCTTGCACGGCCTCGACCGAAGGACCGCCGACAGCCGGGCTCGCGAAATCCTCGACCAGGTCGCGCTCACCGAGGCCGGCGGGCGGCGGATCGCCGGCTACTCCAAGGGCATGCGCCAGCGCATCAAGCTCGCCCAGGCAATCTGCCACGACCCGAGGGTTCTCGTTCTCGACGAACCCCTCAACGGCCTCGACCCCATGGGCCGGGCGGAGATGATCGACCTGTTCAAGAAGCTCGCCCGCGACGGCCGCCACGTCGTCGTGTCGAGCCACATCCTGCACGAGGTCGACCTGATCTCGGACCGGGTCATCATGATTCACGGCGGCTCGGTGGTTGCCGAGGGTGAGATCCGGGCCGTCCGGGGTGAGATCACCGCCCAACCCCTGCAGGTGCTGGTCCGCTGCGACCGGCCGCACGCCGTGGCGGCGCGGGCCTTCGAGCTGCCCCACGTGGTCGAGGCGCGGATCATCGACGACGCGACCGGCGTACTGCTGCGCACCCGCGACGCCAGACGCTTCTTCCCCGAGCTCGGTCGCATCATCCTTGACACCGGGGTCGAGGTCGAGACCATGACGCCGGCCGACGAGAACGTGCACGCGGTCTACGACTACCTGATCGGCGCCACCGGAGGCGGCTCGTGACCGGCGGGCCCGCGACGGGCTGGCCGTTGTGGCGACGCCAGATCGCGGTCCTGGCACGCCAGGAGGTGGGCCGCAGCTTGCTCGGCCGTCGGGTCCTTCCGATCCTGCTGCTGGCGCTGATGCCCCTCGGAATCGCGCTGCTGCGGGCCCTCTTCCTCCCCGAAAGTCAGCGAGCGCACCCGGGACACACCACGACCGAGTTCGCGCAGATCTTCCACTTCTTCCTCCTACGCTTCATCGCCTTCTTCGCCACAGCGCTCCTCTTCGTCAAGCTCTTTCGGGGCGAGATGCTCGAGCGATCCCTTCACTTCCACCTGCTCGCCCCCGTTCGGCGGGAGGTCCTGGCGGTCGGTAAGTACGTGGGCGGTCTGATCTCCGCCGCTCTCGCCATGGCAGCCACTGTGGCTCTCACCTGGGTGCTGTTCTACGTTCCCCATGGGAGCCTCGGGTTCTCGTACATCGCGAGCGGAAGAGGCCTCGGCGAGCTCGCAGCCTACGTCGGAATCACCGTGCTGGCCTGCGCCGCCTACGGGGCCCTGTTCCTGCTTGCAGGGCTCTTCGTCAAGAACCCCATGGTGCCGGCGATGCTGTTCCTGGGTTGGGAGCTCCTGACGCCCTTCCTCCCCGGCTACCTCAAGGCGCTGAGCATCGTCCACTACCTCGGCTCCCTGGAGCCGGTGCCGGTATCCCAGGGCCCCTTCGCACTCCTCGCACAGCCGGTGCCGGGCTGGCTCGCGGTGCTCGCCCTGGTGGCGATCAGCCTCGGTCTGCTCGCCCTCGCAGCCTGGCGCACCCGGGCGCTCGAGATCACCTACTCCGTCGACTGAAGCTGCTGGACCTGAGTCGCAAGGGCGCTCAGACATCCCAACCATCGCAGGGAATCAAACGCAAAGATGCGAAGGTACGAAAACATCGCAGCTTGATCGCAGAGGCGAAGAGACATCGCACCGTCGCGAGGAACCTCGTTCCTCGAAGAATCCCGGAACAAGGTCGTCGTCCACTCTCGTTTACGGCCCTCACCGACCCCCTCCCACGATGCTGACCGCCCGCGCGGCGGAGCTCGGAACGATCGAGACGAGCGTGCTCGTGGAGATCGGTCCATCGAGCCCCGGTAGCGTGGCGCCGACCCGTGGTACCGGGGTGAGTTGACCTCTGCGTCTCTCCGTCTCTGCGCCTCTGCGATGCGTTGCGATGGCTTCGCTTTCTTCCGGTTTCTCGCGTCGATTTGCGGCGCTGCCGCAGGTGCGGCACACTCAGCACATGATGGAACCCGCAACGGACGCAGCCCTGGCCCCGCTCACGACTCTCGAGTTGGGCGGAGCGGCCGAGCACCTGGTCGAGGCCACAACCCTCTCCGAGGTCGTGGACGCCCTGCGCTGGGCGAGAACGCGCGGCGTGTCGGTCACGGTCCTGGGCGGCGGCTCCAATGTCGTGGTGTCGGACGACGGTGTTCGCGGGCTCGTGCTTCGTCTTGCCGTGCGCGGCATCGAGCTCGAACGGCGCCACGACCGCGTCCTTCTGACCGCCGCTGCGGGCGAGCCGTGGGACGAGGTGGCGGCGGCGTCGGTGGCCGAGGATCTGGCCGGTCTCGAGTGTCTGTCAGGCATTCCCGGGACGGCCGGCGCGACCCCGATCCAGAACGTCGGCGCCTACGGCCAGGAGGTAGGGGCAGTCATCGACGGAGTCAAGGTGCTCCACCGGCTCAGCTTCGAGCAACGGGAGCTCACGGCCGACGACTGCGCTTTCGGCTATCGCTCGAGCGCGCTGCGGCGGCCGGGCAACCCCTGGATCGTGGTCGGCGTTCGCTTCGCCCTGCAGCCGGACGGGGCGCCGACTCTCGCCTACAGTCAGCTGGCCGAGGCCTTCCCCGGGAAGGCATCGCCGACCCTCGCGCAGGTCCGGTCGACGGTGCTCGAGCTGCGTCGCTCCAAGTCGATGGTCCTCGACGACGCCGACCCGAACCGGCGCAGCGTCGGCTCGTTCTTCGTCAACCCGGTTGTCGACCGGGAGGCCGCCGAGGAGGTTGCGAACGCCGCCCGAACCCTCGGCATTCTCGGCGCCGAAGCCCGACTGCCCATGCACGAGCTGGCGGACGGCCGGATCAAGCTGGCCGCAGCCTGGCTCATCGAGCATGCCGGCTTCCCTCGTGGCTGCAGCCGCGGCCGGGTCGGGCTGTCGACGAACCACGCGCTCGCCCTCGTCAACAGCGGTGGGGCCACGGCCGACGAGCTCGTCGCCTTCGCTCGCGACATCCGCCACGGCGTGCGGTCGCATCTCGGCATCGATCTGCAGCCCGAGCCCGTGTTTCTCGGCTTTACCTCCCCGGATCCGACTGCGTAACCCCAGGTCCGCGTACAATCTCAAGGTTGGAGGCCAGAATGCCGTCTTTCGTCCTCGCCCTGTGTCTCTCGGCCACCGCCACTACAGGAACGCCCGCCATCGACCTGCCTGACCCGCCCCCCATCGTGCGTCACCAGCTCGAGGAAGGGGCCGCCAAGCGCGCCGCTTACCGGTCGTTGGTCGAGGCCGGTCTCGCCGGGGCCAAGAGCTGGGCCGACCCACAAGCGCCGGTGGGTTACGACGTCCTCCATTACGACCTCGACCTCGACCTCGACCCCTCCCGCCGGGTGCTCACCGGAACGGTGACCATGCGCCTCACGGCGACCGAGAACGGGTTGAGCGTGGTCGCCCTCGACGCCGATCTCGGGCTGCGAGTGCTGTCGGTGATGCAGGTCGCCGACGAACGCTTTCCCTACGACACACCGCGCGAGCTCGCCTTCAGCCACACTGACGACCGCCTGCTCGTCACCCTCGAACGTCCCCTCGCTGCCGGCGAGACGATTCGGCTGCAGGTCGCCTACGGCGGCCACACCTCGCGCAACGGGCTCATCGGCGCCACCGGGGTCAACTGGAACTCGAGCGGCGGCACACCGGTGATCCACACCTTCGCTCAGCCCTACGGCGCTCGGGTCTGGTGGCCGTGTAACGACCGGCCCGATGACAAGGCCACCGTCACTCTGCGAGTGACGGTCCCCGAGGAGCTCGACGTCGCCGCCAACGGCCTCGAGCAGTCGTACGTCGACAACGGCGACGGAACCGCCACCTCGGTCTGGTCGTCGGCGTACCCGGTCTCCACCTACCTCGTCGTCATGCACGTTTCTGACTTCGTCCACACCGAGCGCACCTACACCGCACTCGACGGCGTCACAACCATGCCGGTTGGCCTCTGGGCGATACCCTCGGTGGCAACCCAGGCCGAGATCGACCTTTCCATGACGCCGGAGCAGATCGAGGTTCTCGCCTCGCACTGGGGGGAGTACCCCTTCCTCGACGAGAAGTACGGCAACGCCATGGTGTTCTTCGGCGGCGGCATGGAGCACCAGACCATGACCACCTTGTCGGCCTACTACGTCGGCGACCCGTGGATGGAGTGGGTCGACGTCCACGAGCTCGGCCACCAGTGGTGGGGCGACTGGGTGACGATGGACGACTGGCGTGACACCTGGCTCAACGAGGGTTACGCGACCCACTGCGAGTGGTTGTGGGCCGAGCACAAGGGCTCCGCCGCGATTGCCCAGTATCTCGAGGACGATGACTATATCGGTCAGTTCAGTGGACCCGTGTACGACAACCCCGAGCCCTTCTCCTGGACGATTTACGCCAAGGGCTCGTGGGTCGCGTGGATGCTTCGCCACGTCATCGGCGATGACGCCTTCTTTGCCGCCATGGCCGCGTACCGTACTGAGAACGGCGGCGCCACCGGCACCACCGACGAGCTTCAGGCCGCCATGGAAGCGGCCGGCGACATGGACCTGGACTGGTTCTTCGACGAGTGGGTGTACGGTCTCTACCGTCCCCGCTACGTCTACTCCTGGGAGCTCGTCGACGGGCCGGCGATCGATCTCACGGTCCGCCAGGTCCAGACCAACACCGGCCTCTTTCGGATGCCCATGAATGTGAACGTCACCCAGGACGCATGGACGGACCACCACCGCATCTGGCTCGAGGCCCTTCCCGAGCAGACGATCACGATTCCCGTCGACGGGAACGTCCCGACCGTCGTCGAGCTCAACCCGGACCACAAGGTGCTGTGCGAGGTCGCGAGCGACTCCGAGCCCGACCTCGAGCTCGGGCCCCTGTTTCCCGACGGCTACGACTTCGGGACCGTGCTGCGAGCCAATGAGGTCCGCAAGCCACTGCCCCTGACCAACGTCGGCGGTGCTGACCTCGTGATCGCGGACATCTCACCGACAACGAGCGGGAACTTCAGTCTGATCGGGCTGCCCTCCTTTCCCTACACCCTGGCGCCGGGGGCAACCCTCGACCTCGAGCTCGCCTTCAATCCCTCGGGCCGCGGCTACCAGTCGACCTGGTTCACAATCATCAGCAACGATCCGGACCGCGACGGCGAGGCCTACGTCCACGCCGCCGGTACGAGTGCCATGACCGAGGAGGCGATGCTGGTCACCCAGTCCTCGGCGTCAGTCGCGACGGTTCCGGTCGGAGGAGTCGGCGAGACGTCGTTCGGTGTCTTCAACTTCGGTCTCGCGCCGCTGTCGATGCAGACCTCGATCGAAGGCAATGGATTCGTCCTCGTGAAGACCGCGCCGGTGGTCCCCCCCGCGAGCGAGGTCGAGGTCATCGTTCGATTCCAGCCCACCGAGGTCGGATCGGCGACCGGCTCGGTGATCTTCCACACCGGTGATCCTTCAAGCCCGCTCGCGACCGTGACCCTGATGGCCAAAGCGGTCGGCGCGCCGCGCCTCGAGCTCCGCCCGAGTGCGCTCTCATTCGGGGTCGGGGACGGCTCCGCCATCGCCAGTCTGAGCCTCGTCAGCTCCGGAACGGAGGACCTCGAGGTGGCAGTGGTCGCAGTCGATCCGCCCTTCACCCTCGCCAACGCTGACGCCCTGCCGGCGACCGTCCCGACGGGAACCGCCCTCCCCCTCCAAATCGGGATCGCCCCCGGAACCGACCCTGGCACCCTCTCCGGCCACCTCGTCGTCCACAGCAACGACCCCGCCATGCCGGTGGCGAGGGTCCCCCTGCACGCCCACGTCAGCGACCAGCCCGCCGTCGAGGCCAGCTTCCCGGCAGCTGCCCGTGCGGTTGGCGTCCACGATGCCCGCTGGTCGACCACCGCTTACCTCCTCAACCCCACCGCCACCGCCATTCAGACCGATGCCGTCTTCAGGCCTGGGGACCAGCGCATCGACGTCGGCCCGGACGTCGGCTTCGAGATCCCGGCCCATTCGCAGCGGGTGATCCACGACCTGGTGGCCACCACCGCCGCCTCGGGCACCGGTGGCGTCAACCTCCGTTCGACCGGCGACGGTCTCGTCGCCCTGTCGAGGACCTTCGCCATCGACAACGGCTCGACCTACGGTCAGGCCATTGCCGCGATCGCTCACGACGAGGCCCTCGTCGGCGACCGTGCCTACCTCCTCGCTGGCCTCGCCGGCAACGCCGGCTTCCGCACCAACGTCGGCCTCCTCAACCTCGGCGACGAGCTCCTGACCGTCGATCTTCGGTTCCACGACAGCGCCGGCGCCGAGCTCGGCACCCGCAGCCTCACCGCCCAGCCCGGCGCCTTCTCCCAGACGGTGGCGGTGATTGCCAAGCTCACCGATGTCGCGGTCCGCGGCGGCTACGCGACCGTCAAGGCCGCCAACCCCGCGGCCCGGTTCCTCGCCTACGCCTCGGTCGTCGACGACGGCTCCAACGACCCGACCCTCGCCCTGCCCGACGAGCTCGGCGCCCTGCCGGCCGGAGTCGACCTGGTGGTCCCCGCGGTGGCGTCGGTGGCCGGCGCCAATGGCACCCGGTGGCGCACCCAGCTCAGCGTCGTCAACCCCTCCGACACCACCACGACTGTGACAATCGACTTCGTGCCCGACAATGGCCCGTCAATCGCGAGCCTCCCGCTCGAGATCGGCCCCGGAGCGGTGTTCTACAACTCTGACGTCGTCGGTGGCCTTTTCGGCAGCACTGGCAAAGGCTGGTTGCGGATCTCGTCGGATCCGGGTGGCATCCACGTTTCGAGCCGGACCTTCAACGACGACCCGAACGGCACCTACGGTCAGCTCATCCCCGCCGTCCCGGTCACCGAGGCCCTCGGATCGGCCGACGTCGCCGTGCTGGCCGGGCTGAGCTCCGTCGGCAGCTTCCGCACCAACATCGGCCTGACCTCGGTCGCGGCCGAGGCGACGAGCTGCACCGTCAGCGTGTTCACCGACAACGGCGTCGCCGTCGGCGACATCGATGTCGATCTGCCGGCCGCGGGCTTCGTCCAGGTCGAGCGGGCGCTCGGCGATGGTCTCGGCTTCACGGGCACCGCCTGGGCCACCGTCCGCTGCGACGACCCGGCCGCCTTTTTCGCCCATGCCTCGGTCGTGGACGGCGCCACCGGCGATCCGACCTACGTCGGTGCCGTGGCCCTGGACACGACACGGTAAAAGGCCGAGAATCGCTCCTGTGCCGACCGTCACCAGTGCATGTGGAACTTGCGGTACACTCGGAGCCGTGATGCAAGGACAACGACGCGGTCAGGTCCTCGTGACCAGGGTTGACGACCCGATCTACAACACGATTGTCAACGTGCTCGGCCCTCTCGGCTTCGACATCCACAGAGCGCCCTGGGACGACTACCTCTCGGACCACGTCCAGATCACGCCTTTCGACGTGATCATCGTCGGCTTCACAACGGCCGGGGATCCGCTCGACTCCTTCATCCGGGCCCTCAGGACCCGGGGGTCGGCTTGCCATCAGTGTGGTCTCATCGTGATCGCCGCCGAGAGCCATCTCGAGCTTGCCGAGCGTCACATCGCTCACGGCGCCAACCGGGTCGTCGACGAGCGCAACGTGTCCGCTCAGCTCCAGGAGATCGCGCTCGGCCTGATGGGCGTCGCACCTCGCGTCTCCGTGACCACCAACGCTCGGATCAAGATCCACGTCGAGGGCAAGCCGATCCAGTCCTTCTGCCAGACCCAGAACCTGTCGGCCACCGGCGTCCTGATCCGCGGCTTCGCCCACTACCCGCTGGGCACCAACATCGACTTCGAGATCAACCTGCCCAACGACAAGCTGCCGATCCGCGGCTCCGGCACCATCAGCCGCCGCACCTCGAAGCGAACCGAGCGCATCGACGGTCTCGGCATCCGCTTCACGTCGTTCCAGGGCAGCGACCACAAGCGTCTCACCGAGTTCCTGACAGCCAGCAACAGGCGGAGGCGATAGGCTACGCCGACACATTGCGGGCGAGACGCCCGCAGCCACAACACACCCTGACCGTCAGCGAAGGCGATGATTGTGGGGCGGGCGTCCCGCCCGCCGTCCGCACTCCGCAGGCTCCCGGAAGGCGCAGGTCCCGCCTCGATATTCGTGGTTGGTACCCTGAGCTCACTCGTCCCGTTCGATTACCCAACCGGCGCAGTCGCCGGTTGACCCCGAGATCGTGGTCTCCCGGACCTTGCGGTAGCCCTCGGGGATGGGCGAGCCCAGGCACACCACCTCTCGGCGCCCGGGACGCTTGATGACCCACGCGTTGCCCCCCTCGCCGTCGCAGGCCGGGCTGTGGTGCTCGCCGACGACGACCCAACCCTCGGGCACCTCTCGGCCGCGGCAGATGAGGCGATTCCTGCGACCCCGGTCCGAGCTCACGCCCCCACCCCAGCCCGCCACATCAGCTCGAGCTCGTCGACCAGGTCCCTGTCAGCCCGAATCCCGTTGACCTGGTTGATCTGGACGATGGTGGTCGGCGACGTAATGTTGACCTCGGTCAGGTGCTCGCCGATGAAGTCGAGGCCGAGCAGGTACAGACCCAGCGGGTTGAGATCATCGGCAACCACCCGGCAGGCCTCGAGCTGACGCCTGGTCGGCGCCAGCGCAGTCGCAGTTGCCCCTTGATGCAGGTTGGCGAGCCTGGATCCGGCGGCAGGCACCCGCAGCACCGAGCCAAGCACCCGCCGACCAATGGTTAAAATCCGGAGGTCGCCGCTCGACTCGATCGCCTCGAGGTAGGGTTGGACGATGACCTCGGGCCCCCACTCCGCCCAGTAGCCTTCGAGGGACGCCCGGTCGGCATCCGTGGGCACGAAGCTGATGCCGATGCCGCAGTAGGTGTTCTTGGGCTTGCACACCGCCTCACGACGCTGCGAACGGACTGCATCCACGAGCTCATCCGGGCTCGTCGCAACAATGGTCGGAGCCGCATACTCCGGGTAGCGGAGGTGTACCGTGTGCTCCGACAGCTCGTAGGTGGCGGGCGGCTTGTTGACCTGGAGCACAGCCTCGGGCGCCGTCTCGAAGTGCTTTGCATAGCGGATGAAGCGTTCGTTCACCGGCGGGTCCGTCCGGTGCAGCACGACCCTGTAATCGCTCACCGGCGCGGAGCGAAAAGGACCCAGCTCCCAGAAGCGCTCAGCCGCCGGATCGGCTGCCTGTACCGTCCGTACCGGCAGTGTCGACAGGTAGTCAGCGGCGGTCTGGTCGGCATTGCTCGCGTAGAGGTCGAGATAGTCGACCTGGATTCCGCGGCTCAGAAGCTCGACGCTGACACAGACACCGAGATCGAAGACTGGGTTGAGGCGGTCGATCGGGTCGGCAACGATGAGATATCGGGTGGTCATCGCGAGATCCTCTCACGGAAACCGCGGCCCGGGAAAGGTTGTTCCGGAGAGGAGGGTCGTGAGAAGCAATCGGGGATCAGGGATTCGGGATCAGTTGGTGTTGGGGATCTGCTTCGAACGCCGCCGTTCCGACCATTCCGGCTGGCCATTGATCACCAATCACTCTTCACGACGTACGACTCACGGCTCACGACGTACGACTCACAACCTACGACTCACGGTTCACCGTCTCATTTGACGCAACGCGCAAGCGCTGGCACGATACGCCGATGCTCCAGATTTGGCCGGTGCCCGTCCTTGCCGACAACTATGTGTGGATTCTCGAGCGCCAGGGTTCGGGCCGCGTGGCCGTCGTCGACCCCGGCGACGCCGAACCGGTGCTCGCAGCCATCGAGCGCCGCGATCTCGAGATCTCGACCATCCTCCTCACCCACCACCACGGCGACCACGTCGGGGGCGTGGCCGAGCTTTCGCGTCGATTTCAGCCCGCTGTCGTCGGCCCGCTCCGCGAGCGCATCGACGGCGTCACCCGGAGCGCGACCGAAGGCGACCGTATCGAGCTCGACGACCTCGAGGTCACCCTCACGGCGATCGACGTCCCCGGGCACACCGCTGGCCACATGGCCTACCTGGCCCCGGACTTCGCACTGGTCGGCGACACCCTGTTCGCCGGCGGTTGCGGCCGGGTCTTCGAGGGCACCCCAGAGCAGATGCACGGCTCGCTGTCCCGGCTCGGAGCGCTGTCTCCCGCCATCGCCGTCTACTGCGCCCATGAGTACACCGTCGCCAACCTGCGCTTCGCCCGCGCCGTCGAGCCCGCCAACGTCGCCGTCGCCGATCGCCTGGCCGCGGCGGAAGAGCTGCGCGCCGCCGCCCAACCCACGGTGCCGTCGCGCCTCGCCGACGAGCTCGCCACCAACCCCTTCCTTCGCTGCTCCCAACCCGCGATTGTCGCGGCGGCCGAAGCACGCACCGGCCGCACCCTGAGCCCCGGCGCCGAGATCTTCGCGGTGATTCGGACCTGGAAGGACGGCTTCGCCGGGTGATGAGCGCCGTTCCGGCCAGGGTCCGTCTCTACACCAGCCAGTGGTGCAGTTACTGCTTCGCTGCCCGCCAGCTCCTGGAACGGCTCGGCGTCGACTACGACGAGATCCACCTCGACGACGACCCAGGGCTGCGTCGCTTGGTCGCCGAGGCCGCCGGCAACTGGACCACGGTGCCCATGATTTTCATCGGCGATCGCTTCGTGGGCGGCTTCACCGAGCTCGTCGCGCTGCACCGCAACGGCCGCCTGGCCGAGCTCCTCGACGGCGCCGCGTGATGGCGACACCCAGGACCCTGCTTCGTCTCGTCCTGATCCAGGTGCGGAGCCACCCGACCTCCCTGCGCCAGGAGCAGAGCGCCTTCATCGAACACTGCGGGGTCGCCCCCCAACAGATGCGTTTCGTCAACGTCGTTGAAGAGCCTGCCATCGCCTGGTCCGACGTCGCGGACGCCCACGCCGTGCTCATCGGGGGTGCCGGCGCCTACTCGGTGACTCACCGCCACCCCTTCACCGAGCCACTCACCGAGCTCGTCCTCGAGCTCATCGAGCGCGGCCGGCCGGTCTTCGGCGTGTGCTGGGGCCACCAGTTCCTGGCCGCCGTCACCGGCGGCGCGGTGATCACGGACGGCGATCAGAGCGAGGTCGGCACCTTCGGTGTCACCCTCACGGCGGAGGGCTTCGCCGACCCCCTGTTCGCCGACACCCGGTCGCCCTTCTGGGCCCAGCTCGGGCACAACGACAGCGCAGTCGCCCTCGGCCCCGGCTGGCGCGAGCTCGCTCGCTCCGAGCGCTGCCGTTTCCAGGCCATTCGCCTCGACGGCAGGCCGGTTTATGGCACCCAGTTCCACTGCGAGCTCGACGAGAGGCGGCTGCGCGAGCGCCTGCTCGTCTACCTCGACGATTACGTCAAGGACGACGACGAGCACCAGCGCATCCTGCGCGGCCTTCGACCCTCCGTCGACGCCGACCGCCTGCTCTCGCGGTTCCTCGAGCTGTACGCCTGAATCGCGCTTGAACCTCGGAGAACGCGGGGGGCAATCGGAGCCATCGCACCATCGCAGTTCAACGCAGAGACGCAGAGACGCAGAGTCATCGCAGGGCTCCTGCGGGGCGAAACGGCTGGGGCGCCACGGCTCGGAGCACAGCGGGCCGGGACGGTGGGTGGCCGCGACGAACACCCCTGATCGGATCGGACGCACGCCGTCACGGTGACTGCGGTTCCGAACCGCTGGCGACTCCGCCGCCCATGCCCGTCCCCCGCGACGCCTGCAACGTCTCTGCGATCTCCGCGCTCTCCGCGGTTCAATTCTGCGATGGTGCGATGTACCCTGCGCCTCTGCGTGAAGACTGCGATGTTTGCGATGTGTTCGCGTTGCGGTTCAAACACCCTCCTACTCCGACCGACGTACAATGACGCCTCGGGGAGACACATCATGAAAAAGCTGATCGCCTTTCTGACTGTCGCCGTGTTGGCGGGCGCCGTTGCCATCTCGCTCGCGGACGAGGACGTGGAGGCCCGCCTCGAGGCCCTCGAGAATGGGCTCGATCGGGCCGGCCACGAGCGCGACGTGCTCGCCAAGCTTATCGACGACGTCCTCTGGACCGACCGGGTCGGCGACGTCGCCGTCGTCGAGAAGGTCCGGATCTACGGTCCTCCCAAGTGGCGCGAGGCGAACCCGAACGGGATCGGCGCCGGCAACCCGGTCAAGTTCTACAGCTACCTGTTCACCCCCAAGGGCCTCGACGGCGCCGGCAAGCTGCCGCTGCTGGTGCTGCCCCACGGCGGCGTCCACGCAGACTTCACGACCTACTACGCTCACATCGTGCGCGAGCTCGTCGCCCAGGGCTACATCGTCATCGCGCCCGAGTACCGCGGCTCCACCGGCTACGGCAAGGGCTTCTACGAGACCATCGACTATGGGGGCCGCGAGGTCGGGGACGCCCTCGCCGCCCGCGACTGGGCGGTCGCGAACCACCCGCGGGTCGATCCCGACCGGGTCGGCATCTTGGGCTGGAGTCACGGCGGCCTCATCACCCTGATGAGCCTCTTTGACCACCCCGAGGCCTACCGATGCGGCTTCGCCGGCGTCCCGGTCTCCGATCTCGTCATGCGCATGGGCTACCTCGGCCAGGACTACCGTGACCTCTACGAGGCCGAGTTCCACATCGGCCAGGATGTCGAGTCCAACATTGCCGAGTACAAGCGGCGGTCGCCGGTGTGGAATGTCGAAAAGCTCACCCGCCCATTGCGGATTCACACCAACCCCCACGACGAGGACGTCAACTACATCGAGGTCGAGCACCTCATCCAGGCCCTCAAGGCGGCGAACAAGGACTTCGAGTCCGAGGTTTACGACGTTCCCGGCGGCCACAGCTTCGACCGGCTCGATACCCCCGAGGCCTGGGCCGCACGCCGCGAGATCTACGCCTTTCTCGCTCGTTACCTCAAGCCGCCCAATCCCAAGATCTCTCTCGGGCTCACCCCCGAGGGCCGCGCCGCGCCCTGAAATCGACAGGGCGGACCAACATCGGCCACGGGTACGGGCACGGGTCCTTTTCAGGTCGTCCCACTTGACTTCCTGGTACCGACTCATTACACTTTAATTACACCATGGCCGTGATCCCACACCCCCACCCCGCGGCAGCGCAGCGCCCCGAAACCCCGTTGCTCTTCCAGCGGATCCGACGCGCGATCCGAGGCCGCCGACCCGAGCGACTGCCCACGGTCCTCTCCAAAGACGACGTCGCCGCCCTCCTCGCCCGCCTCGAGTCCACGGTCCAGCTGGTGGTGCTCCTCCTCGACGGCACCGGAATCCGAATCCTGAAATGTCTCCGCCTCCGCGTCCATGGCGTCGATCTCTCCCTCGGCCACGACGACGTCAAGACGCCCAGATTCGACACCCACATCCTCGACAAGTCCGGAGGCCACGGCATCGTCAACCCCGCCGACACCCTCCACCGTGTCCGACCCGCGGAGTCACCCGCTCATCTTGGGGAAGTCCGCCCATGAGCACGCGAACATCCCTCCTGTTATGGACCCTATCAAGCACGATAACAACCTTCTCCTGCCAACACACAACCTCCTTCTTCAATGGACACTTGACACCCAAAGCCCACCCGAACAAAATAAGCGAGGCGACCCAAATGAAGCACGTTTCCAAGAAACCCCGTAGTATCGCTAATTAGAGTTAGGCCATCGCAGAGGTAAGAGGTTGAAGTTCACGTCAACCACCGCCGGCGCGCCAAGGTCACCCGGCACGGCGCCGTCGAGCCTCAACTCCCCTCCTCTACTCATCCCGCATACAAGCCGCAGCGCCAACCGGTGTCCACAGTTGTCGTACCATTCGTATAGGAGGTTCGTTCTGTCATCGGCCCTGTGGCCTGCTGGCTTCAACGCGGTTGGGCACCCGCGGCCTAACTGGCTCATTCCAGCGGACCGCGACCCGCGCGAGCGCGGGCCGCGTCCGCTGAATTCGTATCGTTAGGCCATCACAGGGGTAAGAGGTTGAAATTCACGTCAACCACCGCCGGCACTCCAAGGTCACCCGCCACGGCGCCATGGAGCCTCAACCTCCCTCCTCTCCTCAACGCGCAACCACGCCGAAACGCCAACCGGTGTTCCGGGTCGTCGTACTATTCGTTTAGGAGGTACGTTCTGTCATCGGCCCTGT
>Ga0316576_10000536_pt1 | contig 17801 bp, 13 predicted proteins | sample S0NA_FD_203075 | JGI IMG/M metagenome (GOLD analysis project Ga0316576, IMG submission 203075) | Rhizosphere microbial communities from salt marsh grasses in Alabama, United States - S0-2_050615r3r5 | ecosystem: Host-associated > Plants > Roots > Rhizosphere | place: USA: Alabama | collected... | reverse complement strand
GTCTCGGACCCACGAGTAGCTCTTGGTGGAGGTCGGTGCGTTGTTGAAGGTCACGCAGGGTGAGATCACGTCGACAAAGGCAAGCCCCCTGTGGCTGATCGCAGCCTTGAGCATCGGCACCAGCTGTTTCTTATCGCCCGAAAAGCCGCGGGCCACGAAGCCGGCTCCGAGCTGGATTGCAAGCTCGCAGAGATCGATCGATTCAAACGATACGGCGGCCCCTTTCCTGCTCCTCGAGCCCTTGTCGGCGGTGGCTGAATCCTGGCCTTTGGTGAGGCCGTAGCAGCCGTTGTTCATGACCACATAGATCATGTTGAGGTTACGCCTCACTACATGGGCGAACTGGCCCATGCCGATGGAGGCGGTGTCGCCGTCTCCCGATACGCCGAGATAGACGAGATCCTTGTTTGCCATGTTGGCGCCGGTCGCCACCGACGGCATTCGCCCGTGCACCGAGTTGAAGCCGTGGGAGCGGCCGAGAAAATAGGCGGGCGTTTTGGAAGAGCAGCCGATGCCGGACAGCTTGACGACCCGGTGCGGTTCGATCGACATTTCGAAAAAGGAGGTGATGATCGCACTGACGATGGAGTCGTGTCCGCACCCGGCACAGAGGGTAGAGATCGCTCCCTCGTATGCCTTGCGGGTAAGTCCCAGTTTGTTTTGCTGGGCTTCGGGGTGTCTGAAGACGGGTTTGGTGTAGCTCATGGTGTGGTCTCCTGAACTGCCGTCGTTCGGCTGACGAACGGCGTTTCCCTGGACAGCAGCGCGGTATGGATCTGGTTGGTGATCATCCGCGCGGTGATGGGCAGCCCGTTGAAATTAATGACCGGCACCAGCTTCCCGGGGGCTACCCCGCATTCGCCGGCGAGCAGGATCTGCATCTGGGAGTCGCGATTCTGCTCGATTGCGAACACCAGATCGTGCTCGGAGATGAAATCGAACACCTCGCGCTGGAACGGGAAGGCCCTGATGCGCATCGAGTTGATCGCAATGTTGTTTTCCTCCAACCGGTCAAGGGCTTCGACGGCGGCAGCGGCAGTTGATCCGAAAAACAGGGCGCCGATCTTTTTGTCCGGGTTCCTGATCGTGATTTCCGGCATCGGCACCAGTTTCCGGGCGGTTTCCCATTTGTTCAGCAGTCGGTTCATGCCGCGTTCGTAGGCGGCGCTTTCCTCTGTGTAAGCCGCGTATTCGGTATGGGAGGTGCCGCGGGTGGTATAGGCGCCCTTTTCGGGGTGAGCACCGGGCAGCGTGCGGTAGCAGATACCGTCCTTGTCTATGTCGAGATAGCGTCCCCACTTCTTTTCGATGCGGTCCAGGTCTTCACCGCTGAGGACCTTTCCCCGGTCATAGCAGCGGCTGTCTTCCCATGCAAATGGTTTGCTGAGATGATCGTTCATGCCCAGGTCCAGATCGCTCATCACGATGATCGGGGTCTGCAGACGTTCGGCCAGGTCGAACGCATCGGCGGTCATCTCGAAACACTCATAGGGGTCGTGCGGGAACAGCAGGACGTGACGGGTATCGCCGTGCGAGGCGTAGGCGCAGGCGAGCAGGTCGGACTGCTGGGTCCTGGTCGGCATGCCGGTACTGGGACCGGATCGCTGCACGTTGATCAGCACCAGGGGAATTTCGGTGAAATAGGCCAGACCGAGGAATTCCGTCATCAGCGAAATGCCGGGGCCGGAGGTGGCGGTAAAGGCGCGAGCACCGTTCCAGCCGGCGCCGATGGCGATGCCGATGGCGGCCAGTTCGTCCTCGGCCTGGACGGCGGCGAACCGCTTCTTTCCGGTTTCGGGATCGACACGGTAGCGGTTGGCGAATCGTTCGAAGGCCTCAACCACCGATGTGGACGGGGTGATCGGGTACCAGCCGACCACGGTTGCGCCGCCGTATAGTGCGCCCAGTGCCACCCCGCTGTTGCCGTCGATCAGGATGCGGTCGCCGACCCCCTGTGATGGCGTTACCCTCAGGCCGCAGCGCCCCTTGTGGTGGGTTTCGGCGTATTCAAAGCCGATTTCCAGCGCCCTGAGGTTGGGATCCGCAAGCTTCGGTTTTTTCGCGAACTGCTTTCTGATCGAGTCGTTGACTGGTTCGAGGCCGATCTCGAGCAGGGAGGCGAGCGCGCCGATATAGATGATGTTCTTCATCAGCTGGCGCATCCGGTTGTCCTTGAACTCGTCGTTGCAGAGCTGGGTCAGCGGGATGCCGATGACCGTGATATCGTCCCGGCTGAAGTGAGGCGGCAGTTCCCTGGTCGAGTCATGGAGGAAGTAGCCGCCGGGCTGCACCATGTTGTAGTCCTCGAGCAGGGTCTGACCGTTCACGCCGATGATGAAATCGGCGCCGCCGCGCCGGCCGAGATAGCCTTTTTCCGACAGCCGTACCTCGTACCAGGTCGGCAGCCCCTGGATGTTCGACGGGAATACGTTTTTGGGACTGACCGGGACGCCGAGCCGGTAGACCACTTTGGCGAACAGGTTGTTGGCGCTGGCGGAGCCCGAACCGTTGACGTTGGCAAAACGGATTACGAAATCGTTGGTTCGTTCAATGCGTTTCATCGATCACCGGCGGTTGCAGATTTATAGACATACTTGACCATTTCCCAGGCGGCTGTCGGGCAGCGTTCAGCGCACATTCCGCAGTGCAGGCAGACGTTTTCGTCCTTCACCATCACCCGGCCTGTTCCCAGTGTTTCCGATACGTACAGGGATTGGGAGGTGTTCCTGGCCGGGACGATAAGCCGTTCCCGCAGCTCCTCCTCGCCGCCGTTTTCGGTAAAATTGATGCATGAGGTGGGGCAGGCGTCGACGCAGGCGTCGCACTCGATGCAGAGCCCAGCGTCGAACACGGTCTGGACGTCACAGTTGAGACAGCGTTTGGCCTCGGTCTTGCCGGTTTCCGGCCTGAATCCGAGTTCCACCTCGACGAGCCGGTCGTGCAGCGACTTGGCTTTGTCCACCATCGGCACGATCTGGCGGGTATCCTCCGTTATGTGGGAATCGTAGAGCCAGTCATGGAACCCGAGCTTCTGATCGGCAAGGCTCACTTCTGGATCCGGTCGGTTGTGGAGATCTTTTCCGCGGCACAGCAGGTCAATCGAGATCGCAGCCTGATGACCGTGGGCTACGGCGATGATGATGTTGCCGGGGCCAAAGGCCGCATCGCCGCCGAAGAACACATGGGCGACCGATGACTGCAGGGTGACCGGGTCGAGCACCGGCAGCCCCCGGTCATTGAAGGCGATGTTGCAGTCGGGGCCGATGAACGGGAAGGCGTTCTGCTGGCCGATAGCCAGCAGCACCTCATCGCAGGCGAAGGTGACCGGGGCTTCGCCGGTAGGCACCAGCCTGCGTTTGCCGTTTTCGTCGAATTCTGGTTTCACTTTCTCAAAACGCATGCCGGTCAGGCGTCCGTTTTCAATGATAAATTCCAGCGGCGTCAGATTGTCATGGATCGGGATATCCTCATGCAGGGCGTCCTCGATCTCCCACTCAGATGCCTTCATGTCGGCCCGCGGGCTGCGCACGATCACCTTGACATCCTCACCGCCGAGTCTGCGGGCGGTCCGGCAACAGTCCATGGCGGTGTTACCGCCGCCCAGAACGAGCACCCGCTTGCCGACTTTCTCGACATGGCCGAACACCACCCCGGCCAGCCAGTCGATGCCGACATGGATCACCTCGTCCCCTTCGCGGCGCCCCGGAAGGTCCGGCAGATCGCGGCCGCGCGGAGCACCGGAGCCGATGAATACCGCATCGTAATGTTTATCAAGTATCTCTTTGAGGTCGGACACGTAGGTGTTGAAGTGGGTGGTAATTCCACCAAGCGCCAGAATGTACTCGACCTCCTCGTTCAACACGCGTTCCGGCAGCCTGAACGATGGTACCTGGCTGCGCATGAATCCGCCGGCCCGGGATTGATCGTCGTAGAGATCGAGCTGGTAACCGAGAATGGACAGATCTCGAGCCACGGTGAGCGATGCCGGCCCGCCGCCGACCAGGGCGACCCGTTTGCCGTTTTTTTTCTCGGGCGCCCGCGGCAGCAGCGCCGCAATATTGTCACGGTTGTCAGCGGCGACCCGCTTCAGCCTGCAGATTGCAACCGGTTCATCCTCAACCCTGCCTCGACGGCAGGCCGGTTCACACGGTCGGTCGCAGACCCGTCCGAGAATACCGGGGAAGACGTTCGAATCCCAGTTGATCATATAGGCATCGGTGTACTGTTCATGCAGGATGAGCCGGATGTATTCGGGTACCGGCGTATGGGCGGGACAGGCGTACTGGCAGTCCACCACCCGATGGAAATATTCTGGATTCTTGATGTCGGTCGGTTTCACGGGTCAGTTCTCAAGGAGGTTGAAACGCGGAATTGTGGACTGGTAAATGTACCAGAGCCCTCCCAAAAATGCCAAAGTAATCGAACCAGTTCCCTGGCCTCCGTCGGATAACGATAATGGTTCCTAGAAGCATAAAAGTAAGCCTTGGAAACTGAAATGCAAGCCTTCTTTTCTTCTCATCAGAAAAAGAAAAAACCCTTTATTTCATATTGTTAGTTGGTCATATCGGGGCAGGGGCGGATCCGTCTCCGGTTTCCTTTCACCGGGACGTGCGGCCGTGAGGCAGAAAGAATTCCATCCCCTCTCTTGACCGGCGTTCGGCTATGGCTGGCGGTCTTTGCTGCTTTGTGAGGGGACAGAATTGATTCTGCCCCCATGTGCAGGGCCTTATTCGGGGATAATCCGGATGGCGCCGAGATCGGCAGACGCTGCAAGCAGCGCATACGCTTTGAGGGCGCTGGAGACTTTGCGTGGTCGCGGCGGCGGCCTGAACGCCGCAGCTCCTTTTTGTTCTTCTTCGGTGCGGCGTTGTTGGAGTTCTTCCACCGAGATATCGACATTGATGGTCCGCTTGGGAATGTCGATGGTGATGGCGTCGCCCTCCCTGATCAGTGCAATCGCTCCGCCGGCTGCGGCTTCCGGTGAAACATGGCCGATCGACAGCCCCGAAGTACCGCCGGAGAACCTGCCGTCGGTTATCAGCGCACATGCTTTACCGAGATGCATTGATTTCAGATAGGAGGTGGGGTAGAGCATTTCCTGCATGCCGGGTCCCCCTTTCGGTCCTTCGTAGCGGATCACGACCACGTCACCGGCCGTGATCGAACCGCTGAGGATGGCGTCGCAGGCCTCTTCCTGGGAATTGCAGATACGGGCGGTTCCCGAGAAGACCAGGATGTTCTCGTCGACGCCCGCGGTCTTTACGATGCAGCCGTTCTCGGCGATATTTCCGAACAATACCGCCAGGCCGCCGTCTTTCGAATAGGCATGTTCCATCGAGCGGATGCAGCCGTTTTGCCGGTCCAGGTCGGCCGCTTCGTATTTCTTGTCCTGGGAGCCCATCACCAGATTGCGGCCCATCGCTCCCGGGGCGCTCAGATACAGATCGCGGGCTTCTCCGGTGGCGTTGCCGCCGGCCAGGTCGAAAGCATCGAGAACCGCCCCCAGGGACGGGCTGTCCACCCTGCCCACCGACGGATCAATGAGTCCGGCCCGGTTCAACTCGGCCATGATGCCGAGGATGCCGCCGGCGCGGTTGACGTCTTCAACGTGGTAAGATGAAGACGGGGAGACCTTACAGAGATTGGGGATCTTGCGGGACAGCGCGTCGATATCGCTCATTTTGAAATCGACCTTTGCTTCCTGGGCGATAGCCAGCAGGTGGAGGACGGTATTGGTGGAGCCGCCCATCGCGATGTCGAGCGACATCGCATTCATGAACGCTGCCTTGCTGGCGATCGAACGCGGCAGAACCGATTCGTCTCCATCGCTGTAGTACGCTTCGGCCATGTCCACGATCCGTGCTGCCGCCTTCTCAAAGAGCCTGGTGCGGTTGGCATGGGTCGCGACCACCGTGCCGTTGCCTGGCAGGGCAAGCCCGAGGGCCTCGTTCAGGCAGTTCATCGAGTTGGCCGTGAACATGCCGGAACATGATCCGCAGGTGGGACAGGCACTGCGCTCGACCTGGTCGATCTGGTCGTCGGCGATCGAGGGGTCGGCGGCCATGATCATCGCGTCGATCAGGTCATATTTCTTGGTGCCGACGACGCCGGCCTCCATTGGCCCGCCCGACACGAAGATGGTCGGGATATTGAGCCGCATTGCGGCCATCAGCATGCCCGGCGTAATCTTGTCGCAATTGGATATGCAGATCATCGCGTCGACGGTGTGGGCATTGCACATGTATTCGACGCTGTCGGCGATCAGATCTCGGGACGGCAGGGAATAGAGCATGCCGTCATGGCCCATGGCAATGCCGTCGTCGATTGCCACCGTGTTGAACTCGGCTGCAAAACAGCCCTTGTCGGCGATGATTGCTTTCAACTGCTGTCCGATGTCGTGAAGGTGGACGTGTCCGGGCACGAACTGGGTGAACGAATTGACGATGGCGATCACCGGTTTGCCCATCTGCTCCTCGGTCATACCGTTGGCCCGCCACAGGCTGCGGGCTCCGGCCATGCGCCGTCCCTGGATAGTGGTGCTGCTTCGCAATGGTATGGTCATGTTGTACCTCTCTGAATGGTATTGTTCCTCTCGCCACGTGTGGAATTGGCGGGAAATGTTAGAAAAAACTGTACTTTTGAAAAAATCTATTACAGTATATTACAGAAAGGGAAGTATTGCATAATTTTCGGGAGGATACCATGAAAAAGACGGAGATTGATTATTGGATCGCCGAAGCACTGGCATCCCAACCAAACGTTTCCGATATCAATATTACGGTTGGCAAAACCATCCAGGTCGAATCGGCCGGCGTCCTCAAGCCGGTGGAGGTGAAGCCGCCGGTACGGGAGATCACGCCGTTCCAGGCCGAGACCTTTGCCTTGAATCTGATCGGCAACAACAAGCGGCTGCTGACCGATCTGGCCGTCAACGGATCCTGCGACCTGTCTTATGCATTCAGCGATGACGCCCGCTTCAGGGTCAACATCTTCACTTCCAAAGGCAATATCACCACGGTCATGCGTAAGCTCGAGATGACTGTCCCGTCCATCGAGAGCATGAACTTTCCGCATGCCTTCGAAAAGATGGCTTCGGAGTTGAACGGCATCATCATCTTCACCGGTGCGACCGGTACCGGTAAAACCACCTCGCTTGCCGCCCTGCTCAACCGCATCAACGAGGAGCGGGCGGTGCATGTGGTCACCCTTGAGGACCCGATCGAATTTATGCACACGCACAACCAGGCGACCTTCAATCAGCGCGAGCTCGGGCAGGACTTCTCGACGTATGCGATGGGCATGCGAGCGGCATTGCGGCAGGCGCCGAAAGTCATCCTGGTTGGCGAGATGCGCGACCGGGAGACTATGGAAATCGGCCTGACCGCAGCCGAAACCGGCCATCTGGTTCTGTCGACGCTGCACACCATCGACGCCGGCCAGGCGATCAACCGCTGTCTGGGCATGTTCGAGCAGGATGAACAGCCCCAGATCCGCAACCGGCTGGCCGATACCATCCGCTGGGTGGTTTCCCAGCGGCTGCTGCCCCGTATCGGCGGCGGGCGCGTTGCGGCGATGGAGATCCTCTGCACCAGCCTCAGGGTGAAGGACCTGATCATCAATGGAGAGTCCGAAGACAAAACCTTCTATGAGGTCATCAAGGCCGGCTCGGCGCTGGAGATGCGGACCTTCGATCAGCATATCCTCGAACTCTTCAGCCATGGGCTGATCACCGAGCAGACTGCGATCAGGTTCTGCTCTTACCGCAACGAGATATTCCGCGGCATCGACCAGATCAAATCGGCGCGCGGAGAGGCGACCTCGACGCTGAAGGGGCTCGAAATGGAGGAGGAGGAAAATCCTTCGCTGGGTTATTGACCGCTGGGACGTCAAGTCGAGTGGGCTGAGCTAAGATGGCGACACACCAATCAGAAACGTCAGCAGAAGAGAGACGAATATGAACATCACATGTAGCGCATGCGGTAAAACCCACAAAACGAGCTCAAAGATCGAAAGAAGTGTGGAGCAATTGCATCCGGGGCAGAAGATACGGCTCAAATGCAGTAAATGTGGTGAAGCGATCGCCATCGGCAGGGAAGACCTCTATGGCCGGGATGCCGGCCCCAGCGGGATACAGCCGCCGGCTCCGCCCGATACGGGCTGGCTGAAACAGGGATTGTTCGATGACGAAGAGGTGGTATCAGACATTCCCCAGGCACTGGTGATGATGCGTCAGGGGGAAGCGCGGGACCAGGTTGCCAGCGCCCTGGCCGGCCTTGGATATCGGGTGGATACGGCGGATGACATAAAGGAATCGATCAAGAAGCTGCAGTTTTTCAACTACACCTGCGTGGTTCTGCATGAGGGATCCGGAGAATTCGCGAATAACCGGCTGCACCGCTATCTATGCAGGATGGAAATGGCCCGCAGGAGATATATCCTGTACGTGCTGGTCGGCCCGAACCTGAAGACCTGCTATGACATGCAGGCGCTCGCCCATTCCGCCAATCTGGTGGTCAACGACGTTGACATCACCCATTTCGGGGTTATTCTACGCAAAGCGATACCCGAATACGAGACCTTGTTCGGGCCGTACATGGACGAATTGAAAATACAGGGAAAGTAGCGAATCCCGACTGATGCCGGTCAGCCGCCCGGGTCCTCGGGACGGTTGGCCGGTAGCTCTCCGCTGTTCCAACTCAGCTTCAACCTCGAACATAACCACACGTTCCCGATGAAATATATTGTTTTGCTGGTGCTGCTGGCACCTGTGCTGTTCATGCAGCCGCTCGCCGCTGTCGGAAGTGGTACGCAACAACCGTCCGCCGTATCCGAAGAGACTTTGACAGCAGGCGTCGGAAAGGATTCGACGAGGCCGGCTTTCCGGTCGATAACCCCGGCTGTCGCTGCCCAGTTGATCGAGCAGCGGAAAGATCTGCTGGTCGTCGACGTCAGGACTCCGGAGGAGCGAAAGCAGTTCCGGATCGCCGGTTCACAGCTGGTGCCGGTCGGAGACGTGATGCGCGGCAGGTTCACGCCTGAACTGGAACGGCCGATTCTGATGATCTGTGCAGTCGGCGGCAGAAGTTATATCGCCGGCAAGATGATGACGGCCAGGGGATACCGGGAGGTTTACAACCTCGACGGAGGAATCGAGTCTTGGCGAAAGGCCGGTCTGCCGCTCGAGACCGGACGGGAAGAAGCGGGCAGCCGACACGTATCTCCTTGAATCTAGGACGGTCTTTTTGATTCTCCAGGGATCGGTTTTGGACGGCAAGGAGTTTTGCCTGAAATAGAATAAAACCTTGTCTCTCCACCGTTTTTATGGTAATAAACACAATTCCTCGGTTGGGGTCTCCTCTTGTGCGGGCCTTCCCCTCCGGAGTATGAGGCGTCTGCAGAGCTGCAGGCAGAGAATAACTTCAAAACCGCATGCCATAAGGAATGCAACGAGTAAACCATGACTGAAGGAACCAACCAATCAAACCCCAAAGAAAACAAAGAGGACCTCAGCTTCGCCGAGCTCTTCGAAATGGAAGAAAACAACACGGTCGTCGAAGTCGGTAATGTAGCCTACGGTACCGTTATCGGAGAGGACGACGATTGTTTTCTCGTGGATGTCGGCGATAAAGCTGAGAGCTACATCCCCAAATCCGAATTTCGCCTCGACGACATCGAGGAGATCAAGATCGGAGATTCCATAGAGGTCTTCGTCGAGCGGCGCAAGGACGAGGGAGGACTGCTGTTATCCCGCGAAAAGGCCATTGCCATCAAGGTCTGGGAAGACATCGCCCGCATTCAGGAGGCGGACGGAACCATCCAGGGCACCATCGAAAGCCGCGTCAAGGGCGGTATGTCGGTCGATATCGGCGTGCCCGCCTTCCTGCCCTATTCTCAGATCGACTTGAGGCCGGTCAAGGACCTCGACGGTCTGATTGGTCAAACATACGAATTCAAGATTCTCAAGTTCAACCGCAAGCGCAACAACGTCGTCATCTCCCGCCGTGCCATCCTCGAGGAAGAGCGCAACAAGCTGCGCGAAGAGATGCGTTCGAGACTCGAGGAAGGACAGATCATCTCCGGATCGATCACCAATATCACCGACTACGGACTATTCATTGATATGGGCGGCATGGACGGCCTCTGCCATATCACCGACCTGAGCTGGGGCCGCGTGTCCCATCCCGCCAAGTTGTACAAGGTGGGCCAGGAAGTCGAGGTCAAAGTGCTCAAGTACGATCGCGACAACGACCGGGTATCGCTGGGCATCAAGCAGCTCCGTGAAGACCCGTGGACGACCGTCACCGACCGTTACCCGGTCGGTGAGAAGGCCGTCGGCAAGGTCGTGTCGATAACCGACTACGGTGTGTTTGTGGAACTCGAGGAAGGCGTCGAAGGGCTTATCCACGTATCTGAAATGACCTGGTCCAAGAAGCCGCGTCACCCGTCGAAAATTGTCACCGTCGGCGATCGGATCGAGATCATGGTTCTCAATATCGAACCGGAAACCAAGCGTATTTCCCTCGGCATGAAGCAGCTCCAGCCGAATCCGTGGGATATGGTCATCGAGAGCTATCCGGTCGGCGCGATCATCGAAGGCAAGATCAAGAACATTACCGATTTCGGTGTGTTCATCGGTATCGAAGAGGGTATCGACGGACTCATTCATGTGTCGGATCTGTCCTGGACTGAACGCATCAAGCATCCGGGCGAGAAATACGCCAAAGGTGACACGATCCAGGCTGTGGTATTGAAGATCGATAAGGAAAACGAGCGTTTCTCGCTCGGCGTCAAACAGTTGACCCCTGATCCGTGGCAGACCGCTTACAACAATTACCCGTCCGGAACCGTTGTTGAAGGCGAGATCACCAATGTCACCGATTTCGGCGTCTTCGTGAAGCTCGAAGAAGGTATCGAGGGGCTCGTCCATGTTTCGGAAATTCCCAAGGACAAGGTCAAGAGTCCGGCCGAGCACTACAAGGTAGGCGATGTCCTCAAGGCGATCGTCATCAACGTTTCCGCGAAAGACCGCAAGATCGGCCTGTCTGTGAAAACCCTCGAAGACGAGGGTGAAGCGGAGGCGGTCGAGAAGATCAAGCGGGCCGAAGCCGAAATTGCAGAAGCTGCACCGGCGACCTTCGGCGATCTGCTGAAAGCCGCTGCCACAGGGGGCTCGAAAAACGACGACTAGGGTGGTCGATGCAACGGTAAAAAAAGGTTGTTTCGCACGGCAGGCGGAACAACCTTTTTTTATACGAACCATTTATCCTTAAGGAAAGTGCGTGACTCCGTCACGGTGAGTGATCTCGATGAGCATGTTGAAAAAAGAACTGGTAGACAGAATCAGCGATAATCTTGCGCTTCAGAAGCAGGATGTGAGCGTCGCTGTCGATATCATACTGGACTCCATGGCTGAAGCGCTGTCCGAGGGAAGGCGGGTGGAACTCAGAGGCTTCGGAAGCTTCTCGACGAGGAAGCGCAAGGCCCGCCAGACCAAGAACCCGAGGACCGGTACCATGATGGACATCGGTGAGCGGAACACGATCCACTTCACCATGAGTAAATCCTTGAAAGAGTCGCTGATCAACGGAAAGGGGTAACGTCTCCCTTTCCTTCCCTGATCACTTCGGGGCTGTCGCCGGTGAGGTCGATGACCGACGACGGGTCCGGGTAGACCGGTCCGCCGTCGATGATGATGTCGACCCGGTGGTTGAGAAGCATCTCTATCTGATACGCTTCCGTGGGTGGTGCCGTATCGTCTTCCACCGGGATGCTGGTGTTGATGATGGGCGATCCGAATTCTTCGAGCAGCGATCGGCATATAACGTTTTCGGGCACACGGATACCGACGGTCTTCTGCTTGGTGGTCATGACCTTTGGTACAAGCTTGGTGCCGGGCAGAACGAAGGTGTACGGACCGGGCAGGTTCTTTTTCAGCAGCCGGTAGGCGGTGTTCGACACATGGGCGTATTTGCTGATGTTTTTCAGATCGGAACACATGAACGAAAAAGGCTTGTTGGGCGGCCTTCTCTTCAATCTTTCTATCTTTTTAATCGCTTTCGGATTAAAAATATCGCAGCCGATACCGTATCCGGTATCGGTGGGATAGCAGATAATCGCGCCCAGTCTGATCTGCTCCGCAACCTTTCGAATGTTCCTGAGTTGCGGGTTATGCGGGTTTATTTCTACGATCATGATATCCGGTCCGGCGCCGACAGCCCTGCACAGCCAGATTACCGGATCCGTTGTCATCTGCCTGCAATCTCGAACTGAGATCTGTACTGCTGATACGATAAGAAACGTGCTCTAACTCGACCATGAACTCCCAGACGTTTCAGGATTTTGCACCATGTCATCCGTGAAAGGAGTCCCCTATGTTACCAGAAAATATTGAAATGGCACTAACTTTTGACGATCTGCTGTTGAAGCCGGCGGCCTCGAAGGTGCTCCCCAGCGAGGTTTCGCTGAAGACCCGGCTGACCGACAGCATCACGCTCAATACGCCGTTGATCAGTGCGGCGATGGATACCGTCACCGAGGCCGCCACGGCCATAACCATGGCCCGGGAGGGCGGGATCGGCGTGATCCACAAAAACATGACCATCGACCAGCAGGCCCTGGAAGTCGAGCGGGTCAAAAAGTCGGAGTCGGGGATGATCATCGATCCGATCGTGGTCAGGCGGGATCAGTCGGTAGCGGAAGTCCAGGAGATCATGGCTCACTACAAGATCTCGGGACTGCCGGTGCTTGACGAGGGCAAGCTGGTCGGCATCGTCACCAACCGCGATCTGCGCTTCGTATCGGACAACGGATTGCGGGTATCGGACGTGATGACATCGAAAAACCTGGTTACCGCCAAGGTCGGTATCGATCTCGAGCATTCGAAGGCGCTGCTGCACGAACACCGGATCGAAAAACTGCTGGTGGTCGACGACGACGGCAATCTCAAGGGACTGATTACCATCAAGGACCTCGAGAAAATCAAAAAATACCCGTTTGCCGCCAAGGACCAGTTCGGTCGGCTCCTGGTCGGCGCCGCAATCGGGGTTGGCGACCAGATCGAGGCGCATACCGAACGGCTGATCAAGGCGGGCGTCGACGTCGTCGTTCTCGACTCCGCTCACGGCCATTCCCACGGCGTGGTCAAATCGATCGAGAAGCTGCGGTCGAGCTTTCCGGGGCTGCAGATCGTCGCCGGCAACATCGCCACCGCCGAGGCCGCCGCCGACCTGATCAAGGCAGGGGTCAACGCGATCAAGGTGGGCGTCGGTCCCGGCTCGATCTGTACCACCAGGATCGTGGCCGGTGTCGGGGTGCCGCAGGTCACTGCGCTGCGCGACTGCGTGGCGGTTGCCGGCAGGCACGGTATTCCGGTGATCGCCGACGGCGGCATCAAGCAATCCGGAGACCTGGCCAAGGCGATCGGTGCGGGCGCCTCGTCGATCATGATCGGCAGCCTGTTCGCGGGAACCGATGAAACCCCCGGAGAAACCTTTCTCTACCAGGGAAGGACCTACAAGGGCTATCGCGGTATGGGCTCTCTGGGGGCGATGTCCCAGGGGTCCTCGGACCGCTATTTCCAGGATCACACCAGCGCCACGTCGAAACTGGTTCCGGAAGGCATCGAGGGCAAGGTCCCGTATCGCGGGCCGCTCGCCAATGTGATCTACCAGTTGCTCGGCGGCCTGCGCTCAGGCATGGGCTACGTCGGTGCAGCCACCATCGAAGAGCTGCAACAAAAGGCCCGGTTCGTCAGGATTTCGGCGGCGGGGCTGCGCGAATCTCATGTCCACGATGTCATCATCACCAAGGAGGCCCCGAATTACCGGATGGCATGACACTACCAAATCATATCATCTGAGAAGCCAATCTAAACCACGCGAGACCCAATGAATGTACATGGAGAGATGATCCTCATCCTCGATTTCGGCTCCCAGACCACCCAGCTGATCGCGCGGCGTATACGCGAACAGAAGGTCTACTGTGAAATTCATCCGTTCTCAATACCCCTGGGCCGCATCAGGGAGATGAACCCGGCCGGTATTGTGCTGTCGGGAGGGCCATGCTCGGTCTACGACAGCGGTGCGCCGCACTCCGATCCGGAACTGCTGAATCTCGATATTCCGATCCTGGGCATCTGCTACGGCGCCCAGCTGATGATCCTGCAGCGCGGCGGTCAGGTGGAAAAAGCCGAAAAGCGCGAGTTCGGCAAGGCGGAGCTGGAATTGCTGGACACCGAGGGACTTTTTGCCGGATTGGAAGCGGGTGCGGCCCGCCACCAGGTATGGATGAGCCACGGTGACCGGGTGGAGGTGGTGCCGGAGGGCTTCGAGGCCACCGCGGTCAGCGCCCATTCGCCGTATGCTGCGCTGCGGCATCGGCAGGAACCGCTGGTGGCGGTGCAGTTTCATCCCGAAGTGGCGCACACCCTGATCGGCACCGACGTGCTGCGCAACTTTATTTTCGGATTCTGCGGCTGCAAGCCGGACTGGACCATGCACTCCTTCATCGAGACGACGGTGGCGGCGGTCAGAGAGAAGGTCGGCGACCGCAAAGTGATCTGCGCACTATCCGGCGGAGTCGACTCTTCGGTTACGGCCGCCATGGTCCACCGGGCCGTCGGCGATCAACTTACCTGCATCTATGTCAACAACGGGCTGATGAGAAGCGGTGAATCGGAATCCATCCTCAAATTCTTCCGGGAAAAGAGCAAGCTCAACGTAATCGATGTCGACGCCACCGATTTCTTTCTCTCCGATCTCGACGGCGTGGCCGATCCTGAGGAAAAACGCAAGAGGATCGGCCTCGGATTCATCAGGATTTTCGAGGAAGAAGCTGCCAAGATCGGTGACGTCAGCTTCCTTGCCCAGGGAACGCTGTACCCGGATGTGATTGAGTCGGTCTCTTTCCGCGGTGAGGCCCCGATCAAATCCCATCACAATGTCGGCGGGCTGCCCGAGGTAATGAGGCTCGACCTGATTGAACCGCTTCGCGAACTGTTCAAGGATGAAGTCCGCGAACTCGGACTCGAGCTCGGCCTGCCGGCCGAAGCCATTCACCGCCAGCCGTTCCCGGGTCCAGGGCTGGGAATCCGGATCATGGGAGAAATCACCAGGGAGCGGCTCACGATTCTCCGCCAGGCCGATGTGATCGTTCTCGACGAGATGAAGAAGCACGGCTGGTACCGCAAGGTCTGGCAGTCGTTTGCGGTGCTGCTGCCGATCCAGACGGTAGGGGTGATGGGTGACGGCCGCACCTACGAGCATGTGATCGCGATTCGCTGCGTCGATTCCCGCGATGCGATGACCGCCGACTGGTCGCGCATCCCGTACGATATACTCGGCATCATATCGACGCGGATTATCAATGAAGTGCGCGGTGTCAACCGGGTCGTCTACGATATTTCATCGAAACCGCCTGCCACGATCGAATGGGAATAAGCCCAGCGTTATCGGGCCGATACGGCCTGCTATCCTGCGTCGCTTTTTGGGGAGGCATAGCGGACTCTAGCCTCCCCGCACTCTCCTTGACTGGCAGACCGTCTCGACTCGATACCGCCGGGCTTGGGTCAATTTAAAACGGTAAACAGGATGCTGAAAACCGGAATATATGTCGATGCCGAGAACGTGCGGCTGTGCGGTGGCTACGGGATGCGCTACGACATTCTTGCGGAACTGGCCAACGCCGGCAATTCGACGCTGCTCAGGGCCAATTCCTATCTCGCCGAGGATCGTTCAAGGACCAAGGATGACGACGAGTACCGTCAGAAGCTTTACCGCTATCATGATATCGTCCGTCAGTGCGGTTTCAAGGTCATCAAGAAATATGTGAAGCATTTTGTCGATGACGAGGGGATTCTCACAACCAAGGCCAATGCCGACATGGATCTGGCGATCGACGCGCTGCTCCAGGCCCGCAACCTCGACCGCGTCATTCTGCTCACCGGCGACTCCGATTTCATCCGGCTGGTGCTGGCCCTGCAGAACATGGGCTGCAGAGTCGAGGTGATCGGATTCAACCATGTAAGCAAGGAACTCAAGGAAGCTGCCGACAGCTATCTGTCTGGATTTTTGATTCCGGGCCTGCTGCCGATGGCCACGGACGGCGCCAACCGCAGGCGGGGAATTCCGATCAAGTACAACCAGGACCGGGGGTTCGGTTTCATGCGCTATTACCTTCTGGAACCGCACGGGCTGTCGACGGAAACGGTGTTTTTCCACTGTTCCAAATCAACGGTCGCAAATGATGCACTGTTTCTCGATTCAAGCAATATCTTCGAGTTCGAGATTGTGCTCAACCCGGAAAACAACAACCGCACCGAAGCGGTGCAGATCACGCTTTTGGAAACATGAACAGGCATACTGCCTGGATTAATCAAAAAGGAGAGACGCGATGAATTTTGCAGACTTTGCTTATGAAGAAATTATCGTCGCCTGGGGATTGAAGATCGTCGCCGCGGGACTGATCTTGTTGATCGGAAACTGGCTGGCCAAGAAAATTGCAGCCTTTTTCGTGATGATTATGGAGCGCAACAGCGTTGATGTAACCCTGACCAAATTCCTCAAGAACATTATCTACTACGCGCTGCTTGCTGCAGTGATCATCGCCGCTGCCGGCCAGCTCGGCATCAACACGTCATCGTTTTTGGCGGTCGTCGGTGCCGCCGGTCTCGCCATCGGCCTGGCACTGAAGGATTCGCTGTCGAACTTCTCTGCCGGCGTCATGCTGATCCTGTTCCGACCCTTCAAGGTTGGCGATGCGGTAACCATTGCCGGGGAGACCGGTACGATTGAGGAGATCACCATTTTCAACACGGTGATGAATACCGCCGACAATCAGAAGAAAATCATTCCGAACGGTACGGTGTCGAGCGGGACGATTACCAACATTACCGCCAACGAGACCCGACGTATCGATCTGGTCGTCGGCATCGGCTACGATGACGATCTGAAAAAGGCCCAGCAGGTGCTGCAGGAAGTGGTGGTGGACGAACCGCGCGTACTCGCCGATCCCAAGGTATCGATCGCGGTGTCTGAGCTCGCCAACTCGTCGGTTAACTTCGTCGTTCGCCCGTGGGTCAAGACGGCCGACTACTGGGACGTGCGCTTCTCGCTGATCGAGCGCATCAAGATCGCGCTCGATGAAGCCGGTATCACCATTCCTTACCCGCAGCAGGATGTGCACCTGCACCAGGCTGCCACGGGTGGAGACAAATCGGAAAGCTGACCGCTTCGGCCGTGGCTGAAGTCCGCTCGCAGCTGCTGGGCCGCGCCGTCGCCGCATTCGTTGCAGCACCTTCAGTTGTCGCCGGGGTACGACCGCTGGGCGACGGCAATATCAACGACACCTTTCTGGTGGTGTGCAGCCCCGGGCCGTCTCTTGTCCTGCAGCGCATCAATCCATCGGTGTTTCCGGATCCGATAGTGGTTGCCGCCAACACCGCGGTTGTCTCCCGTCATCTGAGCCGGATCGATGCGGAGTCGGCATCCCGCGGCTACCGGTTTCCCCAAGCTGTCGCGACCCGTGACGGTCTGGACTGGTTTGAAGATAGTGACGGCTCCATCTGGCGATGCCAGACCTATCTCGACCAGACGGTATCGCTGGAGCGCGCTTCCAGCCCTGAACAGGCATACCAGGCGGGCCGCCTGCTCGGGTTCTTTCACGAGGGGCTTTCGGGGCTCGATCAACGGCTGCTGGGCAGGCCGCTGCCGGGATTTCATGACCTGAACCGTTACCGTCACGCCTACCGGGAGGCGGTTCCCCGGCATTGCCAAAATGCGGTGCCGGACCTCGGTTATTGCATG
>Ga0316576_10000535_pt1 | contig 17804 bp, 13 predicted proteins | sample S0NA_FD_203075 | JGI IMG/M metagenome (GOLD analysis project Ga0316576, IMG submission 203075) | Rhizosphere microbial communities from salt marsh grasses in Alabama, United States - S0-2_050615r3r5 | ecosystem: Host-associated > Plants > Roots > Rhizosphere | place: USA: Alabama | collected... | reverse complement strand
GGCCGTTTTGCGCCGGTAACGGCCGGTAGCCCTCTTTGCCGACAAAATCTTGGGTAATAATCATCGGCCGGAGCTCGGCGAGAGTCGTTTGCAGCACGTCGAACAGCAGCGCATCTTTGTCGGCATAGTGGCGAAAGAAGGTTCGATAGCCAACCCCGGCGCGATCGGTGATTTCTTGAATTGTCACCTTTTCGTACCCTTGTTCGATGGTCAGAGCGATCAAGGCTTTTGCCAGCGCTTTGCGCGTGCGCCTAACTCGTTTATCTTCTTTGTTCATGCCTAAATTTCATTTAGGATCGATCCAACGAAATACCATATGAGTAAAAATTCGGAAAAGCTTGACTTTCCCGGCGTCCTGCTGCATAGTTAACCGGAATTTATGACCTATTATAGGTCATAACTAAGCGTGTCAGCAAATTAGGTGGTCAGGTGGTTAGCTAGTCAGGTGATCAGCTAGTCAGCTGGTCAGCTGAAGAACTGAAGTGCTGACAGGCTGATGAATAAACATGATCCGCACACGTTGGTACAAAGTCTTTAGCGATTTATGGGGCAACCGCGGGCGCACGCTCGTGGTCGCTTTGGCGATCGCCGTGGGTGTGTACGCTGTGGGCGTGATCGTCGATGCCCAGAATTTGCTGATCCGTGAGCATGGCAGTGATGTAGAGGAAGCCTTAGTCTCGTCGGCGACAGTGTACACCATGCCTTTTACCGAAGACCTGGCGGAACGAGTGGCGAAATTGGAAGGGGTGAGCGCTGCCGAAGGGCGGCAAACAACTGATGTCTATGCCTACGACGCCGATGGGCTGCGCAAAGATTTACTGATTACGGCCGTACCTGATTTTGAGAATATGACCGTAGATCGGGTGACGCCGGTTGCCGGCGCCTGGCCGCCGGGCACGCATGAGATCCTGCTGGAACGGCTGGCCCTGGATTATCTGGATGTCGCTATTGGCGATACGCTCTATCTTGAACGGCCGGACGGGAGGAAAAAGCAACTGACCATCGTCGGAACCGCTTATGATGCACAGCATTTCAGCCCCGAAATACTAAACGTGGGTACGGGTTACGTCACACCGGAAACGATGCGCCGCCTGGGCTATGGCGACCAATTTACCGAGCTGCGTATACGCGTAGACGAAGGTATTGAGGGAGAAGGGGAAATTCGTGCCGTTTTGAAAGAAGTGGAGGATCAGGTTGAGCGTGATGGGCATCCGGTTTTAAGTTCGACTATCACGCCCGAAGGAGCACAGGAATCGATCATCGATACGATTATCTTTATTCTATCCACCTTCGGCTTGATTATCTTCCTTCTCTCTGGTTTCCTGGTTGTCAATGCTATCTCGGCCTTGATCACGCAGCAGGTGCAGCAGATTGGGGTCATGAAACTGATCGGCGCCAGCCGCTGGCAGATTATGGGCATGTATTTCCTGACGGTGATGGCCTACGGGTTGATTGCCGTGATCATTGGTATTCCCCTTTCTGTCGTGACGGCTCAGGCGCTGATGGTCGAAGTTGTCAATGATCTTTTGAATACCCAGCCGGAAAGCCTCATGGTTTCGCCGGCATTGATAGCTGCGCAGATTGTGATGGGCCTGGCCCTGCCTCTTTTAGCCGGGCTGCTGCCGGTCCTCAATGGGACGCGCATCACCACGCGCAGGGCGCTGAGTGATACGGGAATGCAGGCTAGCATGGATAACAAGGCACTTTCCGAACGCCTATTGAGCCTGGTCCAGCGTATTCGTCCCTTGCAGCGGCCATATCTTCTGGCCATTCGTAACACGCTGCGCCACAAAGGGCGGCTGATTCAAACCGTGCTGGTCCTGATCATCGGCACGGCGCTGTTCATTTCCGTCATGAGCGTTCACGGCTCGGTGAATGCGACCCTTGAGAGTTTTCTACGTCATTCCCAGTATGATGTTTCGCTGGGAATGGCCCAACCCTATCGGATAGAGGTTCTGGAGCGGGTGGCAATGGAAGTGCCGGGCGTGACCGACGTGGAGAGCTGGTCGATGGACGTGGGCACGCGGGTACGGGCGGATGACACGGAGAGCAATGCTTTCCGCGTTTATGCCGTCCCTTCGCCTTCCATTATCATCGACCCGCAGCTGGAACGGGGAGATTGGCTGGCCGGGGGTGATGACCAGGCCGTGGTGATCAATTCCGACCTGCTGGATAAGGAGCCGGACATCGAGATCGGGCAAATAATACGCATGGATATTGAAGGGCGAGAAGTGGACCGCCGCGTGGCCGGCATCTTACGCACCGATTCGCAGGGGCCGGCCATGTATATGAATTATGGCGACTATGCCTATATCACGCGTACACCAGGCATGGCCAATCAGGTGCAGATCGTCGCCGATGGGCTAGATACGCCCGGGCAAGATAAGCTGCGTAAGCAGTTATTCCGGTTTTATCAAGATGCTGGTTTTGAGGTGAGCAGCACGCGCACGGCGCAGCAGATCAACACTCAGAATAAATTGATGTTCACCATCGTTGTCGCTGTTTTGATCTTGATGGCTTTGCTTCTTGCCGCGGTAGGCGGACTGGGACTGACGACGACTATGAGTATCAACATCATGGAGCGCATCCGTGAAATTGGGGTGCTGCGGGCGATCGGCGCTTCGAATCTCTCCGTGCGCCAGATTGTGCTGGCCGAGGGCATCGTCATCGGCCTTTTGAGCTGGTTGATCGGCCTGGGTTTGTCGCTGCCGATCAGTGCTTTCTTAAGTGAAGAGGTGGGGTTGGCCCTGTTGAATGTGCCATTGATTTATCGGTATTCGATGATCTGGGCTATTGTATGGTTCTTTGCCCTGATGGTCATTGCCTTCGCCGCCAGCATGGGACCGGCCCGCGACGCGGTGCGCCTGACGATTCGCGAGGTACTGGCGTATGAATAGGTTAAAGTTTAAGAATATTGTAGGGGCGCATCGCGATGCGCCCCTACAGGAAACTGCCGTACAAAATGGCCTGCTTATTGATTTGCGTGGGGTGGAGAAGGCTTATAAAACCCCGGCCGGTGATTTTCTAGCCTTGAAGGATATCGATTTGCAGATCGATCGCGGTGAATTTGTGGCTGTAGTAGGCAAGTCAGGCGCGGGGAAGTCAACGCTGATTAACATGGTAACAGGCATTAGCCACCCGACGGCGGGAACAATTTGTATTGACCGGCGGGCAGTGCATGACATGAATGAAATGCAGCTTGCCAAGTGGCGGGGCAGTAATGTAGGCGTCATTTTTCAATCTTTCCAACTGCTGCCCATGCTGACCTGCGCCCAGAATGTGATGCTGCCCATGGACTTTGCCAACCTTTATGAATCTCCCAGACAGCAGTACGAGCGGGCGCTGTATTTGCTCGACCAGGTGGGAATAGCCGAACAGGCGGAGAAGCTGCCTTCGGCCGTTTCCGGTGGGCAGCGACAGCGCGTGGCTATTGCCCGCGCCCTGGCCAATGACCCAGCCTTCCTGGCAGCCGACGAGCCGACGGGCAGTCTGGATTCAAAAACGGCCAACGAGGTCTTCCAAGTTTTTCAGAATCTGGTTGACACTGGAACCACGATCCTGATGACCACGCACGATCGCGAACTTGCTTCCCGTGTGAACCGGGTTGTGCGTATCGCCGATGGGCAGATAGTTAACTGAAAACAAAAAACATAAGGAACAGAAAACATAGAGAACAAAAAACAGATGGGCATGCGGCCGGATGAGCGACCCAATTTTTAAGAGATAACGATAGAATGGATGTAAAGATGAATGTGTTGGACAGGATTAGGATGCGTGTGAATGGGGATTCGGGAATTGAGCCCGGCCTTTATTCCGATCCCCAGGTCCCGCATGCGGTTAGCGAATGGGCGACACACGATATCCAGAATCCAATTTCTTCCGCAAGCAAAGCGGCGTCAGGCATCATTGACCTGCGCAATATTAAGAAGGCTTATAAGACTGATGCTGGTCCCTTCCTGGCATTAAAAGGCATTGACCTGAAGGTGGATAAGGGGGAATTTGTGGCTGTGGTGGGCAAATCCGGCAGCGGCAAATCGACCTTGATTAACATGTTCACGGGCATCGATCACCCGACAGAAGGGCAGGTCATTGTCGCTCAGACGCCCATCCGCCAGCTTGATGAAGGGCAGATGGCGGAATGGCGCGGGCGCAATCTGGGTATCGTTTTCCAGTTTTTTCAGCTGCTGCCGACCTTAACGGTGGTCGAGAATGTGATGATCCCCATGGACCTGGCTGGTATGTATGAAGAAGGGGAGCGGCTTGATCGCGCTATGTTCTTGCTGGAGCAAATGGATATCGTCGAAGACGCTCACAAGTTCCCCACTTCCATTTCCGGTGGTGAGCAGCAGCGCGCGGCTATTGCCCGCGCGCTGGCCAATGATCCGCCTATCCTCGTGGCCGATGAACCGACGGGCAACCTCGATTCGCGCACGGCCGAATCTGTCTTCCAGTTATTCGAGTCCCTCGTCGCCGAGGGAAAAACGATTCTCATGGTCACGCACGACAGCGAGCTTGCCGGCCGCGTGCCGCGTACAGTTACTTTGTCCGACGGGCTGATTGTCAGCGAAACGATCAATCGCTAAATGGGCTACGCATCTGCTAAGTCGACATAGCCTATTCCCTTGGAGCTTCCCCCTACAAGCTTGTTGTAATCCTGTGATTCCTGCTCGGGGCTGTCGATCGACTCCAGGGCCCCGGAAAAATCGGCCGTGTCGTGGGGCAGCGCCGGGTCCTTGTGGGCCTCGCTTTGACCCAGGCGCGGGATAAGGATTGTTTCCCCTAGCCAAAGATTGTTGCGCTGCAAGTTGTTATAAGCTTTGATCGCCGGCCAACGATTGAATTCGCCATAGTAACTGATTGCCAGACCGGATAAGGAATCACCCGACTGGACAATAACTTCGTCATACTGGAGGCCGAAATCTCCCAGGTGATCGAACCAGATTTTTACGCTGCTCGGATCGTCGAAGTTGGGCGGCTCGGCCCAGCGGTAAGCGGCCAGGGCGCGAATGCGGCGGTTGATATCCTCCATTGTTTTCCCAGGCTCGGTTGGAGTGGGTTGGGTCGGAGTTGGTTTCGGTATTGGCTTCGGGATTGGCTCTGGTTTTATGACCGGGGCACTTCCTACTTCAACGACATCACCATTATAAGCCAAGGTCCAGTTGGGATTTGAATCTTCCGCGGCGCTGCCCCAACCGGCGGCGAAGAGATCGTCGGGCATGGCAATCTGCGCGCCTTTTTCGGCCGTTACCCATAAGCCAAACAATGGATCGTGCATAAAGATGTGGCCGGTATCGTCAGCAGCCCCCGGCAGGGAAGCTCCCGGCGTTAGCGAAGCGGCGTCATCATACCCAACGGCGACTACGAAATGGCCGAAATCGAACTCATTACCCAGCACTGATTTCCAGGGCAGGTATTTGACCAGGACGATAGCCGGATTGCCGGCGTCGAGGTTAGCGCGCAAATTGGCAAAAGCTTCTTGGCGATTATCATATTGGCGCCAGTTTAATTTTACGCCATTGGCGCGCGCAGCCAGAATTAACTCGGAGAAAGTGGTGTAATCCTCAGGTCCTTTGGGCTCGTCGATGAAGTCGTAAACACCGTCCGGAGTCATTGGCACGCCACGGTAGTTCAGAATCATGGCCACGCAGGTCGGGCCGCAGTCGGCATTGTGGTTGACGGCATCATCGGCCCATTGTGAGCGATAGGGAACGGATAATTTGATCATTATTTCTCCGTGGTTCAGGTTTTCAGCGAGTCAGCATTTCAGCTAACCAGCTAACCAGCTGACCGGCTGACCGGCTGACTAACTTTTCATGTTAATGGATACGTTGTTCGACGCACCACCAATTTTAATCTCGATTTGAATACTTATTGTTACAGTCGCTTTGGCTTTAGTATCAACGATCTCAATACTCTCTAAGGTGGCGGATCCCGGCGTGGAACCTGTTGAAGACTGCGGGGTATGGAGGGAGATGTAATCGGCCGAGACGTAGCCCTCCTGGCTGCCGGTCCTAATGCGGTGCCAGCCGGCAAGCTGCTCCAGGATTTCAACTTCGGTACCTTGCAGCAGCAGCCCGATGACGCTCGCCGCGCCGCGGGTGGTGCTGGGTTCCGAACGCAAATTGAGTCCCGCCGAGGCGGTGACAAAACCGACCTCTTTTCGCGGGTGTATTATGATGGGTGAACTTCCAGGCTCCCGTGTGTCCGGCCGTTGGGGCTGAATATCAGGAGACTCTGAGATAGTCTTCATTTCTCCTATTTCCTGAGCATGCTCTAGAGCGGCATCGCGCAAATAGGGAATTAAAGCACCGACTTTGTGGCGAATGCCGCTGCCCTGCCATTTCTGAACGGTCCAGATCGCTGCGCCGTGGATATTGGGATGCTCCATGTACATCTGGGCGACTTCAATGAGTTCAGCTATGGCCACTCTTTTACTGCTCGGGATTTCAATGTCACGCCAGCCGAATTCCTTAAATTGAATGACCGGGTGGCGCAGGTTGTGTCTATCACAGGTCTCATGGAGCTGTTTGAAACGGCCGATATGATCAGGCCGGTTGAGAATCGTATCTGTAAAAGAATATTCATGCAGGGCGATACCCAGTTGTTCGGGGTTTTCGTGGCACAGCTTTAAATAGGCCAGGACGCCTGGTGCTTCCCAAAAACCCTCTTCCGGGCTTCCGCCCGAAAAACCGAAAGCCGCCCAGCGATAGCCGCGCTTAACCGCTTCTCGGCCGATTTCATAGGCTTGCCAACCGATTAAATCGGCATTGCCCTCGTAGCCGATTACGGGCTGTTCGGGCTCTTCTTTCGGATCCCCTTTCTTGTACCAGCCGACATATTCGCGGACCTCGTTCCAGGTCGATATCCAGATACAGGGATTATCCCAATCGATGGGCGATTCGGTATCACCATCACGTTTGATGGGCACACGTGCTTCGACCATATCCCAGTGTTTCCTGGCCATCTTCTCGCTGTGGGGTTGGCCATATTCAGGAACGCTGAGGTGATATTGTTCACCCCCGCCTAAATCAATATAACCCGTCGGCGTAAAATTACCCGTGTGCGGCACCTCCGGGTTTTCTTTGCGCGCGTTTTGTAAATCAGTCAGAATCGAAAAAGAATCTGTCGCGGCTGAAAAGAAGGCGATATGGTTGCGCGTGAGATCCTGGATAACCTCCCCTATACCCTGGGGTCTCCCCGTAGTTGAAGTTTGCAAACCGATTGGCCATCTTTTGGGATTTGCCACGCTCTTCCCCTTTTCTATTGATCTATAACGAACTGATCGGCACGAAGTATAAGAGCACTTATCATATAAAAGCATAGCATGCGCGCCGCGGCATGGCAATAGGGAATCTGAAAGCCCGATAAACCTTAGAGATATTTACGAGGTAAGTGTTTCTATGCCATAATGAATCTGAACACAGTGAAGCTGTGTGTGAAGGAGCAAATCTATGAAGCGAAATCGATACATTTTACCCTTGGGCATTATTCTTGCTGTTTTAGCTCTTGGGGCTGTGGTGGTGATAGCTCGCGCTAATGCTGACGATATGCTGCACCAAGCGGCGCGCCTGATGGCTGATGCGCAAACGGGACATGCTGTCGTTGAATTGCAGATGACGATGCCCGATGAGAGTGCCGGCGGTATTGTCGAGGTTTGGGGCCAGCGTAATGCCGGTCCTGATGGCGAACCGGCTTTTCGCGTTCAGGTGCTTGAGTCCAGTAAACCTGAAGCAGAAGGCATGATTGCCGTCGCTGACGGCAGCCAGGTCTGGATTTGGAGACCGTCCGAGAATACGGTCTATGTCGGGACACGTGAAGAATTGAAGGCGAAGATAGCTGAACACGCCGGGCAGGGAGAAGATTTCGATAAAGGTGATTTTGAACGGCCGTATTACACCGAAGAAGAGATGCCGCAAACGGCTGAGGAAGCAGTAGATAAGCTGCTGGAATACTTTACGGCCGAACGGAATGGCAGCGAAGATGTGGCAGGAACGGCCGCCGAAAAATTGCGCCTGGTGCCCATCCCAGAGCAGATGCCAGAGGAGTTTCGGGCCAATGGTGGTTTGCTGTACATCTGGCTGCGGACCAGTGATTACGCTCCCATAGCAGCCGAGTACACAGGCGGTGCAGTCGGATCCGCCAAGGTGACTGTGAACTCGCTTGAGTTGGACGAGACGCTTCCAGAAGTTATCTTTACTTTTGAGATTCCGGAAGGCGCCGAAGTTGTTCGCCTGGTCGATATAGAACCACCAGAGCCCTTAACGACCGAAGAAGTGGCCGGTATGGTGGACTTTGCGGTTCTTTCGCCGGCAGAGTTGCCGGCTGAGGCGCGCCTGGCAGGCACCAACGAAGTACGAGGAGCTGTAGTACAGCGCTACCGCCTGGCGGATGGCGCAAGTTTCACCATCGCCCAAGGGGCGGCCGGGGCAGCGGAAACCCCAGCCGTAGACGGTGAGCTTGTAGCGGTTCGTGGTGCAGAAGGCACGCTTTTCAGTAATGAGGATGGCCGGCGAACGCTGCTCACGTGGTCAGAAGGCGATGTGACTTTCTGGATTGGAGGTGATTTGACGCCCGATGAAGCGCTGGCGATCGCCGAGTCACTGAACTAAGAAACTCATTTTATTTAATGATTAAAAACCTCGCGGGTCGAGTAGAACTGCGAGGTTTTTTGTCATAAAACTCATGACAGAAACGCATTCAATCGCTTTGACAGAAAATGTCCAAAGAGCAGAAACCCAAGCGGAAAATAGACAATCGTCCGAGCTGATGATGATCCAAATGGCTTGTCTGAAGCGCAGCTTCCAGCGTGGAGATTTGGTCGTAGAAGCTCTGAAGGGTATCGATCTGGCAATTGAGGAAGGGGAGTTTGTGGCTTTGGTAGGGCCATCCGGCTCGGGAAAGTCAACGCTTTTGAACCTTATTGGTGGGCTGGATCATCCTACGGCGGGTGAGTTGTGGGTTGACGGGGTTCCCCTTCATACGGCTGGCGCGGATGAACGCACCAGGCACCGCCGTCATAAAGTGGGCTTTATTTTCCAGAGCTTTAATCTCCTGCCGCGGCTGACGGCCGTGGAGAATGTCGCTTTGCCCTTGATGTTGACCGGGGTCGGTAAAGAGGAGCGGTGTGCTCGCGCGGAGCAGTTATTGGAGCGCGTTGGTCTCGGGCACCGCCTGGATCATTACCCGGCAGAGCTATCCGGTGGAGAGCAGCAGCGTACGGCCGTCGCCCGCGCTCTGGTGCACGAGCCTACGCTCATTCTGGCCGACGAACCGACTGGAAACCTAGATTCAAAGATCGGCGCTGAAGTGATGGCCCTTCTGCAAGAGCTTAATGCAGAGCAAGGGTTGACCCTGATTGTCGTAACCCATGATGCGGAAGTGGCTGCTTACGCCGATCGCATCGTCCATTTGCGAGATGGCAGCCTGGAAAGTATAGAAGAGAGCAGCCAAAGCAAGGGTGCTTCGCGAACCGCCCCTACAAAAAGCGCTTCAATACCAGCGGACCGCCGCATCGGATTTGCTGATATGGCACAGACGGCCGTGCGCAATCTTGGGCGGCGGCCGGTACGTAATCTGCTTACGGCCGCGGGTGTACTCATCGGCATTGTAACCCTGGTGGCTATGGTTTCTTTCGGCGTGGGTGTACAGCGTGAGGTACAGCGTAATTTTGAGACGATCGGCCTGGAAAATATCTTTGTCACGCCCCGTTTGAGTGAGGGAGATAATTTTGATCCCTTTGCCGATCTACAGCCAGAGGCGCCGCTGACGCCGGAAATGGTGGCCCGCATCAGCGCCATGGATCAGGTCGTAGAAGTAACCCCATCTCTGCGTTTGCCACAGGGAATGGACATCTCCCTGGCGGCCGGAGAGTGGGAAGTGCCGGTGCGCGTTTCGGATAATTTTGGCGAGCGTAATTTTCAATTTGCCGGGGGCATCGGCATGGCGGCCGGGAACGATTTTACATCTGCGGCTGCGCCGGGCGTAATCCTGACTTCCGGATTGGCTGACCGCATTTTGGAATCAGGCCAAACTTATGAGGACTTGATTGACCGGCCGGTATCCTTAATCCTGCGTCTACCACGCGGCGAGATGGAGACGTTTCCTTCGACTATAATTGGCGTGCGCGATAGTTTTGGCAGCCGCACGCTCGATCTCGGTTTACCGGAACGCGAAGCGATGAAAGCGTGGTGGTTTGGCGATCCTGATATCCTGCAGACAGAGGGATATGATATGCTGACCGTGCGCGCGGCTGATCTATCGGCCGTGCCAGGCGTCATCACGCAGATAGAAGAGCTGGACTTGCAGACACAATCGCTGGAAGCCGTGCTCAATGTGGCCAACCAGGTTCTTTCCCTCTTGCAAGCGCTACTGGGCTCTGTAGGCGCACTGGCCTTGCTTGTAGCGGCCCTGGGCGTGGCGAATACGATGATGATGGCTATCTATGAGCGCACGCGTGAGATTGGCGTGCTCAAAGCCCTAGGTGCTTCCGGAGCTGAAATTCGCTCACTTTTCACTATGGAGGCGGCGCTCATCGGCCTGATTGGCGGCGTTTTCGGTTTAATTTTTGGCACTATTTTGGGACGTATTGTTGACTGGGGCGCGCATCGTTATTTGATCAACGAAGGGGTCACCGGGGTGGGAGATCTTTCTGTCGTTCCATTATGGTTGGCGATTGGATCGCTGGTTTTTGCGGCTTTAATTGGCGTCCTGGCCGGTTTGTACCCGGCCGCACGTGCGGCCAGGCTTGATCCCGTTGCCGCCCTGAGGCATGAATAAGCCTATTCTTTAAATAGGCTTATTCTACGAATAGGTCTATCTTTCAAATAACGCTATGTTGTTTGCTGCAGCATAATTTAGCAATTCTTTCAAGAGAAATAGAGTTTATGATCGATCAAGTTGAATTTGTGAAACTAGAGATATTTGTACCGGAAACATTTGTCATTCCGATTCGTGATGCACTGAGTGCCATTGGGGTGAGTCGAGTTGGAAACTATGATAACTGCTTTTCCATCACGGCCGTTAAAGGGTATTGGCGGCCACTGCCGGGAGCGGAACCGTTTGCCGGCGAGATCGGTCAAATAAGCGAGGGAACCGAGTGCAAGATTGAAGTTAACTGCCGGTTGGTAGATGTTAGACCAGCTTTGAAAATAATTCATTCCATTCATCCGTACGATCACCCGTTGATTAATATTGTGCCTTTGCTCAATCAATTATTCTAAGATCGACCGGGCAGGGGAAATTATTGATTCAATTGTCTGCTTTGGGCCTATTAGCATACAATGAAGGTATGGTTATCGGGAGAGTTGATTTATGAGTATTATCCCCAGTGAACGTCGAGACCAAATATTGCAATGGTTGAAGGAAGATCAGGTCTTGCGCATTGACGATCTGGCCGAACGGCTTAAGGTTTCCCAAATGACCATCCATCGCGATCTGCATACCCTGGCTGAAATGGGTTTGTTGGAAAAAGTTCATGGTGGAGCCAGACTGCCCGATCCACAAATCATTACCGCGGAAGCATGCACGGTTTGTCAGATGCCGGTTAAATCGCGGATGCAGTTCGTCATCACAACTGAAGATAAAACGACCTTGCTTGCCTGCTGCCCACACTGCGGGCTGCTTTTGCTAAATAATCGGCAGGATATCGCCACCGCCTTGCTGCGAGATTTTATTTACGAGCGCATCACCAACGTGCGCCAGGCGTATTACGTCCTGGACAGCCGTATATCCGTCTGCTGCCAGCCAAGCGTGCTGGCCTTTGCGAGTAAGGCGGATGCTGCAGCCTTCCAGCAGGGCTTTGGCGGCCAGGTGATGAACTTCTCTGAGGCGCAGGATTCCCTGTCGCAGGCCCACCACTTTCACCACCACTGATAGATTTTCAATTTTTGACCTGCAAACCGGTATTGTTAGAATATGTAATTGATCACAATTACTAGCATGCGGTGTTCCGCGGTGCTTAGGCAAGTCACCTGTTTAGAAACGCGGCGCACAAATAAAGGAGTGAAGGGCAGTGAAACGAGTTTTTCGCGGCGCATGGATACTGGTTCTAGTAGGGCTTTTAGCCGCCTGTGGGACGGGCGGTTCGGAACCGGCGACCGGTGAATCAGGGACGGTAACCGTCAGCAATGTGCAGGCTAATATGACCTTGCCCTCTGATACAGGCTCATTGTGGATGGAGATTCACAATGGCACGGATATGGATGATGCCCTTATCGGCGCCGAGTTTGATGGTTGCGTGGCGATTGAGCTGCATGACATGATCATGGAGAATGATGTCATGGTCATGCGTCCGGTTGAGGGGGGACAGATTCCTATCCCCGCCGGTGAAACGGTCGAATTAAAGAAGGGCGGCCTGCACGTGATGTGCATCGGCAAAGAGGCGCCATTGGAAGCGGGTTCCAGCCTGGATGTTGCTTTGAAATTCGCTAATGCCGGGGATATCGCAGTCACGGCCGTTGTGGTTGAGCCGGGCGAAATGCCCATGAATATGAGCAAGGAATAGGACGGATCTTGCGCGCTTTAGGAGCTGGGCAGGCTGCCCGCCTGGATGCTGCCTAAAACGGCTTCGAACAGCGGCTGAAATTGCGGTCGATCGCGGATCTCTACCACCGAACTCATGGCGATGACCGATTGCGGTGCATCTGCTGCCGGATTAGGAACAGCGCCGACCAGTAAGGCCATCTGCTCTTCGTCGTTCGTAAAACGATATACTCCTACGATTGCTTCAGGATGATTCGCCGGCGATTCCGGCGGCCGCAGCGGTTCCAGTTCGCTGCCATAATAACCAATGATGTTTTCGATCTCGGCCGCCGGCGTTGAACCCACCTGTCGATTAAGATTGTACAGGAGATCAAAGGTCGGTCCGCCATGCAGTTCGTCCGGATCAAAAAACGAAGACCAGGTCGGTTGGGCGTTGGGGGTGATTTGCATGGCCTTGCTCGCATCGTGGACAAACCAGCCATCGGGATAGGTAATCGTTAAACCGGTTTCGGGAATGGCAACCCGCGGCCAGCCGTCCGTGCTTGATGTCGCGACCGGCAAATCAGCCACAATATGTGGAATATACGCATCCGGCAGCAACTCCCCCATGCGCCAGTACGGGCCATCGCAAGTCTCCGGAACCGGCTTACGCAGGTCGTTGTCGTCAACAGCGTTCTGTTCACCCCCGCCAAGGTAAATCATATCGCCTATACGGGCGACGGCCGCGCCTGTCTCATCCAGAATCTCTAATGTGTTGTGGTTGCCTGTTAGAAAATAATCAGCCTGCCAGATGACCAGATGAGAGTCGTTCTCACTGCGAACGCGCAGGCAGCCATCTTCCACAACCAGCTTGCCGACGATCAGCGCCTCCATAAAAACAACATCGCGCTGCTTTAGCTGGGGCATGAAGACGCCGGGCACGGGTGTGATGTCCGGCGGTGGGTCGTCCGGCGGCGCGTAAACAGCATTGACGACTACGCTGTCAGGTAGACTGAGGCCCGCTTCGGCCAACGCCGCTGCAAACGCCGCCTGGTCGGAGACATCTAACACAACCCGGTTTTCCATCACCATAATACTCACACTAGCGGGCAGACCAATCGTTTCCAGATAGCGCACCACTTCTTCCTGATCGGCTTGAAGCTGCGCGTAGGTGTACTGTGCCGGGCGGACCTCGATCAATGTAGACAGCGGATTGTCCGGCGACACATATTTTGCGATTGTCTCCTGACCGTTACCGGTAAAGGCGACCACAACCCGAAATTGTGGTTGATGCTGCAGCCATAAGCCGGCAAAGGTGCCGGGTTCGCTTTGTTGGAGCTGCGTTTGCAGCGTGCCGATAGCATCATCACTCTGAATTTCTAGGCGTGCCAGCGCCTCATCCAGTGTAATACCCATCTCATCGACATAAGACTGCGCGTCGTGCAAGATCGCTTCGTCCATGGGAGGGGTGGAGTCAGCTGTCACCGCTTGCGGTTCGTTGCTTGAAGTCCCGGTGCAGGCGGTTAGAAGCAGTGCTATTAAGAGTGTGGTGAGGATTTTCATCAGTTTCCTCCGATTGACTTTCACTCTTAAAGACGCCGGACGGCCGTCCCTAGTTCCGCTGATGGGAGAGTGTAGAGATAAAGATTTAAGTTTTTATCTCTATTAATCGATCCACTCTACGATTGTACTGACTCCCTGGCCGACGCCGACGCAGAGGGTGGCCAGGCCGTAATACGGCCGTTTTTCCTCAGGTGCGCAGCGCTTCATCTCGTGCAGAAGAGTCGTCAGGATGCGCGCGCCGGAACAGCCCGTGGGATGTCCCAGAGCGATCGCGCCGCCATTAACATTGGTGATCTCGGGACGCATGTTCAGGGTGCGCATGACACCGAGCGACTGCGCGGCAAAGGCTTCGTTCAGCTCGATCAGACCAATATCTTTGAGCGTTAGCCCCAGACGCTTCAGCAATTTGTTGGTAGATGGGATAGGACCGTAGCCCATGACGCCGGGATCGACGCCGGCAACGGCCGAACCCAGCCAGCGAGCCATTGGTTTCATGCCTAGTTCATCTGCTTTGCCGGCGCTCATCAACAGCAGCGCCGCCGCGCCGTCATTGAGACCGCTGGCATTACCGGCCGTAACCGTGCCTCCCTGACGAAAGACGGGGCGCAGCCTGGCCATCTGTTCCATGCTCGTGTCAAGGATGTATTCTCCGTCCTCCACGCGATAGCGCGGGTGTTCGTCCGTGTCCACGATGATTGGATCCCTTTTGCGCTGGGGCACGGAGATGGGCCAAATTTCATCTTTAAACTTGCCTTCATTGAGCGCAGCCACGGCACGCCGCTGGCTTTCCAGGGCGAAGGCATCCTGATCTTCGCGGCTGATGGCCATTTCATCGGCGATGTTTTCGGCCGTTTCACCAAGGCTGATGATTGGGTATAGGGCATCCATGCGCGGGTTTTCGAAACGCCAGCCAAGCATCGTGTCGAAGACCTTAGGATTGCCTACCGGATAGGCGCGTTCAGGCTTGGGCATGACCCAAGGTGCACGGCTCATGCTCTCCACGCCGCCGCCGATGAAAATATCTCCTTCACCGGCGATGATCGCCTTGGCTGCCTGGTTAACGGCTTCCAGGCCGGAGGAGCAGAGACGGTTAACCGTCACTCCCGGAACTTCCTTCGGGAAACCGGCCAACAGCAAGGCCATACGTGCCACATCGCGATTATCTTCACCGGCCTGGTTGCTGGCCCCGGCGTAGACATCTTCGACCAGCGCCGGATCGAGCCCCGTTCGCTCGATCAAGCCTTCCAAGATATAGGAAAGCAAATCATCCGGCCGTATCGAGGCTAGCGCACCACCGGCACGGCCGACGGGACTGCGTACTGCATCAACAATAACGACATCATTCATATTAAAAAACTCCCATTCGCGCGATTGCGCGGGCATTTCAGTGAAAATAGTATCCGTAGATTATGCGTATTCTACGCTTTCTAACGCAGGAACGGTAGCCGGATAGTTGGAATTAGAAACCAGGTTTTGCGGTTCATTGAATGGCTAAGGTTATGTGATAAAAACCGGGTTTCGCATGTTGGTGATATACTATTTATTGACCACTAAATAGCCCACTGTCTTGATCTATTGAACCGGAGGAATGATGGCTAGAGAAGTACACGCCCCGACAGGCACGGAACTTACCTGTAAAAACTGGTTGATCGAAGCGCCTTATCGCATGATCCAGAATAATCTAGATCCCATGGTCGCCTTTGATCCTGATAACCTCATCGTTTACGGCGGCCGCGGCAGAGCGGCACGGAATTGGGAGGCATTTGAGGCTATTCTGGAGTCGCTGCGCAACCTTGAACCAGATGAGACGCTGCTCGTGCAGTCAGGTAAACCGGTAGCCGTATTCCGCACGCATACCGATGCCCCGCGCGTCCTGTTGGCAAACTCCAATATCGTGCCCGCCTGGGCTACGCAGGAGAATTTTGATAAGTGGGAACAGGAAGGCTTGATCATGTACGGCCAGATGACGGCCGGAAGCTGGATCTATATCGGCACGCAGGGCATTTTGCAGGGCACCTATGAGACTTTTGGTTCCCTGGCGCAGGAGGAGGGTTGGCCCAGCCTGGCCGGCAAGTTTGTGGTCTCGGCCGGTTTAGGGGAAATGGGCGGCGCGCAGCCGCTGGCGGTGACCATGAACGGCGGCGTGGGACTCTTCGTGGAGGTGGACCAATGGCGCGCCGACCGGCGTCTGGAACTGCGGCAGGTGGATGCCGTGACCACGGACCTGGAAGAGGCGATGACCTGGGTCGAGGAGGCGCTGGCGGCACAAGCGCCGAAGTCGGTAGCCCTGGTGGGCAATGCCGCGGAGATTTTGCCGCGCCTGGCAGCGCTTGATGTGGTGCCGGACGTAGTCACCGACCAGACCTCAGCCCATGATCCGCTTTACGGTTATATTCCCGCCGGCCTGTCAATCAGCGAAGCGGCGGCCCTACGCCAAAGTGACGAAGCGGCCTATTTGCAAAGGGTATACGACTCGATGACGACGCATGTGCAGACGCTGCTTGATTGGCAGGAGAAGGGGGCTGTCGTTTTCGACTATGGCAACAATCTACGCCAACGCGCTTACGATAATGGTCTGAAAAATGCTTTTGATTATCCCGGCTTCGTGCCTGCTTACATCCGGCCGCTGTTTTGTGAAGGGAAAGGCCCTTTCCGTTGGGTGGCTCTTTCCGGCGATCCCGAAGATATCTATGTTACGGATGAGGCGATTTTGGAACTGTTTCCCGAGGATGAACACCTGGCGCGCTGGATCAGGATGGCCCAGCGTGACATAGCCTTCCAGGGACTGCCGGCGCGTATCTGCTGGCTGGGTTATGGCGAGCGCGCCAAAGCGGGTTTGAAGTTTAATGAACTGGTGGCTGAAGGTAAGGTCAAGGCGCCGATTGTGATCGGCCGTGATCACCTGGACAGCGGCTCCGTGGCCAGCCCCAACCGCGAGACAGAAGGTATGAAGGATGGCTCCGACGCCATTGCCGATTGGGCGATCCTCAATGCCCTGATCAATACGGCCAGCGGAGCGACATGGGTCAGCTTCCACCATGGCGGCGGCGTAGGTATTGGTTACAGCCTGCATGCCGGACAGGTCATTGTAGCTGACGGCACGCCGGAGGCAGCCAAGCGCTTGCAGCGCGTCCTCACAGTAGACCCAGGGCTGGGCGTCGCCCGCCACGTAGACGCCGGTTACGAACGCGCCGTGGAAGTAGCCAAAGAACGTGGTATTAAGATTCCGATGATGAAATAGTCGTCAGCGGTCAGCCGGCATGTGGCATGTGGCAGGTGGCAGGTGGCAGGTGGCTGACTGACTGAAATGCTGAAATGCTGACTAGCTAATAACTCCATGTCCGAAATCGATTTACTTATTTTAAACGCAGCGCAGGTCGTGACCTGTGCCGGAAATGGGCCGAAGCGCGGCGCGGCTATGCAGAATCTGAACCTGATACCATCAGGCCTGATGGAGAATGGCGCGGTGGCGATCGACGGCGGCGTGATTACGGCCGTCGGCAGTTCGGCCGAATTGCAGGCGCGGTTCCAACCGGCCGCAATAATCGATGCCGCGGGGAAAGCGGTCTGCCCCGGATTTGTTGATCCGCATACACATACAGTTTTCGCGGGCGATCGCGCCCATGAATTCGAGCTGCGTATCAAAGGTGCCACTTACATGGAGATCATGGCTGCCGGTGGCGGCATCCTCAGCACCATGCGCCACACGCGCGCCGCCTCGGTGGACGAACTGGTGGCTTTGGCCGCCCGGCGCCTGGATGAGATGCTGGCCTTGGGCAGTA